>Ga0210059_1001066_pt1 | contig 39752 bp, 28 predicted proteins | sample Ectturendosymbi2_FD_188042 | JGI IMG/M metagenome (GOLD analysis project Ga0210059, IMG submission 188042) | Ecteinascidia turbinata endosymbiont from Florida, USA - Sample 2 (SPAdes) (version 2) | ecosystem: Host-associated > Tunicates > Ascidians > Unclassified | place: Key West, Florida... | reverse complement strand
GTTCGATTCATATAACTCAATCATTAAACATAAGAAATTTTAATTAAGAAATTTTGTCTGAAACAATAAATTTTAGTGTCAATAAAAACTTTATGAAATATTGATTAACATAAAACAAACCTCATTGCGATATCTCATGATTTCATTTTTTAATAATTTTTTATAAATTGTAAAGAGACTTTATGGACACCCTGTACATCAACTGTTTTATCAGTGATGCCGCACTTCAGGAGTCACCTTGACTGTGATGAGGTGCTTATATTGCATATCGTGGCTGTTTCGATGGTTCTCATCAATATCGCCCGAAAGCCAATCGATTGCCCGACGGGGGTACTTAATGTTTTAAATGCTTCAACTTATGACCTCGCACAGAGGACACGAAACTTTTACAACTGGAGGCTCATATTAAATAAACCGGATCGGTTGATGCCATGACGAAAATATTGCTTTGCCCTGCACCCCTCTGACACGACTTACTATTAGATCGTGCAATATTGTGTGATATATGGACTTGTTTGAACCATTATTCGGTCACAAAAAACAATGCTGCACTACCAATCGCCGGTCGAATAATTCGTACACTGAGGGCTCGTCGTATCTTTCTGCGGTGTCGGCAAAAACCCGCTTAGTACCGACAAACCGCTTTACTTGCCGGACATTGACTCAAGCACGACACCAAGCATCGTTTTCATGAGCGCTAAGGAGTTGCACAAACCTGTACGCTGTTTGAAGCAAAGGTACACTTTTCACTGCCAGGCAGGCCTGGTAAAGGGCGAGCAGCTCGCTCGCGAGTTTTGGGTTCCGGGAATGTTTGAGAGGTAGAAGACGCGAGCTGGGCCCAAGAAGACCCTGGATGAACCACGAAGGCAAAGCGGATCCTACTTCTTGCACCATCTGCATAAACGTAAAATGACCAATCTTACTAAAAAGCTAAGTCAAACTCAACAGAAGTCTTCTGAGCTTCTGTTTATACGTTATACTTGCCTGAGTTAACAATTACCGAATCCAGCTAATAAAGAACAAGTGCTGCAAAGCAGAATGTTACATTCCGGTATACACTAACCAGATAGAACGGATTACATGCGTCAGGCGGAGGTCGAGTACTAAAAATTGTCAATTTGGTCATAATGCCTTTTTCCAGTCATAAAAGAATATCCGAGAACGAAAAAATGACAGACGCTTTTAAGCTATTGTGGACAAATGACCGAAATATCGCAGCGAAGAAAAAAGATCGATAACCAGTAGCAGATACCACGATGGCGTTCCTGATCAACGACCCAAAGACTTTGCCAGTCGATAACCAATAGCAGAGAGCACTGCGCCCATATCAAAAATTTTTAACAGCTGAATTTTCCTGTCCTTCGGCTTCGGTCCGATAACAACTGACACTTACTACAGTGATAAAGTCCAAGACGAGCAAAAGTCGCGGCTCCGTTCTCGACTTCTCGACGGCGTGCACGGCGTAAGTCAGCAGCGATTCCGAAAGCATGTCCTCGGCGCGCCACTGGACGGCGCCCAGGAGCAGCCGGGCGCACTCATCCGCAGCGCAGGTCACGGCCAATGAGCCGTCGCCTGCCAGCTGGGCGCACACGATGATACGCTGGAGCGTCTGCGCGCGCGGAATGCAAGTTTTTAAGTGTCTGCTGATGCTGCTGGGTTTGCTCAATTTGCAACGGCCGCAATTTCTTAAGCGTTAAAAAGCGAAAGGCGTCGATAAGAATAGCAATAATCCGACTAATGACACCGCTGGACAAATAACAACTACTAATTTCACGGATTTGCTTTTATCATCAAAAACTTCTATGCACATGACTTGAACAGACAAATAAGGATCACAACACAAGTAATGTAATAATGGTGGATGCCATGCTAACCAGACAGACACCTTTACACGTTTGTCACAAAATGGCCGCATAACGATTCATAAGAACTTTCGGCAGCACAAATGTTGACAGAGCATAATTGCACACGCGCTCCCTCCTGTGCAAGGCATGAGTACACAAAAAGATAAATTAAAAGTAAGAACAATTGAAATCTTCCCGATGGCATCGCCAGTCTACAAATGACGTTAAGTCTTAAATAAGCGGAACAGTTCGTCTTTCGGCAACAAACACCAACATCGTTCCGACATTACCTCAAGAATGAAGCCTTCGGTTATCGGCGGGCCGTTGTTAGCGTGAAAAACGGGCCCGATGCTGCGCACCACGGTCGAGAAAACTCGCATCAGAGCGGCCATCTTGGGCAGGCACGAGTCAGTCGAGGAGCTATTGTCATCGGCCGCTTCGCCGCTTTGCAGTTTGTGATAATCCTGCGACGAAAAGAAAAAACGCGCACTGATCGCATTTGAAATGGGACTTTCCTGGTATGAGTTTGACAGAACTATGCCATGCTGCCCCGAAGGCGAAGGCACGCAAATATCATCTTGGGATCAGATTATGCCAGTGTCCCTCAACCTTTTTGCTTGCGTTGCTCAGATAACGTTTGATAAACATAGCGTGGAACACTATCTCGGTAGCATCAAGCACAGGCTACGCTGTTATGCGCATAAACAAGCGCATGGTATTCTAATGTAGCGATATATTCCTACATGGCCCACTCGAAAACAGGACTACGTCCCACTGGTTGGAAAAACTGCGTCAGGCAAAAATGACTGGGTGAGGTAGGCCGAAGTAAGCGATTCGTAACGTGCTCTAAAAACGTATTTAATATTGACATATACCGCACAGTAATACAGCGGATGACTCACTCCCTGCCCCATTCATGAATAATGAGTTTAACAGAAAAACTTCATTTAACCCGTTTACATAAGCGGGGCAGGGCAGTTACAAGAAAACTGGAAATCTTCCGGGGGTTAAACACCAACAACTATATTTCGGGACTTCTGCTTACAAAGTAGCACACCAAAGGAGCGCAATCTTCTGCAACAGCTGGTACCGAGTTGGCATAAAAAAGTAGGCATGACATTGTGCCTGACCAGGTCAGCTGCGTGGCGCCGCAGTCACGTGACAAAGCTGGCGCGAACAGAAAAGCAACAACGAAATCAGCACATTTTTTCACCTCGGCATACGCTTCCATGTCTTCGAGAAATTGACTAAGCAAAGTAAGTGAAAATTGAAGATCAGTGAGCCAGTGCGTGTGAAGTTTCACTAAGGAATCTGCAACAGGAAGTACAGTACACAAATAGACAGTTAATTTTCACACAACAAAAGGAAAGGAGCAACTTGGCGTCTTACACAAATTAATATAAGGACCAAAAAATCCAAGAGCTCCAGAAAAGCGTGAAACGGCTGCAAAAATATGACAGAAACAACGGAACGACGGCGGTAGAAAAGCAACAGACAATCAAATAACTTCAGCTAAGATTGCTCTACTGAACCCACCAGATGCAAAAAGTGTCAAAGACATCTTTTGCGTGTGGTCAATATGCCATCCAACTAGAATATCCACAGTGTCACGAAAGTGCTTCGAAAAAGCCTGAAAAACAGCAAATTTCGATCATATAATATACATTAGTTATAAAACCACCTCACACAGAAAGAACGGTGAAGATGTTGGGAACACAGCGGGAAGCGATTAATAAAAAGCAAACAAAATGAAGTGCATTGTGCACATCGCTCGGCTGCTGCACAAGTTCAGCAAAACTTTGCTCGGTACAGCTTTATACCTTCACAAAATTTTCCACGGGCGATTGTTTACCCTTAACTTAGTGTTGCTTTTGCAGTCTCTTGCATTACATGCGCGATACGTCTTCTGCATTAGCAGCTGAAGAACAGCATATAACAACAAAGAAGTTTAGTAGCTGCTCATTCACTTATTGGCAAACAATGTTCCTTCGAAGGTGCGCAACTGCGCAGTTGCACCACCAGACCATTTGCGCAGTGAAATCTTATTCTCGCGCACTTGCAACATTACAAATTTAATACTGTATACACAGTACATCGCATAGCCCTTTCACCGCTTCAAACGCTTCACTAGTTGTGTGTGTACATTAGTGCGCAAGCAATTGCGCAATCAAGCAAATATTTGCCTTGTGCGAAATTTGCTTGGAGGGAGCGCTGTTGGCAAAGCAACAAACAATGAAACTTCAATCCGACATGTCAATCACGGCGCAGATGAGGCCATTTCGCCTGGAGCAGTTCCCAAAACGTAAAAGTATCTGCAGGGCAACGAGATCCACGCACAAGGCCTAACACTAGTGCCACGCGTGGTCGATTCACACTGACTTCTCATTGCGCGAGTCAAAATCTGACAAGACAACAAAACAAACACGAAGCGTGCCGACTGCTTTACGTGTGCTGTGCTGATCAGTTAAGACTAATACAATTGATTTTTCATTTACGAAACCTCCCATCCGCACATTTGCGGTTAACTTTAAAGTTTGTCTCCGATATCGATGAAACGATCAACAATGGCACCTGAGTCAACGGCAAATTGGCCGCTTGCACAAATACCAGCCACAAAAAATGGGAAAAGGATGCGAGATGACAACATTCAGACCGATTTCACGTTGTCAAAAAAACAGACAAGAGGAGATCACAAGCGGGAAGTGACACTGTAAGCCTACAGTGTTTCCGCAACCACTCAAGCGTTTCCACATTCACTCGATCGTTTCCATAACTACTCGACCGTAACGGTGCGAAGCGCTGTGTTCTGAGCGCATCTAGTTTCGATGTTCCTGAAAGACTGACCCGGCACTTTTTGGTTGCAAGATTAACTGCAACCCATCGAGGTGTTGGGCACCGTTGCTCAAATATCGCTCCACGCACCACCTCCACCGGGAAGTTGCACCAGGCGACAGCATTGTTACGTAATTCCGTCGCTGTAGCCGAGGAATGACAAACGCCACAAAGCGACCGGACCCAACACATGAATGACGTTCAGGAACGGGAATAAAAAATCGCGGCGAAGCACCAGAAGAACAAAGCTCGCGAGAGCAGGCCAGTAATTTCGCGGGCGCTTCAGGTATGCGCTATTTCCAGCATGGGGTATACAAGGAACCGACCGACACGGAACTTATCAACTACGACACGACGAGCTTGTACAAAGCGGGGCGAACTACTCCGACAGATCGTTTCACATTTCTACATCTGCCCACACAGCAGCAGCGCCACGATTTCTGTCACAGTGTTCTACAGCAGGGGTCTCCAAACGTTCTTGTCAGAGGGCCACATAAGCTATTGTACAACAGTTCGAGGGCCGGACATCTTACGTAATGCGATTGTTTCGGGATATGTGACATTCTACCAACGCAAGAAATTTTTCGTAAACATTATTTTTTCATTATTGACAAAACGTCTTCGCGGGCCAAATTTGGCCGGCGGGCCGTAGTTTGGAGATCCTGTTCCACAGCAGAAAGAACAAGAAAAAAAACAATCGCGCCAACGGCCATTCAAGTAATGTCGAAAGCGCCCGATCTCCCGAAGAACCAATGACAAAAGTCGACATAACTTTTGATTGGCTGTGAAGCAGCATGATTACCGCAAGGTTTAGAAATAAACACCATCAAGCGTCTAATCACCTTGCGGTCAAACCAGGTCGTACACCGGTCTTTATGTGTTCTACGCGGATCGGTTGGGCAAATAATCTAATGCTATAATCCAAGCAATCGTTCACTTACAGCGGGATAGTTTTGCGCAATTAAGACAATCGGATTGATACATGTAGGAAGATGTTCGGGGGAGTCGATGTTTTCCAACGCTGCTTGTAATTCGTCCATTAACATCACTAGAAAAAAAGGTGTAGAAATGTTTTTCACAAAACGATTTCCATTTGACCGACACGACATTTAATGTTTGCTGATTCGAAGATGATTTGAAAAAATTATCTGTTTATTTTCCTAACGTAGTATGCTATCTTCAAAAACATACTTCATCATGCAATATGCTGTCCGTAAAAGCACAATAACATCTTGGCCAGCTTTACGAAGCTTGGTCATTCGTAATGAGCTTTTGGTCAGTGTTCAACTAGACTACGGCTCTACGTAGAGTTTCTTCCAATGATTGAACATCTTAACTTGGCTCCACACACCACCCACAAGTCTTCATAATGGGGAGGATCAACCCCAGCGAGAAATTATCCAGCGTGCATGGAAAGAAGCTAACGAAGTTTTTGCTCTACAGATTTGGATACCCAGTGCGCGATGCAACGCGAGGAAAATGACATATTTACGAAAACACTGCCTTGCACATGAGCAATTTTATGCTTAACATCGCAAATCGCAACGCTCAAAACGAGATTTCTGTAAACCACAGCTGTCGATTCAAACAACTGAAACAAGATATGCTTACGAATAACTTTGCCAAACTTCCTATCTTCCAAATCAAGCTCCAATACTTTGTGTAAACTCTCCAACAGATAATTCCTGACATTGTCGTTGGCAATGTTTTGAAATTGACGAAGCATCCACTGTGTGCAAAATAATTCCCACGTCATGATCATAGACACGCCGACACTTTACTCGAAGCAAACTTGTTGTTGGTTGTTAGCATTATTGTTGCACATAAAAGTAGCAGTAACGATTTTTTACTTTCCAGAAATACCAAGCAATTACCCAACCCAAAACCTACCTTGCACGCTTTCAGGAACGAGCATGAACTTTGAACTAATAATGCAGCAAGGTAAAAACAAAGAGCATATCCTATCCTTAAGACCAGGGGTGTGCAACCATGCAGCACAACTGGGCCAAATGCACATAACCAGTTTGGTCCACAGGCCACAGCTGCATTTGTTAAGCTCTGCAGGTTTGACAACTTGCATGCCACCCACAGAAGACTGGCAATACCCTTTTAAAATCTGGACCTTTTCGCGGGCCACAAAACTTCAGCTCCCAGGCCACTTTTGGCCGGCGGGCCACGGGTTGCACAGTTGCCTACCCCTGTTTGACCTTACTCTAACGTGCGAGGTAATCGGACCTCAAGTAACTGTCTCTTAGAAGAGAGCCGCTGTCGAATCTAACATGAATGCGTGTTTCAATTGAATTAATATAAAATCTACTCCAGTTACTAGAGTAAGATTTACCAAGAGCCCGAGGCTACATGTAGTTTGTTAAATTTTGCGATAGACATTAGACAGGTCCTAATCAAAGCAATATTACACACGGAGCGGAGTAAACGTGCTCGATTGCTTTATTCCAAACCAGGTGCACAACCTTTTCGCTATTGCCGGCCGCATTCCGTTCATTTTTATGAATTACGGCTGCGAGTGAGTTCAAGATATTTATATTTTTGCATTTCTTCTCTTCTGCTCGCAGACACTGAGCCTACCCTCATTCCACACGTCTTCAGTTTGGCTGTCTTTCTGCTAAGTATCTTCATTCAGTAGACAAAGAGGTCATATTAACGCATGGCCGCCATAGTATATATTTTAAATTACGTGAGCACGGCCGCATAAATTTTTAGCGCAGCCGCAGGTTGTACACCCCTGGTCTAAACCGGGCACCTGACAAAAGTAGAGATTTACAACGCAAGTAACTGAAGTCAAACGAAGTGCAAAAGCAATGTGACCACGTAAACACTCACTTGAAAAAACGGGAACGGTTCATTCGATAGTTGATGACCAATCAAACCAATCACAATCGCAACATCTTTCTGTAAAAGCACTCCGCTCCGTTCAAAAAATACATCGATAAGTGCATTCAGAACTTGCTCAAGGCACCTTGACAGTATCTGAAATGGAGAACCATCCCACTTAAAAGCACTAGTGTTTCTGTATGCTTTCGAGGAATCAGTCGACTACCATCTGCTTTCGTCTTTTTGCGATGATTGCACATATCTCTATTCAAGTATGTACTTTCCACGATGGGTGTAAGCAAGGAATCGATCAGCACATTTTTAATAGGAAATTGATTTCACGTAAAATTACGCATCCTCAGTCCTTATTCAAATAGAGAATCATCCCGTTACAATTTCATCGTATGCATTTAGGACTACCCGTAGGTGATAAATATTTAGTAAAAAAATAACACGAAATTTTACGCAACTCGGGGTTTAATGTAGGATCTGATCATAGCTAAATTACTGTGCAACCTGCTTCGGCAACAGGCGAAATCACACGTCTCTACTGATTTTAACCAGGCCAACACACAGCGTGCATAAATCTTGATTCAACTGCATCGCAAAAAATATATTGCTTACGCACTCGTACATTCATGATTCTTCACCCACTACTAGGCACCAAAACATTGCCAGATTTATGGGAGGGCAAAGTGGCCTCCACAAGCTGGGGGCCTCCACAGTCATGAGCCGTGAGCCCCTTGGTTAAGGCTGGTTGCATAGTGCACTCCTGGTTGTATCAGTATTTTCAAGGGTGTGCTCTGTACCACCATGACAGGGTGGAACAGGTGTTTGCTCTTCAAGATCAGTTACATTGTCTCACGGCAACAACCCTTCACAAATGACAAGCTCGACCTAAAAATGACCTTATCTCATGATTTCCATCCCTGTTCACATGTCAATAACATACCTTTGCAGGCATGGATATTCTGCTCTTGTTGAAATTAAATCAAACAAACACTTCAATCAAACAAACAAAGATGTTGATAATTGTATGAAAAGGTAAAGTCAAACAAAGTTAAAAAGTCCGTTTTTCACAAGTGGCTTACAATCAAAATGAGCTGCAACCATCACATTAAGTTGCACATGTTTTTGTATTTATTTACATTAGGATTGCAAAACTTTGTGTATTGTAGTTGTAAGTACTACTTTGTAGACATAAATTCTCAAACGAAATTTGATCAAGTATGTTCATATGCTCATCAAATTCAATATATATACAATACATGACTGGGTGCGCAGACGTTTTGAAAGCAAAAATAGGATGTACCACTACCACACAGGTTTTAGCATCAAAACACCACAAGGGTGACACAGCCGAATCTGATGGCATTAATGCTTTGCCAGAATATCGCTTTCGCATCAGCAACACATCTTCAGCCATGATGCACATTGCTCCAAATCAGCTATGTCCAGGCAATATGCCTTACTGGGTCAAAAACTATGTCAATATCTTGTATGATGGTCACATATTGGGTTGCTTCAAAGCTACTGAAACCCTTGGAATACTAACTGCAATCATTATTCATAATGACCACATGATACTTTTAATCACCCCAAACTGTAATGCCATAGGCAAGTTTAGTGGTAATGGAACAACAAGGGTAGACAGAAATCGGTTGAATGCAGAGGAACACCTGAGTAGAAATCAGAAAGCTAGAACTTTAGTTTTGCACTGAGGTGTTGTCTGTGAACACACGGAAATCTGCCAGTACGCAGTACATAATGAAAAGGTACTAAATACCACTGCATCACATATGTCACTTATTTAAGTTATCAAAATAAAGACAGGTTGCCATTGTGTCGTACATACACAAATTTCACAAAAAGCTTACTAGGCCGCACAAAACCTTTGACAAGGCAACGGCGGCCTGTGAGCCGCAGGTTTGACATAGCTGGTCTAAATATATAAATTAATTACCACACTACAAATTATTGAGATGTTACAGGACGGAGGATTTTTCTTAGTGAATGGTGATCTAGATCAGGGCTTCTCAAACTATGGGTCGCAATCCCATTTAGGGTCGAGAAATGTAATTTTGGGATCGTGAACCAAATTGACTTGACAAATCAGATAAAGTTTTTGCAAACCTTACAAGAAAATTTAAAGTAGGCTTGGAGTGAGTCTATTTCTACTGTATTTTCAGGGGCAACAGCATGCTTCATGCTGTCAGTTGTTTACTAGAATGTCTGCCTGAACTATCAAATGATAATGATCAACCAAGCACAAGTTCTGCATTGTTACATCATGATTATTTTAATGCACCGACCAATATTGACCTTATTGCATTCATTCTGAAACGAAGGCATCCTTGTATTTAGAACTCTATGTCTAGTTTTTTAGGAGTTAGCCTCTGAGCAGTTTTACACTAAGTTGAAAAATTCATACACAGTTTCAGAAGTACTTTGGACTTTGATTTAGGAAAAGTTGGATCCACAAACTATACACAATTGAAATTTCAGGAGGCCACATGCCTGCCATACCCAGGATGAGTTGGTCAAATTATTAGATGACAAGTTTGCAACTGGAATTTTAAAAACAGAGTTGATGTCATCTTTGGATAAGAACAAGAAATGAATGCCTATATAGTCATTTCTAATCTTGCCATTCATACACTCTTAGCCTTTTGCACAACATATGTGTAAAACAGCATTCTGAAAATTGATAATCATGAAGTCCAAAAACCAATCCTTTTTAAAAAATGTTGAGAATGTCCTTCGTCCTGCGTTTTCTTGTATGAATCTATGAAAAAATCAAGTGCATCCATCCCATTAGTTTTGCTTGATAACTTCTATAAGCTGAATCGTTTCTTTCTCATTTTTTTCGCCTTACTGTTTCCATTACATGGTAGTTTTATTACCCTTTGTTACTTTCATGAATTGTGTGCATTTGTATGATTTTGCCATAGACAAAAAAATGCCTTGTGAGATTTGTAATGGGACTTTTACACATATCATTAACATCTAGGGCTCAAATATAGCCATTAACACTTTGACGTCTGGATTAATTCAAGCGGTTTGCAAAAAAACAGCTGGATCGCACATGGCTTTGCGCGGGGAATATCTCCGCTCCTGTACAGGTTACGGACCTGGTCGAAGTGTCAAAAGACGCAGTAAGTCTTACAGTTTGCACTCAAAAAAAATTTTTTGGTTGGGGGTTGCAGTTTTTTTGTGAGTGATGTCATAAGGAGGAGTTTTTGGCCAACTTCACCTGGCCCTGGGCGCTAACCGTTAGATGGTAGTATTTCGCTGAAGTTTTTATTGGAAACTATGCTACAATCCGAGTCTTTTGATACTTTGGATGACTTGCTGGGGTTTCGGGTTCAAAAGTTATGATCTAAGTTAATAAAAATTTTTGACTAATTAGTTAATTAGATAATTATTAATTTGTATATTTAAGATCATAACTTTTGAACCAGAAATGCTAGAAAGTCGATCAAAGGCTCAAAAGACTCGGACTTGAGCCTAGTTTCCAATGAAAACTTCAGTGAAATACTTTGGTCTAGCGGTTTGGGCCGTATGCCAGGCAACATGAGCCAAAATGACCCAAAAACTACTTCACTTATGACGTCACTTACAAAAAAATCCGCAACCCCCAACCAAAAAAATTTTTTCGAGCGCAGACTAAAAGACTATCCGATCCGTTTGAGCCCTTGAACAGCTCTCTGGTGCAATGGGCAGAGGAGCTAGGGCGTTGGTAAGGCAACTGACAACTACTGGTTTTAGGCCGATTTCAAAGAACGAATTAATCGTACCCTGGCTCTTAAAGTGTTAATGGGGGTCACATAGAAAAGCCCTTTTTCAAAATGGGGTCGCAAAGCAAAAAATTTTGAGAAGCCTTGATCTAGATCTAGTTGGCCAGCCATTGTTAGAAACTAGCCTGCAAACTGTATTTCACCAATCCCTGACTAAAACAAAAGTCCAGCCTACTTTTCATATCATTCCATGATCTTTTTTCACAGCTGCACAAACAGACTACAAACAAATGGATGTCTACTGAAATGTAGGTAATTAACCCAACCTTCAGTTCATAGAAAAGTGTCAGTTAATTAAACTAATTACTTGATATGTGACTAAATATTAGCAAATAAACATTCATGGCCCAGCAAGCAATTTACAAAACATGGAAAGTCTGACATTCTGTTGGCATGGATTGCTTGAAAAAACTTTTATCACTTTTTGTGACAAGCAGACTATGTATTCATTGATGCAAATTTTATTAATTGTTTATTTGGTGATTTAGCAATACGTTGTTATTTAAATATTTTTGAAAGAAACTCCAAGGCAACACTCTCAAGTAAAGTAAAATTAAAAATGTCAGCTGTTAGTATCAGTCACAACATGAAATATCAGTCAAATATGTGTAGTCGAACAATTGCAGGAAATGCAAGTACCATGTAGGGTTAGCAACAGGTCTGGATTTTCCATACAGGTTTTCAAGGTTATAGCCTAGGGCAGTGTTTCCCAAACTGTGTGCTGCGGCGCACTGGTGTGCCGCTGAAGAGGCTGAAGTGTGCTGCGAAAGTTTTATGTTTTGACCAAACCTTATGCTGCAAATCTTTTTGGTCCGCGATGCATTGCTTTGGGTTTTACTTTTCATCTTAACTTAGGAAGTATGTGTGCTGCAGCCAAATTGAGAATGTATTAGTGTGCCGTAACATAAAAAGTGGGAAAAGCGCTGGCATAGGGCAATAAAAATTTTTTCTAAGTTTTTTGAGATGCTTTGCTTTGAGGTTGTTGCAACCTCTCCGATGGAATTACGCCAGCATACCATTAAGCCAGCATACCAATCTCCACTTGAAATAAAATCAATATATTTAAGGGTAATGTTTTAAAAATTGAATGATCCTGTCTTTGGCAGTCACACAGCATGAACAAAATTTTCTTTTTAGGTGGAAAGGGGGCTGGCAAAATTACTGTAGCTGATGGGCAGCCAACCAATAGAAATCCAGCCCTGGTTAGCAAGGTCATTCCAGTGCATTAAAAGTGACAACAAACTTAGCTACCAAATAATTTCATTGTTTAGGTCACTCATGTTAGCCAAACTGTTTTTCAGTGAACACTGCATGCTGTTAATTTCTATATGAAAACACTTTAGAAGTATTTAACACTTTCGCATCCGGTAAGTTTGAGGATTTTGTGCTAAAAAAACTGGATTGCATGCACCTTTGCGCAAGCGTAACTCTGATGCCGAATGCCGTAGAGAGCTGTTCAAAGGCTTAAAAGACTCAGAAGTCTTGTAGTTTGCAATGAAAAATAAATTTTTTGGTTGGGAGTTATGATGTCACAAGTGGAGTACTTTTAGGCCACCTTGGCCCACTTCATCTAGCCCTAGGCCTAAACTATTAGACAGTAGTATTTCGCTGAAGTTTTCATTGGATGCTAGGCTACAATCTGAGTCTTTTTATACCTTCAATGACCTGCTGGGGTTTCGGGTTCAAAAGTTATGATCTGAAGTAAACAAATTATTTGATTAATTAGTTAATTAGATAATTAATTTGTTTATTTCAGATCACAACTTTTGAACCAGAAACGATAGAAAGTTGATCAAAGGCTCAAAAGACTCGGACTCGAGCCTAGTTTCCAATGAAAACTTCAGTGAAATACTTTGGCCTAGCGGTTGGACCCTAGGCCAGGTGATATGAGCCAAAATGACCCCAAAACTACTTCACTTATGACATCACTCACAAAAAATCCGCAACCTCCAACCAAAAAATTTGTTCGAGTGCGGACTAGAAGACTTGCCGAGTCTTTTGATGGTTTGAACAGCTCTCTGTAACGCAATCGGCAGAGGAGCTATGGCATTGGTAAGGCAACCGAAAATTGCTGGTTTTAGGCCAAATTTCAGGCACAAATATATTGTACACTGGCTCTCAAGGTGTTAACTCTTTGGCGTCCGGCTGCTTTCGGGGATTTTCAGAAAAAAAACACCTAAACGCACGTGGCTTTGCGCGGGAATATCTCCGCTCCTGTTCAGGTTATGGACCTAGTCAAAGCATCAAAAGACACGGCAAGTCTTCTAGTCTGCCCTCGAAAAAAAATTTTTTGCTTGAGGGTATGGGTTTTTTGTGAGTGACGTCATAAGTGTAGGACTTTTAGGCCACCTTGGCCCACTTTGCCTGGCTCTGGGTACCAACCGTTAGGTGGTAGTATTTCGCTGAAGTGTTTACTGGAAACCAGGCTACTGTTGCAACCTCTCTGGCGGTGTTGCGTTGATTGTGTGATTCACCACGAACGGGATGTGCATGAAGAATTACACCATCATATCTGTAGTCCAAGCAAGCAATAATAAGAGAGATTGCGAGCATGATCTCTATTTTTGCTTGCTGCCACGGTGCGAAGCTTTGGGCACATGCCGCTCGGGATTTCCGATCGCAACAAAATCGTGCTGTGACCAGGATGTGGAGGTCGTGCCGAGTTCGCAGCCTTCACACAAAGAACATGCGATCGGTGTGGTTCGTTGTGAAAAGGAAGGGATGTTGTTACAACCACTCCGGTGGTGTTGCATTGATTGTGTGATTCACCATGAACGGGATGTGCGTGAAGAATAACACCATTATATATGTAGCGAGAGCAAGCAATAGTAAGAAAGATTGCGAGCATGATCTCTATTATTGCTTGCTGCCACGGTGCGAAGCTTAGCGCACATGCCGCTCGGGATTTCCGATCGCAACGCTACAATCCGAGTCTTTTGATACTTTTGGATGACCTGCTGGGGTTTGGGTTCAAAAGTTGTGATGTAAGTTAGTAAAAATATTTGACTAATTAGCTAATTAGATAATTAATTAATTTGTTTGTTCATTTTAGATCACAACTTTTGAACCAGAAACACTAGAAAGTTGATCAAAGGCTCAAAAAACTCGAACTCGAGCCTAGTTTCCAATGAAAACTTTGGGCCGTAGGCCAGGCAACATGAGCCAAAATGACCCCAAAACTATTTCACTTATGACGTCAGTCACAAAAAATCCGCAGCCCCAACCAAAACAATTTTTTTCGAGTGCAATCTACTAGACTGGCTGATCCATTCGAGCCCTTCAACAGCTCTCTAGTGCAATCGGCAGAGGAGCTAGGGCATTGGTAAGGCAACCGAAAACTGCTGCTTTTTAGGCTGAAATCAAAGTACGAATATATCGTACGCCGGCTCTCAAAGTGTTAATCAGGACTGTGGTTTTGTTTTTTTCAAAGAGTTAAAAAGGCAACCATACTCATAATTGCAAAAAATTGGTTATTTTTATTCACAAATACAAATAAATCCATAAGGAAATGTCATCAAAAACATGCAAGCAGTAGAATATTTACAACAACTGGTGAAGCAGCCCTTTCATAGCAGATGCATTGTTTTTGGGATGGCACGTATTGCAACAGCAGTTTACAGTACCATTTTCTGAAACAGTTGGGAAATGTTAATTGTTTGGGACAAGGAGTTTGAAAAAGCCTTGTGATGACACACTGTTCAATGTTTACATCAACAATTGCCACTGTTGCCGTTAGTTTTGCTGAGATCAATGTACATTAACATGTTGCATGCGGTACAATGATGTTCCACGTTGTGAGGAATGTGTCTCGGCATGCGTCAGGCTGTGATCCCACATTAAATAACACACTTTAAAACTGCCACCAGAAACGTTCATGAGCTGTTTGAATTGATCACACAGGCGGTTCATGACTGGTCTGAGGTATTTCCAAATCTATTTTCTTGGTGAATCAGGTTCACACAACTCATAAAATGAAGAGATAAGCAGAGAAGCAGTTTGCCATAATAGAGAGCGTTCACCACAATTCTATGCTCCGATAAACATGTTTCGCATTGAAATCCAGTGTTGTTTGTTTGCGGTTGGTCTTGTGCTGCTGAACTTTCAGTGATATTTCAGATTTCAGGTAAAATAGAGTTTATTTCTGGGTTCGAAAGTGAATAGTATCAGTGCTGAAAATTGCCCGTATTCAAGCAGCAGCCTGAAAAAAAGGCCTCAGCGAAGGTGCAAATTGTGCAGGAACCATGGTTGCAAATGCAAAGAGGCTGTACTGCTGTGCATGGGGGGTTTCACTGCGATTGATAACATCCTTGAAACATGTGAACTTCCTTTTTTTGTCGTACCACAAATACTTGTTTTTTGGTTTATCAAAATTCATTGTTTTTATTGGCATATTACAGTTCATTGCATTCTGAGCCCGCACTCCAGGCAAACAAAGCAATAATTATTGAGGTTTGCTGTCCAAAATTGCTTTGAGAAACACTGCTCTATAGATTACAGCACCCGATTTTCAACAGTCATTTGCAAATGGTTTACCAATGCGTTTTTTGAACAGGATGTACCAAATGGGGAGCTGTGGTTACCAGTTACCACATTGTAATATGTCACATAGACTTCACAGAAATACAAAAACGACATCATTGAAGGTGGTATGAAACTTTTCTCATAATGTTTTAGATTTTTCACAGCTGCTCTGGTTTGTAAGTTATGGTCAAAAGATAAATGGAAAGCCACAAAGCGGTTTCAAGCCAGACACTGCTGTGCACGCTATGTAACTAATTGCAGCCAGACACAACATTGAACACTGATCCACGACACTGCTTCGCAAGCTAGGTATGAGACATGAGGTGATAGTGCCGCACACAATGTGTTAAAAAAATTAATGTAACAAGTCATTGAGGAAGAAGTTCTCGACAGAATGGCAGTGCATCGATTCTAAACTGAGCACACCAAAAAGTAGTATTTTTGGCACAGTGTTTTTCAACCATTTACTAAACATAAATCTTACATATTCATCCTGCGTTTGGATTGCACTGCTGTTAGTTTATTATGTTTATTTTGTGCATACCACTGCATCTTACACTGCAACTTGTCTATTGTGTACAGTGATTTTCAAAACATACTGAGTGGGTAAAAATTATAAAAAAATGTACATTAGCATAATAAAGAGACTATTAGCTTAATTAATGTCAGTGAACCTGTTTATGTTCAGGTTTCTTGACAAATTCTTGCAATTGAGCAGCTGCTTGCAGACGACGTTCTTTATCATCTTCTCTTCTGCAAACTCGTTGTATCAGCACCCACAGCGTTGCATCATCACTGTGGCTGGAGCCATGGAAGTTGCGATCTATAAAGAAAATGCAAGTTGTAATAACTGTACCATTTCCTCAAAGCACCTTTTTCAACTGTTGTAGCACTTCATCTTCGTGTTCAGTATCAGCAAGAAAATTGAGAAAATCAGAATTCCACAATACACTGGAAAAGCATGTAAAACAATGACAAATTTCATGCTTACTACAAAGGCATCTAAACAATGTATATACATATATATATATACTTGATAGTGTTTACTCCAAAAATAGTTTGAGATGCGAAATGACGAACTTTCCATTGAGATGCGAAAAGACCCAATTTTTGGGTCACAAGACCTTCCTCTCTGAGTCGCCAAATAATTTAATTTTATATTTTAAACTATTCTGAATTGCCAAATAATTTAAATTTACATCTTGAAGCATTTATTGTTTTATGTACTAAGTTTCATACAATTTTGTGCAAGCAAGTTGCTATTGTCAATAGCAGTCTTGAAATTGATATTTAATTATGAAGTATTTTCCACAAAATAAAAAAGTTGCCAAAGCACAAAAATTCACACAACCATCATCTGGGGAAGCATGTGAGCGCAAGAGTCAGTCTAACGCTTATCACAGATCAAACATCGGCTTGCCGATTTGCATATGCCTTTCCATTTTGCAATCTACAATTCTTCAAATCTTCATGGAAGTAAAGGCCAATAATGTTGTTTCATGCGCAAACAGGCCCAAAGTCGAAAAAATTTCAATATTGTTGCAATGTTCATTGCTGACAAGTTTTAAATCCATCATAGCCTTGGTTGATGCCGTATTTACTGTGATTTTTGTTCCTTTTGAAAATCAAACCCAACAATTTCCATGAGATGTTTTCTTTCAAATTTGTAGCCTACCAACCACTTATTAAACGTTGCCAAGTTTCATGTGTAAACAAGCAACAAGTTGAAACTGATAAAAACATTCGTACAATGTTCATTGCTTGAGAAGTTAACCTGGAATTCTAACTCTGTTTTTTTGTCACACATACACTAATCCGCGGTTGAATTTCACCCATTTTCAAAAAGAAAATAACACTATTTTTTTTCAATAAAGGTTGATTACAAAAACTATACTGGAAATGTAACTCTTATTCCATGATTTGTGCACTGATAAAGTTAATTTGTACTTTAATTTGATGCTGTTATTGATGAAAAGGAAAACCACATTTGACTGGGTGGTAATCGCACAGCGTTAGTATTCCAGATCCACTGATGCCTTGGTTTATGCTGTTTTAGCTGGCTGTACTGCAAACTCAATGTTCTCATTGGAGCTGCTTTTTTGTGATATTTTTCTTGAGAGTTTCTGGCCTAACCATATTCTCAATGATGCAAGTGTTTCATACGTGTAACCAAACATGAAATTGAAAAAAAAATCTTTAGATCAATGCTTGCTGCTTTCAATTTTATAAACTTATCCACATTGTCAACCCTGCTCAACTGTTGTGGGAAAACTTTCACTATTGCTATTCATGGTCGCAGTGGCCAAAATGACCAAAACTTTCAACGTTGTAACCTTGTCCAAAATAGTCAGGAAAAATTGTCAGATGTGCATAGAAAAGTGTACTTACAGTCAGATGCCAAGCAAGCTTTTTCTGTTGACGTCTGACATTTCTTAGGCCGAAGTTGCCAGCGGTGAAAGTTTTGGTTTTTCTTGGCCTTTTTGGCCAAGGTTACTAAGAGTGGAAATTTTGGTTTCTCTTAGTCTTTTTGGCCAAGGTTACCAACGGTGAAACTTTTGGTTTCTCTTGGCCTTTGCGCCCAAAATTACCAACAGTGAAAGTTTTGGAAAATGATGTGTTTTGGAGTTTGCCTTTGAGCAGCCTCAGGCATTCCACTCCACCACACGCGAGTTCACGATTGTTCTGGCATCCCACTGTGCAAATAGGAGTTTGCACTCAAGGAGGCAACTGTTGGCATGGGATTGGAAGTATGCGTATATACATACCAGTAAGCAAGCAATGGCAAGAAAGTACGCATAAATATGTACCCCAGCAAAGGTGTTAAACTAAAATTTCATCGCTATATGGTCACAATATTTTAACAGAATAGGCACTTGATAAAAATTTTTTTTACAATAAAGGTGATGACAAATAATCATGCTATTTATATACTGTAGATTCATGTGAGCAGACAAAACATTTATTCAGTTTACTATATAGCATGTGATTTGATCAGCAGTTCATATATATTTTTATCTAAGTACAGTACATTGGTACTATGATACATGGAAAGTTGTGAGATATGGTATTCTTCCAAGTTTGATTTGTGTAACATAAAAACGGTAAGCACAACAGGGTCATAAAGTAATAAGTAAGAATACCTCTATAATGTCGCATGTCAACTCCAGGATTCTTTAAGACCAGCATCAAGTTTCGCCTTCATGTCACAGATCTAATCAAATGTTATCAAACTTCCAAAAGAGTCACCTAGAAAAAATTAGATTAATAACTTAAATGCACTAAACACCTTCGATGCCAGTATTTTCGGGAAAAATCCCAGTTTCTAGCGTGTCTTAGCAACTCCATAATTTGCTAGGCGATTGTGCTAGAGAACTGTTCAAACCCTAAAAGACTCAGAAATCTTTGGGTCTGCACTGAAAAAAATTTTAGTTTCGGGTTTTGTGTATTTTGTGAGTGACGTCATTTGTGGGATAGGTTTCAGCATTTTCGCTCAAGTTACCTGACCTTGAGTCCAAACCGCTAGATGCAAGTATTTTGCTCAAGCTTTTACTAGAAATTAGGCTAGAATCCGAGTTTTTGAGCCTTTGATTGACTTTCTAAGGTTCCAGGTTCAAAAGTTATGGCCTAAAAACAACAAAAAAATTCATTAATCCCCTAACTAGGTAATTAATGAATTTGTTGTTTTCAGACCAATAACTTTTCAACCAGAAATGCTGTTTTGTGAATGTATCTTGTACTTTAGTTCATGCTAATTACCCATGCAGTGACTTTTTCATTGACAACAATGCACTGCCAACAGTGCACAACACCACACATATAATGATGCCCAGACACTTTTGTTTAAGGTGATGCAGAAGTTGCCTGCTTTGTTGTATAGAAAAAGACAGCTCAAATTTTTGGGCCATGTTATATGCAAAGAACTTGAAGATCTTGCTCTAAGTTGTAAAATCCCAGGTATACATGCAAAGGTTGCCCAGCATTTTATACTTATCAATAACTTTGAAGGTTTACGAGTGTAAAATTCTTGAAAAATTATGGGGGACTGCACGTAATATAACAAAATGGAAAAATATAGTACATCAAGGGCTGGATCAGCCATGATACCAGAAGAGAGATAGGTTGCCTAGGAATCAATCACATGAAGGTATTCTGATGAAAAGGGGGGTGTGCAGGAGCTTTTCTTGCAGCCCACAAGAGCTTTCTCAATTTCAGAAAATGTTGCAAAAGCCCAACTCTAGATAATTGTTGTTCCAAAAAATCCTCCTAACTATAACAAAATCTCTAAATTAATGTGAAATGGATTTTTGCAGCCCATGGCAAATTTGCACTGATCAATTCGGCGCTTCGAGCTTCCAGAGTTGTGCAGGTCTACACTAGGGCCACAGACTGTTTGATACTGTAAAAATCAGTGAAAAACTCCTTAAACAATAAAATTTATTCAGCCTCTTTTCATTATCTTTGTAATCGTTCTTATACAATATTTAGTATTACGCAGCAGTTTACTGTATTGATTGGGTGGTGGCTAATTGTTAACCCCACATGTGTTCACTTCATCTTTTTGCACAGTGCTTTTCACCAATTTTAATCATGATGTCAGACTGCTGGTTACTGTTACAGTACCAGACCATAAAGTGCACTGAAACTCCTTTCTCAAAAATCTAAAATGCGCCTTATAATGAGGTGCATCTAAATGTATGAATCTGGTTGTGCTTTCTCACCTAGAACCAGTTTTATGTGGCATACGGTGCCATTTATTTGATTGCTAGTTACACCTTAACTATGAGTGTTGCACATTTTCTATTTCAAAGACTGCCATTAGCCACATAACACTTTGGTCCACTGTCTCAATGGAGGCTTTTGCATGGGTTCAAAATCACAACGATTTTTTTGTAATCAGATCATCATGTTATGCAATAAACTAACAACAATTGCAATGGGCTGCACATGTGGTTCTGTGAGTAGCTAGCACATACCTTAATGATGAAGCACATATCGCTTTACTCCACGAGGCTCCTGACTACTGGCTACATTGCACACACTGAATCAAACACGTTACTTTTATGGATTACAACTGAAAATTGTTGGAAGTTATTTAGAAAGAATTGAATACAGTTTGACTGGTGACATTTTTATATCAACATGCCGCTATTCTCGACTTATATAAGTTTTTATCTGCCACGTTTGTCATGTGTCATGAGCAAAACTTCTCACAAAAATAATATTTTTGATTTATAGCTTGCCATACCACTTACATCTATTTCACATAGTTTAATTGATGAAAAAACTATAATAAAACATCAAAAGTTTGATTAAAGCTGTTGCTTTTATTAAATCTTATTTTAAAATGTCACCATGTTGAAAACAAACTTGGACCGCAGGACTTTGAAGGATAACTAAGCAAACAATGGAACAAACAAAACCCAAAAATAAGAGCAGCCAAAAAGCAAAACGGCTATAGGCAGGGCTAACATCAATTTGGACTCAAAAATAAGGACAACCAGAAAGAAACAAACATTCATCAGCATATTTTTCACTTTTTACGTGGTGGTCCTAAACTTTTGGCCATGAAAGTAGAAACAAAATTCTAAATCCTTTGTTGCTTCAAGTCACTTTCAGACATTATTGCTGAAAATAAGGTGAAATAATGACGCAAGTCCAAAATAAGTACATTTCTTAGAAGTGAGTACAATGAAGTTTTATAAGACAGTCCACTTCATAATAAGGACAAATCTTACAAATAAGGACGGTATGGTAGCCCCAGCTATAGGTGATCTAAAAACTTTTGAAGTTTTGTGTCTAATGTATATATTTGCAAGCTCAAGGCAGCTAGCTGCTTTACACTGTGTTCCTCTTTCATTCAGGAATGCCATTGCCATATAACAAGGGTTGCCTACCCGGGATCATGAGCCACAGCCGCATGCGCCTCTTTGCCTGGTTTCATGCACCTCTTGCATGTATTTATTCAAGTATAATGTGCAAAATTGTATGCCAAAAACACCAACGCAAAGTTCGGTGCACATTATAAACGAGGTCTTAGATTTTTATGCCTTTACGCCAGAGGGCACATGAGTTTAGGTGCACATAATAAACAAGTCATACGCAAGAGAACGCGCAAGTATGGTATATTTTGTATAGCCTGTTACAGCATAGCGCAGGGGTGCAAAAACCCGGTTGCACACTAACACAGCGTGACTAAAAATTTGGTCAAAAAAAAAGAACTTTCAGCCATCGTTACAAAATGGCAGCGCACCTAATTTTCACTCCCGCTGTATCTGTGTTGCACGACGTTGGGTAGCTTCGGCAAGTTGCTGCGCTTTTCTAGAATTTGATGAGTTGTTGCACGATGCATGACCTGGATGTAGAATGCGGCCCTAGTTCTTTTGGTATACCAGAGCTTCTGTCAAATGGGACAGCACTTCCTAAAACCGGTGTGTTAGCGTTTTACGGCATGGTATCTGTGGATACAATGCACTGTAGATAAACTTCGCTGTTTGCAGTTTCAATGCTGCTTAGGCTTTCAGTATAGCTTGATTTATGACAATTAGTTTGTGTGTATATTCCAACACTACAGTTATCAAGCACACCAGTAATCAGATATCTTTCATGACTGCTAACAAGCATTACTATATTATATAGCATGTCTGAGTGAAAGAGGAACACAGATGTATAAAGCAGCTAGCTCTCTTGAGCTTGCAAATATATACATTAGACATAAAACTTTCAAATTTTTTAGGTCAGCTATAGCCATTTCGATTTTTGTCTCCTTTCATTTTGTGGTTTTGCATATGTTTCCATTGCTTGCTCAGTTATCCCTCCAAGCCATGTGGTCCAAGTTTGCTTTCAAGATGGTGGCATTTTAAAATAATATTTAATACAAGCAACAGCATTAATTAAAATTTTATTATTACAATTTTTCATCAGTTAAACTTGAAATAGATATAAGTTGTATTGCAAGCTAAATATGGAAAAATATCTTTGTGAGAAGTTTTGCTCATGATGCATAACAAACCTGACAGATAAGAACTTATTGTAGGTCAAGAATAGTGACACATAGATATAAAAATGTTAGTTTTTTCATAGCTGTTTATGATGAATCCTACATTAGATTTTGTTATCACAAATATCATAAATACAAGAAAAGTCAACACTGTTTTTACAAAAAATACATAGAAATTTGCGGAATTTTCACATTTGAAGATTTTTCCTAAACGCTTCCGCAGGCCACTGAAAACTCTGTGGCAGGTCAATTGTTGCCCACGGGCTGTTAATTATTGTCATAGCCTAACATGTGTAGAAATAAAACCAATACTAGCAACAACTTTTAGAAGTGCACCTTTATCGTATTTGCATATATGTACACATGTTACTTAAAAAACAACATGTATTTCTTCCAAAATATCTGTTTTTCTAGTATATACCACATAAATTGTGCTCATTATTTTAACCAAACCACAAATATTCAAACATGTTTCATGATCATTGAAAATTGGACTTTTGGAGCTTTCAAATGATACCTTACTTGAAAAAAATTGAGAGATAGCCTTTTTCAGAATCAAACCCCAAAATTAGGTCACAGTTGAGTGATCTGAAAAGGCATGCTTACAGTTTGGCTTCTAAAATCACTTAACCGTGACCTAAGTCAGTGAAAGTTAAAAATGATGAAAAAAGAACCTTGCCTACCCATCAACCAAATTTGAGGTTCCTAACTATAGAAATGAAGATTTTGTTAAAGATTGAAGACAAATGTCAATTTTTTTTTTTAATTTCATGCATGACTGATCACAAAAACAGCCAATTTTCAAACTCTTGTATCTTTGAACCACTGACTCAATTTTGCTCAAATCACTGTCATTTGGCTCAGAATGATTTTTGCTCTATAAGCTGATAAATTTTCATGAAAATCTGGGACTAGTGGTGACATTTTTTGACTTTTTGTGCTATTTGGCAAAGAATGACCCTTGAAAGAATGACCTCAACTGTCAACGAAAGCTCCCTGATTTCACTGAGTTCTTTTACCAATGTGGTGGATCTGTTTACATGTCAGTTTTATCAGCATTGTGGAAAGGTGTGTTCGACTTGGGATGATAAACCTCAAAAAAAAATCTGAAACCCAAAACAAAAAAAATTTTTTTCATTGCAGACTTGAAGACCTGCCAAGTCTTTTGATGGTTTGAACAGCTCTCTAGCACAATCGGCGGAGGAGTTATGCTATCGCTAAGACACGTGCAATCTGCTTGTCTTAGGCTGAAATCATACCAGCTGCGAAGGTGTTAAAAAGCATTATGTAGTTTGTGGAAACTGCATGATACCGCATTCACCAGATCTGTCTTAAGGGTCATTTATTTCAATGTTTCCAACTTTTTTAAAAAGTTTGATTGACATTGGGGCTATCCAATGATAGTTGTACAATGATTTTGTATCCTAACGCGTCTTCTATGCTTTTATGATCACAATTGTACATGTCAGTTGCTCTGGCACGACCCTTTATGTACATAGGCATGCTCTCTTCATCTGTAATTTTTCATCATGTTCTGTGTTAGGTTGTTTTAACTGTTGTTTTCTAACACTTGTCAATAAGTAATTACTTTATTACTTATAGAGCTTATTATAATAAGCAGGATTGGTTGACTAGATGACCACCATGGTCTTTCACCAATCCTATGCGACCATCTTTGTTTACATTGATCGATTCTCTTGCCTTTGCATTTTCAGTTATTCTAATTTCCACTGACAATTGGTTACTTCTTTGCATGATAGCTTTGAGACATTTTTTCTGCTTATTACCTGATTCATATGAAACGATAAATTACAGACAAATCTGGTTAATTGCATAGCCTATTTGCCAAGCCTTTTTATGCGTTTAACCGGAATATGCGATTATCGTATTAAACAAATATGTGCAAGTTTACCACCTTACTCTACTCTTGTCCAAATGCTAGTTGCCTGACACCGCTGGTAAGCAGTAGCTTGATGCCAACCACGAAGATTTCTAGCACTGCGGGATGTAGATATGCTTCTAGAAGTTTCAAAAATCTATTGTCCCTGATGTAACTGAGTGCTGTACATAAAGACTTAATTGATTTGTTAGGCTGTGGCATCATAAAGCTTTTATGACCCTAATGGCGTTTCTTACGCATTATACGGTTGGGGTATTCATCAAGTGAATTTTCTTGATGTGAAAAAAACAGAAAGAATGAAGCCAAACAACTAGCAAAGTTTCAGACAGTGCATTGTCAGCGGCGGAATACACAGCAATTCTGCTACATATACGGCAATTTGCTGCCAGTTTTTCTGCTCAACTTTTATTGCCGCTGCAAAACTTTTCACTACTACCGCTCACGACTTGCTGCCAGAACTATCAGCGAATCCACTAGATTGGCAACACTGTTGAACACCGACTGATCCACCCCACAGGGGTTTGTTGTAAAGCAGACAGCTTGCATGAACATTATTAATTGACAACACGTACCAAGTAAATTGAGGCAAAGCACAGCACAAAAATGAACACATCATTTACTTTTAAAATAACTTTCAATCGTTGTTTGTTTGACATGTTTGGACATGCTGTGAAGCATGTGTTTTTCTACTTTGAAATAAAGGTCCATGTCCATCCCCTGAAACTGAAACTGCCGACGAATTGTGTCAAGCGCGGCAAGCACTTCCTTATTTTAGGGTGGAAGACCAGTGACTCCTTCGGTGGGGTTTTCTACAGTGTCGTCACCTTCTTGTCTGCTCTGCACGACTGTTTTACTTATTTCAACATCATTTGGACAACCTGTTACTTGAAGTCCATCGTCAATGCTTAAATATTATTCATAACTTCCTCAGTGAAATTGGCCAGAATTTCGCTGAACAGTGAAAACCCAAGAAAAGGCCCATCTGGTACGACAGGTGTTAGACCACGGAAAAAACAATTTTGAATCATTTCTGCAGATACGCTGTTCCAAGAAGCACTCATAAAATTAATAGCATCAAGCACAGAAAGAGAATGAGCCACTTCTGTTGCCATCATTGTTTCGTTTGAATCAATTTTAATCAAAACCTTTTGCAGCATACGACGTCGGTAATAATGTTTAAAGTTTCTGACATTGCCTTGATCCATTGAGTGAACAGTAGAAGTGGTGTTTGGAAGCAAATAAACAAATTCTACACACTGTAGACGATTTGCTTCAATTTTGTGAACTAAACAGTTGTCCAACAACAAACACACTTTTCTGTTTTGCTGTTGCGTAGATGCATCAAAGCATTCTAACCACTCTTGAAAGAGTTGCTGTCATCCAAGAATTGCTGTTTGACCAATATAATATGGGCAGCGTGCTTACTCCTCTGAAGCACCTTGGTTTAGTGGACTTAACAACAAAAAGCAACTTCCGTATGTCAGAGCCGTCCATGTTTGCCAGTAGCAAAACTGTTAAACGTTCTTGTGACTTTTTACTGTCAGAAGGCTTTTCATCTTTAAAGCATATCGTTCCTTGTGGAAGAGCACGGAAGTAAAGGCCTGTTTCATCACAATTATAAATGTCGGATGCAGATTTGCTTTTTCGCAGAGCATAGGTCCACTGATGATAAGCCCTCTACTTTTAACTTCCTTCAACCATTGCAGCAATGCCTCTCCTACATCTTCATGAGTGCATTTCTAGCTCTTTTGCAAGAAGGGCTGTCGTTGCTTTAATGAGGAGCAAAAAGCTTTTCTTTTGCTTTCCAAATGCGTGAAACTTGTGATTGCGATATTTTAAACTTTTTAGCAACTGCACTCTGTGATGCTTTCCTTCCAAGCTCTTCAATTAAAAGAATTTTATCTGACAAAGACAAATCATTTCATTTTGCTTGTTTGCGTAATCATGACATTTTAGACTGTGAAGTGTACTGTGCGCAGTGCTTTGGAAAACCAACAGTTGTCAAATGAAACTAAAGTTCGTTGCGGGTGTACAGTCGGTGCACTTTTTTTGTTCTGTAGAGTTTAACAAATGTGGTGTGAAGGTGATAAACATAGCTGCATGCGTCGCGTCGGGACATTACCCAAAGCCATAAAGTAAACTTTAAAAGTGCTAACCTTCGCAACAAAGCTTCGCACTGGCACTAGAGACAAGACACGACACGACCAGTAAGCACCGCACGCAGTTGTTTACTGCATGTGCATATCCACTGCTGAAAGTCGAATGTGCGGTGTTGATTTTGGCACCTCGATAAAAGGAGTCATTTTGGCAACAGTTGCTTAATCGATTTAATGGCACCACAGGTTTTCACAGCATCTGAGCAGGGCGCATTACACTCCTTTAAAGTTAACTATGTGATTAAGTGACGTAAGTTCACAAATGTAAGGTACATTTCTATGCGAATAACCGGCATGCAACTACCCGGACTATTTTCTTCACGTTTGAATGGTTTTGGTTTGGGTTGAAGATTCCTATGTAATAAAGCGGTTTGTGCGTTTAACCAGTATGCAATTAGCCGAAGTCGCCTGTACTGTATGTTTCAGACTAAAAGGTGCACTTAAAAGCCTTTCATTTTCTCAAAAGTCGACAATGTGCCTTACATTGCAGTGTGCCTAATGTATGAATCTGGTTGTGCTTTCTCATCTTGAATCAATTGTATGTGGCAGAGTGGCTAGACGGTGCTACTGTATTTATTCAATTGCTAGTTATGATTTTTTTGTCAAAAGACTATTATGTTACGTAATAAACCAACAATTGCAATCAACAGCTAGCACGTAACACAGATCATATTACCCTGAGGCTCCTGACTACATTGGTGCACACAGAATCAAACACGCACACAACTTATTCTATTCGTTTCTAGCAGATTAGGCATGTGTGACAGATTAAACTCCCTCGTATATAATGACAGATTAAATTCCCAGTGGCAACTCCAGCACTCTGAAGTTATTGTGAAAGAGTTGAAGTTATGCCTCATTTAATGCACATTAAATCCGATGCGCTTTATGTATGAAAATAGAACAACTAGCATTCAATTTTTTATACTGTGCCTTTTAATCCGGCGCACTATACGGTCCGAAAAATGCAGTAATGTTGGATGTAAAATTCTGAATCAAAGTCAGAACTACACTGCTTACCAATTTAACTAATCGGTTTAATAAGAGACAATCCTGCTCAGAAACTTCATGACTTCTTTTCCAATTAGAATTGCCATATGTTTTTAATACTCTATACATTTTACTAAATTCAATACTTTGAAAGGTCTTGAAACCAATTTCACAATTTAATACTTCTTTTAATACTTATAATGCCATGTTAGAACCCTGTCTGTTGAGTGTATGTTGAGTGTGAGGATGAAATGCACATGCGTTTTTCATACAAACTTCTCCACACATGAACAGCCATTGTTCTGACTTTATGGAATGACATACCTTTTGACAAAAATGCACTAAAATTTTAGCAGAACTTAATTTGCTACCCACATGTTTATGCAACATGATTAGTTGTTAGGCATTGTCTATTTTGCCTTGTCAGGCAAAAGCTGTGCTGGGGATATTTTGCCTTTTGTTGAACACAATTGGATGAAGTGGTTAGTTAAAAACGATTAGAAATGTTTCAGTCATGATGTATGTTTTTTGTGAAGGAAACTAAAACTGCTTTTCCAAAAACTTTAAAACATTTTTCCTGAACTTGAATATTTGTTTCAGCACGGGTCAATATTCTTGCCTCATGAGGCAAAAGCAGTGCTGGAGCTACTTTGCCTTTAGCCAAACATAATTGGATAAAGTGGTCACCAAACAAGTTTGGAGCACATGACACCTGTACTGACTCAGTTCAAACCTGAATGGATGAGTATTGTCATAATTTTAGTGCTAGCAAGCTGTTTCTTGTCTGTGTTTCAAGAACTGTATGCTAAACCCAAACTCTAAACCTTAATCAATTTCTCCCTTTTCCTGCTTGTCACATGACAAGTAATAGACAGTGTAATGTTTTTACTTGAAAGGTCTGCAGCATCAAATGTAAACTTTAGTTTACGTAGTATGCATCTAAAATGTTCAGCTGTTTAGTAGTATGCATCTAAAATGTTCAGCTGTGAAACCTGAAAACCCTTAAGCAAGTAAATCTGCTAAAAAACAATTAAGAAATCAGTAATAAATTACATGGAAAATTGACTAGATGCCACTATGTACACCTCGTAGACATATTTCAATTCTTTGTACAGCTCAAGCATGGGCTTGCACAATATAAAACACTAAGTGTCTAAGTAGCTGGCAACGGCTATGCCAGGTCAACTGCTAGGTAGCCACGCCCATACAATTTTGCGCATGATTAGGTTTAGTCACTATAAACAGAAAGCAGGTTCAGACTTTCTTTATATTACAGTAGCGTGAATATACAACGATAGAGTGGTCTTGGTCTTAGCAGTGATGTCTGAGCTATGCTATTATTAGTGGTAGAATTTTGTAATGGTGCTCTGGTTACTATTTCAGGTTTAGGATATGGTAGTGTTTATTTTGCCGAAAGCGGCAATTGGCAAAACTTCTGCTGGATATATTTTGCCATTCACACACGTTCAGAACTGCATCCATTTTTCTCCGGATATAACGCTCTCTTTGTCACACTAGCAGCACGGCAAACACAGTTGAGGGGATGTGTCTAGGGCTGCTGTACGAGTGCTTGTTGGTTCAGCTCTTACCATTGCTGCTTTTGCTTTCCTACTGAACATTACACATTTGAGAGTGCTTTTTATGTACTTTTTTTAAACCTCTCTAGAACTTTTACGGTTTGGGGTTGAGGTTTACAGTTTAGCTTCAGGGTTCATCTTTACTGCTTTAGGGTCTAACTTTGGAAGTGGCTATAGGTCTGCCAGCGACATTCATTTTTTTAAAATTATTTGTCCGCCGCCCATCACATGACACACCTCAGATAAAATGCTTAGTTCATCCCACTAGCAGCACTTCTATGAACGTAGCTGAGGTGATGTCTAAATATGCTGTGCCAGTGGTTATTCGTTCAGCTCTCACCTTTGTAGCTTTCGTTTTGGTGATAGTGGTCACACTTTTGATGGTACCAGTATCCGGTTTGACTCTCACCATGGCGCCTTACGTTTTTTATTTTGGGTATATTTTATTTCAGGTTTAGGTTTAGGATTTAGGCTTAGGGTCTAGCATGTCACCAGCAAGTGTAGTGCAGTCTAACACACACTTGTCATGGATGCAGACGTTTGTAAGTGTCATGTGACAAGCGACAGATGAATAATTTTCAAAAATTCACACCTTGGCTGCTGGGGTACGATATATTCATACTTTGAAATCAGGCTAAATCCAGCAGTTTTTAGTTGCCTTACCAACAGCATAACTCCTCCAACAATTGTGGTGGAGAGCTGTTCAAGTCCTTAAAGGATTCAGCAAGTCTTCTGGTCTGCAATGAAAATATTTTTTGGGGGTTTTGCATTTCAGGTTTTTTGTCAGTAATGTCACAAGTGAGGTAGGTTTTTGGCCATTTTGGCTCATGTTACCTGGCATAGAAATCCCAACCTCTAGATCAGTGTTTCTCAAAATGGGCGGAATCGTCCCTTTGGGGGCGATTGTGATGGGCAAAGGGGCAAAAAAACACCAAAGGGGTGAAAATGCTCAACCACTAATCGATCATTGAGTTAACCTCAGTATCCTACTATTATGACTTATTAGTTCCTTGCAAATTTTAATTTACTATGATAATCGTTGGAGGTTGTTGCTAAAGCAATTTATCTGTTGAATTTTTACTCTGGCTTGTCTATGTGCCCAGCGACAGGGTGGATTATTTCAGGGTGGTGGAGTCACCATAAAAATGTCACAGCTCCGGCTCCACAGCTCTTCTTTTCATGAACAATGCTCCGGCTCCGGAGCTCTTGGTTTTCATGGGTGTGACTCTGGCTCCGGGGCTCTCTTTTTTCATGGCTCAGGCTCCAGTTCCGGCTTCTGTTCGTATTTACACATTAATATATTAATTGTCTTGGTGTGCCTCAAGCTGATAATGGAAAATAAATTAAATCAAGTACACAAAATCTGGAGAATATACAGTACCAAAAAGGAAATCAGCGAAAAAACAACAATCACAGGTTCAAACGATTCAGAGAACAGTTCCTAGCAGAAACGCAACTCAGGTAATATAAACAATTTCTAGAAAGGCAGTCGCTGTTTTTGCCTTAAATGCCTGAGGACCGTTTGTTATTTCTTATGGCAGAATCAAGAAAATGGCTATTTTGAAAACTACATTTGTGTCCGAGCATTTAAACAGATTAGTCCCAATTTACCAGTTGTTTTGAACTCGTTGCATACTTAGCCTGTTGCAGTCTTGACGATTCTATCTAACAGCGCTGCCCGGGAAACCATACAAAGAGTGCAAAACACACAGTTGACTCTCATCTGTTCTTTCTAACACGCACACATTTGTACTAACCCAAATGCGAAGATGTGTTTAAAAGCCCTTTATTCAAAGAAATAGTACAAGTTCTAGCTAGACATTCACATTTGAGTTTTGCTGAAAACTTGTGATTTCTTATCTTTTGCACTCACAATAAGCAGTGATTAATGGCAAAGTAAAGCACAATTTGACATGCTAAGCTTAGGAGAAAATAAGACTGATGTTTACCGTACTGAAAACATATTTTTACCACAGATGAAAACTTCAAGAAAAGTCCACATTTGCGTACATTGCTTTCTTATACCCTCCTGATGATGTATTGCTATGCAAAGCAATGACAGTTTGCTACCAATTATTTATAACTTTCATGTTATAATACTGCTTATAAACCTAATGTTTCCTAGTGAACTTTAACAGTAATCTAGCAGGGTTTTTTTAAGGTGCATGTTTTAGGGACCCAATTTGGGTCCCTAGAATTGAAAATTGGGTTCTTAGAATCAGAGAAAGTTATCAATGGGTCTCCAGGATCAGAAAAAATTGGGTCCCTACAGGTCCACACCGGGTATCTAACATTTTCCTCAAAAAAAAACTGAATCTAGTTTAATTTAATTTAATTTATTTGTTTATAGCAGACACGAAGTCCATAGTATGAACACACACACTCTGCAGAACGCAGGTTGATAAAACAGACAATACAGAATGTAGTACAAGACATTGAAGCCAGCGAAATCATAGTGAAACTTGAGCCTTGTGGTTTCCAATAAAAAGTCCTTCTTTACAATGGCGTGCCGTACGTTTCACGCTGAAATCTGCAGTGGTATCATATCTTTTATCATACTCCCTGCTAACAGCATGACTACACAGCTACAAAAGCTATGGATATTTTATTATATACCTACTCATTATAGCTCAGTTCTTTTTAGATTGCTACACGACGACAGATTCGGTTTGATCCTTCTGACTAAAAAGTAAGCTGTTTAGGTAGTTAACGTTTTTTTACTTCTAAAACAGTGGTTCTCAGCCTTTCGCTGAAGGGAGCCAAATCTAGACCTACGAATATTTAGAGAGCAGCACAAAAAATTTACCATAAGACAATTGACACGTTTTGTTTTATTGTACTAACGACAGTCTTTTTTTTAAGGAAAATGTTAGGCACCTGGTATGGACCTGCAGGCACCTGCTATGGACCTGCAGGGACCCGATTTCTCGGATCCTAGGGACAAGATGGTAATTTTCACTGATTCTAAGGACCCGGTTTTCAATTCTAGGGACCCAAATCAGGTCCCTAAAAAACCTTAAAAAACCTGCTAGTGATGTCTGTTACACCAAATTTCAGAGGTGTTACTGAAAGACACTGTCTATTGAAAGGAATCTTTTCCCAGCAAAGAATCAGACACTAATGTCTTACAGAGTATAAATTTCATCTATTAAGTAGGCATCATCAGCTTTTATTCAAACAAAATCTTTTACAGAAGGACTACTAAAAGCCGCACAAAGGATGGTTGGGAGTTGCATGTGGCTCTTAGAAATTTGAGAACCATTGTCCAACAAGTAACACCACACCTGCCAGCTATGTCACAGCCTTAGCGATTATTAAACCAAATAAACATCAAAGGCTTGCAGACCCACTGTTGCAGTCTGGTATCGCAACTCATAACAATGGCATTTAGTGTGCTATAAAGATAACAGTCGCGTTTAGTGTGCTATAATAAAGAGCACATGACAGTCCATTTGGCAAAACAGTTAATATCTAGGAAAGGATCCGGAGCTACCTCTCAAATGTCCTCAACTCTGGCTCCGGTCCTAAATTTTCAACTAAACTCCGGCTCCTTTAATTTGAGCTTAAGGGGTTAAAAACGACGTGTCAGAAGTGGAAGGGGACGATGGAATAAAAAAGTTTGAGAAACACTGGTCTAGATAGACCGAAGTATTTTGCTAAAGTTTTCATTAGAAACGAGGCTTGAACCTGAGTTTTTTTAGCCTTTGATCGACTTTCTAATATGTCTAGTTCAAAAGTTATCTAAAATAAACAAATAATTTTCTAATGTTGGGATAAATCAATTAGTTTGTTTATTTTAGATCATTCCTTTTGAACCCGAAACTCCAGCAGGTCATCCTAAGTATCAAATGACTTGGATTTTAGCCTAGTTTCCAATAAAACTAGAGTGAAATACTGCCATCTCGTAGTTTGGGCCCAGGGCCAGATAAAGTGGGCCAAAGTGGCCTAATTTAAGTAGTCTACCTGTGACGTTACTCACAAAAAATCTGAAACCAAAAACCAAAAAAACAGCACCGGAGTTATGCCTGCACAAAGCCACGTGCAAACAGGCTGTTTTTTGCGCAAACTGCTTGAATTAACCCAGCACTGAAAGTGTTAAGGTTTGCTGGCGGACCTGTAGCCACTGCCTTTAGTGCTTTAGAGTTAAAGATATACGTTTGGGGTTTTACATCATCTGACAAGAACAATGTGCTCATCCAAGCGTATCATCCTTATCACGTGACCATTCTGACGGCAAAATATACCCTGCCTTAAGAATTTTCATCTACACTGATAATGAGCGTGTCAGGAGTTACCAGGCACAATCTACTCATATGCTTTATTGGTTCCAAGAATTGCCATGCCAAGCTGTGGAAGGTGCAGAATTACCCAACACAACAAAACCAACAAAGGGTTACGCCTCAAAACTTTTCATCCTCAGTGTAGATACCAAACTGGGCCTTTAGAGTTTCAGCTGTGGGGACTTTGCTTTATAGAGTTTCAGGTTTAAGGTTTGAGGTTTATAGTTTTAGGTCTAGGGCAGTGGTTCCCAACCTTTTTATGATTGTGTACCACTTGGGGGTCCGGTGTATTATCACCATGTACCACCTTGTTCCAAGCAAACTCAATCAACTAAATTTTATTCGATAAAATTTGAAAAACCTGAACTTAACACTAAAGTAACATGTAGAAAATGGCGTTAAGGTACACAATGGACATTGTTAAATACCAATAGAAAAAGTAAACAGAAATGCAAGAATTTACAAACAGAACCCGATAATTAAAAACAGCTGTAAATACAGATTTTGTGAAGAACAACAGAAAATAGGCCTATTCTCATACCACCTCAAAGGCCTTGGCGTACCACTAATAGCACATTTACAAGTTTGGGAACCACAGGTCTAGGGTTTGCAAATTCATGCAGTGGCTATATAGGTCTGCCACTAGACTTTCATCTTTTACATATTATTCATCCGCCATCTGTCAAGTGACACTAACAAGTGTACGTTATAATGTACTAAACCCAAACCCTAAATCCTAAAGCCAAAAGAAAGTTTGAAACTTTTTAAAAAGTACGTGGCTATGCTATAGGTCCGCCGGTGGTGACATGGTTTGAGTAAAACGTTTAGTTTGCCACTCTACCACAGCACTCCTACATGGGGTAAATTCATCCTTGGGGTTAACTTTCATCTTCTGTTGCAGTTGACTGCATCGCCTTGAACTACTAAGGCAACCACAAGAGAAAGATGGCAATTCGGAGCATTAACTAACAGGAAAGCAACTGGCAGCAATAGAGATCCCTCACTGACTTCACTCTACTACTATTAGGTTGCACTATCATTATATAAGGATCAGAGAATTATGATGATTCGCTTGTGGTGACTATCACAGTGACTTGTAACTCATGGGCACCATCTAGCAGTGACCATTTATTTGCATGTGGCACCATCTTCTGGCCGCCACACTTCCAAGGGGGTAAATTTAGTGAATCATAAATTGCAACCAATGTAAATTTTAAATCATTCTAAACTGCAAAAGTTTCTAACTCTTGTGTAATTTATGGGTTGCCATAAAAAGGCGGAGCTCCATAAATAGCGGAGCTTGGTTGCGGAGGTTTGATGACAAAACCAGAGTGGAAAAAAGTTGCGTTGCAAAATCAAAAAGTAGACTTCCGGCCATGGGTCAACTGCAAATAGACCCAAGACTGGTGACATATACAGAAACATGACTAAAACAAAAAACGATTTCAAATATTCATTGCGGCAATGCTGCAAAAATCCTGAAATGCATAAGGCCAATGGCCTAGCAGCTGCACTACAGGCTGATAAAACCAAGAAGTCATTTTGGCAAAAGGTCAATAACAAAAACAGATCTTCATCACTACCAACATTGGTGGGAGGGGCAAAGGGTGGTTCAGAGATTGTTAAAATGTGGAAAGACTATTTTAAGGGAATATTAAACTCTGAAAACTCTGCCAATGGGTCTGCAGAGTCTGTGGAACACAGCATAGACCGCAAGGAAAACTATATGGGTCTTGAAATGCCCATGTGCTATTTTGTCTCCTTGGCATCACTTCTTCAAAAGCTGCCCTTGAACAAAGCTCCAGGGCCTGATTGTATTTCTGCAGAGCACCTGCTGTATGCAGATGAAGCTCTGCGTTTTTTTCTCAGTGAACTGTTTAACATGCGTATTGTTCACGGTTATATACCCGATTTGTGTTTAAACACAACAATAGTTCGCATATGCAAAAACAAGAATGGGAATATGTCTGACACTTCAAATTACAGACCAGTCGCAGTAGCCACAGTGGTGTCAAAGCACTTCATATTATCTAACATCTCTCCTTTCCTTGGAGTACTGAGTCCATACTTGTTTGCTGTTTATTTAGAATTCAGGGGTTCTTAACCTTTTTTCTCCAATTCCCCACTTTTTAGTTCAAAAAGTCTAACATCTCTCCTTTCCTTGGAGTACTGAGTCCATACTTGTTTGCTGTTTATTTAGAATTCAGGGGTTCTTAACCTTTTTTCTCCAATTCCCCACTTTTTAGTGAGCCAACTCTCCATTTCCCACCACAGCATCGGTCTTTGACAAAATCGATTTTAACCCTTGTCACTTTTACCCAAACATGACTCACAACACTTCATATATTAGTTGTTGTTTTTGTTATTGAAACAGGCTGTAAATGGTTGTGATTTGTAAATTAAGCCAACATTTGGATGTGATGTGTTAAATTTTGAAGCAGTGGTTGTGTTGTCCGATCGGTCATTCCCCACTTGGCAACTCCACCATTCCCCACCAGTGGAGAATTCCCCACAGGTTAAGAACCACTGATTTAGATGATTTGTCAAATGAACTAAACAACATTAAAGCAGGGTGTTATATTGGTAAAGCTTTATTAAATCACTTGATGTTTGCTGATGATATTTGTCTGTTCTGTCCAAGTTTACGTTGGTTGCAAAAAATACTATAGATGTGTGACAGGTGTATGCAGAAATGGGATTATCTTCAACTGCAACAAAACTGTTTGCATGACGTTTAAGGCTAAACGTGCAAAAAGCACAGCCACCCCAGTATTGAAATTGGGTGGTCAATACGTAAAATGTGTTGACCAATACCAATATCTAGGGATTGTATTGGATACTGAGCTCTCAGATGACAAAGACGTTCAGAGACAACTGCGATATCAATATTGTGCAGCAATCAAGCTGCGAGCCTCCTTTTCCAGTCGTTCAAATGCAGTTAAAAACGTACTTTTTCGTTCCTTTTGTACGCCCATGTATGCATCTCAATTATGGTGTAATTTCAAGAAGTCATGCATGCAGAGATTGCGGGTGGCATATAATTTTGGTTGCAGAGCTCTATACAACCTGCCCTGGAGAGCAAGTGTTAGTAGCCACCAAGTTCAAATGTAACATTCCTACTGAGGCTCTGCTATGTAAGTACCTGTTTCTCGAAAAGATGCAGAAAATCTAACATCGTATGGTTACGTGCTTTGATGCAGTCAGATTGTTTGTACTCATCATTATTCTTTGAACACTATAATCGCATTTTTTTACTCTGTGATTGAGTGATCGAACTTTGCAGTGTCCGTTTGATCGATGGCATGTCAAGCCACAATGCTTTGATTTTTATCTAGTATGGACATCCAGAGATTCACTATCATGTTTCCACTTTTTTCTGAGTTTTCACTAGTGGGCTCATCTACGGTGACCAGTTGGCCCCTTTCAGGTAATTTTTCCCCCCCTGGCTCAAAGTTGCAAAAAGTTCAGTTGCAAAAAGTGTCTGTAACCCTGTGATTTCGACGGCTTCAGTGTCTTGTACTACATTCTGTATTGTCTGTTTCATCAACCTGCGTTCTGCAGAGTGAGTGTGTTCATACTATGGACTTCATGTCTGCTCATAAACAAATAAATTAAATTAAAAATTAAAAAAAGGAAAAGTGAAAGAAAAATGTTGTATCATTGCAAATGTGTTTCCCCCAAATATGGAAGTTTGTGATATTCAAAAATTTTATACATTCACAACTGTTGAAAACTATTTTTTCCTCCCTGAACTGTTGTGAAACTCAGATAACGAAAAATTTTTAAACTTCAAAATAGACTTTTTTTACCATATTGTAACATCACCTTTTCCAGTAAAATTATTTTTGCTACCGTTTAGTTCTCATTGCCCAACGAAAAATATCGGTTTTAACGACTCCGGTTACGTCATCAAACCTCGTCCACAACCAAGCTCCGCCTTTTATTACAGTCAACCTAAATTTAAGATGTAATAAACGGTAGAATTTTTAGCAAATCGCAATCACACAAATTCAAAAAGTCACAATTATACTTAAACAAATTTGTGTAAATTAAATACATTCAGCTTAGTCACAAAAAGCACGAGATGATAGCTATGAAAACACACTAGTAGATGTAATGGACAAACCAGTGACCTAGGTAATGTGTGAGCCCGAGTTTTCCGCCGCACTTTTTTCAATGGATGCGAGGTTCGCTCCAAAAATTCAAAAACCTCAACAACGCATAAAATGAGCTGATACGACAAAATAAACGCAAGAAAATGAATGAACAAGTTTTGTACATAACATCCAATACAAAACACTTGCAATTATGTTGTACAAAGCTCATATAAATTGTTCAAAACAAGTCAGATTTTTAAAATTAGTGATAATTCAACGAAAAATTAAAATACTTTCCAAGGGGTCATGATAACAAATTTTTTATCAAAATCTTTGCAATTTATCGAACTCTTTTAAAAATCGCAGCGGTTATTTTTGTTTAAACAAAATGAGAAGTCCAATCCCAAAGACACCATAACACCAAAAACGCCTTTTTCTGCCCGATTCTCGTGTTGCACGACTATCGATTTCAATTCAATATTAAAATACTTTCCGAGGGGGTAATGACAACAAATTTGATATCAGAATCTTGCGAATTCTTCGAACTGTTGATCTGTGAAAAAATCGCGGGGATAATTTTTGCTTAAACAAAATGAGAAACCAAATCCCAAAGACACTCTAACACCAAAAATGCCTTTCGCTGCCAGATTCTCGTGTTGTGCGACTATCGATTTCAACTGAATATTAAAATACTTTCCGAGGTGGTTATGATAACAAATTTTAAATCAAAATCTTCGGAATTTATCGAACTATTGATCTGTGAAAAAATTGCAGGGTTGATTTTTGTTTAGGCTAAGCAAAATGAGAAGAAAAATCGCAAAGACATTCTAACACCAAAAATTCCTTTCGCTGCCAGATTCTCCTGTTGCGCGATTACTGATTTCAATTCAATATTAAAATACTTTCCGAGGGGCTTATGATAACAAATTTTATATCAAAATCTTTGGAATGTATCGAACTATTGATCTGTGAAAAGATCGCGGGGGTTGTTTTTGAAGGTTGCTGGGCGCGTTTTTTTGCTTCCTCCATGAGATATTCGAAAAATTTCTGCAAAGGCTGTCCTCCAACATCTGGCGGAAACCAATCATCTTCCATGTCACCCTCACTCGTTCTTTCTCTCTGAGCTTATACTTACGTTTGTACAAGGGTAGCCTGTTTCATGCTTGCGGCAATCAAGGTCTTTGCAAGCCATGCAAGAAACAGACCCGTAACCAGCTATGGACACCAGAGGTCGCGAAGAGTTTTCTTTGAGGGGCCCAAATTTTTCATAACTATTTCAAACACTTTACAACTACGCCCGAAACATTTTTCCAGGGGGATTTCATAGGGGTGCTTTTGGTTATGGGCCTGGCAAGAAACCCTAACCATTTCAACGCAGTTGTCGTTTTCATCTAAACATACCATCTGCAAACTGTTAAAAAACAGGATCATGACAAGTATTAAATTGGGAAAGAATATAAATGACATAGATCACCAATCCAAAATCAACAGTACCTCTGTCCCACACATCGTTTCTGAGTTTTCACCTTCATCAATGATTGCTTTAATGATTTCAAAGCTCTTTGCGGCATGCTTTTCGGTTCCCAGTCAAAACAGACCCGTTCATAACAGACCATTCATAACAGACCATTCAAAACAGACCACGTTCACAACAGACTCATTCATAACAGACCTGTTGAAAACAGACCACTTTCATAACAGACCACGTTCATAACAGACCCGTTCATAACAGACACGTTCGTAACCGTTCGTAACAGACCACGTTGATAACGGACCCCTTCTTAATGTATATTGCAGTGTGGACGCTAAAAGTCCAAAGCATTTTGTCTAACACACTTTACCCCGTCCGGCTCTAGGTACGAACAGAGTCTGTTATGTTGCACAGTTATGGATGTTATATCTTTCCAAATTATCCCACTAGAGTTACTC
>Ga0210059_1001065_pt1 | contig 39760 bp, 26 predicted proteins | sample Ectturendosymbi2_FD_188042 | JGI IMG/M metagenome (GOLD analysis project Ga0210059, IMG submission 188042) | Ecteinascidia turbinata endosymbiont from Florida, USA - Sample 2 (SPAdes) (version 2) | ecosystem: Host-associated > Tunicates > Ascidians > Unclassified | place: Key West, Florida... | reverse complement strand
GGAAAAATGTGTTGGACATAATTTAAAAATATTGGACATAGTTCAAAAAATTTGGGCCCCTCTCGGAAAACTCTTCGCCCCTCCTGGTGTCCCAAGCTGGTTGCGGGCCTGCCTGATTGACTCTCTAGCGCGATCGGTCGTCAAGTTATGGCCGAAATTGTCCTTATGCGCCTCTTGAGTGGCTCTAGCGGTTCGGCGCGTTTTTGTCTACAAATGTAGACACAATTATCTTGCTGTACAGTTTTACAGCAATTTACGAAAATACTCACGCTTCGTTGGAAGTGGTTTGCGAGCGGTATTAACCCATCATCAATTTTTTGGAAAAAAACGCCATGGTCACTGAGCGTATATAGGCATCAGCTTAAATTGATTAATACGGAATAATTTCAGAAAAAATTAAAAAAATCGCTACTCTAAGAAATTCAAGTTTATATCTTCCGATACTTTCTAGGACAGGCATGTAGGTTTATTCATGCACTTTTGTGATTCAAGTTAACAAATATTAGGAATGCAATGAAAAGAGCAAAATGCCAAAGAGCAGAAAAGTTAATTGCATGTTAATAAAAACTAAAACAAGACGTATTTGATCAACAAAGGGTTGGTGAAAGACCTTCTGGGTCAACAACTCATCCAGCCCTATTGTTGTCACAAATCATTATTAATTTGAAGACTTTGCCAGAGAAGAAAAAAATGATGTGGTAAAATGCAATAAATTCGACAGTATATAGAGGTTATTGTTAGTAAAAAAGTACATCAAAGAGAAACAAAAACATAGAGGGTGAAAAGCATCCCAATGTTCAGGGAGAGTGGGGTGATCACTAGGTAGGTTAAGGGTACTACAGAAAAAAGAAGTACTATGCACAAATCTACAGTGAAATGGGACAAACTTGTGAATGAAGAATTAACTGGCATATTAGCAAGAGAACAAGACAGTTTTCTACTGTTTTCCACATGAGAAAGATCAAAGAGACTTCAAGTTTTCATAAATTTCAGATCAAAGTTTCGGACCAATAAACTTTAAAATAAAGTTAACCCAGAGATAATTTCATTCTGGATGAATCGTAATTTTTCTATGAAGCGAGCCTTGTTTCATAATTGGGTATTGATACAATCTTACAAAAGTAATTGTTAAAGTATTCAGGCAGTGCACGTTAATCAGAAGAGTACATCAATTTGGCAACTGATTATTTAAATAAATCAAGAATTTGTAAAATTCGGTACTTAGAATATATAATATTATTTTTAGTTTTGTTATGATTAAGGGCTCTTACAGATTTATTCTGTAATCTAATCGAAGAAAGTAAAGTAATTTTATTGACCCGTACCTAATTAAGTATTGAGCAAGGTAGATAGGGATGAAAACGTGCCAAACAAACAGATCCGATAACTGAAATGTTGGCGTAGTGCTTTAATTTGAACAAAATTCAATATGACTTACGAATTTCAAAATTGAGGCTTCCAATTAACTTTATTATCAAGTATAATGCCAGTGCATTTTGAGTTATTTATTTTGATATTGGTGGTTTTTATTAGTATAACCAGAAAATATTCGATTGTCAGAGCTATTCATGAGCATGAAATTCTTTTTGGAATAACCGATGCACAGTTTGTTATTACGAACATTTTGTCAATTTTTTAAGTTCATCGTTTGAAAGGTTTTGTGGATTTTTGTATTTTATTTCTGAAATATGAAGATTGATGTCATCAACATATAAAACAGCATTCACCTTGAAGGCTTTTTCAATGTCACTGATATACTCGTATTTAAGAAATAGTAAAGGTCCAAAGAAAGATTCCTGAGGGACACCATATGTTACCAACGGCGGTGTCATTGGACAACCGCTACGTTAGAAATAGTGGCGCTACTGCTATCGCTGTTTGCTAAATGAAATAATTGATGAGTTATAGGGGAAAGTGGGGTACAGTCGACACTTTTTTGCATTTTCAACCACTGCTACTTTATTTCAAGTTCGAACAAGCTCAAAATTTGTCACACAATAAAGCAACTCTATATACAGAATATCATGCCAAAACATGAAAATAACGCCCTTCAGACAAAATTTTAAAATCAAGTTAAAAAGGGTACTTGGGCACACTCGACATGAGCATGGGTACACCTGACCGCTGACCGGTCAATAAAAAGTTGGGTTGCATGCATTGCACAATGCTCACGTGATATCTCATGTAAAATACGCACTTGCTGACTGCCTCCATTTTTTTCACATTCTAATTGCCCACTATCACTGCATGGCAAAACAAGTTTGTATCATTACCAAACATTAAATGAAACCAATGCAGTATGCTGAAATTCATGCTTTACCATACAAATATAATGTGCCTCCAAGCACATAACAAACCTAAAAATGCTCATAGATTAGAATTATTCTGTATTGCATTCCAATATAACCCCACAAGCTTTACCTTTTTAGACTGACCTAGTGACGATGTGTTGAGTGTGCCCCATGCATATCTAAAAAATAAATTAAAGAAGTACCAACTCAACTTAAAAAGAATTCAAAATCTGGCATTATCAAATAATGTTGCACTGCCCTGACTACAACGTCACAAAAACTCAGAACAGAAGATGGTGATTAACGTGGGCAAAACCCAAATCTAAATGCGATTTTATAAATTACTTTTGGGTAGCAAAAACCTAACTTGCTCTATAACTCGTAACAACGGCTGCCCATCAAGGAAAAATTCACTATAGTACTGCGGCTGGTATGAGACTAAATCCCCACAGAAACTTTTAAGTGCAACGTTTTCAACTTAACAAACACAGTTTAAAAAAATAATTTACTAACGTTTAAAACTGCCCCTGCAAAGCTGCTATTGTTGGAGCTCACTTCAAAAACGTCTGCGCATGAAAGTCATTGTGTTGCAAAAACTGTTTATTTATTCCTTGAAGTACATGTTTCAAATAAAACATCGGTACATGGCTTGGACAAAGGAAGTTCTACTGGTACACCTCGCCAAAATCTTGTGTAGAAACTGATTTGACAGGTGGAAGAGCGAGACAGCAATATTTAGCTTTATCAACAGAACTGTCAGGAAGGTGGATCGATAGTTGGATGTGCGCCAAAGTTGTAGTTTTCTACGAGCAAGAGGCTTACGAATTTCCAGTTTACGACTGGGTTGACGAGAACGAGATTTCGCTGCTTTCAGGTCAAGGTGAGGAACAACTGCTTGTTTTTCAATGCCTATTTCCACCTTCACTTTCTATACAGTTCGTGCTCCATAGATGTACTGTAGCTTGTGATTGCATATGTTTAAAGTTGTAGGCAAATTTCTGCCTATATGTTTTTCTCTGTAAGCATGATGGAAACATGGGTGTTTTGACCTATGATAAGCATGAATAATGAGCCTGAATGCTGAGTAAGGTCCGCGCTTAAGACTTAGTCAAAGTCGAGTAAGAGTCGAAAATACTGAACACCTATCAAACGAGCGACCGAAATCAATATCAAATATCATGTGGTTTGCGTAGTGTCGTTAATCATGTTGAGGCGATGTATGAACCATTTTGGTCTATAAATGGCTATATTCAGCCCAAGAGAATGGAGTGTTGACGACGCGGTTCTATCAAATTGGCACGGACAGCAAAGCAAAATCTTGGAGTTATCTTGATAAAAAAATAAAACGGGTAGATTTTTCTTTGCCATCGTAATAAGAAAAGATATTGCCATCGTTTTAAGAAAAAATTTAAACAAACTTGCTCCCAACTGCTTTACTCAGTCATTTTACTTTTTATTACATTACCAAAGCTGCTTTAAAACTTTTAACAAATAGTTTGCTTTTATTTTTTGCTGCGAACGAACCTCAAGCGCTTTTTCTTCCTGATCTAAAAAGTTTTTACTCATAATGATTCGCTTATGCTTCACACGTTGACGTTATCAGTGAATATGTTATACTGTACGCATGTTAAACTTTAAATACAACCAGAGTACAGTAAATACAAAAACTGAGGACAAACGCGTTGACTTAAAGAAAAACAAACCTTCCCATGTAAGTTGATCGTGCAGCAGTGCTTGCTTTTCACCAATTTCCAGCAATGCTTCCCCAAAAAGTGTCAAATGACATTGCCAAGACGATGCGGAAGGTTGAGGTCGGATCAAACAGGACCAAGTTCAGTTGGTGCGTTGTGTCGGATGAAAGCGACGCTCGCTGGGGATTGAACAGGTCAATGAATGCAAGTAACGTACTTCAGCTTCCCAAGCTCTTTCTACGCACGTACGAGCACATGAAGACAATTGGAGGGTCCGGCGTACAAGTTGTTTACAATGCAGGAATCAATATTATTCGCGGTGAGCAAAAAAAATAATAAATGAAAAAAGAAACGTATTTCTTTGTCACCTTACATTCCGTTTGATGTTCTGCAAAAGAAAATGAAGTTTTAAGGAAAAAAATATGCAAAAGGTGGAAGCATATAAAAGTTTATTATTATCTTAAATACGTTTACCCTTCTACTGTTTTTGTCTATATAGAAAGAGAGAAAGCAAAACAAAAAGCTATTTGTTACTATTTTATTAGGTCTTTTCACTTCCATAAAAGGATTGGATGATTTCAAGAAACTTTACAAAATGCTTGGACGAGATGACCCTCGATTCATTGAAAAGTAAGCACCCAAAACTTAATTTTGTGTTGTGGTTTTATGGTTTCAAATTCAATAGTCAATTTAGAAAATTTCGATAATAATAACCACTATTAAGAGTTTTTTCACCACTTTTGATACGCAGTCCGTTTCGCAAAAAAAATGGCTAAAAAGTTCCACTCACACTTTTGACACCACGGCCAGCCACTGCTGCGTTCTTTCACATTCAACGTGTTGACAGATACATGGCGCGAAAATAATCTTTACTGCTCCGACGTAGTTAAATTTTCCGCAGCGAAACAAAGTGATAAAAACAACCACTGAATTCAGCAAACTACAAATATTCGAAATTAATCTTAAACAGTGTTTAAAACTATTGTATGAAAGTGACAAAAGGTAAATCAATTGTAAGCAGGCACTTCAGATTGACAAAAGTGCACTCCTGCAAAAACCGACAGAAGAACCAAGATCAAATTGAGAAGAGTTGTAATTGCTTTTTACTAGAAACATCATAGCATCCATTGCAAACTCCTGTTTGAATCCTTAGCCTAACAAAACATTGTCGCAGCTGGATGAACGACGAAGAAATGGGAAGGCAGGTACTAAACGGAATGTCTCCCATTGCCTTCGAAAGGTGCAGAGCTCTTCCCGAGCACTGCATTATTACTGAAAACGATGTCAAGGATTTGTTACCCGCCGGCGCAACCCTGCATAGTGAAATCAATGTAAGTGATGGATCTGATGCTGCAAACTCGGCATTTCGCAAGCTTTGACTTTAAGGAAATTTGTAATGTTTGTTCCTTTAAACGAAACCTCGTAAAAACATTTTATGATTTTACATGCAAACCAAATAAGAATCCAATGCAAATGCTAAATTCATATGCATCTGACCAATTCTTCAGCTACAAAATAAGAGCATCAAAACGCAGGTTCAGTAAAGAACTGAGAACGTTTTTCTCACACAGTTTAAGACAACCAAATTTATATACTGTTGTCTTCCCACCTAACTTAAATAAAAACACTTAAAATAATTGGCATGCATCTGGCTAAAGTGCTCAATTTTGCTTTATGCCAAAATTTATTAGTTCGTTTGTAGGTATTGAAAATAACTCAATCAAAAATTTCACAACGATAAAATTGAAAGCATTTACACTGTCGTTCTTACAAACGTTAAATGCTATAGAAAGGTGGCTTTCTTAAGACGTCTTGCTTTTGTGTTTGAATAGCAGCAAAATGAGTTGAAACTAACCGGAAAACTTTTTTAACTATCGGTTATGATTTATCAAGTGGAACTATGTATCGCAAAGAAACATAACTGACCTTGCGTTTGATCAACTGGTATTCCATTTTAACGGCTTGTGTTAGGTCTCTGAGCATGATTTTTGTAGTGTATGTTCTGATCACCAATTTTTCCAGCTATATCTTTGCAATCTGTGCTTCATGGCTGCAAAGTGTCACTTTTACGATTCATAGCAATATTTCTGAGACAATTAAAATATTCAACCAATGACGGCGAGTCTTGTAAAAAGTGAAAACAATTTACCCATGCAACGCCAACACTCTTTTTCAAAGCATGTTGTGTCCCGACTTAAAAACATATTATTTATTGATTTGGATTAATGTCACTTTAGACTGACTCTCATTTTATACAGTCTCATTCTGTACCGACACTATGAGCAGTTCCTAAAAACGTTCTACTTTACATTATTAACGTTCTGCTTTGTTACATTACCGCCATACAGGACCAACACTTGTACATTGCCGACTACAGCTACGTTCGTGACATAAAAAGGAACGAAAACCCGACTACAGGCGAACCGTTCGTGTGCGCGAACTGCCTGGCTCTCTTTCGGGTCAACGATCAAGGTTCTTTTGTCCCGATTGCAATACAGCTTGATCCCAGCAGTAAGGAGTCAGTTTTTACCCCAAAAGACTCAGAAAATGATTGGCTGTTAGCAAAAATGTATTTCAGATCTACAATGGCAATCATGCACGAGGTAAGGTCAAAATTTTATTTTCCATTTCACAAAAGTTCAATCCTGTTATAAGACATAGCATGTTTTTGCATCTAAGTCTAAATGAAAATACAAGGGTGTTTTCAACTCTAGCCATAAAAATTTATTCAGAAAATGCCCTTCTAGCAAGCTGTGGCGTCAGAATACAGCACTGATCAGCAGATCACGCATGGTTGCACGAACCATATTTTCGGATGTTCTTGGTGCCGCAATATTTAGTCGAAATAACATGCCCAGCAAAAGTTTTCGGTCAGCAAATTTCAAACTGGATTTTACTGCTACTAGAAAGATCACAGTTTAATAACAAGCAAGCCGAAAAGGTGTGGTATTGTTGCATGCTGAAATAGGCCCGGGGGTCTGCGGGTGTGAAAGAGGGTATTGCTATTTTCCAAAAGATGTTTCTTACGACAAGAGTTTTTTAAGGCGTTATGAGAGATCAAAATGGTCTCTCAAAATTTCCAGCGTTCTCTCAAAACGCCGTAGAACCTCGCTGCATAACCACGAAAATCCACTAAAACCTTTCTTTATGACCATCTCGGTATTCAGATGAAATATTTGCGGTCCCTCAAAATTTGTTAACAGTCACCAAGATCAAACCTTAAGAAAAACCTGGCTTACAACCTTGAACTGACATCTTTTGTTTGAGAAATGTTATTTGAACTGCACCTTAAAACGTTTTCATACTTAAGAAGTTCTCACACGTCTATGGAGTTTGGCCAAAGCATATATACACAGTACAACTCTTGAAAGCGACCCCAGCGTAAGTTGCAGTACGATTCAATGAATCAAATCAAGATTAACAAGAAGCAAGAACAGTTAAGCTTAATTGGCACGGCAATCCTCACAGGATAATTCTGGCAAAGGAAATTAGAAAAGTAGTTCTGAAACTCACTACAAAGCACTTTGCTTCAATAATTGGTATCACGAAGTCTTCAACCAAAAATAAATACCAGGTGCATAGGCAAACATGGCAATTGCAAAAGTATAACCTACAACTAAAAATACCAATAAATACTAAGAGAACTTTTGTTGAGGAAGTGCAATCCTCTCGTAGCTCCTTAATAAGATGGTCTAACCCACTTGATAGGCTGTTTTTAGAGAAAAGCATCGTCTACTAACAAAGTTTTGTGGATTTAAAAGGTTTTACTGTGTTGTTACAGCGCAAATGTTCAAGGATGGACATTGCACATACACAGAGAGCTTTAAAGATAGAGATGAGATTGCCATTGCAGAATTCAGCTTTCCAGATTTTTGAGCCAAGGTGTTTTAGAGACCCTTTTCGTCTATTTGTTGATGCCAGTTGCCAGAGACATCAACCTCTTGTGGTACCACGGGTTGCATCTTGCATTGGGAGAGATCTCATCAACGCATCGAGGCAAATAAACTACAAACATTTAATGAAAATCGAACACATATCTTAAGCAGTTGAAAATGTAGATAAAAAACATTGTTTTCCAGTGAAAGGATCACAAAACTGATATTTTTTTGCCAGATCCATTTTTCTCTTATTTCATAATGAAAAAAGATTTCAGATTTGATAGATAACCACGACAGACATTTTCAGTGGCCAACTTTGGTTTTGTTTCTGTCTGTAAAATTGCAAATGCCTTCCTATTAAACCTTAACTTATTTCATAGAAGACGTTTTCCACAATCCATGTTATGAATGAAAATGCCATGATTCTGACGTATAAAAACTGCAAAGTGCCACAAGATATAAAAACTGCAAATATTTCAGTGGCAATATCATTTCTTGAATACGCACGGCGTGTCGGAAACATTCTGCATTGCGACTCTGAGATGCTTTCCACGGAGTCATCCTTTGTACAAATTGCTGAGGCCTCATCTAATCACCGTCCCGACCATCAACACCGACGCAAGATTCGTCATCATGCCGCCAAACTCTCTTGCCAATAAATCGATCAGTTTGGGTGAGTTTCGTCCACGCGCTTTACAGTGTAAAGAAACGATGAGAGTGAAAATAATATTCTCACACCAAACTTTTGTCATACGCTACGAAACGTTGTTTCAACACACTGAACGTTAAAAATGAAATACCAGAAAGATCAACATTTTTCCGTTTTGGCGTCTACAGTGATATGTCGTGTTTTCGAAAGTGCCATGCAACAAAACTTTGTCGCCCATACAGGCGAAGATCTTGCACCGGTGAAGAAAAAACGTTCCTTTTCTTTCTTTATTATTTTCATTTGTAACTAATACGGAACACCTAAAACGTTTTGGGTAAGAACTTTAGCCACTTTAAATGCGGGCTTGATTTAATTGCGCCTGAACATTGTTCATGCCAACACTCTTTTGAAATGCCATCACAGTTTGGCTCGTTTTTAGCAGGTATAAATCTTACTTTTTACTGAGCAGGTGCAACGTGATCATCGGTGTTTCTGTCAAGGATAAAAAATGTAAGAACCGGAGATAAACACAACAGAATTACTGGCCAAATTATACAGTTGTGATCACAGACCTCTGCTTGCAGCCAGGCGAGAGCAACTATCATGTTAAACTCATGGTTTACACCGAGTGGGCTTATTCCAGCTAGATTCTTTTTGTTTTATACGTTAGAACAGAAGTCTAAATTATGTTAGAACATACAACCATATGCTTTCGTGTGGCATCCTTTATCTATAGCACTGCGAACGGGTTACACCTTTAATAACACCAAGTCGCCAAGTTATTCTGTAGCAAGCAGTTTTATGACGGAATTAACTGCAGAAGGTTGATCGCGAAAGCATCGTTTCAATTATATTTGGACGACAAATGGTTTAAAACAACTTTTTTGCTTGACCTCCAGTCATTCCCTGCGTTTTACACTAAGGATGGCTTCGGCGTGAACTGAAAAGTTTTGTGTTGAGCTTGCGATTTTCAGTAACGAGATGTCAAATCAAAATATGAAGCAAATTAGGTATAAATTCTGAAGAATTGCATGAGATACTTTCAAACTTCATTTTCCACAGCAACTAAAGGACGAAAATATTTAAATATGAAAGTTTCCTAACCAGCTATTCATTTAACTAAGATTTTTATGCTTTGCAGAGAGTTTGTCTGCATTGCGCCACTGCTACAAGACTTTCCATATATCGCTGCTAGACATTCCTGATCTGCTTCGACGAAAAGGTTGAGATAGTTCATCGAAATACTTACAAGTTACTTAGTGTCTCAGCTGATAGTGGAAAATTTTTACTAAGCTCTTTCTGCGAAGGTATCGAAGACCCCAACGTGTTACCAAACTATTTCTACCGCGATGATGCTCTTTGTATCTGGTCGGTTCTAGCAAAATACGTCAACAATCTGTTGCGAATCTACTACAAAAGTGATGAGGTAAGCTTGACTGATATTTTGCAGCCCCGTTTTTCTGAAGAACACCCGCTTTATATTAAATTACAGAACTTGGCAGGCTTGAGACTTTTACCAAGAGGTTGGGCTGGTGCAATTTACGTCCCCTTATGCACCGCTATACAATTGTTGTATTTGTTTTCAAACTGTTTTCTTTAGCGTTTCGCCTGCTGTAAAACAGATAAATTGTCCGAAAATTATGTCATAAACTAATTCAAATAACGCTATACTGTATTGTGCTTTTGTTTAAATTACGAACCTTGTGAAAAATACTTTTAACAACATTTCTTTTTGCTCGAAGGCTAAGCAAGCAGAACTTTTCAGAAGAACTTTTCCAAAACTGGAATCACACGGCAAATTCTTCTGGAATATTTTGCTTCACTTTTATATTAAAAACTTTGCTATCTCTGATAGCAGGGGTACGAGACGGGAATCTGTGGTTGGTCGCCTCGCTTCCTGGCGCAGCGAAATATGCTAGAACGAAAGGAATAAGGGCTTTGCTTGAATTTTTGGGCCAAAACAAAATCAGGGAAAACAAGATAGCGACAGGTGCGGAAATGAATGTGAAAATTGGGGCGATATAAGAGAAGTCAAGGAAGTGCAATATAAGGAAAGTGAAAGATCACGGACCGATTTTTTCATATGAAGGTTCGAAAAAGTTAATTTTTTTTCTGCTTTGTGATTTTTACTTCATTTTTCTGGAAAATTCACGGAAATTCCCATCCAGTCAAAGGTGTTTGCTTTTCCCAGTCAAAGTGATCGAAAATTTATCTTTAAAATGCAACGATATAGTAGGTATGGTCAGACACGCTAAGCACTAGTGTCCTGGTAATGACATTAAATGTGTACTTTGTCTTGTTATGCCGTTTATGTGTCTTATTAACTAGTCTGCCGATGGCTTCGATAAAAGATTAAGCAGAATCAGAGCAATTCAAGGTTTGCCTGAAATTAGGTGAAGTGATAAACGGAAGGGGCCATGATTTACACAAATTGGGAGAGCAATTCCAAAGTGCGACAACTTAAAAAGAAGTGGTTAATGTTAAAAAGTCTTATTGTTATATTTTTAAGGACGTCAAAGAAGACTTTGAAGTCCAAGCTTGGGTCCATGATATTGCTCACGAAGGTTTCGGATGGTTCGATGGTAACACCAGAGGCATGCCGGACAAAATCGATACTTTTGATCAACTGGTAAGTTTGTGGATTATCACGAATATGCGGCTCTATGTAAAAACGGCTTGAACAGGTTTGGTAACCACTGCTTTAAACTAACTCAAACAAGCTGGCTGACTGTTTAGTCTAAATATTTTCCAATAGGTTGTATGTTTGATAAATCTTGTTCGTCGCAAGCAGTTGCCACCAACGCGTAGTAAACTAATATAGTTGAGCACGGTGCAGCCACTGTGAACTTAAGGGACAAATCTTTTTTGAAGCGTTCATTTCACTGGGCACCAAATTGCTTCATCTTGGCTCTGTGGTCCTACTCAAACTTATACCAATCATTCCATCAAATAACTTACTGGACAACCTGTCCACCCTTTGCTCAAACGGTTATAACAGTTGGGCAAGATGTATTTTACATTCATCAATCTTTTCCCTTTAGTTTGTTTGATTTGTAACAGCTGTAAATGCTACTGCAATTAAGGATAAAGCAGTCACTTTCAATAATAAACATATTTACTCTTGCTTAGATTCAGTGATTGGTCGAACCTATGTGGCGGTCGCGGCGACGTCACATAATCACTGAGACGCAAGTTCAAGACCTCCACTATATAACAGTAAAGTTAACAAATAATAGTAGGGTCATCTCGACGGGTGAACTCTAGTTCTACTTAAAACCGAGGGTGGCTGAAAATATCACCTGCTTAGTTTCGAACTTCTTGATGACGCAGCCTGATTCAGCGTCAAGTTTTCCCAAAGTAATTGCTGAGAAACGCTGGCAACTGATACTTTTAGAAGTTAGCGAAACTATCAAATTGTTCGGGGACATCTTCATTACATTATTCCGCACGTTACCGGGTATAATTCAAACTGTTTAGCAGCAGATTGCACATTTGTAGGAGTAAAACATTTTCTGTCGCATTTGGTTTGCTTTTCTCTTGAGTTACCAAACTAACTTCGATTTTGTTGTAATGCATGTTCAGGTTCATTTTTGCGTCATCATAATTTTTACAAGCTCGGCACAGCACGCAGCTGTAAACTTCGGGCAAATGGAGGAATACCAGTTTATACCGAACTCACCAGGCTGCATGCGCCTTCCTATCCATAAAAAAGGCGAGGTAAATTCTAGTCGGATCATGCCTTGAAATATATCAATTGAAGTACGAAGCCTCGTCTGAGCACGTCTTACTGAGAATGGACGTGTTTTTAGCTCTGAAAGGTAGTTGTGTGAACTGGAAAGTTGTGACTGGAAATTCCCGTTTAGACTCGGAACTGCTCTTTAAGTACAGTACTACTCTTTTAATCACCAAGCTAGACAGTCTTGAGCATGACCCCCACCGCTAATAGGTGATGGGGCTGCAGTTCGGGAGTTATGCTGTTTGGGGGATACTGGAATAATCTTTAGCCATTTATCTGTAACCTTGTCATGAATTGGTACCTGCAGAGATTTTCAATTTCACGCATTGACACTTGCAATTCTAATCTTTTAAGGGACAAGAGCCGCTCAACGCTAACTTGCGTTGGTAGGAAACTAGTGACAATCACTGCAACTTCTCGAGCGATTGTTGGTACCATTGTATGGCCTAGTAAACACACGGTTTTAACAAACGGTCGATTTTGCCACTTTATGCAGAGAATGGAAAAAGCATTTCTACAATAAATCTGTCAGTTGCACCCAGACATTGCGACGCTCCACTGATTCAAAGCGACTGCGCTTTGGTTTTTCCAAGTTGTCGAGATGTTTTTCAAAGTTAGCTTCATGATCATCGGAATTGAACACTGAAGCGAACTTGTCGTTTTCCAGGCCTTCAATCAACCCGCGTATCTTCAAAACTAGATTTTTTCTCTGACCTGCTGATTGTCTGTGAGCATGACCTTATATACTAGGGATTGCAATAAACAGCACCTAGCAAATGTTATTCTAAAACAAGTTTTCATCTCCCAGCTCCATAGATTTTTTCATGCTTTCCGTCACACTGCTGGACTTCTATTGTAAAAGCCACCTAGGCCCGTAACCAGGGGGGGAAGCCCCCCTGAAATTTATTTCCCCCCCTAGAAAAATGTTTAAGACGTAGTTCGAAACTATTGGACATAGTTTAAAAATTTGGGCCCCTCTTAGAAAACTCTTCGCCCCACCTGGTGTCCCAAGCTGGTTACGGGCCTGCAGCCACCATAACACTTATTTCCATTCTTTACATGAAATTGACCGGATTTGAATATTTTTTCTACATCCTTTTATTTGGCTCAAAAGGTTTACGAAGCAAAGCTTCCGAAACGCTCACTTGATCTTATGCGTATTACTCAAATTGATTTGTGGATTTATCATGTGGCATGTCAACCAAAATAGACTTTAGTTCAAGAATGCGCTGAAGCATCAGGTAGGTTGAAACCCAACGTGTGGCTTGATCAAGAATTGTAGGTTCTGCGCCACGTCTCTTGATGATGAGTCTATTTTGAGTGTTCTGGAAGCAGCTGCAACTTGCGTAGTCTTTTTCGGAAGACCTGGAACTGTTGCGCTGAACTAAGCATTACGTACTACCAGTGGAAGTGTATGAACACCATGCCGCATGTGGTGAATCATTGACTCTTACTAACTTTTTCCCATAAACCAGTGGTTCATAACCTTTAGAAACACGCCGAACCCAACGTATAGTTTTCCAAGCTTTTGTCGAACCCAATTTTTGACCAATATAACAGAAAGTAAAAGTGGGGTACATGTTTCAGATGTCCTTCGTCGAACCCCTGAAACGGCTCCGTCGAACCCAGGTTTAAGAACCACTGCCTTAAACTACCTAAACCTTCATGCTCATTTTCATCTGTATCAGAACCAAAACTTTCACAGTTTTTACAATCCTATTTTTCTTCATACAGCTTCTCGATAGTGCTTATCATCTTCGATGCATTGCTGGTATTACAATCTGCTGCCTTCTAGTTTCAAAACCTTTCAGAACATCCGACACGAGCTTTTGTAAGACGTCACTTGTATGTAGTAGCGATTCTAGAATGAAAAAAGTGGGGGGGCCACTGCGGGGCCAAGGAAAAAGTAGGGGGGAAACAAATGTCTATCTTGCATGGTGATTTTTCATTGTTTTGAAGATTAAGTTGCTATGATTAACGCTATCAAACCCAACATAGGCTTGGGAATATCATTAAATATGAACAAACGTTATTATTCACTAGAGATACCTAAACGCCACTGTAGATGCAGTCACACACGTGCACTGCTAGTCAAATTCTGTGCTAACCGTGTAACTTCCACAGCATTGCACATGTAAATCGAACAGCGGCGTAGCCAGCCCAAAAATTTGGGGAGACCAAAATGTTTGATTTTAGGCGATTAACACTATTTTGTTTATAAAAACGCCTCTCAAATGACAAAACGACTATATTTTTTAAAAATTTGGGGGGGACATGGCCCCTTTGCCCCCCCATGGCTATGCCTATGAAATCGAAACATCATTTTCCGTACACAATTGTGTCGGCCCCGTATGAACGAAAGCAACTTTAGAAAGTGAATACAATTCACACGAAAGCGAAGTGATTCCGTCCACGAATTCCATCTTGACACAGAGACCAGTAGGTTGTTGATAGCCAACTAGTTTCATCAAAATATTCTTACTACAAAGCACATAAAAATAAATCATCTTCCAACGGTTTGGTGACTACTGACTAACCGTTTTTATGGTAGCGTATGGACATTTTGTGATTGTGGTCTAACCATAATAATGTTGTACAACTACTATTACGAGTGTGCGGCGTGGATAGGGTGAGGACAACTCAATGCAGTATGCAGTTAACAGCAGCGAGGTTTCGGCACCAGTTGCACCTAAGTAGCATAGCAGCGCCGCAGATGGGTATTCTTCGGCGTGTACCTGATAGCAAGATGTAACAGTAGGCGTAAAACTTATTTTGCAGAATATTCCCAACAAAGTCGTTCATTTTATTATTCACACTGAATTTTCTTCTGACTGATCCTCAAAAGCTGGCTTTTCAACCCTGCGTTGATTTATGACTGTCTTGTCATACGCGAAACACGCACTACCTCAAACCAAAACAGATTCACACAAATAGACAATGAGCAATATAATTTTCACACAGATCCCTTCGCGGTCTACGCTCAAATTTTATATCATCATCACTTCAACGTAACTTAATTCTTCGTTTATCATGTCAACTGTCAAATACATCAAAGAAATCATTTAAATATATTTTTCAGCTCGTACCTTTTAATTTAAAGTACTGTAGATCAATGGCACCCACTCTTTCACTGGAATTTCTGGCAAATGTTTTCACTAATTTCATTTTTGAAAAATTTCTCTTGCATGAAGCACTGGTGACGGGAAGAGTTACAGCTACCAGCAACAGTCAAACGCAGCTTTTTAAGTAGCTATAAATGACAAAAATTGTTCGAGCCATGTACCCAGTTTCGACTCTTTCCGATGGAAAATCTTTGCCAAAGTTGTTTCATGTTTTAAATCATTTTCACTAAATGAATATGATTTGTGAATTCTTCCAAGTGTGTTTCTGATGGAAATGTTTGACTTCCGGGGCAAAGAGCTGAATTACGCGAAAGAATTGCTTCTGAATCATTACAGAAAATTCGTACAAAATTCTATGAGGCTGCAGGACATGTGGATAGAGTTAAAACTGTAGTCATGAACCACAAGGCCGAATGCAATACCACAGCCAGGATAGATTGAGATAAATTAACTGAAACCAACTCCTAATGCTTTCACAAATCTTTTGCTACTGGGCAAGCAACAATCTGCTGACAGCAATATAATCTAGCTCCATCCACACAGAAATGCACGAAAGATCATTTTTCCCATTTCTGTGACTGTTTCCTAGTTTCGAAATAAGTTTTTCAACACCACGACCACTGTCTGACTAAATTTCACGCAGGATCCGAGCAACCCCTGGTGTGTGTCGTCATAAACACTCTAGTTACCCGACGGTCGAAAATAACAACACAGCTTATCATGCACTTGGGAAATATTGAATGCAGGCTAGAGGGTTTCTAAATTATCGTTTAAAATATTGCTGGCCGAAAGTTATCTCCTGCGTTTGTCTAGACTCTAGGGTTGTCATAACAGTCAGATGGCCAGTATTTCACCGGCCTTGCCGGTATTTTACTGCTAATTTAGCTTAGCAGAGGCCGGAAAAAGGCCGGTATTTTGAAAATCAGTGTCTGAAGCCGGTATTGTGAAAATAATTTGCCGTAACTTCAAAAAGAACTAACGCAGAATTTCTCAAATTATAATGACTCTTGTAATGAATCTTGGTAGGACAGTTTCTTCAGCGAAGTTTGTTTGCTGCTGCTGACGTAATCCTTTGTGCGATTGTCACGTCACACACACACCGAAATGCAACGAATCAGCCAAAATACGGGTAAATTAATACTGATTGTCTTTCTGTTTTCCCTATGCCGCTTACGAATTACGACACAGCTTAGATCTGGCGCTATTGAACAAATGGCCGGTATTTTTGCAAAACGCATTTGGCAACCCTACACATGTCAACCAAACGAACTTAAACGAGAAATTAAGAAAAAACTGGGGGGGCCAAACGGGGGTCAAGCAAAAATTTGGTGGGGCCATGGCCCACCCAGGCCCCCCCTTAGAATCGCCACTGCTTGTATGTTTGTTTCCAGTATTGGCAACTGACAAATTTGTGGTTTTGACCGTACCGCGTCTTGGCCAAAATAATGGACGTTTACGGAAAAATAATTTACTCGAATCCTTGTGTGAACGTATCCATTTTCAAACGCATAAATTTTCCGGCATTTTCTTTTTTCATCGCTGATTTCTGTTTCTTTGTCTCTTCTATCACCATATATCTAATGCTGTGTTTACCCAATGAGATCAAAACTTTCGTGCCATCTTTGAAATACATGGCGTGCAAACTTATGGGCCATTGTAACTTTACGGATACTCTTTCAGGACTACATGTAGCAAAATGCACTACGCCTGAAAAAACTTCACTGAATTTGACTAAAGCTAGAACACAAGTATGATACAACTCCTAATCTTCCAATCCCAGCAAATTTTATTAAGTTCCAAATATAATATTCTTTTCGGAAATGAAAAACAATTGTTTGATAAATGCAGATGTCAAGCATGGGCGACGGAAGGATTTTTTCCAGGGGGGAGAGGAATAGTGGATTTTTCCAGGAGTAGCCAAACAATTTTTCCAGGAGGGCCAAAAGTGGTGAGATTTCATTTTGCTCACTCGAAACAAAGAAAACAAACTTTTTTTGCTAACAATTCAATAGGAAAATGTCAAATTTCAAAATCCAGGGGTTTTGGCCCCCTGTCCCCTTTCCGACGACCATGATGCCAAGAAAAGATTTCGATTAAACATATACTCTTTAATAGCGATATTAGGGTAGCTGCATAGCTTTTCACGGCTTTCTTAGCCTTTTTGATTCTATTAAGTGAATTAAAAATATCATAAAAGTGAATTAAAAATATCATAAATACTTTGAGGAACCAGTAAAATGCAGAACAAAACTTGAATTTACGAGAGCTGATTCGACTGCAGTACTGATTATCACCAAGTCACAATTCATCCGACTTACGCAGTGGGTGGATTGCTGTCGCGGCATATCGATAGTCACTACAACAAAGTTAGGCCGTTCAAAGAAAAACGCTTTATTTGTAAATGGACAAGCTTTATTTTAGCAAGACATTTGAAGAGGCAAAACCCATGCGTTGCGCAATTGAAAGTGACGCAATTTAGAGTCTATGTTAACGTTTGAAGAAACGTTATAGCGCAACTTTATAACTGTATCGCAAATTCATTTACATCCTGTCATCATGTACTAACTTTCACATGCCATTTTTTAAGGCAACTGTTGAGAGAATCATTGCAACTCTTCCGGACATAACCAAAGCAAGCATCTTCATCTCATTCTCGTACTCGCTTTCTTACTATATTAATCAAGAGGTATGTTCATTCCAATGGCGTAACGAGGTTAGATGGCGCCCAGGGCAAGAAGAAAGTTTGGCGCCCCCATGTTCGAACCTGTGGGCTTTCGGAAGCAAATATATTGCATTGAAGAAAATACTTGTAACATTGTTGAGATTTTTCGGTGTCCCCTGCAGTCATTCGGCGCCCCCACAGTGATTAGGCGCCCAAGGAATCGTTCCCCCTTTGCTCTTCCTTGTTACGCTCCTGGTTCACTCATCTGTGTATTCGCCAGCGTCCTTAAGAAAAAAGAAAATAATTTTTTTCATTTTTTTTTACAAAAAAGTGTTTTTAAATGTTAGTTCAAGTGAAACCGACGCTGTTGGGCTGAATTTGTGTTTTCTTGTTGTGACTCTAATTTTTTATGATATAATTAAGCACAACCCTGCTTAAGCTTTAGCAAACAATTACTGTTTGTATGGAACAAAAGCATGTTGCCGCAGACAGTTATTGAACGTTGCTAAATCGAATTTAACTGAAATCACAATACTGCAAATAAACGTTTAAAATCAGCATGCACTGACCATATGTTTCACTTTTACTGAATGCAAACATTTACTTAAAACTCAAGCTTGAGTAGGAAAAGTGTATGTGCAATGCAAGCGGCAATATTTTTTAGCGTCAGATATTAGAAAAGCATGTTCGCTGGATCCAAAACAAGTTTTCTGAAGGTAAAGATGATTACAAGTTTTTTCATGTCACTTTCCAACTGTTATACTCGTATTTCGTATGCAGGTCTACCTAGGAGATGTGCCTGACCTTCTGTTCATAGATGATGAAGCGATTAAAGCACAACAGGAGTTCCGCGAAGACCTGCAAGCACTCAACGAAAAAATACAAAATCGTAATCAAGGGCTTCAATATCCATACACTTACTTATTGCCAGAAAAAATTCCCGTAAGCATTGCCATATAGCTTGGAGGTACATCAGATCTTCTTATGCTCCTTTCATATCTGTGAAACAAGTTTGGTTTGTTCAGCAAATGTGAGATGCGTCTCTGATCTCTGCCAATCAGAACTTAATGTTTAAGAATAGTCGATACCGCACATGGTTCATTCTTGCAGGTCTGCAGATAAAAATTCTGCAAAAGAAGAAACCAAAGCAAGCAACCATTTGAACGCTGAAGACGTTTAATCAGTAAATAAGAAAGGAATCTATCCACATTTTCGCGGCAAATATGTACTGGCATCAAACACCAACTCAGAACCGTCGCCAGAAAGTTTTCCATAGGGGGGCTTTGCGTTTCTGCGGGGGGTTTTGGGTTTGTTCGGGGAGGTTTGACACTCTAAAAATTGACAAAATCTCAACTGATTTATAGTGTTTCATGTTTCAATTTGGGGGGCTTGGAGCTTTGTTTGGGGGGCTAAGCACCCAAAAGCCCCCCGTGGCGACGGGACTGCACCAACTACGAAAAGAATGCTTGGGCAAATCTTAAAATAGATTCAGCATTTGCCGTGAATAAAGGAAAATCTTTGTTCAGTGTTTAAGACGTTGCATAATGTTACATGTTTAAACTTTCAAAGTTACCAACGTGTTTGCCTACCTAGTAAAAGTATAGCTTCAAATACGTTGACACACATGGAGCAACTCTTTTTTATTGATCATTCCTTCCTATGCATCGTGTTTCAAATGAAGTCTCTGATTCATCAAGCACGATTGTGCCAAAAAGCAAGCCAAAATTTTATAGACATCTGAGTATAGGCCAGAAACATAACAATTAAAATAAGAAATAAATGTTTCAGGTTAATTTTATGCTGTTGAATCGTCAGCACTGTTTTTCTTGCAAGAAATGGTTTTCCTTTGCAAATGTGTCCTATATGAAGTTGCCCACAGTGCACTAAAAATGTAAGAGTCTGTTTTAGAAGAATAAGATAAGTGAGCATTGGTAAATCCAAGGAAGCGATTGAGGGCAGTTGTCCTCTCTGAACGATCACTGCACTCCTAAAAATTAGGCACTTTTTCAGAAACTACGGTACGCCTCATGTCTATCACAGTCTATCATTCAGTCTATCACAGAAACTACGGTACGCCTCATTTATGCTCCCCAAAGAATAAGTTTGTATCTTCCACTGTATAACTGAAGTAGACACACCGGTTTTATTTCTTGATTTCCTAATGATTTATTCAACAAAAATGACAAAAGAGTCAAATGCGGACGCCATTTTTAAATTCACATCTCGCCGCCAGACCCACGAAGTGAAACTATGTTATCTTTATTAAGAACAGTTGCGTGTCAATTGGAAGCCCTACACCAAAGCTGTGAATAGACTCTTGTAAATACCAATAAAATTTTATGTTTGGTACTCTTTCATAGGTTGCACGGGTTGAACGCAAACATCAACGTAAGGGAATGCTGAAAATCCTGCATTCCCGGCATAAAAATGTAGCACTTGTATCCGTATTGCTACGTGGCACACAGACATGGGCTGTTATAAATTTTGAATTGTATAGATCCGATTAGGGGTCTATTGGATGGCTATTTCAATTGTGTATTTAAACCACGACTTTCTTCAAAACGTTTCACGCGAGATACTTTGGAAGATAGACCCGGTAAAGTTTGATTTACAGTAAAAGTTGTGTTACGAAATCAAACGAGCGATCCTGCGTTTAAGTGAAATTTTTTTGCTCATGACTGCTGTTAAACGAAGTGATTCCACACTAACTGTGACAAGCCTTTCAATGCACAATTTTCAGGTCATAACAATTTGTCATTTTTTTGCGTCCATTAACGTAGTGCCAACCGCGCATTCTTAACTGAAACATTAATCTAAATAAACGTCTTATGAGAAAAGGCCTTGAGTGATCTATTTTTCTGCAAGTATGTAGTATTATACACACTCCTTTTAATCGTTAGTGAATGTTTTGCTATTGTACCTAAGAAGACTTGTCTTTGTACATAAAAATGTATCTGAATCTCTACCAATCAGATCTGCTGGTATTTTTGATGACGAAGTTAAATTTGTGCTACAGGCCTGTGAAGCACGATAAAGAAAACTAAACTAAAGGAAAGATCCGTAGTTTTTATAACCTGCTGTGACGCTTCGTCAGTTAGGTTTTATGATCCACAGCACGCCCCTATCCAGGTTTTAAGGTTTGGGAAGGAATAATACATTTTTAGGTGGGCAAGATTTTTGTTTTTATTATGTGTTTATAACAAATTTTTCAGGGCACAACAAAATTTGAGGGGGCACTGCTCCCAAGTGCCCCTCAGGGGCTACAGGCCTGCTCCACAGCTTCGTGGTATTAATTTAACATCTTCACCAAAATACTCGCAGTTCTGATTGGCAATTTGTACAACCTGCGATGGCGCCACGCCAGTTATGTTTCTTCTTTCAAAATTTTGCTTACGCTTCACACGGGCACAACTGTGTATTTTGAATACCTGAAATCATGCACCTTAGAAACCCAACACATCTGAGCTGATTTTAGAATGTTTTAAGTGAACAAAACTTATTTTGCTTCCACTTTGTCCACTTCTTGCTTTTCATAAGATCGTGAAGCTGAGTTGTAGCAATTTTCCTTTTTATAATTACAACCACTATAACACTGAGAAATGTTAATGTGAAAAGTAGAGACGCACTCTCGTTTTCTTCTGCGCTTGAACTGTTTTGTAAAATTTTGCACGATTTCTTCCCAGGTCCGTAACCAGCTTGGGACACCAGGAGGGGCAAAGAGTTTTCTGGGCGGCCCAATTTTTTTAAACTATGTCCAATAGTTTTAAACTATGTCCAACATATTTTTGCAGAGGGGGGCGAAAATTTTTCTAGGGCGGCTGTGCCCCCTTGGTTACGGGCCTGTTTCTACCGATGGTGATTGTTTACGTAACTAAATGTTTACCATGTGCGCGTGTTTACCACACCTAAACGTAAATATATTCCAAGTTGACTCATGTTGCTTTCAAATGCTAGGAAGTTCTACAATTAATGTTTTGCTCTGAAGTACGTTTTTACTCATGGGGCTGCAGTCAAAAAAGAAAAATATGTAAACACAGGCAGAGTCACAGAAAGTAACCTTTCTGACGCGTTTCTTTGTATATTTTGGCTGGACTAAAAGACTACACCTCAAAGCATATTGTTCTAGCTTTCTGGAAAGCTAGAACAATATGCTTTGGTAAAACTACACTAAACCGATTTTTCGACGTATCGTCCTATACAATAGGACAGCTTCAGAAAATATTTGGTTTTGATAATATTCACTGACCTTTTGCTACGGTCACCCTGCAAAGAAGTGTGATACAACTCGGGTTGCTTTTATCTCTCGAGAAGTTACAGAAACGTGTGGTTATATCTTATGCGGTGTCAGCATAGGCGTGGCCAGGGGGAGCCCTGAGGGCCATAGCCCCTCCAAAAGTTTTAGCATATATAGTCATTTTGTGCTTTAAAATGCGGTATCCCACACAAAATAGTGTTATTGGCCTAAAATCAAATATTTTGGCCCCCCAAAAGTATTGAGCTGACTATGCCACTGGGTGTCAACATAGGCTGCCGCAAGGACTGCTCCAACATGATCACCTCCCGGAAAAATGAACATTGCGGCCTGTCGCCTGTCAGTATAATGCAAGCAAAACAATGAGGTGGACAAGCCATGGACCGAGTCTAAGGGCGGACGGAGGGGACATGTGCCCCCAAACTTTTGGACAGGGGGGACATTATCTTTTGTGCCCCAACATTTTATGATAAAAAGTAATGTAATTGCACAAATTTCATGATTACATTACTGTTGGAAACGTTTCCCCAGGATAAAACCACGGAATAAATGAGAAAAACAAACATTATCACTGGATTATCTGCAGACACAATATACAGATTTCGTATGTCAACCGAATTGTCATGATTGTTGAAGATTGTGTTGGTTAATTTGAATTACCGAATCGGTATGCACATGAACTTCACTCAACCGCGAATTCCTGCACTGGTCTGTAGCCCGCAGTCAGAATACGGTTGCCTCCAGGCGCGTAGCCAGGGGGAAACGGGGCAATGCCGCCCACAAGTCCAAAGTTTGCAGGTTAATGAAATATTTCAGGTATAAGCCAAAGAAACACTTCAGTGCAGACTGCAAATCAACAAAACTGCCTCAGAGAACCCATCCTACTTCAGCTTTTGGTCGAATACAAACTTGTATCTGACCTTTTGTAATCATTAATCAATGACCACAGGTACAAACAATTGGAACAACGTTTTTTTGCAGCTGTTTTTGGTGCACCAGCTTGCTGTATCCCACCCAAGGGTTATGTAAGCTTCATTTCAAGATCATCGCAAATTCTTCTCTGATAACCGCGGGTGTTACAAATATAACCTATCCTAGCTGTTTCCAGTGTCAGCGTAGCCTTAAATCAAAATCGGAGATTTTGTTTTGGCACAGTTTTGAAACTACATGTATGAATATGGCGTTGAGATAAATTTTATGTCTTGAAGCTCAAACTTTGGCTGAGAAGCGATTTAATTTCAAAGTCTTCTTCATTGCGCCATAGTCACGGTTTAGCAACAATAGCATTCATTCTAGATATTTATTTGTGATGACTGATAACATGTATTGTGACGGTTCAATCACAATTATGTGGAGCCTTAACGTTTTCATCAATGATTTCCCTTTACCTTGCTGGCGAGTAAAAAATCAAAATTTTCAAGATATTAGACTCCGACCTGCTTTTCATAAGCTCAGTGTTTCAACTTTCATCTGAAGTTAAGTGCCATTCTATCCTATAGTAAATTATTTGAAATCATTTAACTGCAAACATAGGCGTAGCCAGGGAGGATAGGGGCCATGCCGCCACAAATTTTCGGAGCATATAGCCAGTGCCGGCCCCAGCAGTTGCGGGGTCTAATGCAAGACCTAGGCGCGGAGCCCCGGCTGTTACGTCATCGTGCTCAGTCAACCGTGCTATGACGTTTTTGAGGAAGATATTTTAGTAAAATAATTATATGAACATCAAAATGACGGCAAAGTATTGGAGTCGTACTGTATGTAGGCTACACGATAATGCAATAGTTTCTTTTATGGGGAGTGGGCATAGCTCATGTGTCCCCCAGCTACAGTCATGTTTATGACTAATAGCATGCTGCTGTGGTGGACATTAGACAGTGTACCGCTACCACTCATAATCAAGCCGAAAGTTGTAATAGAAATTCTGCAACGGAGCGGGAGCGCAAGTGCAAAGTTACATTAATTGAACTGAACTGACAAGCGAATTGAACTTAGAATGCAATTACTTCACTCTTGTTGAACGGCGCTTTCATTCGATGAACAACTGACTTAGAGAAAACTGCTAACATGAACTGATTGCTAATCTCACTTATGGTAACCACACACAATCGCAGACGCGTTCTGGCATAAAGGTTAAGTCTTGGCGCATGATCAACTATCCGCTTTATGACGCAATACACGAGAAAAGCAGACTTCACAAGAGTCTTCACAAACTTCACTTCACAAAGCAGACTTCACAAGACCCATACACCCACCCAAAATTCCCCCAAAGCCCAAGTTTGCAATAGAATTTATCCATTATGCTTCATTATGCATGGACTTGGAATGCAAGCTGTTTTTTATGAATTAGAAATGTAATGTACAAAGATTTTCAACTACCACGTCACAGTTGTAGAAACATTGTCAAACGCAATATATAATGCGCATGGTTGATTGATGAAAACAGAAGCATATAGCCGCCAAATATATTGATAAACGGGAACGAGTATGCTGGATGACATTCACAATTTTTCCTTGCCTGCTTAAGCTGCAGGGCAGCTTTAAGAGTCCTTTACGTTTATGAACCTGCATGGACTTTGCAATGTTGGTGTTTCTACCTATACTTAACGCTCGCAAATAGGCAAATCACAATAAAAGTTTGATGGGGCGGCAAATGATGAAAGTACTTGCACGACCGACAAATAATGCCGAACAATTTTGTGGACAAAGAAAAGGAGGCAAAGCTAAGTGTTGACACTTCAAAAAATTTTCCCTGGTTTGCAGGCCCGTAACCAACTTGTTGAAACACCACGGCAGGCGAAGAGTTTTCTGAGAGTGGCCACAATTTTTAGACTATGTCCAGCACATTTTTCTAGGGAGGGCGAAAAATTTTGTCCCACTGGTTACGGGGGCCTGCTGCTTTGCATGAGATTTTTTGGATTCCACAGGACCAACAACTTCTCATCTTTTGTCGTTTGTTTCAACGTGGTACAATTAATTTTATTTTGACAAAATAATAAAGTATTTAGAATTTCAGACTGTGTCAAAATCTTCCATGAAGCAAAACTACAAGCCTTTGTTAAAATGCAAATTACCCGCAATCAACAAAAAACTTTCCAAAACAGAAGAATCTTTCGAGAACTGAACAACTCCACGTTAGCAGAACTACCATCAAAGTTAACAGGACAGACGCTTGTCCTATTCATTGCGAGTTGAATCACTACACACCTTGTTTGTTTGCAGTATCTGTCGGTCTACTTCAGTCTTAACTGGCACTACTAACAAGCAAATTCTATCCATGAAGAGTGGGACGTGGTGAAACCATTCCGTCGCCGCGGGGGGTTTTTGGTGGTCTAAGCCCCACAAAACAATGCTCCAAGCCCCCAAATTGAAATATGAAACACTACAAATCATTTGAGATTTTTCAATTTTTACAGTGTCAAATCCCCCTGCACAAACGTAAAGACCCTGTTGAAGACTTTCTGGCGACGGTTCTGGGTAGAGAGCAGCCATACCGCTCAGCATAATAATTGAGCGCGTTTGACAATGTTCGATTCATTCAAACGAGATAATTATTTGCCAACTTTGAGATTTATAAGACTTTTAACAATTCTCGTGGTCGAGGAGTGTCTGACAAAAATAAACAACCTGCCCAAAACCATGGCGCTGGACCCAATGCAGCCTGATCGGTTGCATCGGCTTAAGGCCGGCCCTGGTGTCCCCCATTTTGCCAATTTTACAAAAAGGTTGTGCTGCGGTTGAGTGAACATAGTGACGTCATCGAAATGCAAACAAAGCTTTTTAGCAAACCCAGTCCCTGGGACAAACCAATAAGTTTTTTTTTCAGGAAGTGTCACCATGCCTCAAAAAGATTATATATGTTTTTCAATAATTCAGCTTTAACTAAGTGTGCCCAAATTGCGGCATGGCATCGCTATATTATAATTCGGCGCATATATCAAAGCTTCATATTTATCAAAAGTTAAAAATTTGACTTAAAGTGGTTCATTGACTGTTAAAGAAGTATAGTACATGTGGGAGGTGTGGCTCCTGACTAGGGCGGAGCTCGCTCGGGAGGTGACGTATCGCCAACACGTTTTAGAATATTTACTAAACCACCTGAAACAAGTTTTAGTAACGAGCACTGCAGATGACCAATTCGTCACGCATCGGGGATTTCCCCTTGTTCATCCCCTGGTTGTCTTCGGGAAAGAACTGTAATATGTTGGTACGCCTCGAACCGGATTTGACAACTGACGCAGCAGCGTGGAGAGAGAGGAAAGAGCTTTTAAGTGAAAAATGAGATGGCTGTGAACCACAGAAAAGCAATACTTTCCGTTTGCGACCTACACAAATGCAAAGTTTGCAAGACTGTTTCGTCACATTAACTGGATGGTGTAGATGAAAGGTCGTGCAATGAATATAATACCACAATGTTGAAATAATTTGTAATCAGTTAAGTTGTCGACTGTGGAACGGTATGGAGCAGGAAATTTTTGAAGCGATATTTTTTGGTTATAATGGTTCTATTGTTGTCAGTGGCTAAATTGGTATGACTTAAAAACGATAAAAATATTTTTTCTTTAAAAAAATGTGATGTAGCCAACGTGGCCTCAAGAGTAGCCCTGCTAAAGAAGATCAGTTAATACAGTTTGTGCAGCATTTACCAGTACTCATGCAACACAGTTAAAAAGTTTTGCATATACTTGTGAATACATGAAGAGCAAGATTGGCAAACACGCAAACACAAAAGCTGCCTTGTTTTTTGACAGATTACCCGCAGTGAAAACACACAAAATAGTAGAACACCAACTTCTTTCTGTAGCAGCACAGAGGCTTCCACACACACAGCTACAGGCACAAGATGGCGGACAATAGCAATTAGTCACGCATGACGTTACCACAAAGTTATACGTTAAAGACAAACTGTATAGTCCTTTCCACGAAAGAGATGTTGCCTTTTAGGACGATTGCAGCCAAATTTTCGATTTTAATTCACTTTACTGACACTGTTTCGCTGCTGCAGAAAGAGCACAGTTTGTACCATATCCAAATTCGACGAGCTTCCCACCACCAAGAGCGTGCAGAGGTCTGATGATGCCCGGGGCGAATACTTGGTTGTACGCCCCCTACCAAATTCTAGCATTGACGAATGTGAGAAATACAGGCACAGCACAACTACCTGCCAAGACTTTTGTCACATACAAAAAGAATACACCACAAAACTTTCCTTCGCTTCATACATGTTATGGCGTAGAAACTCTGCACGTGTTGCGCAATGCGTTACGATTGGAGTTGTTCCTCTTGCAGTTCGAATTTCCGTGATAGGTACCGTGATAGTCAGAAAAGTGCGAGGAAAAATGGATAAGTTTGTAGTTGTACAACGCAAACGGAAAAGGAGTTCGTCAAGAGAAAGAGACTTTTGCAAAAGAGATAGAAATGACACCAGCTCGTGCTCAGAGTCTGCCAGTCAAGTATTCAGTAGTGAAAATGATATTGGTAACTTCATTGGAGTTCCCCTGACGGATGCTGATCGACGAAAGGTATTGTTTAATTGCTGGTCAACTCCTTCAGGTTTCTCGTTTCCATGTTTCCATATGGAACAGTTAGTGCTCAAAATCGAAGTTTCCAGAAGCAATGGTTAAACGAATTTGCATGGTTAGCGTACAGTAATATTTACAATGGAGCTTTTTGCAAATGGTGCGTTATGTTTGCTCCTCAGACTGTCAGTTGTAGCGCAAAACTTCCCGGCTCTTTAGTTTCGGGACCACACTGCAATTATAAAAAGGCAAAGGAACATTACAATAATCACCAAAACTGTCACTATCATAAATTATGTGCACCCATGTTCGATAAATTTGTGCAGACAGATGCCGACAAATCCAGAGATGTGCGAAATGCTTTAAACAGCAGTCGACAGAAAGCTGTCGAGGAAAATCGAAATCGTCTTTCCCATATCATCAGAACTATTGAGTTTTGCGGTCGCCAAGAAATACCATTGAGGGGTCACAGAGACGCTGGTGCATTTTCACTGAACGAAACTGATTGCAATGACGGAGTTTTTAAAGCTGCGGTAACACTGCGAGTGGAGGCTGCTGACAAGCAAACATCGGACATCTTTTTAAAGGCTCCCCGCAACGCTTAATATTTAAGCTGGAGAGGGCCAAATCAAATTATATATTTGATGGGTGATGCCATACAAAAGCAAATACTTTCCGATATTTCCCAATGCAAATACTTTTCAATACTAGCGGATGAAACGACTGATGTAAGTCAAACAGAGCAACTTAGTTTATTCGTTCGGTTTATCAAAGATACCAAAGTGGACGAAGAATTTTTGTGCTTTGTTCCAGTTTCTTCAACAACAGGCAAAGATCTTGCATCTACGATTCTCACCCAACTATCTCAACTTGGGCTTAATCTGGAACATATGCATGGCCAAGGTTATGATGGCGCAAGTAATGTGTGTGGAAAATATCGTGGTGTCCAGGCTAGAGTAAAAGAATTGTACCGTTTGGCCATGTACACTCATTGCTGCAACCATGTTCTTAACTTGGTCATCAGTATGGGGCGCCGTTCGTAAAAATATTATATCTGACAGATTTAACACAAAAACTGCTATCTCTGCGCATATTTAGCTATCTCTGCTCACCGCCTCTCCGCACCTTCAGGTGCACAAAGAGAATGCTCTCACAGAAAGAGCGAGTTGAAAGCAAAGTGCTCGCTCGGAGACGAGCACCGTTTTGTAAAGAGAATAACACTGTCATAGAAAAAGCACATCGAAAGGAATTGCTCGGTTAAGCGTTCTTACCCGAAAATAACGTTGGCAACACACATCACGTTAGTAGCATTATCACAGTAAGCACTACTGCTTCGAGAAGCAAAGAAAAAAGGATGCATACGTTCCTATATGTAATAAGCTGCAATACCTAGCCTACTTATTACTTAACATAACCAGTATTCCTGCACTGAAATGCGAAGTGAAGGTGCGAGATTTAAAGCAGCTCAAGCTGCAAACATAAGGTGCAATGCGTCCTGTTCAAAGAAAAATTTTGTCTTCTCCTTCAGTGATCCTGGCCAAAGCCAGGCTACTTTATGCATCCTTCGTTTCTTTGATTCTTCAAGCAGTAGGGTTTACTGTGACAATGCTACTAAAGTGATGTGTGTTGCCAACGTTATTTTCGGGCAAGAACGCCTAACCGAGCAGTTCCTTTCGATGCACTTTTTCTATGATAGCGTTGTTCTCTTTACATAACAGTGCTCATCTTCAAGTGAGCACTTCGCTTTCAATGCGCTCTTTCTGTGAGAGCATTCTCTTTGTGCACCTGAAGGTGCTGAGAGGCAGTGAGCTGCGCATGGTGAGAACAGTTGGAATGGTCAGACTTGACAAGATCCTCTTTGAAACTTTAAGCAAAAAATGGCACTAACACTGAGACCACCACCACAAGTTTGCTGTAGCCCATCGTCTGCGCCAACCAATGTTTTTATCAGACCAGTATAATTTAGACCTGAAACCACCTAGCTTCGTATGACGCCAGGGAATTCATGCTTTGCAGTAGCCTAGCTTTTGTCTGGATTACTGAAACAGAACACCAAGTTTTTCTTCAGACAGGATGCCATATTTTCCTCCGACACGCTTCAGCACTATATATGCATGCAGATTTAGCTATATATGTGCAGAGATAGCCAAATACGCGCAGAGATAGCTAAATGCGTGCAGAGATAGCTAAATGCGCACAGAGATAGCTATCTCTGCGCAGAGAAATCTATCTCTGCGCAGAGATAGCTAAATATGCGCAGAGATAGCTAAATGTGCGCAGAGATAGCTATCTCTGCGCAGAGATAGCTAAATACACGCAGAGATAGCTAAATGCGCGCAGAGATAACTCTCTATGCGCAGATATAGCTAAATGCATGCAGAGATAGCTAAGAGCATGCAGAGATATCTATCTCTACACAGAGATATCTAAATGCGCGCAGAGATAACATCTCTGCGCAGAGGTAGTTATCTCTGCACAGAGATAGCTAAATATGTGCAGAGATAGCAGTTTTTGTGCTAAATCTTTCAGATGTAATATTTTTACGAACGGCTCCCCATAGCAACGAATCTTCGTGTTCACTTCAAGTTATGGTAAGAGGCGTTTTGCCGCATGGGAGTGTTGAAAGCAAGTAATGCAGGGAGATAGCGAGTTCTGATAGCGGATAGCCACGAACGTTTGTTGCCTTGTGTAAAAAGAAGCATGAGTTTGAAAAATCCATTGTTGGCGTGATACTGAACCCTTGCCCGGTTTATGCGGACAGTGGGTGAGCGTTCATCATGTGAAAATGTCAGTAAGGTTTCACTGACAAGCAAGGTTTCATTGTAAGGTGTTTGATTGCTATTTTGTAACTTATCGCAATATACCTGGCTAATGCTGCCAACGAAGCAAATTGTGACTATTGTCGTAAAATGGAGCAATTTCTTTTTGTGTAGAAAGGGTAAAGCGCTTTGTGAACGTCCGTTTGTATTGCATCGTCAGCAGCCTGAAAAAAGCAAAATGTCGACGTTGCCCCCCCGAAAAAATTTCTGTGGACGCCCATAGAAAGGTGGCCTGGGGCCATTCTAACGAAAGTTTGCCGATCACTGCTGTACGCAATACTGCGGAACGGAGCTTCAGAAAGTTGAGGCTTATCAAAACGTTTCACAGATCAACTATGACTGATGAAAGGCTAACAAATCTGGCAAGGATATCTATTGAAAATGAAACTGCTTGAACATTAGATGTGACTGAGTTGACAAAAACATTTTCATTGTTGAAAACTTGGAAAAGTCCTTTTCCATGCTTGAAACAAGGAAAAGCTTAAGTCTGTCTGCTATATACGCTGTGCTGGTGCTGTAGAAAATGCTTTTATAAGCATTTGTTAAAATAAATCGATGTGTTTGTTTACATCAGAGACGCAGCCAGAATGAGGCCGAAGAGGCCATGCCCCCCTAAGAGTTTTCGCTGGTGTTTTATATCAATCTCAACTGTTCGAAAACAAGCGGAAGGAACAGTCGGACTCATGTAGCGTCGTGTTTTCTCACTGACCAAGGTTTAACGTGACTTTTTGCGATTGGATGCGAAACTATACGACTAAAGCATGCAACTTTGTTAGCAAAGATGCCAACTGATGAGGACAACACGAGCTGAGGTGTAACCTGAATGAAATGCAAGGGCGCACTTTCTTGCAAAGGAGTAAAAATTCAGATGAGACAAATTTTCAGAGGATTGTTTGCATGAAGTATTGCCGAACCAAATAAAAACATACTTGGTCAAGACATGATCAACCCGAAGCGCACCAGGCAATAGAGTGTTATGCAAAAACGCAATGTTTCTCACAGCACGGTTGGCATTGTGGCTAGTGGGTATGCGAAGCCAGGTAGAAGGGACTCAATTTTGAAATGTACAGCAAGTCACTGTCAGCGCAGCACGCAGACTTTGTTGATATCACATTTATTACAGTTTCAGAGAGCAAATATAAAAAATCATTAGCAGGCAAACCATTACTAGTCACCAAACAGCCATGGTGATTTTGTGTGAAACCTGGTGTTGACTCTTTTTTATTTACATGGTGCAGTAAGCCAGTATAGGCCTCCAAGAGAAATTTTTGTAGGCGGAACAAAACCCATTTGGGGCCTCGAAGACTTGCAAAATTATTTTGAAATAAATAAAAATTGAGGCTAATTAATGTGCATCATACTTCAACAAGAAGTGTTTGTTTATTGATCATATGAAACATTACGTTAAAACATAACGGTACTCAAGAAATGTGACCATATTACCATTTTTAAACATGGCTTTTAAGTGTTCATAGTAAAATCTAATCAAGGAAAAAATTAAGAAAAAAATCATTTAATTGTAATACAAGCGATTTTCTGGTATTCTTATTCGCAAAATTTCTAATAACACTATCAAAATCAACTTTTCTGGCAATGCTAGACTCAATGTTTAATCTTGCTAGGTCAACAAGTCGAGTTTGTGACATAGCAGACCGCAAATAATTTTTTACAAGTTTAATCTTGCTAAAAAATCTTTCAGCAGATGCTACTGTAGCTGGAATTGTCAAGAATATTCTCAAGCTAATACAAACATTTGGAATTCACACGGGTCACATGGCGGCAACTATTGCTTTAAAGCATTTTCGAAATGCTGTAAGTGATTGGTTTCTCCTGTATGTTTCGAAATCTTCAGATTTCTGGGTATGTCCGCTAATCCTAAACTCCCATTCGATTCGACCTTGTATCAACTTGCGGCGCAAGTTTAACAATCAGCAAAATGCACACCACACCTTCGCGGTGCAATATAAGCACTTGCGTCCTGCACTGCAGTTACTGGTTAATTTTAAACTTTTCAGTTATTATCTTACACACATGTGCAACATTCGAGGGCTACTGCTGTTAGATTAGATTGTATTGTGAACTGGCATGTTTCCAATCAAATTTCATTTGAAGTATCTCTTAGTTTAAAACTCTTGGTTTATTAGAGAGAGTTTTCATCAAAGATTTGTTTGAAAATGTTTGAAAATGAAAGACGTAAAGGAATATTCAGTTAAATGGACACACTGGGACAGTAGCCGTGAATGTCTTAAATTCGACAAAGGCAAACCTTTAAGTTCAACAATAATTACTGCTAATCAATACATCGTATCAGGACAATGCACTGTCAGCAATTCACATTAAAATACGTCACACTTCTTACCAAATCCTTTAGGCCAAACCAGTTTTATCACCAGGCGGGATTAATTTCGCTACAATATTCCGAGTATGTTCGTAACAAACACTCAATCGTTCCTTCAGCAGGCTCGCAAATAGGGGGAAATCAGGGGGCGAAGGCCCCCCTAGAAAAAATTTTGTCCTCCTCGAAAACTATGCTGGACAAAGTTAAAAACTATTGGACATAGTTGAAAAAATTGTGCCCATCTCAGGAAACTCTTCGCCCCCTTGGTGTCTCAAGCTGGTCACGGGCCTGTCCTTCTGCCTCAGGCCCCTCAGTAGCTGTCGGGCCCCAGAACAATGTACCTCCTGGACCCCCTCTCACAGCCCCTGAGCGAGTAACCCAAACTCTGAGCTGCGAGTTAAACCTTATAGAGACACTCCAATTGTGTCGTTTTCTCAAACATTCACACACTGTTGCACTTATTTGCAACGTGGCCAGTCACAACAGCAACAAATCACAACAGCAACAAATGAACGTTCATTTTCAACGCTTCAACGGTTGCTAACCTATCTATGGGGCAAAACCAAGCCCATAATCAGCTAAAAAAATTTTCGGCCCCCTTGCAAAAATGTGTTGGACATACTTTAAAACTATTGGACACAGGCCCGTAACCAGGGGGAAAAAGGGGGCGAAGCCTCCCCTGCAAACTTTTTCGACGCCCCTGGAAAAATCTGTTGGGCATAATTGAAAACTATTGGACATAATTTGAAAAATTTGGGCCCCTCTCAGAAAACTCTCCGCCCCACCTAGTATCCCAAGCTGGTTACGGGCCTGTTCAAAGTCTTCTTCATTGCGCCATAGTCACGGTTTTGCAACAATAGCATTCATTCTAGATATTTAGTTGTGATGACTGATAACATGTATTGTGACGGTTCAATCACAATCATGTGGAGCCTCAACGTTTTCATCAATGATTTACCTTGCCGGCAAGTAAAATCTCAGTCTTTTCAAGATATTAGACTCCGACCTGCTGTTCATAAGCTCAGTGTTTCAACGTTCACTTGACGTTAATTGCCACCCACCCTACAGTAAATTATTTGAAATAATTTAACTGCAACGAGAAGAGTCAGCATCAAAGTCTAACGTTAGTAGCAAGATCAGGGGTCGGGAACCTATGGCTCTCGAGCCAGATGTGGCTCTTTTGATGACGGCATCTGGTTCGCTTGATATTTTCTTAACACGATTGTTACGAATGAAACTTTTTCTGTAATTTTTAATCTACCAGACTACAAAGCCATCAGCAACACCATGCAGCACTAGAAGTCGCATTAACAGTAAGAAGCATGTTATCGAAGAGAAAATTCAGACATTTACCATTGTTTAAAATTGTTGGTATTGCTTAAAAATGCATACGTTAGTTAGTAAGTTAGTTGCATTAAGTGTTGAAAAATATTATATGACTCTCACGGAAATACAATTTAAAATATGCAGGTTTCATGGCTCCCTTAGCCAAAAAGGTTCCTGACCCCTGAGTAAGATGCTTTTTATTTTGCAAGTGCTGAGGGAATTGACACTGCCATTACTTACAGATACTGATATATCTTGCACAGGAGTGCATATTAAAATTTTGGGGCAAGCTCTCAGAAAGGGGCCCCAAAACATCGCTATTGCGAAAGGTAGATGTGGGATTACGTGCTGGATAAAAGGGTTAAATTTATTTCACATTTCAATTTATGAACTAAATTCAAGAGCATAATTTAATTTATTTGTTTATGAACAGACACGAAGTCCATAGTATGAGCACACACACTCTGCAGAACGCAGGTCGATAAAAACAGACAAAACAGAACGTAGTACAAGGCACTGAAGCCGGCGGAATCACAGGGTTACAGACACTTTTTGCAACTGCATTGAAGACAGAACCATAGGGTTACAGACTCATTCTTAACACTATTGTTAGCTAACAAGTAACACTTGTTACAACACCACTGCGGAGTAGGGCGCCAATTCCTAAATTGGTCGAGTCTAGGTAAAATGCGAGAGCATTGTTACATGAAACACCATCAATGAAACGGATACTGCAAATTTTGATCACTCATTCACAGAGTAAAATGCGATTGTAGTGTTCAAAGAATAGGGACGAATACAAACAATAAGATACATACGAAAGGAAGAAAAATGTGTAGGCCACAGCTTTGCAGCTACACAATTGAGAGCTGCCTTCTATGGCACATTTTCCCGTAAGTTTTGCTTTATTTTGAAAAATATGACTTGCTTCAGAGCTTGTTTAAATGTGGGTCTAGAGTGGTACATAACTTTTTTAACTAAACAGTGGTGCAAAGCTCTCAATGGGGGGCACGGTATCTCTGAAAAAGAGGAGCCTGAGGCGACTGCCTCGTTATCCTTCCCTAATATCCATCCCTGAACTTGCAATATCTCTTGTTGGCAAAGCGCATATGACTGAAATGAAACTAATTTGAATTTTTTTCCAGTAGGGCTCCAAATTCCGCAGATAAGTTATTGTATTTTCAAGAAGCCCGTGATTTACACATATTTAATTACGTGCAGTGCTAAGTTATCTTCACATGCAGCTGAGCGTGGTCAATAAGTTTTGTAATACTCGGGTTACGATTGTGTTTACAGTTTAATTCCATCTTATATTTCAATGAAGTCAGTTCAAGTTAGCAAAGTCTCATTAAACAATATAAACGAAGTAAGTTTAAAGTAACTACAAAGGTTTCAGGGAATTGGTTGAACATAGCCAAAAGATCTTACGGATTATCAAAAATCTACACATTTTTCAAACGCGTTGAAAGACTCTAGCTTTTACGGTTATCAACTACATACGTGCATTAATCGCTCAAAATTAGATGACAACGGGATCCATTCTATATATGGATTCTATTGGAATAAGAGCTGATGATGCCTATTTCGTAGGGGAAATACATACTCTGTAAGATCTTAGTGTCTGATTCTTTGCTGGGAAAGGATTTCTTTTCCATAGAGTCTATGGATGGCATCAGTGTTGCTGATGGCATCAGTGTTGCCGCTTCTGATGTTTAACATCAGATCTGATGTTTTCGGAGAAATTTCTGATGTCTGATGTTTTGGCAACAAATCTGATGTTGACTGCGCTGTTGTTTTTGTTTACCACTTCTCCAATTAATGAGAACTCTTCGCTCTGCTTCGGATTCAACGAGGTTTCAGGTTGCCAATTTGACTTTTTTGAAGCCAGATTTTGAAATTCTGGCGGTTTTTAACGCACTTGGCTTTTTTTGAAAATGAAAAAAAGCCAGATATCATCTGACTTTTTCTGACTTTTTTCAGTTGGAAAGACTTGGCTCGGGCAAAACATTGTCTAAGCTGCATATTCATTACAAATTTCTTCTGACGAGTCTATGACCCTGCAGGGTGCAAAGAATATTGCAAAGATTTTTCTGCTGTCCTAAAATGTTCAATTTAATTAATAAGAAACAAATGTATGACAGTGTAATTTCTAGGAAAGAAAGTGCTTCTAAAGAATGAAATTGTATTATATCGATGTTTCCGACGACTTTTAATATCCATTTTGTGTTTGGTTATGCATGTTTCATGTGCATATGTCTTGAGACTGCTATCTGGCTCTTTTGGGCAAGTTCTGGGTTTTTTGTTGAAGACGGGTTCGCAGCCCTGCGAGGTTTATTGCGCTTTGTAAGGTATTGGTAATAACAGCATTTAGCTTATGAAACTGTAAAGTAGAAATCTGATGTTGAAGAAGGCAACAATCTGATGACGAGACTGACCCCAGTAGCAACACTGACTGCCATAGACAACGGGATCCACTTCTTACATGCGCGAATGTTTTGTAGAAGGCCTACTTCGGAAGTCAATGCCTCAGAGCAAAGCCGCTGCTCGACTTCTGTTGTACATGCTGTGTTGGTGCACATCAGAAGCGTGTAAATACAGTACAGTATAACAAGCGCGCAGTCGTAATGGCGGCCGCGATGACTTCTTGCTCAAGTGTAATATTGGGCATTGAGAGGTTTACTAGCGCTTGTGCAAGACAGGTTTATGAACAAATGATGGCAGTGATCCAAAGTAGAAACTTGGAACTTCACTATCAAAACTTCTAAAACTTGTCAATTCAACGAAAGCAGACTTTTTATTTGTCGGATTAAATCTGAACACATATGTTCAGGAAAAAACACCAGAAACATGCACCAGGCGCGCAACCAGGAGGGGGAATTGCACCCCCTCCCCGAAATTTTCAAAACATTGCATAGCAATTTTGACATTTGTAGAAACTTTCAAAGAATAAAGATGAAATTTTATATTCTGATCATTTTTAAGAAATCTTATTGGAATTTTTATTTGTCTTGCTCGTTAGTTATTATCTCCTTACAAGATTTATCTTGAGACAGGTTATCTGATCGAATATTTCGTAAATAATTGGTATTCAACCACAAATATGCTGGAAGTGTCAACTTGGGAGATAGTTTAAATTGTTCGTATTTTTAAGGCATTTTTTATCTATTTGTTCGCGTACTATTTTGTCTTAGACAGGCCTTTATTTGTCTTCATGAAATTTTATAACATTAGAGTACCGTTGAACCGCGCAACTTGCTGAAACTTTCAAATTGATAAGAGAAATCTTGACATAGTAGTTAGTGCCTCGTCAAACCGCTTGTTCTTCTACGATCTTTTGATTATTATATTTGTTATGGACAACGCGTATCACCATTATTAACGGAGTACATTTCTTATAAAAGCGTTGTTTAGCTGCATTGTCGCTTTGAAACCTGATAGTTTTTAACTAAATTTAGGTTGAGAACTGTTTCACGTTTTGGTGTCTTTCTGGGTTGATCCCAGTACCACGGCTTGGAAAAAAGGTAAAGTGTCAAATGAGTGCTAGTCAAGTGTTGAACGCACCTGCCTACTAGACCACTTTGGCTCCAAATGACGCTTTACAAGACCCTAACGTTTGCAACCAGTGCAAGTCCTGGAAGCTCATAACCCTGAACGTGCTTAAAAAGCTTTCGCACAACTCATAGATGCCAGAAAAAGCCGTTTTGTCCCAAACAAACCTGATCCATTTTGCCGGAAACGGTAGCATTCAAAGATCCCCTCATCCTTGACCTAGGCTATATTTCAAGTTTGGGATCTTCATTTGTGATATAAATTCAAGCACATGCTAGACAAATAGGGCTAGAACTAATATGCTAAAACTAGACGAAAATTAGGCAGGTTTACTACTGTAGTAGGGTATACATCTGTCACACTAAACAAAGCCATGACTACCCTATAGTTGAGTACGGAACCAAGCGTTTGTATGAGGATACTAATTTTTACTCTGTCCTGATCGTTCGGTCTGCATCTTGATTAAAACCGAAAAGTTCTCATTTTCGGAAATGTTGCGAAGAGAACTTTTATCTGTGTCAGGCTTATGCAGAATCACCTGGAAATATTTTCAACTGTAGCAAAACTGTTTGTATGACGATTAAGGCTAAGAGTGCAAAAAGCACAGTCACCCCATTACTGACACGTGGGTGGTAAAAATCTAAAATCTGTTAACCAATACAAATATCTGGGAGTTGTACTAGATAGTGAACTTCCAGATGATAAAGACATTCAGAGACAACTCCGATAAACATATTATGCAGCAAAGAAGCTGCGAACCTCTTCTCCCTATGTTCAAATGCAGTTAAAAATGTACTTTTTCGTTCCTTTTGTTCGCCCATGCATGCATCACAATTATGGTGGAATTTCAGAAAGTCATGCATGCAAAGATTGCCTGTGGCCTATAATTTTGGGTGCAGAGCTCTGTACAACCTGCCCTGGTGAGCGAGTGTTAGTAGTCATGACTGATCAGGTTCAATGTAAATTCCTATATTTGAGGCCGTATTAAGAAAAAATATGCGCTTATTTCTCGAAAGATGCAAAAAGACTAATAACGTAATGGTTGCCAGCTTTGATGCAGTCAGATTGTTTGTATTCTTCCTTATTCTTTGAACACTACAACCGCATTCTACTTTGTGACTAAGTGCTCGGACATTGCAGTGTTTGTTCGTTTGAGGGTCTGCATGTCCCAATGCATTCGTACTTTACCTGGCCTTGACCAGTTTAGGAATTAGTGTCCCACTCTGCAGTAGTGTTGTACCAAGTGAACCAATAGTGTTAAGAATGCGTCTGTAAAACTGAGGCTCGGCCTCCAACGCCGTTACAAAACGTTCTGGTAAGTAAGTTTCTGTAACCCGGTGTCAAGCTAAGTTTCTGATCTATTATTTTTTGTCAGTTATTTTGCTTCTCAGAATAAAGGAATAAAGTTTGACGATCACTTTTTGGTGTGTGTTGTGTAAATTAAACTTTTTGGTTAGATGTCAGATACCCATAACAAACTACAGTACAGGAATAGGTAAAACCAGTGAAAAATATTGGACTTAATCTTAGACTTCAATTATTTTTCTTTTTCTAACTGTAACATAAACCTTAACCCGACAAACTTAGCTAAACACCAAATCCTAAGCCCTAATCATCAGTTTTCTCAGCGTATTTGATATGCTGAAAGTTGCTCTGTGCATGCACATACGGCGTGAAGTCAGAAATTTCGCTTGACACCAGTGACGCAGCCTCCAACGCTGTTGTAAACGTTCTGTTTTGTCTGTTTTTATTAACCAGCGTCGTGCAGAATGTGTGTCTTTGTACTATGGACTTCGTGTCTGCGGGCAAAAATACATTGCTATTATTATATGTGACCGTTTGCGAAAAAGTTGTACCACGGTTGAATAAGCACGATGACGTCATCAAATAAAATTTCGTGAAAATTGCCCCCCCCCCCGAAATGAAGAGCT
>Ga0210059_1001064_pt1 | contig 39787 bp, 21 predicted proteins | sample Ectturendosymbi2_FD_188042 | JGI IMG/M metagenome (GOLD analysis project Ga0210059, IMG submission 188042) | Ecteinascidia turbinata endosymbiont from Florida, USA - Sample 2 (SPAdes) (version 2) | ecosystem: Host-associated > Tunicates > Ascidians > Unclassified | place: Key West, Florida... | reverse complement strand
AAATACTCAGGACCACCAGAACTATTGTGCAGTGAAATCTCAATTTCACGCACTCGCAACATTCCAAAGCAATGGAAAAGCACACAAACAAGAAGCTATTAGAATGAAATGTGTATTTTGTTCTCATTTTGATAAGATTATATATTTATTATATAATTCACAAAGTTTGTAATTCATTGAAAACTCCACGTACTCAGCCCTAAAATAATCATGCTCACTAAAACAAATTTGCTCAGTGTAAAATTATCTTTTAGGGAACACCGATTGTCAGCATTTTGAAAATGATATACAAAATGTCGACGTTTCCCCCCTGGAACTATTTCTGCGGACGCCCATGAATGATCGTGCTTTCTCGCTTTCGTTTTTTCGTTACTTCCGTGCTTTCTCTCATCACGAATTGTTTGTTTCTTTCCGTTCTCTTAATTTCGGTTTCAAAATACACAGAATCAACACGCTTCTTGTTATTATTTAACCAAAATTACCTGCAATAACAAACGTTATACCCAAATTAGTGCAATGGGTGTTGCAGACTATTCCAAACGACAATTAAACAATGTCAGGTTCCCTATTTGAAGAGAACTGATCTAAAACGCATCCAAGTGGCTACGCTCATTTGCTGCAACATAAGCCAAACAGCACTCTTGCACTATGCTGGCTACTGCCACTTGTAATTGTGATGTAACAAACGTAACTTACAATGAGAATAAGTATTATGTCGTCACGTGAACTGTTTATCTCGAGTCCTCGATGAACCTGCGCCGACGCCAGTGACTACGTCAGATAGCTGGTATGTGCCGCATTGACTGATGGTTCCATGGAGGTGCAGTGTTAAGTTTGACTAGTTTTATCATTCAAGCTTCTTCTAAACCAAGCTTAGACATGTTTCCTCGTGAATGTACGTACAGTATGCGGAAATGGTTGATTTGCGCAATATGGTCCTGTGAAGCATTGGGTTCATTGCAAATTGATATCGCATCCCCCCACCAAATTAGCCTGTGTCCGCTACTGCGTGTGACCTATAATTTTGGATGCAGAGCTCTATACCACCTGCCCTAGAGAGGGGGTGTTAGTAGTCATGATTCATCAGGTTCAACGTAACATTCCTACATCTGAGGCTGTAATAAGAAAAAGTATGCACTTATTTCTCGAAAGATGCAGGTCTACTAACGTAATGGTTGCCTGCTTTGCCGCCGTCAGATTGTTTATATTCTTCCTTATTCCTTGAACAGTACAACCGCATTTTACTTTGTGACTGAGTGCTCGGACATTGCAGTGTTTGTTCGTTTGAGGGTGTGCATGTCACAATGCATTCGTACTTTACCTGGGCTTGACCAGGAATTAGCGTCCCAGTCTGCAGTAGTGTTGTACCAAGTGAACAAATAGTGTTAAGTATCCGTCTGTAAACCTGGTGCGGTCTCCAACGCCGTTACAAAGCCGTTAGGTAAGTTTCTGTAGTCCGGTGTCAAGTGAAATTTCTGAACTCTGCGAAATTTCTGACATTATTTTTTGTCAGTTATTTTGCTTCTCAGAGTAAAGGAATAAAATTTGGCGATTACTTTTTTGATGCGTGTTGTGTAAATTAAAGCTTTCTGGTTAGATGTCAGATACCCACAACAAGCTGCAGCACGGGAATAAGTCAAACCAGTGAAAAATATTGGTTTTAATCTTAGACTTCAATTATTTTCTTTTTCTAACTGTGACATAAACCCTAACCCAACACACTTACCTAAATACCAAATCCTAAGCCCTAATCATCAGTTTTCTCAGCGTATTTGATATGTTGAATGTTGCTCTGTGCTTACGCATATGGCGTGAAGTCAGAAATTTCGCTTGACACTGGTGATTCAGGCTCCAACGCTGTTGTAAAACGTTCTGTTTTGTCTGTTTTGCTTAACCAGCGTTGTGCAGAACCTGTGTGTTTGTATTATGGACTTCGTGTTTGCGGGAACAGAAATACGTTATTATTATGATATGTGACCGCTTGCGAAAAAGTTGCACCACGGTTGAATAAGCACGATGACGTCATCGAATGAAATTTCATGAAAATTGCCTCCCCGAAATGGAGAGCTGGTTGCGCCGCTGCGCCTAGCTATGAGTTCTGAAACAAATTTTTCGTGAAGTGGGCCCAAAATCAAAGTCTCGGCGAAAAGTGGGCCTCGACATCAAAAAGGTTGAGAAGCACTGGCCTAAAGTGTGTATGAACACTGGTCTGAAATATTTATAAATGCTTGCTAGCGGCTACTGCGAGCTATAACCATTTTTAGTATGACTTCAACTCGCAGTACTTGACATGTTTTTGTGCGCAAGGCTGTTTGCTGTCTACGCGTATGCGTTTCATCAAACTTCCAGAGGGTAAATGCACTTGTGATTTTACAGAAGTTTCAGCCGGAGACAGCTTCCCGCAACCAACGAAAGCAAAGGAGTCGACAACCATGCTTTTGATGGAGATAAGGAATGAAAACGCAGTGTACTCTAATGTCTATTCCATTGAAATGGTTTAGAAGTGAATGTCACTTCTACTACACTTTCAATAAAATTGTCGACACTTCTGCTTGTGTTTGTCAAAAATAAACTTTTTGTTTAAATTTCGATAAGGCAATTGCCCACCGTAATAAAATAATCATATAGACAACTTTCAAAGGTATGTGAGTGGTGGCATCATTTCCATTTCTGCTTTGAAAAGATTTCTGCGGCATTAGGTGTATTATCTCAACAAGATACTGAGGCAGTGGCGTGCAGAGGTCTGACGATGCCCGGGTTGACTGCTTGATCGGATGCCCCTTACCAAATTCTAGTATTGAGCAATTGCGTATGGTGGTCATTGTTACTGGACATACCCTGTTTGTGACGTCACAATATGACGTCATATTCACGTTTGCAAAGCAAAGTTATGGCAAAGTTTATTAACACAACACGCATTATTCAAGGACGCCGGAGCAGCGGTAGGGAGGGAAAAGGGAAGCAGTAAAACAGTTGAGGGCAATGGAAACTTATAAAAAGAATTACCATTTATGGTTCTATTTGAATAAGAGCTAATGATGCCTACATCGTAGGCGAAATATATACTCTGTAAGATCTTGCAGTGTCTGATTATTTGCTGAGAAAGAATATCTTTCCCTAGACAGTTACCGATTATGTTTGTTTCTGTTCATCAACAATGTTGACCTCAAAAATATTAACAGAAATTATTGAAAATCATTCTGAATTTGCTGGGTGCCGAAATAGCTGCAATAAATTTGTTTCAAGTCGATCTTGATAAACCATGAAATTACCTGAAATTACCATCAAAAGCAGTGGTGTTGATGGTGGGTGTGCAGGGGTTGCAAGCGCACCCCAAACAGTTTTGATTTGCTGACAATCTGGGCAAAAGCTTTAAAAATCCGGGTAAAAATGGCGCCCATAATTTGCATAAAAACACATGAAGACCTTTGTTTGAAAGTTACACCAAAAACAGGTCTTCATGATCTTTGTGGGAGAAAATTTGCAGGCAAAAGTTGCACAAAAAACTTTCCGGGAAAGTTTGGGGAAATTCAGCAAAATCCTTCACACTCCAAAAATTTGCCTGCTCCTACACCTACAATATGATGAAAAGGCACTTCCGCTCCGTTGCCCCATTTTGAAAGGGCACAGGGGGATGCCCTCGCCATGCCTTCATTCTCCGGCGTCCCTGTGCAAAGTATTCTACACGCACTCAAATGTGTCACTGAAATGAAAATAAATTATCAGCGACCTCCTAAGACAGAGCAGTTCATGACTGCAAAAATATCCGGCAACGCGTTAAAACAGGGGAGTAGAACACACTCAGTGCTGCGTCAGCGCAGTTCACAACTTCAAAAATACAAGGCTGCGCGAATGTCTCGTCGTGTAGCAATAGACCAGAAGATATGCGGCTGGGATGGCGAACACCCAAGGTTGACAGTTTGAAACTTGCTAAACTACACAAGAATTGAGAATGCGCATGAAGTACGCAAGAAAATTTTCGTTTTTGTTATGTGACTCTTATATGTACAATTAATAAGAGGAAAGAAAGATACGGACTTGTGTAAGCCGTTATGCTCAATCCTCTTGAAATGCCAATTGATGACAAAGCTCGAAAGAAAGCACCTATTGCAAGCACAGGTGTGCGACTGTATTAGCACAAAAAAAACGAAACGAGAAACTAGCGATGCAACATGAAATTAAATAGGACAGTTGTTAGGACAGTTTTGAATTTTGGCTTAGAAACTCAATTAAACATCCATAATTATCTTCAGTGTCGATTTAATTGGACCCAACCAAAGATAACCACCAGGTTTTTTTTCAAAAAGCCCACTTAAAAAAAGCAAAAAAAAAAAACTACCAAAAATCCCACTCGTTACTTTTCTTTTGACAAATGTCCTATGAAGTAAAATATAAAATAAGCAGCACAGTTGTACAGCTAACTGCACATTTCATAATAAAACAAAACGAACAGCAACGAAATGTGAAAGACTTGTAAAAAAGAGAAGAATAATTCCAACAGTCTGAGTAAATTATACTGGTTATCTTCTTCAGCTCTGTAAAATCGGTCAATTTTAAACAATTTTTCTGCCTTCTCTGCATCCAAGCTTTCTCTGATGTTGGACCATACCAAACCTTATGTTGAAAAAATACATTGTTCAGGTATTTTTTAAGGAAAATATTAGGTACCCGGTATGGACCGGTATGGTCCTGTAGGGACCCGATTTTCTCAGATTCTAGGGACCCGAATCGGGTCCCTAAAACACCTTAAAAAACTCCTGCACTATATAGATCAGGGGTCGGGAACCTTTTCAGTTAAGGGAGCCATGAAACCTACATATTTTTAATTGCATTTCCGTGAGAGCCATATAGTATTTTTCAACACTTAATGCAACTAACTTACTAACTAACGTGTGCATTTTTAAGCAAAATCAACAATTTTAAACAATGATAAATGTCTGAATTTTCTCTTTAATAACATGCTTCTTACTGTTAATGCGACTTCTGGTGCTGCACGGTGTTGCTGATGGATTTCTAGTGTGGTAGATGGAGCCATAGGTTCCCGACCCTTGATATAAATGCTGAACTAACAGGGCATGTACATAAACTTGACGTGAAAATTCAGAGTTTGTGTGTGAGTGGCTTTTCTCTGTTTGCTGTGCGCGATCTTGCTAAGCCTTACCGCTTTGGAGTGAATTGACCAACACTTTGCAAAAGCAAAGATGGGTACATTTCTTTGCACTCAAATTTGAATGCCATAATAGGTATAACAAGTTATTATTGTGTAATTCTGAAAATGGTGTATTGCATAATGCAATAAAAACAATTGAGACTGGGTTTTTGTGTCTTTTAAAAAAATAACAAAAACCTGTTTCTTTAAAAAAACACACAAAAGTTCGAATTAAAAAAAACAACAAAAAACAGGTGGGTTGTTTGTTTAAACAAAACAGGCTTTTTTCAATCCTGATTGTCTTTCAATCCTTTTTGTGATTTCCCCTTGATCGCACCATCTGGAACATGTCACGTCACTATCGGTTTAGTTGGGTGTGGGCCGCACACTTAGAGTATAGGTCCCTGGTATTGAAGAATGCCAGAATTACTGGTATTTGATTACGGAAAAATTAATGTTGACAACAAAACAAGTTTCGAAAAATTAAATCCACGCAGCATGTTTTAGCAGACTTACAATAGAAAAAATGATCTAATTACCGCATTTAATTTTTTTTTATTTCACTCTTTGAATGCCCCCATGCCCTGGATGCCCGGGGCCGGCGCCCCGTTCGCCCCCCCCCCCTTCTGCACGCCAATGCACTGAGGCAATGTATAGTTCTACTTCAACCTATAGTTAAATGAGAAATTTTTTTCCATCACATGTAAGACTAAAATCTTTTCAAATGAAATGAAGATTACCAAAAAGGATGGATTTAGGCCAATGATTCTCAATGTGATCCAGGTGGACCACCGGTGCTCCTCCTAGAATTTCTAGTGGTTCGCAGAGAGTTCCATAAATCCTTGATAAAGCGTTCACTGACCTATGTGCAATACTGTTTCGACTACAACAAAACAAACTTTAGTCTAGCGGCAAGCTTCTGAGGAATCTGCCTGCTTGCTGCTTTCATACTTCTGTGATGATTAAAACTTGCAAGCATACATATTTTTCCACAGTTATAAGCCAGAAAGATGGCGGCAAGTAAATCGAACACCGTTTATTTCACAGGAAAAACAATTTCGCGTTTTTAAACGCATCTTCAGTCCTATAAACCTTAAGACAAACGTTACAGGCGAAATGTTAGCGGTTGAAAACGAGTACGGAAAGAAACACACACGAACTGTGGCTAGTTACAATGAGCAGTAAATTTGCAAAAGTTAAAAGGCTGACCTTCCTAGAACCTCATAAACCAGCCATTGCTAAGAACACCTGCGTATGGTAGTGGCTTAGAAAAATAAATTTTCCTCCAGAAGTAGCACCTTTGCGCGATGACGAGTGCCAGAGTCAAATCATGTGGCTAAACAGAGCGTAACAGTCCACGAAAAATCAAGAAGCCGGGCGTTTCAACGTATTCCGAAATCTAGAAAGCTCGTCAAAGTGATTAATTTTGATGAAATAGAACAAATATACTAAAAAATATTTTTAATTAGTAGTTTATTTTGGGTATAAACAAACAATACATTGGTAGCGTACAATGTAGCCAATTTTCAGTTTCGACTCGTTGTTCATGAGGTGTCAGCATAGCAAAGTAGTTCGTCGGATATTTTTTTTTTGAAGATGACCCATGGGCCAAAAACGGTTGAGAACCACTGATTTAGGCAAACCCATAGCATGAATGGAACAGACAGACAATATTTTGTTCTACAAAATAACTGTTTGTTACACACTACCAGCCATAAAACAATCAAAGTGAAAACAGTTGCACTTGCCAAAAGCTGTGGTTCGATATCATATAGAGCTAATTTGAGGCTGTGGAAGAAACACATCACAAGCTTACCAAAGGTAAATGTGAATATCTGAGAACGAGTATAAGATTGACAAAACCATTCTAGCTTTTTACAAGATTCTGAGTGGCTAGGGCATTTTTTGTTGAGACTGCCTCAAAAAGTATTTGCAAATTCGTTAGTGTTATGAAATATTTTTATTTCTTTGAAGAACTCTTGTTACTGATGACATAGAAGAAGTAAAACAGGTAAACACTTTGCTTCAGAATGTTTTATGGAAAAATTCTAATCAACAAATTTAATATAATCTGAATCATTCTGCGTGAGAAAACACCAATTTTTAATACAACGATTGATAAAAAATAACGGACAAAGTTCTGAATTCTTGACGGGCATCGACACCTGTAAAATGTTCTTTAAAGAAAATGCGAATTTCTCGAAATGGCAAACCACACAAAATCATTTGAAATATTCTATTTTACACACTCACAAATCTTACCAAGTTGGATTTGGCGATATGTCTGCTTAAAACAGCTGTTTTGCAAAGAAACGTCACACTTCTTGACTTGCACAGCAGGTTATCATTTGTGAATTTATATTTTGTGTGTACTAACATTGTTCCTTAAGATTTCACAAAATTTGAAATGAAGAACGGTGACGGGATTGCTTGCAGGCCGAGGCCTGCAGCCATGGGGGTATATGGCGGCAACGTCCCCCAACTTTTGATTGTTTCCCCCCAATTTTTTTTGTGCTCAAAAAAATTTGTTTTAAGCATTTAATAAAACGAAGATCTTGCCCCATGTGCATTTTGCCCCCAACTTGGCTACGGGCCTGATTCCTTGTAAAACCATAAATTGTACAGAGTAAATATCCAGAGCACAACCAAGTTTTGAAAAGTTTTTTAGCTTCAATTACAAAAAAGTTCCATTGTGTCCACGTTTGTCCACAAATACTACGCTCTGAGGATAGAAACGCGACATTTATTTGTTTGCAAAATAAATGAAAGAAAAAATCAATTAAAAGTACCATTCAGACAGCCAAATGAAACAGCGACAGACAAATCATTCAGGTAATGTAGAGCTGAGACACATACTATTGCTTTTCTTTTGTGTGAAATATGCAGGGTTGTCCATGGGACATATTTATCTGTCCCATTCCCATCCCATAGCAATTTATGCCTGTCCCATCCCATGGGACGTTTCCCATGGGACTCCCATAGGAATGACATTCCCATGGACAAGCCTGGAAATATGCTTACCAGTTCGATCTTAAATACAATAAAAACTTTGATAAGAACTTTCACTTATACAGTATTTAATAGCAGTTTTATCAGACACTTCATGGACATACCCACCGTGAAACGAAAACCATACCTATAAACAGGGCCGAAACAACCTGATATTTTTGAGGAGGGGACAAAATGATTAGTACTTGTTGTTGCACTATTTTCGGGGGAGGTAAAGTGGTTGTAACCTATTGTTGTACTAATCATCTGAACATGATTTTGAAAATTTCGAAGGGTCAATTGCCCGATTGTCCAGCCCCTGGTTGCGGGCCTGCCTATAAAAAAAAGGAAGAAATATTGGCAATGGTGTAGTGGCAAACAAAATGTACGGGAACGCTGAGTGAAACTGAAATTTTTTTGCAAACATTTGAATTTTTTTAAAATCATTTGCGAAAATCAACTTACAGAAAAGACCACAAGGCAGATGTTTTGCCTTGTTTTTCCGGTGCCATAAAATTACTACCGTAACGCGTTCCGGTTGGTTAAAAAAACAACCAGTACGCCGTTCCCGTACCACTACATCTGCCTATTGTTGGGAGAATCGAAAGCACACAAAGTCAAAGTAAGATAATTTCTTTGAGCACTAGGAAACCAAGCAAAAAGCATAAAAAGGAGATGTGCAAAAATATTTTGAAACCACTTATCTAGAATGACTTCGTAATTACCTTGTATCATTCATAACTACAGTATATTGAACACCAGGAGTGGTTTGAGCCTTGAGGTCATCTACTCTTTGGGCAGGAAAAGAATTGTTTGGCGTGTATTTGTCGATTGTAATACGCAAGAGAAAAATGTTTTCGACCATTGTTGATTTGCCTGATGCAACACACGCTGAGAACTGAAAGGTCAGGTCGTGACCTTTCTAATTCTCCTAAAATTGTCTAGCGGGTTCTACGCAACTTATAAGGACAGGCTTGTTTCTGCTCAGCTGCTTTTACTACATGTGAACTTTGCAATGGTTTTTAAATATTTTGCTCACAGCAAAAATTCTGTAACACGTGAGTCTCATAAAATTTTCTGTTCAACTTCACGTATGTGCAACAAATAGTATGGCAAATGTATTCAACAAAAACAAAAGCTTTGCTGTACTTGCCTGGGATGGACTAATAATATGAAGTAGGTGTCCTGCAGCAAACTCGATTACGTCCGTGTGCAATTTGTGATGCACCCAAATGAAATGCCTTCTTTTGCCCAAACTTTCAAGTAAGTCAGTTTCTCATCAACTCTCGCAAATTAAAATACGATGTTGCTTGAAGCAAGTTGATTTGATATATATGATGTATTTTTATGAAATGATAAACTTCTATTTATGCACTCAATAACAAATAAATACAATTTCAGTAATTTCTTAAAATATGGCGGATGTTTATTCCCAAATGTTTTGAGATTTTACCCAAATTTTTGACAAATGAAACTTTTGGGGGTGCGCTTGTACCCCTAGCGTCTACACCACTGTGCGGTAACATACTGGTATTAAAATTTTAGCCAATGTTTTGTCTACTCAAGGCCTATGTTTATCGTATAAGCAAACTTAGTCTTGCTCACGAAAGAGTAACAGAATGATTCTTTAATCTTTCCATATTAGATGTTGCCAAGAATCGTGCACTAACGGCCTAATCTATTTGCATTTTTCTCTTTAAATTAACCAAAGAGCAGATCTACTCAAGCTTCGCATGCCCTGCCTTTACAACGCAAAACTGCCGACTTTATTGCCAGGCGGTCAAGCGTGGAATAGACTACAATGCAGTTTGGCTCCGCCCATCAATTCAACACTAAATCCCCTCCATTTTGAAGTGTAACGAGCAAGCCGTTGCATGCAGGGGTGTAACGAGGGGGTGCAAGAGGCGCGCAATTCCCGGGCGCCGAATTACTGTGGGGGATGCCAAATGACTGCGGAGGGCGCCAAAAAGTCCCAACAATATCACAAATACTTTCTTCAATATAGTATATATTTGCTTCCGAAAAGACCTCAGGTTCGAACATGGGGGCGCCAAACTTGCTTCTTGCCCCGGGCGCCATGTAACTTCGTTACGCCCCTGGTTGCATGTCATGACTTCGAACGTCATTGCTCACAGATAGTTCCACAAATTTTCCGCTGTGTGTTAATTTTCAACTTAACCTCTTCTCACATATTGACTGAACTGCCGACAGCCTGTTTGTTTGCACACAAGCTCATAACTTGTCGATTTTGTTCCATGCATTGCACTTTAACAAAGGTTGGCCAACACAAAGCAATGAAACTGCGTTTGCTTTTGTGCTGTTTTGAAATAGTTCGCACCATTAGTGTATAAAGAGTAGAAAGTTAGTTGCACTAGCAGGAGAGCAGTGACATGGTCAGATTTCAACTGATTTGCCGTTGACCTATTCAAAAACTGAAATAAATGAACTAACTACAGGTTCTTAAAATCTACTTTGGAAATTGATAGATAGTTAAAGCAAAGTTAGCTCAAGCTTCTGATGTTGAAAAAGTTCATATTTGTTTTTGGTCAAAACTTGATTTAGGGCAGTGTCTAACCAGAAATGGACGAAACCAACACAAGGTTCGATGATTTCCTCGTAAAGGTGGTTTTCAACTCATACAGAATTGTTTGGGGCGGATCCTTTCCCTGGGATGCAGCGTCAACATCGTCAGTGGTTTTAACAAGGGAGCAGTCCCGTCGCCACGGGGTGCTTTGATGGGCTTAGCCTCCCCAAACAAAGCTCCAAGCCCCCCAAATTGAAATATGAAGCACCGTAAGTAAGTGGAGTTTTGGTTAATTTTATAATGTCAAGCCCCCCTCGCAGAACTGCAAAGCCCCCCTATTGAAATCTTTCTGGCGACTGTTCTGCAAGGGAGTACACTCGAAACTGCTGGAATTCCCTGCTGTGTTCCTGCTTCAGCCGATACGCCTTTGAATGCCATCGATATTGGCTTGATTGGTTTCTATTGTCTATACTGTAGAAATAGAGACTATGTACTCTATACATCTATGGTATTGAGTCTGTACTGCAGACCATCAATACGATGTTGTACTTCGAACAGGGCGTTCTGCATATTTCCTACAATTAAGTAACGCCGTGGTAGATTCTGTTGAACAGCGATTCTTAACTGGTGGGTCGCGGATACGTTCTGTGCATGACACGGACAGTTTATAAAGAACAAATGAATGTTCGAAAAATATGCATAGTGCTCTTTTTAGCATTCGTTTTTAGCATTTAGCATTCGTTTATTTCTCTCAAAATTTTTATGTTTTTCAGAAATAAATTTTGTGGTTGGTACTCTATGAAACGAGGTCGCGATTTAATGGCGATTGGAAAGTGTGTTTCATGGACTGAGACCCGGTGCCGGATTTAGACATGTCGAGGACCCACGGCAGCCTTTGTGTGGAGGCCCTAACTTCAAGTAAATATTAATCAAGGTCAAGGAAATACTATTATAAGCTAGCTGTAAAACGTAATCATAAGTTTTTAAATGATTGTACAGTTTGATGAATGCAAGATTCTAGAAAAAACTTAAAAAATCATATTGTTTGTTCAATTTTAATAAGATTAAGATTCTGCCAAAAGTGTTAACCGCTCATGACTGAGGAGACCACTGGGCAGCTCCTCATTTTGTCCTCCCCTAAATCCGGCCCTTCTGAGACCAGTTGAGAAACCAGGGGAGAAACCTGCTACAGAACATATTGAACGTTTGACTTGATTGCTTCTAAAGGCAAGGGAACAGTTTTTGTAAAATAATCATTCGTATTGCATATGGAAGCAACATTATTCTGTTAGTCTGGATGGAAAACTGTTTGACGTATCAGTAGAATAACAACTGTGTTGCCGAGGAATGTGGCTTTCTTTTAAAAATAAATAAAAATAGGTTTGTAATCCAACAAAAATATTCCATCTTTTCAGGCATGTTGTTTCAACAACAGGGTTGTTCTTGGTGGTTGGTTTTTAATTGCTTTGTTCCAGAAATAATAGACAGGTAATTCCACAAACATGATCAGTTTCGACGTACTTCTGGAGACCATAGGTTACGCTGGCCTGGCGCAGGCAATTGCGCTTTTGATGATTGGCTACTCCAGTGCTATTGGAGGTATCATCGCTTTAGCTACGGTGTTTATTGCTTATCCTATGGATTACAGGTAAGTTTGCAGAAGTGGTTAAATCGCATGAAAAAACGGTAATAAGTCAGACAGTTATTATTAATAACCTCACATGGCTGCACTTCGAGTCAGTCCATACAAAATATCACATTACTTTTACTTTCGTTGATGTTTTTACTCCTTTTCGGTTCTTTTCATGACGCGATGCACATTCCCGAAACACTCTGAGACACTCCGAGAACGAAATGCACATTTAGATATTTATGTTCAAAGATTTGAAATGGTCTGTCTATGCCCGCATCTTATGCTTATTTCGTTTTTTAATTATCAACTTATGAACCAGCGCCTCTACTTGCTGGTTGTTAATTGCTGTATTTTACTAACAAGCATGTATCTGTGTCCTTTCGAACTAAACGAATTCAGCAAAACACACACTAATGCAGGCTGAGCTCCTCATATCCAAAATGTTATATAGAAGATGGCATATGATAATCCAGTCGTTCAAAATAAATATTTGCACTATATTGGTACAAAAAGCAAAGTAAAGTGCAAGCCCACTTTTTCAGATAAACTGAAAGGTTTGGGTACGCCAAGCAAATACAACAGATTCTATTTTTGTTTGTTTCTGTGTTCACCATGAGTTTTGAAAATCAAACTCTCTTTGTGCCTTTGAATTTGTGTTTTACCTTGTGAGTAGTTGAAATTTTTTGTCCGCTTCCGCCCCGCAAAATTTAAATCCGCCCCGCACCCACAGGAGTTTGATAAATCTTGCCCGCACCCGCACTTTGCAAAATTTTCCCGGGGCATGCCCCCGGAACCCCTAGAATGGTCGTGCTTTCAGCACTTCCCCTAAAGTTGATTTGTAACGTCACACGATTGTGACGAAACTTTTCCCCCCCCTCGGAAATTTTCTGCGTACGCCACTGATGTCTCAGATGCCAATTGAAGGAATTGGATATTGAAGAAACAATGTTTTAAGAATGAATGTTTAAACTTTTTGGCTACCCTATGCATGCAAAATGAAAACACGATTTCCATTGTAGGAAAGATATATTGCCAGCTTAGGTATTTTAGATTCCGTTGCAGATCAAGATCTCACAAAAGATCCAAAATCAATAGCAAATGTGGTCCTACATTTTCCCCACTTTGTACCTGAAGAACAGCTGGAGGATATATCGATAAAACATGTCGTTGTCCAATAAATCTATCCCTGATTTCTGGTATTATCTGCGCAACGTCAAAGACGGCGTGGAACGTGGATAACCCGGAGTTCGGAATATTTTATGATTTAATGACCACATTTATGATTTTGCCAGTCTACTGCATCACTAGAAAGAACTTTTCGACTTGCTAATCATATTAAGACAAATAAAAATTTGCTAAAGCCGAAACTGTTGAGAAAAATTGTTATCAAAACAAGCATTGTCAAGAAGCAGCTATCAAAACGGTTATTGGATACCTAAGCCTGAATTACTGAGAAATGTCATTAATAGAATATCTCACCAGCGTTACATCAAATGTCTTGAGCAATGGGATTCAAACGTTACATGTTCACGCTGAGGACGAAAATTTGGATAAAGTTTGAAAATACTGGACATAGTTCAAAACATTTTTGGCCCCACTCAGAAAAAATCTTCTCCCATCCTGGTGTCCCAAGCTCGTTACGGGCCTGCTAGAGAGCAACCCATACATCTGCCCAAAGTTCCCCAAAAGCCCAATTCATAGTTATTCTTAATGCATGGACTTGGATACCAGAACAAACTGTTCTTCATGAATTAGTAATGTAATGTACAAAGATTTTACAACTATCACGTCACAGATGTAGAAAAAACATACCATACGCAATATACAGTGTAATGCTCATGGTTGAATGACGAAATAGAAGCATATAGCCTCAAAATATGATAAACAGGAACGAGTGCGCTGGATGACATTCACAATTTTTTCCATGCCTAGTTAAGCTGCAGCTTTCATTCATTGGTGTAGGAACTGGGGTGTTCTTAACGTTAATGCACTTGGACTTTGAAGTAGTGGTTTTTCTACCTATTTACGCTCGCAGATAGCCAAAGACAATGAAAGTTTTGTGGAGCGGCAAATGATAAATGTGATGAACTGAATCCAACGAGCAACCCTTCGTTAGTCTTTGCTCAGCCTGAAACCACTGAACACTTGCCTGCAAGAGAAACTGGGCATTTCATGCTCAGCTAAGCGCACACTAACACTAGACTAGTCAGAAAATACATCTGTGGACACATAGGTGTATGAACAGCCAAATTTTTGGGGTTGCGAAAGATATTTTGCCCGAATTTCCCCAAATATGCTATAAAACTTTTGTGCGCCGCGCCACACTTTCACCCAACAAATTTTCTGTAGCAGTTGTTTGCTAATTATCAGCTCTCATGAATAGTAAAACATGAATTTTTTTAAAGGGAAAAAAATTCTTTTTTGGAGAAAAATAGTCAGACCCTTGTGTTCTTCATCAACATGCACTGGTGAGTAAAGCCCTTCCAGAATATTTGAAAATATTTTCGAAACAATCAAAAGAACGTGTAAATTTTTTCAGGGCACGGGGTCGTCTTTTCAAAGTGCTTTATGAAGATGAATTGATTGATCTTCAGTGTTATTATGTCAAACAAGCAATGCTTTGTTCCAAATTCATATCTTGCAACTGTGACTTTTCCAAATTTTGATGTAGATTAGGCGAAGAGTTTCCAACGCTGTCAAAGCGCCCATTTGAAGTTATTATACCTTTTCAAAATACGCATCTGTATGAGGCAGGGTTCTTCTCAGTGATGACCATAAAACAAAACATCGATCTCGATCGATTCCCAAGGATGACATGAGATTATCTCTTTCAACCAGAATCTCAGATATTGTGCGTAGAAGACAAGCAAAAAAGTCTCAATGAGTGACTGACTAGTTTGAAATTGTTTGTCATTTCTCAAAAACAGAAAAATTTAAATATGGCTGTGTATTCCTTCTTCCAAAAGTTTTGCCCCTTGATACAGTGATATGCCGATTCGTACGAAATTGTTTTCAGAATTTCAACAACCTCAGCGAACTACTTAAAAGCATTTATGCTTGATTGTAACAACATTTTATTAAAGTTTCATCCCAGAGACCAAGTTTTGTACAAGCATTATCCTAAAATTGGTTTCAGTAAGCACAAAAATTCGTATATCTGAGTGTACGTTTATAACGTTTTTCCAGAACCTGCCGCGGATTCTTTCCAGAAAAGTTATGCCTTGACACACTAAACATTGTTGGGGGTAAATACAATTTTTTAATTTGTTAAAGGGTAAATGAGATAAAAAAGGTTAAAAACCACTGTTGCAGGCCCACTGGCCTAAGCGCAATGCTGGCAAATAAGTTTAGTACATCCAGGTGTTTTGCGATTTTTGAGCTGATTATTTTTAAGTTGAACGTTCAGTTACCCGCACAAAGAATTTCTCATCCCGCGCCCGCCCCACACCAAGTTCAACCCGCTCCCGCCCCGCAGCAAGTTCCAACCGCGCCCGTCCCACACCCGCACGCATAGCAGTGCGCAACCTGCGCGGGTTAACCAGCTCCGCGCAGGACTCTAGTGGGTACGGCAGTTTTGATGATATTGAAAGCGTAATGCAGGTATAAGGATCTGGAACCAGTTAAAATAGTAGGCCTACGTCTCGTAGAACTCAACAGCACTGAAAAGCTGACAAGATCAAAAAATCCCAATCGTTTTAAAAGTCCCTGACTTGAGAGTGATTTTGAACTTTGTTTAAACATTTTGCTCAAAATGCTGGTTTACTCAAAACTGTATCGATTCAGCAGCTGGTGTTTTTTGCTTCTGACCAATTGGGTTTAATCATGCTCATATCACTACGACATACCAACGGACCAATTACGTGAAGAATAACGACATCGAGGGGCTTGAAGGAATGAAAACCTTTTCGGGTGGCAGTTTATACCTTCCATTTAACGAGGGAGGATATCGGGTTGCTACTTTCTAATCAACTCTGAACTTCTGTTGGACTATTTGCCAGAGGTTAAAGCTTTTTTTTATAAAACTAAAGCTGCCTTCTGGTCTACACAACTCACCAAATATATATTTTGCGAAAGCATCCCTTGCCATAAATAAAATTCCAAAGGTCCATCACAACATAGATGGCTTTGTCACTGCGGCAGGGCCGCAACCAGGTGATATTTTCGGGGTGGAAAGGGGGCAAAATGATTGCAACTTGTTGTTGCATGTAAGAAACAAACATGATTTTGAAATTTCCGGGGGACAATTGCCCGGTTGCCCCCCTTGTTGCGAGCCTGTCTCTGGGTGGTTAGAGTTAATTAAAGCTTTGTGTTAAAGATTTTATTCTTTCATGCCTGTCGCGCTGTCGTTACGGAATTTTAGCGTTTTATCGGAGTTTCACTCCTTCAATCGCCCGTAAAAACAGTCTGCTTCCAACTCTCGATTTGGTTCATCTGCTGTAACAAAGGTGTTGCATTACAAGCCCCAATCATCAGTTTGCATCGTACGGTGCTGACAATTTAATGGCAACAGCTGCCATATCATCGTAATGATAATAATCGGGAGTCCCGACTTTCTAAATCAAGGGTGTACAACTTTTTCTATTGCCTGCCGCATTACTTTTATTTATATGAAGCACGGACGCCAATGAGTTCGAGTTATATTTATGAGGTAAGTTTAATTAAATAATAGGTTTTATCCGGCAAATGTCATTTACTTGTGCCTAAAAGTATAACAAAATATCAAAAATTTGACGAATTTATTAAAAGAAAAGTTTGCAAAGCATCGTAGCAAGTAACGACTCCCTTGATTGATCTTGCTTGCCTTGCGTTTGTTTTGCTTCAATATACGCCAGCACGGCCGCCAAATCGTTTATTTTAAATAACATGTGGACGGCCGCAAATTTCATTATCGAAGGTCGCAGCAGTGGCGGATCCAGGGGGGAGCAGTTGGGGCAACTGCCCCCCCAAACGGCTGTGGCGCCCCCTTCAAATGGCGCCCCTCTGATAAAAATGCGCCCCTTTTCAGTGCCTATCGAAGTAAAAACAAACACAAAAAATACTCGGTCGAAACTAAACAATGCTTTACACTTCGTAGAACTTCGGTTTTTACGTGACGGACTTTGACCCAGCCTCTTACCGACTAGAATCAACAATGGTATTGTTTCGTAATAAAACTCCTGTTCGCTTCCGCGTGAGAACTGCCCAGCAATCACAAACACGATCGCTTTCTTTCGCTAGCACAGTTCTGGACTTGCCGTTGCGCTGTGCAAAATTGGTCTGTTTTTGTTACAAGCTCATTTTTTAATGCTTGGTGGCAGCTTTGAAAGGGGAAGCAGCAGTGAATATAGGAAGGCAATATATATGGAAAACGTAGAACTGACGCAAGGTTGTAGAAGCCTGCAAAACGAAAAAACAGTTTCAGGTCTGCTATCAGTGCAGTCCGTGAGTCCGCTCCGCAGTGCGTCTGTGTCTTAGTCTTGCAATACCAAGGTAAGTGAATGAGTTTCTTGTTGGAACTAATGATCCTGATTGAACCATTTTGCAGCGTGTGAAAAGTTATAGCAACGGTCATGGGCGCAATTAGGTGGGGGACAAGGGGGACGCGTCCCCCCACTTTTTCAGACAGCGAGGATATAATATACCTTGCCCCCCCATATTCCTTCTTTACGTTTCGTAATATTTTGGTTTCACACCAACCTGTGCCCCCCACATTTTACAACAAAATTACGCCCGTATAGCAACATCTGTGCGTTAGCAGGGGCGTAACGACGTTGGATGGCGCCCGGGGCAAGAAGCAAGCTTGGCGCCCCCATGTTCGAACATGAGGTCTTTCGGAAGTAAATGTACTCTATTGAAGAAAGAACTTGCGACATTTTCGGGGCTTTTCGGTGCCCACATAATAATTTGGCGCCAGGGGAATTGTGCCCCCGTCCTTACGCCCCCGTACGTTAACAAACAACTTGACGGTTTCTGACAAAAATGCATTGAGAGTGCCTCCTTTTTTCGGTCATAAACCGATTTTTTTTTAATTACCGAAAAAAATTAAGTCAATTGTTCGGTCATAGTGTCCTAAAAAGTAAGCTAGTGAATACCGTTACGACGAGCTTTGATACTTTAACGGGACAAATAACCAAAATGTCGAAGCGAAAATAACAGGGGTATGCTCCAGAAGCTCAAGGAATTATGACCTAACAATGCAATTCTGCAACACCGTTGTTCGTCAACGGGGACAGTGCAGCGTAGCATAGAATGACTACAACCTGGTATGCGTCGCAACAAAACCATGGTGCTCACTCAGCAGTCAGCTCTAACGCAGAAACTTCGACAAAATATCAACTATCAACAGCTTGGTGGAATGACGGGCTGTACGCGGTCATGACAAGTTTTGCTTAACGGTTCAATATTTGCAGTTCAAAATTCGAGAGGATCACGGCGCCTATCGCCCCGCTGGTTACACGCCTGGCAACAGTGACTGATGGCCATATGCAGGGGCGTAACGAGGGGGGGGCACAATTCCCCAGTCGCCGAGTCACCATGGAGGCGCCAAATCACTGCGGGGGCTGCCGAAAAGTCCAAAAATGTCACAAGTGCTTTCTTCAATGCAGTACATTTTCTTCCCCACGACCTGTTTCGAACATGGGGGCGCCAAACTTGTTTCTTGCCCCGGGCACCATCTAACCTCGTTACGTCCCTGGCCATATGGTTTTGTCTTAATCCTTTTGTTGCAAGTGCGAACCCGTAGACAGCTCACGCCGACCACGAAATGACAAATTTGTAATGGTTAATGAAATCTGCAACCAACAGCAAAATGCGTAGCTTATTGGCTAGATTAGGGTCTCCAAACTACGGCCCGCCAAGAAATTTGTAATTGATGAAAAGTAATAAATTTACGAAAATTTGTTGATTCCGCAGAATATGACATACCCCGAAACCATCACATTACGTAAGACGTCCGGCCCTCGATATGTTCTGTATTACCTTATGTGACCCTCGGACAGAAAATGTCTGGAGACCCTGGGCTAGATCATTCCGCGTAAATCACATAAATTTGAGAAGAAAAGCAGAAAAACAATGCAAATTTTAACTTTTTCACCGGTACCTGTGGTGTTGTCTGAGATTTATGGTCTTAAATGAATTATAGGTTGTTTGTGTCTTGTGTTTGCTGGCCCGGGTTGAAGCAGATCCATCGTCAGATCAGCAGCATTGGTGGTAACTTAAAGCTTGTTTGGGTGGTTCGTAGAGTATACACAAAAGTGGAAATTGACCTTATCAGGCAGCCTAGAGCTTGAATTTGGAGGTATTTACTGTGGTTTTGATGGTGTCATTCCGACTGCCCGTACGTCTTTTGAACAGTGTCACACCTTTCCCTTATAATCTGGACTAGTGAGATTGATTTTTTTCTTCACATCGGTAATCCAATATCGTGAAACAGTTATATGTGAAACAGTGTTAAACACTTGATTGAAATTCTACTTATACTAGTGGCGTTAAATGTATTTTAGGGCAATATGCTTTCAGGCCTAGTGTGAAGCTATCATGCGATTATGAGATCGTTTTTCACGATAGCCAGCAGAGCTACCTAAAATGGAAGTAATGTCACAGCAAATCTCTTTCATTTATTTTTTGTTTTTTAATTGCCGCTTCAGCAACAAATATGCTTTCCATGCTTTGCATGAAACTGCACAAGCTTTGCCTGGAAATATGATTGTCAGTTTGTTATTTATTCGGCTCCTAGTTTGGAAATTGAGTTGTCACTTCATAGTGTAAGAAAAACCATTCTGTTGCTAAGCAGTTCGGAATACGTTTCATACATTTTTTTCCGATATGCGGATACCCAAAACATCGTCAAACACTAGCGCGCAGCATGCTTTAGGGCAGTGGTCTTTAACCCCCTGGCCGCGAAAGTACAAAATGTATACTGGTGGTGACAGCAATCGCTTTCCGGGCATGTGATTGGTCGATTCTTCCCGTAGAAACACTGTAGCAAGAGTACTCCCGGGCCGCGGTAAGACTGTCAGCCATTGGCCGGTCGGCGGTCACAAAAGGTTTAGGGACCACTACCTGAGTTTATACCTTTCAAACACCATTGTACATATAAAAGATTGTTTGCGACACCCATAGCGTTCTCAGTTAAGTGTAGCTTGTGGAAAATAAGACCTATCTGTTTGGACCTGCTTCAAACTTTTTGTGAATTAATGATAAAAGGCGATTTTAAACTGTGGTGATTCCCTGAAAGATTGCACAGTTCCACCAATAAACATAGCTATTTTCTTGACCTATAAAAGGTAATCTCTTTTGTGTGATACACAACGATTGTCGTAGAGAAGCTGGGTTATTTTAAACAAGTGAAAAAATTTTGGTGCCCCCTTATTTGACTGTCCCCCCCAAAGACCTGGTCTGGATCCGCCACTGGGCCGCAGGTTGTGCACCGTTATTCTAAATCATCATCTTTGCAAGGCATCCATTTTCTGTAGATACGAACATACTTTAGTGAGAAAATTGTTGAGTATACAGTAAAATAATGACTCAAGCTTTAACTACTGACCCATCTTTTCGGCTTTTTCAGATTTTACACAATCTTAGGGACAATGCATTCTACGGCGTTGATATTTAGCATATTTGAAAAAGTAGCAACACCGAAAAGAAAGGCGCGCATTGGAACTTCATAGTGTTATTTCATGTCATCGAACTGATGAAGTATCAAATAATAGTGGAACATTAAATGCTCAATCCGTGCCCAATTGGACAGTTCTTTCTGCACTAAATCGACTCGCGCAATAGTTTTGTTTGTCTGGGAGTGGTTGCGCAATGCTTCTGATTCCCTGAAATCTATTCGGTCTGTGGTGCGTGAAATCGCATATCACTTGACTTAGAAAGTAACTCACTTATTTCGCCTATTAACGAGTTCGTCACTTTCTGTAATTATGACTTTATATTCTGAATCCCATATACTTAATTGCCGCGTGAAACGTTACATATTTTGCTGTGTACTCTTATATCTTCGAGGGAAAGTGATTAAGCACTACCAAGAAAAGCTGTAAACGATAACCTACTAATTTCACACGGTACAGATACTCAAGTAATAATTAATCATCGCAAATGTGACGCAGTCGAATTAGTATTTGGCAAATAAGTGCAACTATGAATAGGGAAACACTTTGCGTAGCAAGCAATCAAACTGCCTTAATAGTGATACAACCTGTATGATTTTAGATGCAACGTTCCTCCAATTGACAACGAAACGGTTTTTCCGCAGTTGAATGAAAATGACATTCTTAACTTAACTACTCCTGTTGATACCGTTACAGGAAAATACTCGACCTGCTACAGGTAACGTTTGAATTAAATCAGAGACAGATACTTATTATAAGTTAGCGTGGCGCATGATTTGTGAATGTTATAATTAAAAATATAGTAACAAGTATTGCAAGTGGGAAAACAAACATGACACAAGCAAGTCAAACACGTGACATGTTTTTGAAAGCAGAATAGGATGAAAAACAAAAATAACAGTTGCAACAATAGAACAATTAACTGCCCACAACGTATCTTTATATCGTTTGGAAAAAAGTGAAACAAAGGGTCTTAATAAAGCTTTTTTGTTGATCTATCTGTCAACGCAACCCTGTGGTGATGATTGTTAGCACTCTTTCCTCCACTTTATTGCCGCATCTCAATAAAACTTTTGTATTTCCTTCAGATATGGTTACAATTTGTCTGAATGCTCATCAGGAAATCTTTCCTGTGTCAACAAATCAGCACCAGTCATAAAATGTGATGAGGGTTACTTTTACGACAGAGATCTTTTCACAAGCACAGTTATATCAGAGGTAATAATAGGCATGGATTTAAGACTTCATTTATGAATAATTTCTTCAGTTTTTTAAGAATAAATTCAAGACAACTGAAAAGTATTTGCAGTAATATATTTGAGAACATCTACTTTTCTAAGCATCAAGAATTGTAGGAACATTTGATTTTCTAAACAGCAAGAAATCTAGAGAAAAACGTTCATTTTTAATTAGCTCGGCTTTACATATGTGCAGAGCAAAACTGCTTCCTTTGTAAATACATAAAACAAGTGCACAGATATTTCCAACTAATCGTGCAAAGCGTGAGACGGGTGCTTGTTTTTGAACTAAATGATAGTGTTCTTAAAAACCATCATCTTCATTTCCAGTGTATCCGGATGAACGGTCTGCAAGGGTGCAGAAAGTCAAAAATAATTTCAGAAACTAAATTATACTAAACTACAGTAAGTTACATAAAAATGTGTTAATGCGCATATGGTTGTTTTCAGCGCATTCACTGCCTTTCACTGGAGCGCTTGTTATCAAAATAGCATTTTGCATTCACTTTTTAGGTGTTAGGTCTTAGTCATGGAGTTCGAACTGAATTCAACAGGAAGAACATATTTATTTAGAAAAGGTTGTTCAGAAGATTAAATATTGTGATGAAATGGGTTTGCAGAGGTGGTTATTAAAAGTTTTGTCACTCGACTTTGAAACTTAACGGTTTACACTATAGCGATGTTCCTGTAGTTTCCATATCATTTTAGATAGTTTTAGGCGTTAATATAGTACACCTTTAACGAAAATACTTTTTGTTAAAAATATGCCTTAACACATCGTCTAGGCTTCTTTTTTGAAAGTAATGGCGGCTAAAAATTTTATATATAGAGCTTTCTCAGATTGTGCTTTCTTTAAGTGAAAAACTGTTAGCAGTGATGTAGTCGCGTGACGTGCCCAAAGACGTGTTTTTCTGAATCTATGTATCGGTCTGCAGACTCAAGTCTCGTTTCGGTCTCAAACTACATTGGTTTCGACTCATTCTTTTGATCATTCGCTTGGATTTCTCTTTAGTTGCAGTCTCGAAAATCTCTGGCGAAAGAACATATATGTTATTATACACATAAAAACGGATTTGGGATTCGGTAATCAAAACTGACAAATGTGGTCTCGGTTCTGCTTTTTTGATAAAGTTTCTCTCTGCTATTAAAGTTAGAAGCAAATTCCGGTCTCGCAAGCTACGTTCTAGATGGCATCACCAACTGTTAGCATTGAACTTTCTCTGCCATACATTTGTAATATAAAAAACCTTGAGATTATAAAAATCAACGTAGCATCTTAAACAATTGTTAAGAGATGGTGTATTGTTTACAGAACGTTATGTCATTAAAAACTGTTTTCAATTTAGTTCAACATGGTGTGCGATCAAGCATATCTCGAACCTCTTTCGACGTCTATAATCGCTGTGGGGGTACTAATAGGATCAGCACTGTTCGGAAATGTTGCTGATAGGTGAGGTCTATGTTCTGACTTAGTCCAACTTTTGTTTTATGTCACTGCCCACGACCTTTCCTCTGGGTATGCTCTTTACTACTTTCACGTTATTGTTAAGAACAAAACTGGAAATTATTGAAGACGGTGAAATATGTGGATATCAAAATAAAAAAATTCGCCAAGTACTGACACTACTGCCACAAACCTAAGCTGAAAGAAGTAATAGCCTCCAGTCGGACGACGAATGCATACTGCAAATGTACAAGTAACAGTTCACATGCCCATCTGCATCATAGGCAGTGATATAGCCTGGGGGGACACAAAAAATGTCGTCAACCATCTTAATGTCATCAAAATCAACTATAACCACTGTTAATATTATTATTGATTACTCAGTAAAAAATGCCTCATGTGCTGTAGCATGTCTTAACTTCATTTCGATAGAGTGTTGCCCCACTTTTCCAACAATATGCCACTAACTGTAGGATAACAATAAGCGTATATGGGAATATCAAGTTTTGTAAAAGATGTACATGTTTAATAGAAATGTGCAACCTGATGCTGACTGAAAGTATACAACCACCTTGCCGTTTTTTAAATCGTTAGTCGGGTAAAAATTACGAAAGTAGCATTCAATGTAGATTTAAATCAGGAACTTGTGAAATTGAATAATCTTTACATGGCAGCTACTGTCAGCCTAAGGCAGTTCAGAGCATTCTGTTTTTACACAACAGATGTGGTAACACATGATAAGCACTGCGTGGTTACTTCACCAAAAAGCTGTTTAAAAGGTATGCGCAGAACAATATGGAAGTTATAGCAAAACTAGTTTATTTTGCTTTCAGAAATTTTCACTTACTATTGAGCGTTGATTACGCAGTGAGAATACGATCATATAACAACTGTAACTGTATGCTGGTTTCAACATTAGACTAATCTATTGAATTCATGTTCTTATACAAAACGCAGGTTCGGTCGTAAGCCAGTTTTGATCCTCTCGTACATCGCTGCATTAGGATGTATGTTTGGCGTCACTTTCAGCACATCAGCTGTGATGTACATAGTGTTTCGTGCAGGATCAGCCGGATTTCACTACGGAACAGCTATTGCCGGATTTGTTTATTGTAAGTGTGACAGAGAGCAGGAACGCAGCCGTTTTTTAGTAAAAGTGTGTTTGAGCTTGTACAACCTTTAAGAAATTGAGGAAGTTCTTGAAATGGGACTGACAAACGTAAATGCATCAATTTTCCGGTTATCAAAATGACTGTACTCACCGCGAAAGTTGGGGTTTGTTCCGAATAATTACCGTCTCTGTCATTTAAATGTGAGTATGATATTGGTAGCATTAAAATTTTAAACTGAGCCGGTATGAAAAAGATGCTGCAGTTCCGTAGCCCTCCTGGCTGCTCCACTGATGCAGAGGTTGTCTACTCGAAAAAAATACTAAATTAAACACAGCATTTTTACTGCTTGTTTCAATGTCGTTTATGATTGCCATTCACTAAGTGAAAAGTTTTTCCGACTACTCTACAATAAATCGAATAGCTCATACGTAGGCCTGATCTGAAACGCTTGCTTTTGTTCGCTTAACTTGCAAGTTGTGGTTTAAAATTAGGTTTGATTACTTATTTTGAAGTGAAGCATTTTGCTACTGTAATGGGATTTTTGCCTTTTTAGCAAAATCATGTGAAGAACCAGACAACCAACCGGGGCAGTAAATCTCTTTTTGCGATTGGGCGATACGAGCGTGCGGTTGTGATGCAATTCACAGCATTGGTTTACCTTAGTTTCCTGTCAGTTTAAAGCAGATTTAAGTTTACGTTTTTTAAATCTATTTAGAATGCTTGGCCATTGAATTTTTTATTTTAATAGGGAAATGAATATGTATATACTCTCTATGCAATACCCCTTGTGGAAAAATAGACGGCAATTATAAGTCCATCACCTTGCTTTTTTCACGCATGCAACCAAGCATAACTCTATGTTTGTAGTGATGGAAGTGTACGGTCCGAAACAGAGAACATTTGTAGGTATGGTTTATCAGATGGGCTATCCCATTGGATATATGGTTTTTGGAGGTTTATCGTACCATTGGAGAGATTGGCGTGACGTGTGTGTAAGTATAATTTCAAGTCTTTAAATGTACATCGGCAAGGCATTTTTCCATTGGTTTTGCAAATACAGACATCAGGTGTGATACAATGATTGGACGTATTTGTGTGTAAATAGTTTCAACAGTTGTGATGTCAGTCAACGCTGTTTGAGTCCAGGCAATGTACTTGGCTGTTTCATAAACCGACAATACTACAGCATATGCATGTTATCTTCAAGGCATTAGAGTGTACATCAACGTAAAGACAAAACGCGAGGTTGCTCAAGAGATCTCTTCGCTCAGAACAATTGCATATTTTTGTTTAAAGGACCAGAAAGCAATTTGTTTGCAAATTTGCCTGCTTTTGCCATATCTTTTACGATTTGTTATGAGATCTGTGGCAAAACGGGTGTATTAAACTTTTTATTACTGACGGCATTAAATTCGAATTAACAAAACCCGCAGCAACTACGAGAAAGTGGTCCACTGTGAAAGAGAAGGAACAACGCCTTTGGTGCCTCCGTGTCATATATGAATTTATGTAACATTGTGGTTGCTCTTACATTTCACGACTCCATCGCATTATTATTATACGATTAAATTAATATACTGTAAACGTAGTACGCATTCTGAAGCTTGTAAGCACGTGTGCCTTAACCCGTGTCAACGTCTTGCCCAACCAAAAAACCTGCAGATCTTAGGGAATCTTATTGGTAAAAAAAGAAGAGTGCCGCTGTTTACTTTTGTTTATTTAACAAATGGAATCTGACTTTAACGTAAAATACAGTTGTGTTTGACTTGCTTGGGATTTAGAGCATCGCTGCGAACTATTTTTGCTATTACACTCTTCATTCCTAATGTTTTCTCACTGGAGAGCCATTAATTATTTTCTAACGCTAACTTCATTTTAAAGTTATTTGCGTAGCTTAACCCTACATTTCATGGTCTATTTTGAAACAATGTCGATCTTTAACTAGTCTTTTGTATATGTCATCAGTTTCCTATTTGAATTGTGTGATTACTAAATGTGGCAAAGCAGCCAAGAAAAATACCTAACCCAACGCAACTTTTTAGCTTATACAGTAGTAATTTATACATAAAAGTACAGAGTCAATTTCTTGTAATTTTGCAAAATTCCGTTTGTGATGGGGTTTGCTCACCGTAGCCATCTCCTTGAGAAATTATTGGAGGGCGGCAAGAATATACAACTTCAGTAAGCTTCAAACTACAGACATAATGGAAAACGTTGACAACTTTTGAATGCAGAAAGCCATATTTGTGTTCTCATACAAACTTTCATTACACTGCATACTTTACGTCTTAGCAACTGTTTATTATAAATGTTAACCCTACCTAGACCAATACTTTGTAGTTTGCTGGCACAATAATCAGCATTCCTTTCCTCTTCTTTACTCTGGTGCTTCCAGAATCTCCGAGATGGCTGTTTGCCGCGTACAAAGAAGAACAAGGAATCAAAGTGAGTAGTCGAGTTGAAATTAAGTCGTAATATAGCTTTATGAACTATTCGTTTTCCTGAACATTGTATTCTTCACGCTTAATTTTGCATTGCAGTGAATAACCAAACTTTCATTGAAACAGGTAGTCAATTTCATGGGAAAAATCAATCGTAGAACAATACCGGATGAAACCTGGAGAAAAGCTAGAAAGATCGGACAAGAACAGGAGGTGAATCAGATTCAGACACATAAGTTGTAAATTAGATTAAAGCATGTTCGTTCGGTATGCACAACAGTTCGAGAAAGTGGATTTAGTAAACTACATTTATTAAAATTGAAAATAGATTTTCTCAATTTACACAAACATGAAACAAATATCTATTGCCTTCGTCAAATATCATACAAAAAGTTGATATCTATATTTGTCGAAAGAAAGACAGTAATGATTATAAATGAAAAGTTGCCTTTTCAAACCTTAATTTAGAAGAAAGCAAACCTGACCCAGGAAGATTTCAGTACCGCAGTGCATGTTGATGTAAGGCTGACCCAGTTTTAAGAACCTAAGACACCACGCATTCACTGGCCAGCAAGAAAACTGTTTTTTCAAGTGCCAAAACTTTTTAACGGCTTCATGGTAATTTTGGGCCGCTAAGTCCGAAAATAACCATTTACCGAGGAGTCGAAAACGATCATTTCTTCAAACTGAATTTAGTTTTGGAGGGATCGATACTTTTCATTTTCGACAAGTGAAAAACTCTTTAAATTTGTATCTGTCAAATGTGAACGCAAGTGCCAGTAATTAAACATGTTGTTAAGTAGTATGAATTTCTCATAGCAGGTACTTTTATTTGCAGGAGTGGATGTAAGTAGAGACGAAATGCCGTCACCTCGGCCCCCATTGTTTTCAAAAATGCCGTGGACCCCTTTATAGAGTTTCGAATTTAGTTTTTGCATTGTTTTGTCAAAAAGTTTATGAACCACTCATGAAACACATATAATAAGCTATGAAGCAAGTCCAATATTTTTCAAAATAAATCAAAAGTTATGTGCAAATATTCCATAGGGGGCCTCACAACAACTTTAATGTGCAGACAAAGAACAATTTTAAATGAAATGGTTCCAAATAATTTGCAGCGTGAAACAGGTTTTGACGCAAAAGAAAATTCCCAGACAAATGAAAATTTAACTCGCTTTCAGCGGATAAAGTTTGTGCATAGCAGGGTCGGATTCAGGGGAAAAAGTAACTTTTTTCACGATGATTTTGTACAATTCGGAAAACAACATTCGCGATTTAAAGCCAATTTGCCGCCCATTGTTTTATCACAGCAGTGCTGTGAAGTATGCTTCGTCTCTCTTACAGTAGTGAACCCGCAATGATACTTGACTGCCATATATTACTGACATCGCCCCCCCCTCTAAAGTTACTGGCTGGATCCGCTCCTGATGCCACCATATGCTCGTAAAACTCTCCTGATTAAATGCTTGCGAAAATCTCGATGATACATGGCACGATCTGCAGTATTCCTTTTCCAAACAATATTGCAGGTGAGCAAGAAGTCATCGTGGCCGCTATTACGATTGCGCGTTTGTATTTACACGCTTCTGATGTACACCAAAATACACATTCGATCAAAGTCCAGTACCGACTTTGTTCTAAGACACCGACTTGCAAAACAGGCCTTCCACAAAAATTCGCGCACGTAAGACGTGAATCCTGTTGTCGTCCAATTTTTGAGCGTCTAATCGACGTGTGCATCTGGTAAACGTAAAATTAGCCTCTCAATGCATTTAAAAAATGTTTAAATTTTTGATAGTCCGTAAAATGGTTAGGCTACGTTCAACTTACTCCGCAAACTTTTGTAGCTACTTGAAACTTACTTGGTGTCATTTGATTTGACGAGACTTTGCGAAATAGACTGACTTCATTAAGATATACTGTAAACACCATCGCAACCCCAGCATTACAGAACTTATTGACCACTCTCAGCTGCATGTAAAGATGGATTGGTGCTACTCGTAATTAAATTTGTACAAATCCCGGACTTCCAGAAAACACAATAACTTGTCTACCGAATTTGAAATCCTACTGGGGAAAAATTCAATTTAGCTTCGTTTTAGTTACATACGCTTTATCGTGAAGGCAGATTGTAAGCTATCTTTGAGTAGCCTAATGGCAGTGTCAATGCCCTCTGTACAGTACTTACACAATGAAAAGTATATGCTACTTCTCGTTGCAGCTGAATGATTTCAAATTATTTACTGTAGGATAGGGTGGCAATTAATATCAGGTTAAAGTTGAAACACTTTGAGACTATGCACAGGCCGGACCCTGACTATTTGATAAGACTGGTTGTTTACTCGCCGGCAAGGTAATGTGAAATCATTGATGAAAACGTTAAGGCTCCACACAATTACGACTAAACCGCCACAATACATACCATCACAAATAAATATCTAAAATGAATGCTATTATTGCTAAAGAATGGCTGTGGCATACTGAAGACTTTAAAACTGAATCGCTCAGCTTATTTAACACTAGGTTTACCGCCATTTTTCTACCCTGCCGTTTACCGAGGAGTCGAAAACGATACCGAAGGATTTACAGCCGCGGTAAAAGCAAACAGTGCCGAATTTACTAAATTTTACAAATATCTATCCACACTAGCGATGATTTTATGTTATTGGAGTTGATATAAAATGCCTTTCAGTGCAGTACTTCAAATGATCGAATGACTATCTCTGGCAGCAGATCAACTTCTTCATTGGTGTATTTGACAACTGAAAGAAGACTTACTTCTGGCGTGAAGTGCTTCCACGCATCGTAGTTGCTGTAGTACTTATACTTTTAGAGATTCGTGTAGGTACACCGGTGGTAGCAGTAAAACCTTTGTGTCGTGAGGCAACCACAAAGTGTACAATGCTTGCAAGGTCATGACGCTCCTTCTTTAGGTTTAATGATTGAAGCCTGTTTATGAGCAAATTTTTACTACAGATTTTTCCTTCTCATTATTTAATATTTGGTTTACAGAAGATTATGTGCACCTACCTTCAGGTTTAGGGTGTGTGTATGCTGTGGCAGAAGCAAAGCGTATGCGCAGACACCACCAGCACAACCCACCACCTCCAGCAATGAGGCGGTAGGGATCCGCCTGTACAGTATGTGGCCGTGCTTGCGCCTCAGCCTTAGGATCAAGGAGTTACATGCACCGATACAAGGGAACGCGCTGAGCAGCGTCATCGTCAATCCGACGGACAATTAAGAGAGGAGATGCTGTGGTCGCGAGCACTTATAGAATTTGATTTTTTCCATGTTTGGGGTTACATCAAATAGTTTGGAAAACACTGATCTAAGTAAAGAGTATGGGGAAAGAAGGGTTCCCACGCGGTATTGAAAGTATTGAATTTGAAAATCGGTTTTCAAGACCCTGAAAAAGTATTGAATTTGGCCAAAATGTGCATTAGGTATTGAAAAAGTAAGAAAATTATAAATGGAAAAGAATTTTGAAGTGTCTGAGCAGAATTTTACTGAAGGCAAAGTAGTTCATTGTTTATGCAATGTGCAAAATTGAGTTTCATGGTTAAGAATTTCTAAAAATGAAGAGAAGTAATGGTATTGAAATTTTTTAATTTAGTATTGAAAGAGTATTTTAAAGTATGGAAAATGACTTTTAAAAATGTGTGGGAACCCTGGGAAAGGTTCCACCAGGACAGTAACGTTCTGGAAGCCAGAGCCAAAGCCATTTTGGATGGCTGGAGCCGAGCTGGAGCCAAAAATTTTAAGATGGTGGAGCCGGAGCAGAAGATTGGGTCCGGTTTCCAAAGCCCAAGTTTGTGGGGCAAGCCAGTTGTAGAAATAACGCAATGGTTTTTTTCCGGTTCTAATGGACCAAATAAATCATTTTGGAGCCGGAGCCAAAAACTTTTGGATTTTACAGACGGAGCTAGAGTCAAAAACCTTAGATGCCTGGAGCAGGAGCCAGAGCCGGATTCTGAAATTTGAGTTCCGGTTTCACAGGCTCGCTTGACACCGTGGGGTGGCTGAGGGTATTGTCTGCTTGGTTTCGAACTCGAACTATTTGACTGACTGCAACAGTCATTTTCGGATTCAGCAACATCAAAATACCGTAAAACTGTCGAAACTTTCTAAGCACAAAAATTTGTGAATCCTGTCTAACGTACACATTTTATTTTAATGATAAGAAATCACCGAGTAACTTCTTTGGTCATTTTCATGTTAATAGGGAACTGTGTTAACAGTGCGAACCTCAGCCTTTGACCATTCTACCACAGAAAGGACCAAAAGTCATTGGAAATAAACGACAATCCTGCATCTTATATTTTCAAACTTGTGACCATTTGCTGTTCACTAACGATTCAATTTTTTTTAAATAAGCTCACAACGTTTTGAATGTAGAAATTTTGCAATCCAATTCTCTGCACGGGTAGTATTAGAATTATTTTATGTCACCTCTTTTTCCTTTTTCTGTGTAGAGAAATGCTTTATCGCGATCATCACACGGCCGCTACACCATGCTCGATTTGTTCAAGACGTCCAGGATGCGACTGATGACAGTGAATATGATGTTTAGCTGGCAAGATTTACAATTTGTGCTGATACTTTAAACAAAACGATAAACACAATCATCAAAAGCAAATCATTACATTGTATTTTGTCATAGGTTAAAAATCGTTTTCAAATGCTTGTCAGTATACTTCCAATTAGATTATATAAACTTTGGTTGAAAACATAATTAGTCAACATCAGAAAAATACTTGGCTTAAATATTTTTGAGATATTGTCTTCTCTTAGTAAAAATTATATGACTATTGTACAACACTTCTCGTATTTTAACTTCAAACAGCCAGCATACGTAGTTAAATATTTGTCTTTGAAAACGTTTGTGCAAATGTAAAGTCTATTCCTTGTGACATTAAAGTAAAAGTTGTATCTTTAGTTGATTTTGTATCTGTTTCTTTTGTGGCATAATTTGTGTTGGTTTGGCAACTGAATTGCTTTTCCATTTAATTTTCAGCACTTAGCTTCACAACTTATTTTTTTCAACTTATGCAATTTCAAATTGTGTTTCACAATTCCGTTTTTTGTGTATCTTTGTTCTTGATTTATGCTGCTTGTGCTTTTGCAGGTTCGTGAATAGTTTTGTGTACTACGGAATTTCATTAAATGCTGGATCCCTGGCAGGAGACATATTTGTCAACAACACTCTCAGTACGATATTAAGATTGTAATAAACTCCTACTGTCATCTTACATTTGATTTTGATAGAACTAGCAAACGCCAAATGAACTATTGTAATATTGTCACTTGATTTCTGCAGTTGACATATAAGTTCATGCTGTATGCTCTGTAGAATCAGGACATTCAGCCTGTTTTATCTCATTGTGCTCCTTTGCTCATTCTTAACCATCTTAAGTGTCGAAAATGACCGTTTGCTACTGTAGCCATGGGTGTCCGCAGAAATTTTTCCAGGGGGGCAACGTCGATATTTGGCTTATACTTTTCGGGTTGCTGAAGATGCAATACAAATGGACTTTCACACAACACTTTACCCATTCTACCAGGCCTGTAGCCAGGTTTTAAACTTTGGGGTGAAGAATGCATTTTTAGGGGGGCAAGATTTTTGTTTTTATTATATGTTTAAAAAAATTTTACTGGGTACAACACAATTTGGGAAAGAACAAAAATATTTGGGGTGGCAATGCCCCCGAACGCTACCCGGGGCTACAGGCCTGCTTTCTACACCAAAAAATCCCCTATGTTACGGCTACAGTCACAAAAATGCGCTTCTTTGGCAGGAATAGCCAAGTATATTAAGATAATTAATACAAAATAACCTATCTCCAGATTCAAAGCATGGCGCTTCTTCTCAAAGAAGCATTGCTCTGGTCTTTAAAGATACCACAAATTATGACTTTAGTTTATCTAGCAAGACTTGTCAGCGTCACTTGGAAACAAGCTGCAAACATCTGGAGTTTCCGCAAGAGCTGCAGTCATTCAAGAACTCACTTAGATATCAGAACTAAACTTTAATAAATGAAACGTCTTCCAACAAGTCACATGGTCTTATACTGTGTCAATAAAAGCCTGAATAAGCGTAGTTTGATTAAGACAGGTGTGTGCGACCCGCGGGCCACATGCGGTCCTCAACGTTTTCAGTGGCCCGCGGAAGCAATCAACAATACTGAAATTTTCTCTAACTTAGCCCTGAACTTGAAACGAGACTAATGGAAATATGGCAATAGAAGCAAGTCTCGGTTCAAGTTCAGGACTAAGTTAGACAAAATTTCAGTATTGTTTTTTTTCTCATGATTAGAAGGTACGCCCTAGGCTAAACGCGACCTTCTTCAAATTGCCCCCAAGCCAAATTAATTGCCCAACCTTGGATTAAGCTATTCACTCAGTCACATCATATCAACAATGAGTTTTTCAAACCTGTGGAAACACTGCTACATTTTCGCTCATGTTTCTTTTCACACAGTATGCTGAAAAACTACGTTGCTAACCGCTATCAGCAGTCACTGTATTGCTGCATGACATCACCTGCCTAGACGTCTGCGTTAACAGTCACATGCGGCAAAACGCCTACTACCGTAACTTGAAGTGAGCATTATAAGATTTGAGGCTATGTTATTGTTACGCAATAGGACCAACAATAATCCACTAGCAAGTTTCGCAGTCTGCCTTTGCAGGTCAAGAAGCAGACATGAGTGAACTGCAAGCTCATCATTGAATGACACTACAAAAGTGAACCATGGCCCTTGTGCAGTGTACGGGTCATATCGGCAAACAAACTGTCAGTGCAAGAAGTAAAAATAAATGTACAAATCATTTTCCACATTTGTAAGACTCCAAGCACACTACCCAGTGGCTAGTGAATAGACGCCAAATTATCTTAAAAGTACAAAAAAGTGGCGCAACTTATAGAACACAGGTCAACGTGATGTGATATTTTTTAAGTATATAAAAGAATTTCATTCATAATAATGCAATTAGCACTATCTGGAAATTGCTGCAAGTTGGCCTCATCGCTTGTATGGTCCCACACTGTTGCAAATGGCTATAAAGTACTTTAATTTTCAATTCACAGTAGTCTAATGTAAAACAGTGACTTCTTGGACTGAAAAAATTCCATACGAATTTTATGATAAAGAACAAATTTAACACAAATGACTGCGGGGGCCGTAGCGATTGCTACATTTCCCACCATTGCTAATCCGGCACTGGATGTACCTGTACAGCTTTTTTGGCCAACTAAAGGGACGGCATGACGTCGCCGAGAACCATTGTCCAGTAGATTCTGGATGTGGTCCCCGTCTAATTGTCTCCTTGACCACCAGTCAACTGGCAAGGAATTACTTCATTGCAAAAGCGAGATCGTATTTTGATATTAACCTAATAAATGTAGTTGTAAAAGTAAATTGAACATCTTAACTATTCGTCCAATGGTTCAACGCTTTGTAAAACTTGTTTACAGATGGAGTGTTCGAGATAGCATCTTATGCTTTCTGCATTCTTGTGATGGATAGGATCGGAAGAAAATCTATGCTATGTTTCATGTTTTTATTGGCTGGAATAGGTCTTTCAGCAAGTGCAATTGTTAACGAATACTCGGGTGACAATCAATGTAGGTTCAAATGAGCACATATCTACTTTGCAACAATTAGGACTGAAAACGTTTCCGCTTGAGATAGAACAATATGATTACTATTATTGTACTTCGACATATATTTACTGCAACAACTTAAGCCCAGTGCGCTCATTAAAAATCTGTTCTTTCACCGTGACCATATTATGAAGGTGTTCATTACATCGTAGGAGACAATGGCGATTGCACTGACAGCAAATGGTATAATTTGCTTAAAACAATATTTTAATATATTGTGAAATCACGTCTTGTTGGAGCCTGTTTGATGTTGCTTTAAGTATATGCATCACTATGTATCTCCACGTATGGAACATTTGTTTAAGAAAATCAAGTAGACTATGCAATATTTTGCATGCCCTTCGATGTTTTAATACAACTTTCACTAGTTTAAAGTGAGTCGATAATGATTCTTTATGTTTCTTGTTAGCTTTGATCACGCTTGGACTTGTGTTCGCTTTTGCGGCAAAATTTGGAATTTCTGGCTCTTTTGCGATAATCTACAACTTTACCAGTGAAATCTTTCCAACGGTGGTAAGGTAAGCTAATCATTATTGACAACCTAGATCAGTGGTCTTCAACCTATTTTGTACAATCGCCCCCCACGGAAACTCTGGAAATCGCACCCTACCTATAATTTTTGCGTTGTCTGAAAATGTTACTTTGTTTTGAAAATAATTTCAGTGCTAATGAAGTATAAACGAGCAATCTAATTATCACAAAACAAAACGAACAAACAGAACGACTGCAAATGCAATTTGTAGAATAAAGTTATTCATTTCCAAAAAAACAGCTAGTTCTAACTAATGCGAACTTTGCGATGGTGTTTGTCTGCAAGATTTTTGAAAGCAGTTTGTATTTTGCAAGTTGGTCAGATTAAGTCTTCTGCCGTTTCCAACGGTCTTGCTCATGTCAAGAAGATTGCGGTATTTATTACACTTGTGCAGCACTTGGCAGAAACCTTGCTCAGCAAAATACGTCGTGGGAAACGCCAGCAATAATAGCTTCACTTTTCCCCAAAGTTCTGGAATACGCTCACTGCACTTAATCCAAAAATCTGACCATCCGTGTGTATGAAATATAACACGGGCTCCATCGTTGCTGTGGATGTTGGTGAGACGTTCCTGGATGATGGAATCGCATTGGCTTATGCAAGTAAAGTGGCAAAAAGTCATTTCACCCAATAACTTTCTACGCAATGTAACTTTCGGCGTAATCTCCACAACAGAATGACTTCATAGCGAGCCTCGAACAACAGGCGGCGTAAAGGATTTTTTGGACTCCTCTTCGTTTAGCCAAGACTGGGTGTTTGGCATAGGTGTACGGGAGTGCATATTTTTGGGGATGCAAAAAAATTTTGCCCAAGTTTGGTCTTGCATTTCCTAAGTACGATCATCCTAATAGCTAAGATCTGTTTTTCTCTAGCATAGCTGTGTGCATTTGTGTTAGCCACAATCGCAGTCAATCTGGAAAAGGAGTGAAATATCAGGTTACGATCTAAAATATTACATTGCTGCAAATAGGTCAAGTCTCAAGTACGGAGAGGGAAAGGAGGCAATTTAATACACAGCATATACCTTAGCCTTCCACATTAGGCAATCTTAACTGCAATGTGTTGTACTTAAAATACTGCAACTTACTTAAAACGTTTACTTTTACAGCTTCTAAAGTCACATTATGAAAACCAAAAAGCCACTCCAGTGCAGACAGTTGAATGAGCACTAAACACAGCATGCTGAGAAAAAATAGCAATATAGGAGTGATACAGGCAAATACTGCAGCCTATATGATCAACTACCAGGGAATGTGTAGCTACAAGCGCACATTCCCAATGACAAATGGCTTATAACCTCAATAAGAACGTTTTATAAAAATAGCAGTCCTTTACAGGACTGTATTAGCATTAGTGAATTATGCAGTGCAATAAATAGTACAGTTGCTACTGTTTATGAAAGCTTCACTTCACAGCATTAAATTGAAACATTAAAATTTGGCAGGATGCAACATAGGTAATTCATTACATGAAACAAACGGAAAATATGAAAACCTAAAGAGTATGAAATCACAGCTACATTAAAACCACACAACACATTAGCCTACAGCTGCAGTTACATAGTAAATTCTGTTCGTGAATATCTCGCGGTAACAGATTCACACTTGCAAATCTCAAAACATCAAGCACGTTTGAAACACGAAAATTTCACAGTATCGTATCACAGCTACACCACGTTACTACCACAAAATATTTTGCAGCTACAGCTACATTTTAGTTGTACGCTTTATAGCAGCAACAATTTGAGGTTTACAAAAATTAGGGTTAGATGGAAAAGTGGGTTACCACTACATTTTCTTAATTCAAAATATTTTTAACGGCTGTTGGAATTACCGCATGATTCCAGTTCAATCAAGGGCAGTGTCTATTTTGCCATCAGGGGCAAAAAAGAACGGCAAAAAAGTCCGAGATTATTTTGCCGTTTTGGCCACTATTTTGCTGTTGATTTGGCCATTATTTTGCCTTAGTTGGGAAAATAGACACTACTTCACTTATATGTGAATGTAGCTGCACACTTTGCCCAAATGTTGAGAATTTTTGCCCGAATAATGGCCAATTTTTCAGCGTTCGGGATGCGACCGCATCCCCTGCATCCCCATGCCGTACGCTTATGGGGTTTGGGCTTACTTGCCGGTCTTCGTTACTCCTTTCCTAGCCTACCGTTCTGTTGTACTCTGTCATAAGTCAAATGAACACAGTACAGAAATTTCCACAAGTACAGCAACACACTCGAACTCACTGAAAAACACGATAAGCGCGTTTCATAACTTACGGCTAGCTGTTGCTAATTTTACTAGCCATTAATTGCTACCTTAATCGTCTCGCACCAGTCATGTTTCCAATGTTTTTACAACAGAACACATTTCAGTAGGCCTACATATTTTTGCGCAAGGTACTAACCAAATATTATAAAACACGTGATAAAGAATTGTCATATTTTTATTGCCTACGAAGCAATGGTTTTAGCAATGCTCTACCGAAGGCCTTGAAGACTACTTGTTTCAAAACAATTTTGCTAATAATAAAACAATACGGTTGAAGGGATTTGTGACAGTTAACGACGAAAATTCACTAGGCTAAACTTGACGGCGACAACTTGCAATTAATATTCGTTATCGCCGCAAAGTCGATGCGATGATTTGGTGGTAGCAATGTTATGATTGTTGGGCCATTGTGAGTTTCTTGAAAAAAGCTGACGTTTTCCTCTTGAAAAATGGAGTTTGGCCGATTGGGTATTTTCCGATAGCTATATCAGTATTGGTCATTTTCAACTAATAACAGTATAATAGAACTAATTAACGCATAGTATACGAAAAACGTCCAAAACCCCGCGTGCTGATGCATATAAGCTGGCAAAGATTATTGCTTCATTTCCTTTTTGTAACGTTGATGATGCAGCGATTGGGTTAAACAACCTGACAAACTATTCAGTGCAACAGCTTCTGTACATTTATATCTTATTTTAAACATTAGACACAACAAAATACCTGCACATTCATAGTCTTCGTGAGAACGCAATGCTTGACTCTCAACCAGTGTGACAATCTCAGTGTTCTTGGGTAGTTGGTGCAGTGAAGCGTTACGCATTACACAGAATGATGTTAGTTTGATTGTCACGTGACCAGTCTCATATGTTTTGTAACCTTTGTTACGAACCATGGAGACGAAAACGCATCAAATGCTTTCGTCCAAAGTAATAAATATTGTTTTTTTTTGGAATAAATTTAAAATTTTAGTAGGCTTATGTAGAAAGTGATCCTTGGAAACTGAAACCGCCCCCCAAATCTTATGAATCTCAAAAGCGACCCCAAGGGGCGATTTCGCCCACGTTGAAGACCACTGACCTAGATGATGCTCTGTCAAGGTGAAAATATACTGTACTTACTTTTGAGCGTAGCACTTCCTTACGTGAGAATATACTTACGCATAAATTTCCCTGTTTTGTATGTGTGATGTCCCATGATGATCTTCAGCCCGACTATAGCAAACAATCGTTACCAAACCGTATTTTACTGAGGAACATAAAATTTCTTGGCTCAACAAAAAGTGTGTTCGCCCAACATGTGTTTACTCATAAACCAACAAATCAGCTCCAAAAATTTTTTTTGTCTAAAACTTGATAATTTTCCCAAATTTCCTGTTTTTTTCTTTAGAATTTGAACAACCTAAGATATCCACATTGCCTCTTGTAATTTTTCATATAGTTATGTCAAGAGATGCGCCTTGATTTAGTGAATTGTCCTGGTTTCATCTCACTTTGAAATTTGTTTCTCAATAACTACGATTTCCAAACGCTTTGAGAAGTAGATGCATTGCTGCCTTACCCCGTGTGATAGGTATATGCTGCAGCATAATAGCAGAAACAACATTTCTTTATATGGGCTCTTTATGTCTAAAATCGTGGTTTAGTATTCAGTGAACCATCCATTTTTTACATTTTCAAACCCATTGTGATTACACTTTCGCTTTATTTAAGTATCTTCTACATTAGTTACCAAGGAGTGGTGAATGTCTTTTGAAAATTGGTGCAATTGACTGATGAACACGAGGAAGTTTTCTCGGAATTTATAAAAAATGTTGAAAATGCGAAGTTATAAAAAATACATGCTGTTGTGATTGCACATTTGCACTCTATGCAAAACACGAAACCAAGCAGATTTTTAAAGCAAACAAACCTACAGATTGGCATCTACATAGTTTCAAATGAAAGAATAAAGTAAATTTTCATTATGGAAGCAAGTTTGTGAAATCTTGCACAGAAACATTGATAACACTATAGCTTAGATTTAAACCAAGGCGAATATTAATCAATGCGGTTTACACTTGTGAAAAATCCTGCAAGTTATTGTTCATTTTAAGCAAAATAAAAACCCTTTCACGATCCGGATAGCCTTAAATGACACCTAAGGCAATTTTCCATAACTCGCCGACCGACTGCGCTAGAGGGTCAATGTAAGCATCATAACATA
>Ga0210059_1001063_pt1 | contig 39832 bp, 28 predicted proteins | sample Ectturendosymbi2_FD_188042 | JGI IMG/M metagenome (GOLD analysis project Ga0210059, IMG submission 188042) | Ecteinascidia turbinata endosymbiont from Florida, USA - Sample 2 (SPAdes) (version 2) | ecosystem: Host-associated > Tunicates > Ascidians > Unclassified | place: Key West, Florida... | reverse complement strand
TTTTGAAATTTTGGGGGAAAATTACCCGGTTGCCCACCCCTGGTTGCGGGCCTTCTGTGAAGGCCGTTTGGTGCTTATCGAACTAGAAACAGAGATTAAAAAATACTCTAATAAAATAAACAATGCTTTCCACTTTGTCGAACTTCAGGATTTACGTGCTGGACTTTTACCTATCCTCCATCGCAGAGTTCGTAGACACTTCATCAGCGCAAAGTTCAGGCCACCAGGCCCGTCGCCAGGAGTTCGCAGCAGGGGTGCCAAAAAGCACAAGGGGGGCACATTTAAAAAATAAGATATTGGATATATGCAGCATCCGGGGGCAAAACATAAAATTTTAAATGGGGGGTCGGGCACTACTGGCCCCCCCGCTGGCGACGGCCCTGAGGCGAACTCTCATAAAAGGCCAAAGATTCGTCCTTAAGGCCAAACATGGTTTTCACGAAATAAACTACATTAGAATTGGATCGATTGGTTTCATAACAAATTATCATTATGCGTCGCTAACTATTTTCATTATCTGGTATGGAATGTTACACAGTGTAATTTCAAGTGTCAGGAAGGGAAGCGTGCTTGTGATAGCGCCGACGGAGGTTTTTGAGCAGGATGGCAACCAGCTGAGATTTTGGGCCGACAAAATGATTGCAACTTGTTGTTTTACCAAATCTGAAAACGTTTTTGGTGCTTTCTGAGTGTTTTTGAAAATTTCGAGGCAGGCACTTGCCCTGTTGCACCCATAGTTGCGGGCCTGATTTTGAGTGTTTGAATTCCGTAATGTGGTACCACATGCAAATTAATCCAAAATTCCACCAAATTTTAAAAATACTCGCAAAAGACCAAACAAAATATTTGCGGCCAAACCACTTCTGAAAACAGACAAATTCTTACAATTTGGGATCAAAAAGGCCAAGTTCAAACCTTGTTCTTTTATTGAATGATATTAATAATGATATTCGTCCGTAATAACCAGTTTTTTTTTAAGGAAAATGTTAGGAACCCGGTTTGGATTTGTAGGGACCCGATATCTCTGATTCTAGGGACCCGATTTTCTCTGATTTTAGGGACCCGATGATAATTTTCTCTTATTCTAGAGACCCAATTTGAAATTCTAGGGACCCGAATCGGGTCCCTAAAACACCTTAAAAAACCCTGGTAATAATGTTACGGTCCCGCTATTTCTTTCCCGCGTGAGAACTGCCCAATTTACTCAAGTTAATAAATTACAAACGCAGTCGCTTTCGCTAGCACAGCACTCGGCTTGATTTGATGAGAGAAAGTGGTCTGCTTTTGTTACAAGTTTATATCTTTAATGCCTGATGGCAGCCTTGAAATGAAAGGCAGTAATGAAAATAGAAATGCAATATAGAAAACATACAACTAGCACAAGATTCTAGAAGCCTCCGAGGCTAAAAAACAGTTTCAGGACGTTTGCCATTGCCAATGCAGTCCGCGAGTCCGCGCTATATCTGGCAGTGATGCCAAGCCTGGGATTTTGCCCCCGGATCTGGAGTTTTTCAATGCCTTTTTGGGTTTTTCTTCTGAAGATTTAAGGTTTTTAGGATTTAAGTGTAGAGTGGTGATTTAAGATAGGATATGATTGATTAATTATACTTTTTATTTCTAGTCCCATGTTTCTTTGTCTTGTTTTATCTAAGCATGGGCGCAATTTGATGGGGGTCACGGGGAAGTGTCCCCCACACTTTTTCAGGTGGTGTGGATATAATATGCCATGTCCCCCCACTTTTTCTCTTCAGGGTTTGTATTTGTAGAAGTTCCAAAAATAAAAGTGACATTTGCCACGTTTTGCGTGAAGTGCTTATCATGTTAGATGTTGCACATAGTCAAGTTGATGTTGAAACAGAGATTGGTGTGGTATTACTGGATTCTGTTAGTTTATCAATTTTAGCTTCAATAAAATGATATTTAGCATTTTTCAAGTTTCTAGAAACCGCGAAAGATGGTTTACTGCTTCTGTCCGACATTTTACCCTGTGTAGTATACTGTTAGAAAGGTTATTTTCTTGAAACATTAATAGTTTTACAGCTGCACATGTGAAAGACCACAGTATAGCACGGATTTGGTTCGCGTAGAAATGTATCTGCTTTTGCTGTAACGTTGGTTGCCACATATTCAGAAACAGACAGCGTAAGATGTAATGATGCTAGTGTATATATAGTCATGCCATATTTTTCTGATTGACAACCGGGACGCTTCAGAACAACGAGCCATAGAAGGAAATCCAACAAGTTCCGGTACGAAATAAATCCTTTTAATAACATATAATTGCACAAAGAACACCCTCTCCTACTAGCCAGCTTTACTGAACAAGCCAATGCGCTAACATTCAACCCATTACTGGACCAGTTACCCACTACACTGACGTATCAATTACAGTACCTTCATATCTGAAACAACGAAACAAGATCACGCATCATTTTTTTGTAAGTTGGTTAATCAGACTAATCACAGCATGTTAATATTCGTGTAGGGCTATGCTGCCTGACTGAATGCCTAACCGGGACTTTTTGTTTGACCAACCTGGACGTCGGGAAAAAGCCTTTAAACCGGGTCTGCCCCGGTTAAAACAGGACGTCTGGTAAACCTAAGTGTATATAATGTTAGAAAGTTAAATTTTCAGGCAAATATCTGCAAAGCTTTTGCCGAAGACAAAAGCAGCACTATTATGGGGACTTCGTTTTAGGTTGGGCAATTTTGCAAAAGCCTGTCTTCAACCATTAGTAACTAGGATTTCAATCAAAACGTTGGAGAACTATTTACCTATCTATATATTGACCTATACCTCAAAATATAAGGACTTGACTAGGAATCAAAGATAAAATATACATTTATCCTCACTTCTTGTAATGTCACGACAATGGTGACCATAGGCGTACGGGAAGGCATTTTACCGGGGAAGGGCTGAAAATAACAATTTACCAAACTAACTTTTTTAGTTGGATTCGAATGGAGCCTGAAACATCTTGTCACCCTGTTCTATACAGTTAAATTCATTTATAACGGTTTCGTCTGTAATGTCAATTCGCCTATAATGTTGTATTTTGTTCGGTCCCGATGGCATCTTTTACATGCATTTCATTCCGCTGAGAACTTAAATTCGGCAATTACGTTTTTTATGCGATCCCCTAGATGTGCCGCTATAGGCAAATTCTGTAGGTACCTTGCTTGTTAACTCATGGGGGCAAAGTTCCTTGCATGTTGTGTTCTCCAAGACAAGAAGCGTTACTGTAATTGCCTTTATTGATGCAAATATGTACGCGACTCCCATGGCGCAATGCAACGGTTAAAAGCGACGGTTCCGGATCGAAGGGTCTGACCAATGACCGTGAAACCACGTGTTTGATTGCCTTTGGTCTGACTCTCTACACCTGCCTGTGTTATCGTTGCTGTGCCCTTGAGCAAGGCACTTAAAGACGCACACTCAAGGAGACTAAGCAATCTGCACGTCCGTGCGGCCCGCTTCTGCGGAAGATTCCACCTCGGGAAATGAAACACGCACTCAAAATACAAGTGCCAGTGTACCAACAGCCACGACTTTGGTCCAGATTACACACTGACACTAGCCCAAATTGCACGGATCACCACCAAGTGAATATTCACTGAATACACTGTATTGGAAATTTTTTCACCGTTCAGAATTTTTGAGCAACTTTTCGCTTGCCCAGAAAAACAGAGTTTGCCTTGAAATTTTTCACTGTATTGAATATACTTTTTACGTTCAGGATTATTGAGCAACTTGCGCTTGCCCTGAAAAACAGAGTTTGCCCTGAACTTTTTAAAGCCGGAGGGCTGCCCCCCCGCCCCGTACGCCTATGATGGCGACCAACAGACACAAAATATATTTTTTCGTGACTCTTACACTTTGTGATTGTGCTGAATGCATTGGTTCGTAAGTCATCTGATTTACTTGAGTTTAGCCAAAAACATAACGCAGCAATATTTTCATCCAAGTGCTAACTTTTGCTTTACAGGCAGGCTCGTAGCCAAGGGGGGCATTCCGGGGCAATGCTCCCCAATTTTATTGTGTCCAGAAAAATTTGTTTTAAACATATAGTAAAAACTAAAATCTTGTCCCCGGAAAAATGTATTTCGCCCCAAAACTCAATACCTCATCACACCTGGACATTCTTTTTGTGTTAATTGAAACTTGTCCATTTTTACCAATTCACCGTTGTGCGTTTTTATTTCTGTTCAATCTCAAATCTATTTTCGTGTCGTTATGCAAGTAGAACTCTTAGAATGAAACTTTTGACACTAATTTCATCCATTAAAATCTGGTGTTCAACCTGACAAATTGATTGTGAAAAGACTGAGCAAAGTTGCACCACATAACAAAGTCACAAGACAGCAGTCACCAAACGATCAGGTATGCAGAAATTGCATTGAGGCTAGGTGGACATGTATGCAGATGCCAACAAGGTGAGATTGAAAGGAGCATCCACAACCTGGTAAGAGGATATCAATGGAGATTTTGATATAGGGGTGGGGCTGCAAGCATGATGCACAGTAGTTTTTTGTTTTTTTGAAAACAAAAACTCCTGTTTTTTGTTTTTTTTGAAAAGAAACGGGTTTTTGTTCTTTTTTTCAAAAAACGCAAAAATCCATTCTGAATTGTTTTCATTGCATCATGCAATATCACCAGTTTCAGAATTACACATAACCTATTTTCATTATGCCATTCAAATTTGAGGGCAAAGAAATATATCCCATCTTTGTTTTCGCAAAGTGTTGTTGGTCAATGGTAAGGCTTTGCAAGAACGCGCACATCAAGCAGAGAAAAGCCACTCCCACACAACCTCTGCAGTTTCACGTCAAGTTTATGTACATGCCCAGCTAGTTCAGCATCTATGTAGTGTAATTTTTCAACATATGATTTGGTATGGTCCTATATCAGAAACAGCTTGGATGTAGAGAAGTCAGAAAAATTGATTAAAATATACCAATTTTACAGAGCTGAAGAAAATAACCAGTAGAATTTAATCAAACTGTTCGAATTATTCTTCTCTTTTTTTCAAGTCCTTCAAATTTCGTTTCTGTTCGTTTTGTTTCATTAAGAAAATGTACTGCTAACTGTATAAGTGTGCTGCTTATTTTATTTTGTACTTCATAGTACATTTTTCAAAGGAAAAGTAAAGAGTGGGATTTTTTATTGGTTTTATTGTGTTTTTTTAAACGGGCATTTCAAAAAAAAGTTAGTGTGTTTTTGGTTGGGTCCAATTACATCTACACTGAAGATGATTAGGATATCTGCCAAGGGCGTACGCAAGGGGGGTTTGGGGTTAACTCCCCCCCTTGAGCTTGATATTTTACAAAAACTTTATCACCTGCGCAAAGAGGATTAATTGTTTTCGCATAGTTTTTGTTTGTTAATTTGTCGGCTTAATGCAAATACCAGGGAATGAATTTGCATGCAAATTTCAAGGAACATTGTAAATGGGCCAAAGAGTAATAATTAAGTTTTGGTGGGAATCTGGATTATCGTCTGCGTCCAGTAACCGTCTCACCACTTTTTGCGGACCTTTCGCATTTCCCAAAAACTTTCCCGAAAAGTTTTTTGTGCACCTTTTGGCTATAAATATTCTGCCACAAAGATCATGAAAACCTTTTTTGGTGTACCTTCTGAAAAAGTTCTTCATGTTTTTTTCTGCAAACCTTGGGCGCCACTTTTTGAAGTCAAGCAACGTTTGGCGCCATTTTTACCCGGATGTTCAGGACTTTTGACCAGATTTTTCAAATCAAAACTTTTAGGGATGCGCTTGCAACCCATGCACCCCAGCTTCAACACCACTGCTTTTCATAACGGTATCATAGATAGTTTCATCGTTTATTAAAATCGACTTAAAACGAATTTATTGCAGCTATTCCGACACCCAGAAAATTCAGAATAAATTTCTATAATTTCTGTTCTTATTTTTGAGGTCAACATTGTTAATGAACAGAAAGAAACGTAATTTGTAACGATTGTTTTATAAGCTTCCATTGCGCTCAACTGTTGTACTGCTCCCACTTCCCTACAGAACCGTCGCGAGAAAGTTTTCAGTGGGAGCGCTTTCGGTCTGCTCATGGGGACTTGAAATTCTGACATTTGATAAGAACTCCATCGATTTCTAGTGCTTCATAATTCAATTTGGGGGGGTGGGCTTGAAGCTTTGTTTGGAGGGGCTAAGCCCACAAAATCCTCCGCGTGGCGACGGGAGTGCTCCCCTACCGCTGCTCCGGCGTCCCTGAATATGCATGTTGTGTCAACAAACTTCGCCAAAACGTTGGTTTGCAAACGTTGATATTACGTCATATTGTGACGTCCCAAACAGCATTTATTCAGTAACAATGACGACCATAAACCACTGCTCAATACTAGAATTTGGTAGGGGGGCATCCAATCAAGCAGTCGTCCCGGGCATCACAAGACCTCTGCACGCCACTGACCACACCTCTTATAAAATGCATGAAAACTAATGTTTTCTACTGCACGAGTGATATGCACGTGCGACCAGTACGATTCAGCATTTTGTGCTCTTCAGCTGACAGCTCGGATGAAACCCAATTGATGTATTAGCGTGATTAGTCCTGCTTTTAAAATACCTCTATAAACAAGATTGGAAATCTATATTTATAAAACTTTACTTCTGCGTCGACTCGATGACTTCATTGATTTCACACTAAACTGTTCCCCCCATTTTACAGAAAAATTGCGCCCATGTATCTAAGTACACCACTTGGTCTTCAGCATAACTGATGAACAAGCAACTTACACCCTATAAGTTATAAATAACTAGGTGCAATTAGTTCAAGTTACAGAGATACTAGCGAAGCAAGAAGAAATGTATCAAGTGGTTCACACAGAAATATAAGGTGGAGTGGTTGAAAGATCCAGTCCAGGGCCGGCCTTAAGCCGATGCAACCGATGCAGCTGCATTGGGCCCCGCGCCTCTGGGGCCCCACGCCATGGTGATTGTTTATTTTTTCCAGATATACCTAGCGCTTGCGAATTCAGTAGAAACGCCATATAAAGTTCATTGTTAACCAAAAACGCTCTCGTCAGAACCAGCGAATTTCCTCTATTGTCGAACGTTAGCAAACGTACTCAATCCTCGTGATAGTGCCTTACATCTGAGCTCTACCACGATCGTAACACGGTTGAATGAACACGATGACGTCATAAAATCACTGCTCAGAGGGGCCCCGCGCACTGGTCTTGCATTGGGCCCCGCACCTGCTAGGGCCGGCCCTGATCCAGTCGCAAAGGTTCGCTACAGAAGGCAGTTTAGGAATGCAAATATTAGTTATTGCAAATGCTGTCAGATCACCCTTAGAAATGCAAAAAATCCATGCTGTTGCAACAAAAAAATACAGACAGACACAAAATTTCATTAGCAAAGTTATGGTACATATTCATCAACACGTGTTGTGACTAACAGATGCCAAGGCATGGAAGATAATAACAAGATTCGCCTGATTTTGTGTCTACCTGGGTTTTCTGTTCATATTTGAGATTTTTTGATGAATATATATTGGGTTTTTCAAAACATATCATTAGTAGCCCTGATACACTGTATGTCTGCACCATAGTTTTGCAACAAGAAGGTGAGTGGATGAGTTTCAAGTGGGAACCAATGTCCTGACCGAACCACAATGCAGCCTGCAAAAGTTATAGCAACAGTTACTGATGGCCATGTAGTTTTGATCCTTTTGTTGCAATTGCAAACCCATAGACAGCTCATGTCGGTCACGAATAAGCAAATTTGACATGGTCAGCAAAATCTGCAGCCGTCAACGAAATGCGTGCTCACTGGTTAGCTCATTCCGCTTAAATCGCATACATTTGAACAGAAAAGCAATCTTCTGGTGCAAATTTAAACTTTTTCACTGCTAACTCTGGTGTTGGCTGAGATTCTTTGTTTTAAAGTTCGATTCTTACATGTGTTTGCTGACTTGGATAGAAGCAGATCCATCGCCAGGTCAACAGCATTTGGGGGTCTTCGTATTATGTAATGAGGTAGAAAAAGACTTTATTGGGGAAAATATAGCTGAGTTTGGAGATATTGAGTGTTGATTTGGGGGGTTCAGCCACAAATATTTTTCATAACCTGGACTAGTCAGATTGTTTTTTTTTCTTCACATAAGCAAGGTCCCAATATGTGAAACGGTATTGACACTTGATTAAAACTCTACCTTTGTTAGTATGGCGTTACATATATATTTTAGGGCAATATGCATTTAGGCCAAGTGTGAATCTATCACACAATATTAGATCCTTTTCACCATATCCAGCACAACCACCTAAAATAGAGTAATGTCATAGCAAGTTCCTTCCATTCATTTCTTGTTTTAGAATTATCGCTTCAGAAAAAATAAGTTTTTCATGTGAATGTAACTGCGTAAGCTTCGTCAATAAACGAGATTGTCATTTACCTGTTTATTAGACTCCTCTCTTGGCACTTGTTGTTAATGTATAAAGAAGCACCACTTTGCGCGCTGCAAACGTCAACGTCTCATGTGCTACTTCTAAGCAGGTTGTGAATACGTTGCAGAGATTGTGCTTCTGATCTCGCTATGCATAGCCAAAACAGTGTCAAACACCAGCGCGCAGCATACTTTGGAGTTAGAGTATATCTTTGAAATACATTTTGTCGAGATTCTATTTGAATAAGAGCTGATGATGCTACTTTGTAGGCGAAATATATACTCTGTAAGATCTTAGTGTCTGATTCTGTGCTGATAAAGGATCTCTTTCCATAAACATTTTGTCGATGGAAGACATTGCTTGCGAAACCAACAGTGTTCTACAGTAATTACTGTGTAGCTTGTTAAAAATGGGGCTCATTTTTTGGACCTGCTTCAAACGATTTGTGAATTAATGATATAAGGTGCTTTTACACTGTGGTGATTCCCTGAAAGATCGCATAGTGCGACCAACAAAAATAACCACTTTCTTGGCCTACAAAAGTAGCCACTTTTAGAGGATACCCACCGATGGATATTTACCCGGAGTATTTAAGCTAGTACAGATCTTTTGGCGCCCCCTTATATGACTGCCACCCCCCAAAAGCCTGGTCTGGATAATGGGCGTAGCCAGGGGGACCAGAGGGGCCATGCCCCCCCAAATTTTTATAAAACATAGTCATATTGTGCTTTGAGAGGCGTTTTTCCAAACAAAATGGTGTTATTCGCCTAAAATCAAACATTTTGGCCCACCCCAAATTGTTGGCCCCCGCAAAATTTTTAGGCTGGCTATACCACTGGTCTGGATCCGTAACTGGTAACAGCTTTGATTAAATTTTTAATTGCATTCGTCAAGAACAGACGCACATCAATACATCAAAAGCTGAATTCATCGCTACGTTTTACGACGCCGCTGGCTGCAGCAAACAGCTCCTGAAAACCTCTAAATCATAAACACATGATCACGCTTCGCTTTTTTCCTTCAGCATGCAATGTTAGAAGTACGTTAGTTCTGTTACAGGCACATAAAATCTAATGGCTACCGTAGGTTTTGTGAAAATTTATTCACCTACCGTGGGACGTCCGTATTGCAGCCATTGCAAATTACAGTACGTTTTCCACAAATGGATCCAGGACGCCAGCACGATATTTTTTGGTCAATTGAATACCGTTTACCACTTCTCGAGACTGCAGCAGCTTTGTGCAGCAAACAAACCGCTCTTAATATTTGCAAATTGGGTGGAAACACCACTCTGTACTTTAAACTTCAACGTCTCACGAATACCAAACAAGACGGATTTCGTCAGTGTTTCGCAAGCACCTTGGTTGGTGCACCCATGTAAAAAGCGATTTACATAGCTGACCATCCACACGACAGTCAAAGCAAATTGATCGAGAGATGTCTCTGCTAAAAAAAGGGTTTCAATATCCTAAAATCAATAACTACCACTTTGTGGACCACAAAAGCATGGGACATGCAAACCCACTTCAAAAATATCTGGACGATCTGCATGGAAAAATAGAGTATGGAGATTTACAAAAAGGAGATATTGCTATTCAATTAATCGCGCAGCTTGTTTTGGGCAGCACGCAATCCCCATATTTTTACTGGACAATGGTCTTTTTAATGGACTTTTATGAAGCAAACCGTTTGCAACAGTATTTGTTTTGTCATGGGTTACCCCTGGTTTGCTTATGATCCTAGTAATGTGGCTGATTTCTTTAGCATTTTTCCAAAATCGTTTTGAATTATTCAGGAATTAAAACATTAGTTCTCAGAAAACGTGCTGGAGTGCACATGTAGATCACTCGTAGGAAAAGGTTGTCACCAAATCGAAAAAACAATTAAAAGAAACTCATGACAAAATTGACTTTCAACGTTTGTTTCGAGAAACGGGAAAACGTTGACAATACGCAGAAACGTTTTCGGGTTAAAAATGTGTATGCAAATGTACATGGACGTAGCATTTGTAGCTTTCATATTATTGCAAACTGCAATCAAAATTCTTGATTCCGTCTCCACGTTTGTTATTATATACCGCAACGAGAGAACGTTATAATGACCGAGACTACTTTCACAATATCATCCAAAGTAAACAAATTTAAAACACTGGAAGAAACAGGAAATCTTTTTTCGGTCTTCAGCAAAGATTTTACGAAGTGGCGGCAATCGGGGTAGGGGTGGTTTTCTTCAGATTCAATGGATTTTCAGTACCAGCTCCAAAAGTTTTTCCAAAACGGAACTTTTGTCCTGCAAAGTCAAATGTTTCAATTGCAACGTAGTTCACGACAGTTGTTTTTTTACAATACGTCAAACTAAAAACCATGCCGAGCAAAAAATTTTGGCGGGAAAGGTTGATATTTTCAAAATTGAAACTGTGCCTGCAATTACCACAAGTAACTCTCTTTTTTATAAGATAAAGAGAAGAAAATTGCCAGGTGACGTTTGCCCAACTCCAAATTTGAAGAAATGTTTGCTATAGAACCTTGAAACCTTTTTTGAAGGTTTCTAAATTTTTCAACTTTTCAAAAAAAAAGTACAGTAACAGTTTTGTTTTTTAACTTCTACTGCAACTGTGTGGTTACAATCGAGCAACTGTAACACACAGAGGCATACGCAAGGAGTTTGGGGTTAACTCCCCCTTGAGTTTGATATGTTACAAAAACTTCATTACCTGCGCAAAGGAGATTGATTGTTTTCGATTACTTTTTGCTTGTTAATTTGTCGACTTAATGCAAATACCACGGAATAAATTTGCACGCAAATTTCAAGGAACATTGTAAACGGGCCAAAAGTAATAATTAGGTTTTGTTGGGAATCTGGGTTATCGTCTGCATCCAGGAGCCATCTCACCACTTTTTGTAGACATTTGTCCACTACTCTTTGTATTGCCTGCTATGGCTGATCAGCGCATGCGCTGACCGCATTGGCTATATTCCCAATTTCTGTAACATGGTAGAACTGTTGGACGAGCTCAGAAACAGGATTTGTTGACATAGAAGCATTCAGGCATTTGATAATGTCTCAGCAGGAAAAAGGAAAACTAAAAGTTTTCTGGACTTCTATCATAACAAAAAAGCGAAAGTTTGCTTGCGTACTTTATGTGCATTCTCAATTCTTGTATAGTTCAGCAAGATTCGATCTCGCAAAGCGGGTGTGTACCAGCCAGTCCAGCCGCACACCTATGCTCGACTGCTAGTGCTCGTATTCGACGAAACATAAGCGCAGCCTCATTTTGCAGTTGTGCATTGCGCTGACGTAGTATTGAGTGTGTTTTACTACCCTGTTTTAACGCGCAGCCTGATATTTTTGCAGATATGAACTGCTGCGTCGTAGCATTGAGTGTATTTTCCTCCGATATCCTAACTTAGAGGGCTGATATAGTTTATTATCAGTGCAATGACACATAAAATAAGGAGAATGCGTGTAGAAGAATATGCATATTGTGTCAACAATCTTCCCCAAAACATTGGTTCGGAAACATGAATATGACGTCAAATTTTGACGTCACAAACGGCGCACACGAAATACAAATGACCACCATATGCCACTGAAGGAAACCACCCTCATGAAAATTTTCTACGTACGCCACTGGTAACACACGTTGATGAAACTATTGCGCGTAATAGTCTACAAGTCTATCTGTTTAGTCTTCCATATCCTAGTCCTAATTCTTTCGAAATACAGTAGGAAATCAGGAGTTTTGTCTCCCTGTATGAATTCATCAAATTTGATCTATAAATATCCGCAGAGATATTTTAACCGGTAGATGGCAATATAAATCTTTTATCTTAAAAAAGATTTCTGTCGACCTTTTTTACTGTTTGAGTGGATTTTGTAACACGAAGAAGAAAATGAGGGTACTGCGAAAAAAACAAAAAAGATTTATGTGTTAATTGAAGGTGTCCGCATAAAATCGAGAAAGAACGTGAACTAATTTGCAATATTTGGTAAAAGCTCCACCCCTTTCTTCCCCTTTTTGTCATTTTGTGTGGATAAACACTGTGTGACAGCAAAAAAGAGAAAAATCAAACGACGCTATGCAACTCAGAAACCCTCATATCTGGTTTTGATTTCATTTACGTACAAATGTTTTATCTCATTTCAAAAATTAGTCATTGTTTTTTAAGCAAAAATGGCATTTGTGCGAATTGGTTGTCAACGAGACAGAAAAACCCAGAATTGGGAGTTCGACAGAAAAACCACATAACTCCATCAACCAAAAGTGTTCCCTTCAAACCAGGAAAACCAATGTGTAAACGTTTCAAAGAAATCGAGCAGCTTTGAAAGAAATGCTGAAAAGTGGCGTGTAAAAACAAACACTATCAGCTCCTTCGCACCACAGGCTACACTGCTGCAGTGTGAACGATACTTGCGTTGTGACAACTTTCACCCAACTTTGCTTTTATCCCAAAGAATGTTTTAAAGTGGACTGCTGAGGATTATATTGACCATCAGGGACTGTGAATAGCCGCTTTTGAAATGAAATTTACGGATCTGGAATTACAATAAAACTAGTTAATTCCAAAAACTAAGCGGCGATTGTGGCCAAAAACATTTTATTAACTTTATTCCTTGCTGCTCCTAATATGTATGCAAAAGTAGTTTTGTACAGTAGATCATTTTGCTTTACTCTGCCAATCGTCAACACTGTTCTACTCGTTCATAGATGCTACCTTTGGTAAACAAAAATGAATACATGAACGTCATAAATTTTTGTTTTGCAATGTGATACTAAGCCAGTGAAAAGCTAACTCAACTTTTTACAGGAATATCAATGGGTTAAAATGTCAGAACACCAGTGTATAAACGATTGTACTAAACAAACATATGCGTTTTTACCTGGCACGTATCCGGAGTAACGCGGGATGATGCCGGAATCAATCAAAAAAATGTCGTTTTTGGTTCCGGTTCCAACAAATGTAGGCGTTGGTCTGGGCGGACGAAGACGGCCGATTGTTTCCTTGTTCAAGGGCTTGTCAGCAGACCCTAAATGGCGCTCACGTTCTTTTGTGAACTCTCTCAGAGATTGATTTGTGACCACTGGGAAGCCATGACCACCCAAGTCTTTGTAGAAAGGAACGTGGCCGGCAAAGCCTGGAAGGAGTAAAACAAGCAGTCAATGCGATTTCGACGCATTGAAAACAATGACACAGAAATATGAGTGCATAGAACAGACGTGATGTGCGATTTCAAACGTTTTATCTCAACTCGTTTCAAGCTTTTTTAAGGGAATGAAAGGTAAAAAGGAAAAATACATGTACATGAACGGCAGTGTGTAGCTTTTGTCAGGTTTCAGTAGTTTTATTAAACTGGCAGCGTACATTTTATTTAATACGCAAGTTATACCTGTGTGGCATAAATTTAAGGTTGAATCTTTATCATGGTGTGTACAAACACCGAGTCTAAAAACGGATAGCAAATAAACAACGTAGCCCTAACTTCTACGTATTAATCTCGAAGCTAGACTATCTCTAGTGCTGGTCATGAAAATAAAGTGCAATTGGTGATGATGGGGCTGCAGCTCGTGCGTTTTGCAGGTTCCGAAAATAGGAATATCCTTTATCCATCATTACTCCCAAGTCCAGTCTGGCCTGGAGTTGTGACACCTAGCATGGCTCCAGGTCCAGCTGTGAGCAAAATAATCTTTATCAAGGGACGACTATGCGCTTTAGGAATGCAAGGCAATCAGTCGAGACACGTGGAACCGATAGGAAGGTCGGAAATGTTTCTTCACTCGGGCAGACCCTGAACTTTGAATCTGGCCGAAACGCGTTTGCCACGCCTTTCCTTGGGGCTCCCTGCAAGATGCAAAGTCAATTTCACTGATGACTGGCCTGCACAATGACTATGATCTTTTTCCGAGCTCGCTTTGGAATTTTGTCGGAGCGATCATCCTCTCTAAGTAGAGGCTATTCAACACGATGAGCACTGTTTGCACCGACTGTTATAATAAGTGAAGGAGCTTGAAAAACACAGTCATACAATTTTCAGTTAGCTATTCCGCTGTCTAAAAACATCAAACAAATAACCTTACTTGGCACAAAGGTTAATAATTTTTATGTCCAACGTTCTCAGAAGTCATAGATGAATATTTTGATCGCGTATTGATTTCAGACAAACTTTAACGACATCTTTAATATTCCATTAGCTAGAAAGCCATCATACAGCTAAAAGCGATTACCAAGTTTTATTTATCTAAGGTGCAAAGTAGCAATAAAACGATGTTGCAGACATAAAATCAACACTTCTAGTAGTGTAAACTTTACGGCCAAGAAACAAAATCCAAGTATATTGGAAAAAACACCATCTAGTCTCCCACAACCAGACACGGCGTTCTATCAAATAAACCAAATCAACTTTCCAGGTTATACGATTCTTTTAATAAAGTTGAAACTGCTCTTAGCAATTTAGCAATGCTGAAACGTTTAGATGAGGTGTAGTCCTGCGTACCTGATTTAAAATATTTCATGGGATGGTCACTGGGTAAAAAGTAAGGAGAGCCGTGCTTTTGAGCTGCGTTTGGAGAGATGTATGGCGGCATATTTTTCCTCACAGCATGGAGTGGAAGACGGTGACGAGTGCCCAACATCTATTGAAGCGACAAGCATTGGTCACATTCAATCAAAGCAATCACCAGAATGATCGATTTTTATCTTAACATTTTAACTTGGCATTACCTCTTTCAAATATCGGCATGTTTTGTCGTCAAACGTTCGTTTGAGAATCGTAAATTTTTTAAAATCAAGCTTCTTTACCTCTTTACTGGTATAAAAATACTCTATGGATTAGGCCAGTGGTTCTCAAACGGGTGCCACTTGCCTTACCCAGGGAGGAATTTTTAATTCCTGAGAGGAAAAGTGTTCCAGGGAGGAATTGGGGAGGAAAAAATGTGGGTGAAAAACCTTAAGTTTTTATTATTTGTTTATTAAACACACAAAAAAAGGCCTAAAAATTTTAATTGGTTCATATTCGTCTATTGTTTCTTCACAGGTCGTGTGAAATTTTTGCAATTATCTTTTTTGTGATTTTTATTGGGGAGGAACTGACAGTGTTTGGGTTTATGAAAAAAGGTTTGAGAACCAGAGAAATATGAAAAAAGGTTTGGAACCATTGGATTAGATGATACCATAGGCATAATAATACGATTACTGCTCTGGATCAGATAGCATGTTTATCTCTGATAGTCATTGCAAAAAGGAAATTGTTAGATTCATTAGAATTTAACTGTTTATTGAGTTAATTCACAAAAAGCTATCTATATTAAATGTGTTCAGTTTCTTACGCATTAACGCATAAAACTGAAATTGGAAATAATGTGCAATATTTGCTTTGAACTCAATTTAGCAAAAATTGCTCTGATATCACCCTAAAATTGCCATATAAAAGTGATCACATTGTTTCAGACGTCAAAGTGCTCGTTTACGTCTTAGTGTAAAGTTAGCGAAACGCTAAACGCTTACAATCATTAGATCAATAACGCGAATATGCACCATAGAGTGTCTAAGTAGACGCATCAGCGATAGACCATTTGTTGCAAACCACCTTCATAGAAAAGTTCATTACGGACTTGACATTGATGAAAAAAATGCTCAAATCACCCGTACTGTGTCTCAACGTAATGATCCCATTCCAATGACAGAGAGCGCCTATAGCCAAGTTAAGGAAAATATGTTTTGTAAGACACACATTCAAAAGACGCTCACTTGTCTTTCAGATTCATATAGATCGGTTGAAGAGTGCTGGGCTCGCAAAACCCGACTAAGCTGCTGAAGCTTTTGTTGCTTTCTGGATTGGTCGGCTGTGAATTCTCTCAAGGCGTCATTGCAGATATCCGGAAATGTTTTAGAATAGTACGCTCCTGAAATCGCTCTTGGAACGAAACCTTGGTACAAATACAAAAAAGGAATGGCTTTGCTTGCCGAACGTAGATTGCACTCATACTGAAAGCGCTTTTTGTTGTTGCTGTGATACTCATAGAGCTGGACGAGAAAACACCACACATCAGTTCGCAGACGTTTGTGGCAGCGCTATAGCCTATGTGTAGGTTTAAGCGTCGAGCATCTTGTTCGAAGTGTATCTCCAACGCCAACAGCCCACCAAAGTATTTAGTTCTTCAGAAACTTAAGCACTTTAATCAGGATTTAGTCAAGAACCATTGGTTTCAACCACGAGTAGTGCAATCAGAAAGCGTGTCAAAATCTCCTAAATCAAATCTCAAGTGTTCTTTTTCCCTAGTCAAGCACAACGTGCGGTGGCAGTTGCCGCTTGGACCAAAACACCAGTGGCTTAAAACAAACATTTCGTTTTATGCTCTATTGAAACGTTTTTTGTCGCTGAAGTCGTAGACGGCCCCAATCCTGGATTCAAGAAACAGCAGCATGCATCTGCGTGCGCAGACTGCAGTGAATAAGTGTCTCGATATCGCGAAATCAGTCTGCCCTTTGTCATTTTGACCAAAATATACAACAAAGTTCAGGAAGCAACATCCCGTGTTTTTAAACCAAACTCTTTGAAAGTTCTTTAGTATTCCAAAAAATAATAAATCTTTTATTGTACATACACTGCCAAGCATCCACATCTTATTTCAATCGAACGATTTCTGGTTGTCAGCCTTTATCACTGTACGAATAATCACCACTTGACAAAAACCTAAAACTTTTGCACTTCTGAAGGTTGGAAGATTAATAGGTAGAGGAATAACTTCACAGTGAAGTCCTCACTAAATTTTAAGTGTAAATTCTAACATTACTAAATACAAAGGGAAAGCGCAGTTTGTCCCCTTAAGTAAGAAATTAACATCATGGGTGGTAATCACTGTGTGTAATGGTTCAAGACAAAAATTAAATATCCACAGGTTAATAAGTGCAAAAGGAGTCGGAAATTAGTGGTTCAAAAGTTTTTAAAGGTAAATTGCTTCCTGAGTATCTCTTTAGTTTGCTTCATTCAATCAGTTGTGAATAGGCCAAGCAAAAGTGAAGATTTTATCATTTTTTTGTTCTTTTAATTGTATTAGCAACATAATTGGATTTACTGGCCCAACATTCAAGCTAAATCTTGATAGAAAACCTAATCGTGTCAAGAAATCATTACCATTTTTGTAGAGCAGTGTGCACACTAAATGTTGAAAGCAGTTTTAGGCGAAAACATGGAGATCCTGTTTGTGTTAGCTGCATCAGGTTGAAACTTATTAAAATATACTACGCCAAATTATTAAGTTTTAGTTACACATTGCTCTTGGGAAACATACAGTAAAAAAAGAAATAATGCTGCATGAAACTTATAATTCTACGCGGAGCATTGATAAAGCACATTAATGTCAAAGGAAATAATAAAATATCGGAAGGAAGCAAAGTTTATTGTGTGGCAGAATGTGGTTTGATAAAGAAGGACTCGTTGTTCTACAAGCTTCTTTGTGTAATTCCTGATCAACTGCGTGTAGCAGTGGTGTAGGAGGTAGGGGTGCATGGGGTGCAAGAACACCCCCAAAAGTTTTGATTTGTCGAAATCCAGGCAAAATCTCTGAAAATTTGGGCAAAATGGCACCCAAGGTTGTTTGACTCCCAAAAATGGTGCCCAACGTTTGCAGAAAAACTAGTGAAGACGTTTTTTGGTGTGACTCCAATGATCTTTGTGGGAGATAATTTGTACCGAAAAGTTGCCCAACAACTTTTTGGGCAAGTTTGGGGAAATCGGGCAAAAATCCTTCGCACCCCCAAAAATTTGCTTGCCCCTACACCTATGGTGTATACAACGGGACTTTGAACGAGTTCCATGTGCTGCTATGTTCAGCACAACTTCACAAGTTGTTTGACATCTGTCTCACGAGCCGTTTGATTCAGTTTGCTTCAGAACACTGCAATATTCAAAAATTTCCGCCAGAAAGCAGCAGCTCGTGTTTCAAGGTTCATTTGTGGCCAACGTGAAACCCTTATGAATGTCAACACAGGCAACTGGTGGCAATTGGCAACTGGTTTCTAAAGCACGCGTTGCGTACACTTTTGTGACAAGTAATACGCATGACTGAGTCAAATGTCCTGTGAGTTTTCACACACATGGTTAACATTCCGCGAGAAGAATATTTGGATAGCGGTATTCTGATGCCCGATAACAGCGTTTATTGAAGAAGCAAGAAACGTTTTTGGAGAGATTTTTATCAGAATTTTTATTCTGAACTCACATGACCCAAACAACAGGAAGTGCAAGTAACCTCATTGGGAATCAATGAAGTAACAGTTTGGATGTGAATTGCAAATTTTTGTAACTAAATGTCCCGATAATAGACTGCAATTGATGATGAAGCAAAAATGTTTCATAAATAGACTTTTTTATTTTTGCAACTGTTTGTTTTCAGTTACATGTTGTCTTCAGATGTTTATTATGTCATTTTAGCCTATTCTAAACACTACCGTAATTGAGTGCGACGAATTACCGAAGTATCCTGATCGCATGTTAGACTTGTAGAGTTGATCCCCAACCCTCAGGCGTCTTCTCTCCATGATCTCAGCAATATCATAATCTTCAGAATGAAGCTGTAAAACGAAAAATATTTTTAAGTTTGTATGTTACACAAAGGGTCGTACTAATTTATCCAGTAAAATTCTACTGAACAAAACATTGATGAAGATTTCAAGCGGGTCATTCAAAAGTAATTAATTTGTTAGTTCACTGTCTAACTGTTAAAGAAACGCGATTAAACTCATATATCTATCTTGAAATTGCATAACGTGTTCTGGCAATTGAAATTAGAAAATAGAATACAAGAAACTTGCAAAAAATTTGCGAACTTGTTTTAACTCGTGAAAAAATTTATTAATCTCCTGAAACAAAATACAAGTAACTTTTATAGAACTGACTTTTGGAACATCATGAAAGCCTAGTGGAACTGTGTGAGATCGAGGTGGATCAATAGATCTCAGCACCGAGCAGCTCGACTGCCTCACGTCGGGGGAGAGAAGCAATCTGTGGGTGCAGGCGCCGAACGTTTCGCTGCACTGGTATCTGTACTGCGGCTTGTGTCCGGCATAGCTGTGAAATATGAGACAAATACTGTAGCTAGGAAAGGTTGAAGTGTATTTGGTATGTTGTTTTTTCCCAAAATTCAATTTTTCATTTTTATACCTCAGGCTTGTTGCTATTTTTGAATATCATATAATCCGCACAGAACATTTGTCAACGATCAAGCATAATTCTTTCTTCAGCACATGCTTTTCAGAAAAATATTAACTTCCAAATCGGTATGTAATATTTTCGCAAAGAATATATGGATTTCGTTGAAAACAATATCAAGGATGTAAGCTGCAGTGTACTGATGACGGTAGGAGCAGTTACCGAAACGTTTACAAAATGTCGTTTACATCTTTTTCTTTGGCCGTTATTTTCATTGTAAGGTTGAAAATGTCGTGTAATTAATCTTATTTTAAGGTGAGTTCCTGCCGTTAACCACAAGTATCGTTTCACGTCCAATATGCCCGTAACAACCGGGCATCATCAAGAGTCGGCCCAAATGGGGTCAGTCTTTTTGTAATACCGTTGTTAAATCGGTGGAGGTATTTTGTCAGTTTTGCTTGAAAGCGGTAAAAATTTATCAAAGAAACTAAACATATTGATGAAAATGTGACAGCAAAACTTAGCTCCCTTCGCAAACAGTATTAATTCTGTTCTTGAAACAAGTTATGCTTAACAGCTAAGTAATGCAAATTGGTCAAATCAGTGTCTTTCGAAACGAATCTTTTCACAGCCAAGAATCAGGTATTACGATCTTATCAGGGTACCGGTATGTATCTCGCCCACTAGACAGGCATCATCAGGTCTTATAGAAATTTTTAGGTATTTGGTTCAAAAGTGTTAACAAAAGCACTGAAGGAAATACTAATTTTTTTCAGTAATTTCGTCTGGTTGTTTAATTTGTCTATGAGGACACAAAAAATGCTCGACTTCACCAAATGACAAGTTCCGAGACTGGATGACCACCCAATATTTCAATGTAAGCGATGCAAGCTTTTCGGCTGATCACACTTTTCACCTTCACAGCCTCTTACTTTCGCACGATGCCATCCAGTGATTAAAAACGCGTCAACTGATAGGACCGGCGAAGATTTAAACCCACCGAAACACGATGTCGCTTTTGTTGCAAAACAAATGAACACAAAACGCAAACAAAACCAAATACAATGCCCTGTTGCTCGCACATCTCTGAGACAAACTTGTGCTACACATAAAAGACTGCATCGATCGTAGACCACAACAGTCAAAAACATACAGCACGGTTTAGAAAACATGTTTGCTTCGGAAACATACGACTTATTGCCACTGTATTTAATACTAAGCCCACAGTCTACTTTGCTAACAAAAACGTATAGTTCAGGTGTAGCATGACAATCTCCAGCACCACTGAGACAAGGGTCGTCGGTTTTGTTTTTGTAGTTTTGAAGGTTTCACAACCGTTAATTCAAACGCCATGACATCCCACAAGCAGAGAGTTCCGTTTGGTGCACAAACAACAGCGGCTTCTGATAAAAATTGATGGTGATCATTTGATTACATGGTCAAAGTACGGTATAGACATTGCTGCTTAACATAATAAAAACGTGCCTTTCGTTTTGGTGACCGCGTCAGTGGTCTTTCTGGAAAACACGAAAAGTATTCTTGAAAAAAATTAAACACATTCCTAGATGGCGAAAGAAGCTTTCGTTTGATTTGCGCGTTGTGTAGGTTGATATTTTTCAAAAATTCGTTTGATTAAACAGAGATAACGTTTGTTCGCTATGCGGTTTATTCTTCCAGCAATTCAATGAAAAAATGAAGGCTGTCCTTGCTATACATACTTTTTGATCAAGTGTCCTGAATGAGCAATTGCTATAAAGTCACTGCATATCTTGAGGAATTGCATTTACGTACATTTTTGAAAAATATAAGCCAAGCCTTAAACCGTTTGGTTCACGCGCATATTCTGCACGAGGTCGCCACAGCTCCAAGCAAAACACGTTTTGCGCTTCAACTGAAGAATACTTCATCCGTCCGCTGTAAGTAGTAACTAAAACCAACTTGCCACGCTTCGCATTGCCAGCAGAGATCAGTTGGCATGTTTGCTAAAGTAAAAAACTCGGCGTAGGTTAGCTTGGGAGATGACCCTTAAACTTTTGGCAATAGAGCTCTCGCCTCATCTGAGAGTGGACCAAGGGATTAACCCAAGTATTCCTGAGTACTTCGTGACGCTTCATATCTTATGTGCGTGCCTCGCTTAAAATTGGATGACTACTCTATCTGCTTTGGACTTGACATGAAACAAAGCTTCCTGCTTCTGTGGTGAATAGTTCGCGCAGATAGAGCACGCAATCGAGTGGTAAGCCTAATACGTTCTCCAGAGCTTCTTTTCACTTTGGCAACAAACAAGCGACTATACTTTTCATTCTTTGCAGCGGTAAAAATACATTTTAACTTCAATATCCAGTTTATCTGTAAAAACAAATAAAAATCACATTGTCTATCGAAATAAATCCTTTCCCAGCAAAAGAAATGTAAAAAATCACATGACAGATTGTTTAAATTTAAGTTTTAGAAGTACCTCTAAAGAGAAGCAAATGCGAATATTCCTGGAATGCAGATATGAGAGGTTTGGTGGTTTAATATATGACCAAACACAAAGTAGCAAATGTTCGTTTGGGAGTCACCAGTCACCACTACACAAGTGAATAAGTGGCTCTTACCCTGGAATATGGTATGGTTCTTTAGGTGCAAGAATGCTTGCTCGCAGATCTGGAGAAGTGTTCTCTGGCAAAAGTGCAGGCATCTTAGGGTTTTACGTGAGGAGCCAGTTCAGGTTCTTGATTAATTCCGAATATGCAGCAGTCCCACTTGAAATTGCAAAAGCTTCCTCTGCAGTGCAGCTCGCTCAGTAGCAGCTGACGTTATTCCACAAGCAGAAACACTGAAAGCCGCGCGCAGAGGTCGCTTGGTGACATTGGTTTATCGCTACAAAAACCTGTGTTCCAAACAAACAAAACAGTCATAGTTAACAAAACGTCCCTGTATCAATAGCAGATAATATAAGAAACTTAAGCGCCCTTGCTGGCAAACTTTCGACCCTTCTTTTACGGTGACGCTCCGTGTACCCTACCGTTCTTCCGTTTTCCCGAAATCGCGGAGCTTGGGCAGAAAGAACCATTTCACTAGCGTTCTTTTTAATATTGCACGCCAATCGACCCGCGACCGCCCTATCTTTGTCATAAGCTTTGCCCATTGTTTCAAAAGAGTTCGCGGAGAGCGATAGGTGACACCCCAGCACGCGGCCTGTGTTCAAATCAAACAATTCTGACTGCCTTTTCGTTGCTTCGACCGCCTATTATCCGTTCCTAGCCTTTTGTTTTACTGAAAGCTGGTACTGTATTGGCCTGGTGTTCTTGTTGTAACAGTCTGACTGGCAGACATGCCAAATGGTTGTTTTTTTGCAAGTAGATTGGAAGTTCTTTCAACAGTTTGTGCTCATATTTGATATGACTGTTACCTAAATTTCCAAATGATTAAAGATAGTATCCAACACGTTTGTAAAATTGCTTCCTTGCTCTGCTGCTCAGGGTTGGCTCTTGGCAAAGATCAAACGGCTCTAACTTTCAGAAACTTTTAAGAAAACTTGTGTACGTAATTCTGTCCATCAATGCAAATAACTTTAAAGCTTTGCAGTTGCACGCAGTCACCTTTTGGTTACATGCAAGAAATTTTGGAGTTATATGACGTCACCTACGCTCACAGCAAAGTCCACTTGACACCTAATGCAAAAAGCTGACCACACAGCTTTCTTCCCCCAGTACAACCAATTGAAAAGCGGCTGAAACTCAAATGGCTGGATTTGCGTCTTCAATCGCGACAGACGCTGAATCATTCCGAGCTCGCGTAGCTTGACTGGCGACGTCCTGTATCAGAAAAAATGCAAACAGCAGCTTTGTGTTCCACGTTTTCTAGCTCTTGATTGTTACTGTCTCATCGATGGATTGGGATAGCTAGCGGTAATGGAACACGCAGCTATATAGTATGGAACAATATCTCACAGGTTTCTTGTGGCGTAAAAATCGATATACAATGAATCGGAAACATTATACCTCCTAATAGGGTCGGCATATTATCCTCTGCTACCAATAGAATGTTTAAAAGCACTCAGATGTTTCTGGAAAGATGGTCGCAATGCCGTTCATATAGAACTACACGCAGATCAAACAGAAATATATTTTTTCAAATACTTTACACTACTGAAATACTTTTGGATTCGGTTTATGTTTGTTTTTGTGCAATATAGAAAATATCTATAATTTAAAATTATCAATTTACCAAAAGCAAGTTTTGTTTTGAAGACATTGGAAGCAATTGCTCGTTTAGTCTGAAGTTGACACAAGGCATGCTTTGATGCACGCACATCTCCTATGTGGCTGTAATCATACTTCTGATTACCTCCGCAAGTTGCTGGAAGGTCCAGGTTTTACATACCAGCTAATGTTCATCATATTTTTCATAGAAATGACAAAGTGCAAAAGAAGACCAAATTAAACATAAGCCATCAAACTTTTTCACGTATGATTAAACAGATTTTGAAAGCAACATTTGAAATGAATAAAGAGAACTGGAAAAATCATGGTCGTGATACAAATAACGCAGCAATAAATTTATTTTGACGATCATGTTCTTGCTCAAATAGCTTTGTTTCTTAATCTCTTTCAAGTCCAACCAAAGCAGAGAAGATGTGAAAGTAACACCCACAAAAGTTGCTGACCTCCAAAAAGATTCCCTTTACAGAAAACTGCTATGTCAATCTATTGCAGTAAAGGACATACGATTTCATAACCTGTCGCTCATGGATCACCAAAATTGAAACTTCAAGGCCTACTATAAAATTGGTTTGGAAATGGGTTTGCGTTTAACACGTTTTTTCTACAAAATAACACGGTATATCTGCAAAATAACACGTTATTTCTACAAAATAACACCTTATTCCTACAAAATAACACGTTTTCCTACAAAATAAGACTTTATTTCTACATGACACGTTTATCCCACAAAATAACACGTTTTTCCAAGAAAATCGTGTACGCGCGTCAAACGCAAGTGATCGATTTGCTATCACCAGAAGAGTTCTTGCAGCCTTGTTTTGGAGGTACTGGGAAGTGTGCAAAGCCACAGATTGCTTCGGTAGCGGATTCATGTACTTTCAAACACATCTGTGATCGCTTTAGGTTGTGGCATTTTCAATCAGTGTTTTCTATTCGAACTACAAGCCGTAAGTACAATGACAGTAGTGCTCATTATCCATGAAACCTGCCATTTAATTCCCTTTTTTCGTACCATTGTGGATTTCCTGTCGTCACCCACAACACAGATCTTGTTTACTCTGCTTTTATAGCATCGAACACTTCATTCATAGAAACCAGTTTGAAGAGGACCATCGATTTTCAGTTGTGCACTTAATGAGTTGCGTTTCGAAAAGATCCTTCAAAATTCAACTGGAGTTTAGGTCTTCTCAAGTTTGATGAAAACCTACTCAACAGTAACCGACGAAGACTCTAAGAGCTTGAGGCTGTACTGTGGTCTTGTTCGCCTGTTTCGTCATTACCTCAGCATTTTCCTAATTAATAGCGAAGAAACACCAGTGTTGCGAACCATTGCGAGATTGTTAAAGTGCCGAGCGTAGTGCTAGGTAATAGTGCCACTGCCAACCCTTAATTCAGTATTTGTGGTAAGGAAGCATGAGAAGCAACTGTGGTTTCTACATTTTTGTATCTCAGAAGACCAAAGATGTGTTCAATCTTGACCAAACAAGGAATCTCAAACGTTGGTGTGTATCCCGGTGAGGCAAAATCGTGAGACTACAATAAAAACGGAACGTGACGTGAGGCTCAACCGACAACGCACGCGTTTTGACGGATGTTGACTTAATGGCTACAGATCGGATTAGGGAAAACAACGGTGCGTTAATCCTTTCACAGGCGAACGTTTTGTCAGGCCTTTATCTCGAGAACCTGAAATGTTTGAACAGTCAACCTCTTGAAACAAGAAGATATTTCTTTAAACAAGCTTTCGCTATTATCGGTACCTAACGTTCAGTGTAGCAAGAAGCATCGCTACCGACTGGTGAACGCAAATTTATTGTTAAGAGCTTTCGCTTGATAAGGTGGCTGTACTTTTCCTGTTAACCTTAGCTCATACTACAAGATAAAGTCTGATGTATTTCTTGATTTTTCCCTGTTCTCGTGTACCTGCAAGTTTCTGTGCATAATATTTTTGGAACTCTGTCCAATGGGGTTTCGGTGAAACGTCGCCAAGACGGCAGCAAACACAGTGGAGCTTATCAAAATGATTTATTGCAACCGCCTGGTGGTAAACAGAGAACACTTTGACCCTGTGATGGTAATGGGCGCGTGCGTGAGAGCGCTGGCTGTGCGTCTCATTTCAGTAGAGACCTTACAAATATAGCAGTCATTGCTTTATTGTTACAGGCAAAATGATGAAAGCAAGCGAAACCAAATTAGAGCGGTTCACAGAGATTTTCGCCACGGCACGGACATGCAAGCTTGCAAGAAAAGTTGCCCAGACATTTGCAGCTCTTTGGAAAAACGAATATTTTTGTCATTCCATCTTAAAAACCACAAAAGGTTCAGACAAAAGGTCCACCAGTTTTGAGTTTGTAAGAAAATGACCGCCACGTGACTTTCATCACACGCTTCTGAAAATTACGCTGTCTCCTGCTCACGCTGTGTATCTGATACCCTTGTCAGCGTCGTCCTCAATGATGCTCTGGTAAAGGCTTTCTTTGCGTCTCTTTTTCCTGAATTGCTTGACGAGATTGACAAGCGCAACGACCATCACGACGAAAACCGCGAACGCCGCAACTGCTACAATCGCCCAAACAAACGACGGCTCGCTCGTAAGAGAATCGACACCTGAAAAAACTTGAGTTAAGAACGAAGTCCAAATAAACTTAAGTGTAGGTTATGCACTAAATACATTGAAAAAAAGATAGAAGTACAGACAATTTCAAGGTATCAACTTTTCATGCATTGCTGTTGAGCTCACCAGGAAACTCGACGGCGTAACTGTAACCCAGCTGCTCGCTTGGAACAAACATCTCTCTGTTTCTGACTGGAGGAAAAAACGGCACCATGTTGAAGTCCAAGTTATGTCCAATAGGCGCGTTCTCCACTGGATACTCCGCCACGGTTGCATTCGTTCTGTGTGCGGCAAGCACCACAAACGATAAAAACACCGCTTTAAATTTTTGACAGTGCAAAAGAACTCCGTTTGTTGTGATTTCTGTTTCCGGAAAAATAAAAGCTTTTCACAGATTGTGTAACGAATATCATTTTAAATTAAACTGCAGAATTCGCGATCTTCACTTCTCTGACATCAAAGGTAATAACACGGTTTCAAGGGTTAGGCCAATGGCCAAAATCTTATCTTTCTGGACCAATTGTAAACTACCATCACTGAAAAATATGTCTGAAAACTGCATGCTTGCACGGTTTGACTAATGTTACCATTATTAAAGAGAACATGCGATGGAAATTGCAAAATATTAGTTGCTATGGAAGCAATAAAGTTTTTCTACACTGTTGGGATAACGTAGTCAGTTTCAACATCTTTATGAGGTGTAACACATTTTGACATTTTTATATTACTATTTAAATTTTACTTAATAATTACCGAACAAATGTAAGTATACTTGATTGCTTTTCGAAGTTTTGTTGAGCATCCACAAGGTCTGCGCACGTTTTTTAGGTATCTCAGTATCATCAGGTAGTGCTTTTTTGAGCTAGTGGTAATACGGCAGTAATCATGTAAAGGACATCCGTAAAATATCTTTAATCGCACAATAAAAAGTAATTTTAGTGCTATATTTTTGACAAAAAATCCCGATGTCAAAACAGTCAAAGTCAACATGGCTTGCAGTTTATATCTAAGGTGCAATGCAAACCTGGAAAAACGGCTTAAAATAGCTGAAGTGATAAAGACTCAAAGCAGACAGAATGGTTTGTCCAAGAAACCTTTTAGGAGCAAGCGATTTTATTGAAAGTGTTTATAGAATTTTTGCAGGTAAGTGCGAAAACATATGTTCAGATTCATGCCTAAGTTTCAAACAAGGAAACTCGCATTTGGAATATGCTATACTCACTACCGGATATGTTACACCACAAAACTAAAGACCTCGAATCAGACCTCGAATCAGAGACACAATTATCAACGGACTCGTGAACTACAAACAATTAACCTTTTTCTGAAAAACAGGTCCGTAGCCACTGGAGCATTTGGGGACAGTGCTCCTCCCAATGTGTTTGATGCCCCCAATATTGGTTGTGCCAAGAAAATTTTTTATTCAAGATACAATAAAAACAAAACATTGCCCCCTTAGAAATGTAGTTTCCTCCCAAAACCTTAACACCTGGCCACGGGTCTGCTTACAGATTAAATATTTAGAACTGAGCTCTTTCTAAGTGATTGTCATTCCTTTACTCATTTTTCAGTCCATGCGTTCTCTGGCGTGAAAACGATCTTTAAGAAATATTAAAGTTTTTCAAAACCGGCAGCATAACTTCAGAAAAAATCAGGTAATATGACGTTGCTATGGAGTTTGTCTGATCCCATGGCCAACAATGATTCCAGTAATTTTTACCTTTTCATCCATTCGTCAAAAATTGCATCTGTAAAAGAATGAAGAAGCACGAAAAGAGGATCATTTGCAGAAGCGTGAGTTTGACCGCCGGTGCCGTTCAAAAACAAATGAGCAAGGTTGTGCAGTGTCCTCACGCCCTCTTCGAATTCCCCGTTGGGTTCTGAGTAACCTGCATTTCCAAAGTGATGAAAATACCAGACGAGTTTTGCGTTGGCCGTTGACATTTGAAGCAAAATTAAATGAATGCTTTGAGATAAACTCTTATTGCTGCATTGCAGCTATTTTCATTAGCGCTGAGATTTACAACACCGTCTTCGGAAAACTTGTAGAGGAATTATTTCAGACAAGAAAAAGTTGCACACCCGACCCAAGCTTCATTCAAAATGCTTAACCAATGTTTAACTGACTTGTGAAAACATATCTGGGATATTTTGTAACCTTTGCCACAACTAACCTGGGAAAATTGATAACCAGTGATTGACACGTCTATGTCAGCGTCAGCTAATATCATAATATTCTTCAATTTCCTATAAAGCCTAAAGAGTGGCCACATCAAAGAGGAAATTTAACTGACCTTCAAGAGTGTTCCTGAAACTTCCTTCTGAATTGGAGAAAAATGGCATCGTGTCATAACTTCTGACTTGCACGCAATTTTCCACATCTTCTGGTTCAGGCAACTTTTGTACTGATGGACGTTCGATGTTTCCACCAGGATTGCGACGTAGAGGCCCTGTTTAAAATGGTTGTAGTTGATTTATGAACGAGTGATTGAACGAATGAAAGTTTAAAGGCATTGCACTCACATCTACAAGTGGCCAATGAAAGCACACGTTTATCTGGCGCTAGATGGCGCTAAAACATTAATGGCCTTTACACAAACGAGAAATACAGGAGTAACAAATGTTGCCCTGACCAATATACGTTTCGCCGCAAAGCAGAGAAGCCCCAAAAGACCTACGGTCATTTGGATTGTAGTTGTTTTGATAGAAAGGATGTTACTTGAAAAAACATGTCAGAGAAAGAAATGGGTTATACAAAACAAAGAGGAAAAATGCACTGCTTTTCTCAGGGAATGGAAAAGGCCTTTCCTGTCACAACGTGCTAACTCAACAACCTGTGCATTTTTCTTAGTCGTTTCACATCAAAGGGTGTTAAGGTTCTTCGACATTAACAAAAAATCTTTCCTTGATGCGATGAAAGACCTGGCAAAAATTTGTTTAGATCAGGGTTCTCTACTGTAAATGTTTTTGTCTGATGGCCACATGAGGTATCACACAACAGTTAGAGAGCCGGATATCTTACGTTGTTTGATTGCTCCGGGATATGTTACATTCTATCAAATCAACATATTTTTTGCAAATACATCATTTTTTCAATAATCACAAAATGTCTTTGCAACTGGATGAAATGTCTTCACTCGTCGGATTTGGCCCGCGGTCCATAGTTTGGAGACCCATGGTTTATATTAACTGCGCGGTCCACCGCGCAAAGGAATAGTTTAGAGCAGCGTGGTCCAACTACTTTGGACGTACGGGCCATTTCACAAAAACGTGACAACTCACGGGCCACTTCTAATAAAATAATGTGTAAAGCAACAGATTCAAAATATTTGAAACTGAAAAAAGGAAGATAAGTGAGTGCGTCATTGAAATTATTACACAATAGCGAATAACAATTTATTACACATCTCTACCAGTGGAATGCCTGTGCCCGACGCTCTCTCTGACGCTATCGTTCCTTTTTCCATACCAATGTTAGTGGTGCAAGTCGGAGACTATCGTCCAGTGTTTCGTTTGCCATTCGATTTCTGTTTTTAGATTTGACTTACTTCATCTAGGAGGTTTACTCTCACACACGAATGTGCTTCCAAACATCGAGTGTATTTTTAGAGCGAAGTCTTTGTGTTTGGGAAATCTATCTTTGCTGATTAGTGCCCGGAAGCTCTCTACAGTCTGTAATACCGTTAGTATTGTACATTTTTATTAAAATATGTAATACTTGTTCTAATTAAAATTGCGTATTGCAGGGACGGGCAATTAATTTGGTTCGAGGGCCAGTCTGAGAAGGCCGCGTTTAGCGGATAGACAGAGATTTATTTGGCGGTACTGAGTTCACTGGGCCAGATGTACTCTTCGCGACAGTGAACGCAAGGGAACCGAAAAAACACAGAGGTTATCCAGACAGGTGGCCAGCGGAGGGTTAGCGTCAGGACGTACCTTCTAATTTGATCGTAAAATAGAGAAATAAAATAAAATGGTACACAAAAATGGTACGATTCATTGTTCTTGTGCAAATGCGCTTCATCCATCGCAAGCAATTCAGTGAGACAGATGTAACTTCACACGCTTTTCAACAATTTCAGATTTGAAGATTTTTTCTGAATGCTTCCACGGGACACTGAAAACGCTGTGGCGGGCCAAATGTGACCCGTGGGCCTGTATTCGTACCACACTGTCTTAGAGGAAATGTGGTAAATGTATGTGGTCTTGCTGCGACTGCAGTTGACACGCTTTTCTGCAAGCAAATGCTGTGGTGTCAGTACACTTTGTAACTTATCTGCACTTATCTAGCAATTTGTGCCAGTGTATCTGAATATACTCTAATCTGTAAATAAAACAGGTGACGACCTTCATCCGTTCCGTTGCACAGTTTCACGTTGTCGTTGAACCAATCAAGACTTAGACACACAACGTTCCAGTCAGCGAAACGAGAGTTGGCGCTGAGCAGAACTGGATCCGTTGTACTCCTGGCGCCCAATAATTCGTCGGTGCAAATATCGCACTCTTGTCCTGAAAACGAGGAGATTTCAGTTTAATTTAAAACACTTCGCTGATTAGGAAACAAACAGCAAAAATCTACAAAAGCGTGTTGCAATCTAGTGAAAACATAAGAACAATTTATTTTAGCTTCTGGGTTGACCCCAGAATTAAGTCACCTCTAGGAGAAACAAAAAAAGTACTTTCTTAATCAAGCTTGCCAACTTTGAATGATCAAACGTTACATTTGAAAAAAAACTTTCTGTGGAAAGCGGTTGCGATTTCAGTCATATTTTAGTGACATTATTTTATGAAAAATAATGTTAGATATTTTGATATTTCAAACACAAGGAGCTATCAGAGAAAAAGTTGTTCATATGCATGGAACATTTTCACATTTATGAAAATTGACTAATTATGTATAGCGACTTTAGTCGAAAAAGCGTTTTATTTCACTTTTGTGCAAAAACATTCGCTAAAGGATTTCGTCATTACACGAAGGAGAGACCAGCATTCCGAGCATGTAGTAAAAGTTTCTGCAAAATGTTTTAAAGAAAGAGTTATTGTTTTTCCTTTCACGCGATTGATTTAGCTTTGTGTTCAGTATTATAGATTACCACAACATTAGTACATTAGGATTTTCGCACTATTTAGCATTTTGTAATATTAACGCATAGTTTACTTTCGTATTTGGTAACCTTATCTAAGAAAGTTTTAGTGCGTTTTACGTGCTGTTTAGTGCTACAATTAAAGTTTGCTACATTGTTATTTACTGATATTAGCGTTTCGTTCTTTGAACAACGTTAACGCAAATAAGTTCCTAAATTACCTTTCATCATGAACAGCTTCACTGATGTGATTAGTGCTACTCATGTTCATCAAAAGTGGACAACTTTTCATTTCCTATTGTTAACTAACCTCCTGTTGCGAAATTCCAAAACGGAATAGCGAACGTTGAGTCGCCGGAAAGTCGCTGCAGGTCGAATTCCAATTGAAGAAGATGCATCCTATGCCAAGTCAAGAAAGCTGGTCCTTCGTGAGAGAAGTCAATAGCTGTGTAGGCTTGCCCCGGACCCAACAAGGTGTCCCTCACGGAGTAGTAGTGTAGCCATACAAAAAAATCATAAATGGAAATATCCACGAATTGTGGTTCGGTTCCATTTTCGCCAAGCAAATTCCTGTAGCAAAGTATGAGTTTTAGTTCTGCGAAGTATGGCTATGTGCCTCCTATCCATGCCAGTAAGCAAAACAGAGAAGTCTTTCATGAACTATGTGTTACGATCCTAAATCGATTGCAACAAGTGTGATGGCTACTGCCGGCCTTAAGAGATTGCAATTTGACCACTGGAAAATATTAGATTATTTGCTGCAGTGCGATATCTTGTGATGATTACTTCTCAAGTGTTGCCTAATTTCCTTGACATCAATGCAATCACTGCGGTAACAATGAAATAAGACAACGTCGATATGTGTAGATTTATCAATTTGTTTCACAAGTTCCTTACGTTGGGAACTGGAATGAAGGATTAACTATTGCCCTGTACATTGCGATATCAAACAATCATGGTCGCGCGAATTTTACTTTGTGTTTTGTTGTTAGTAACGGTTTCGGTGTCAGTAGTTTCAATTTGATCCTCCGTTAATCTTTGTTAGTCTTCATGTTTAATTCTAGTTACCGGCAACGTCTGGCTTTTGAAACGCAAAAGACGTAAGAACCGGGTTTATGTTGCTTTGAAAACACGTTTGGGCATGACCTGTGGCCTCACATACTTTGCTATTCATTGAGCGTCAGTTTTGCTTGTATGCATTCATTTAAAAAAACTCACTCGGCACAAAAACACCAAACCTGTAATGGTCTTGCGCGATCACATAGTCTGGGTGAGGGGCAGTCTTCGATTGATCAAGAATGTCAAGAAAGTTTGACTGCTCTTCTTCAGTCATATTTAATAAATTCTTCCGCACAGCCAACGGACGCCTCTCCTGACAGTTGTCGCCTTGCCAGCCGAACTTGCAGCGAGAGCAATCAAATCCCCCGTAATTGTCGTTGCAGACGCAAGATCTAAAGCGCACAAATGACAAAGTTTGAGAACCTGTGTGTTGCTCCACGTAAATTGAAAGACCCTTTTTCATCAGACGTCTTTTCCAAGATGTGTTGATTTTCTAAGGTGGCAGAATGAAAGTTGCAAACATGCCGATTTAATGTGTTTTAGCCAACATAGCAGTGTATTTCTCTGTGGTAAATATTACTCAGCTGTTGAACCAACATCCAACTTCGTTGAATATTATCCAAGCAATTATAGCCTCAGGACCACATTGCTTTTATTTCTTGTTGGACGTACTTTTCGCATGCAAGTTTCGCAAAATGTACTGGGTTATCTTTGACCTCCAACAGCATTGTGAACATCGTAAATCGTGTATCTAGCGATTACTGTATGAATTTCCGTTGCCATGCTTGCGTCATCAGCATGGCATCGACCAAACTCCATTTCCCGCAAGAGTGATTGTGTGCTTTTTTGTGCTCGTTTCTCAGCCCGTTAATTTTTGCGACACACCCTTTAACGCTGCACGAATCCACAACTCTTGCGACACAATCCCACCTCATGCTATCACCCAAGAAATACGTAAGAACTGCTAATATATATATATTCTTCTGATCCTTTAAATTAGCATGCATCACATTTTGTTAACGTCGTAACTACGTCTATTGTATAAAAGCATCACTCATATAAAACCTTGCACTCAGAGCAAGATACTTTTACTTATCTTTTTAGCCAGCAGCTGTTTCCTTTCAACTGCGAGTAGTTTTGCCTTGGGGAGTACCACCACCAAAATAACCTCTGTTCCTTCGCAGCCTCTCACATACAATGTTATAAGTTGGTCTGCTTGGACCTTATTGTAGCAGTATGCAGCGGAGTTAAGTATCAAAGGTACTCGTTAGCGCCGTATAGGCGGCGTTGCAGTTCGTTGCTTGTGAGTGTGGGGACTTTAAATAAATTTACCATATCTTTCTTGTAAGTATATTGGTTAATACGTTTCACAAACAGAAGTCTCTTGAGCGCAGTTTTTCAGACAGAATTTTTTCAGTGTTAACCAAATTTATTAATTTAGTTCCGTTTATGATTAAATGCGTTGATGTAAACAAATAAAAAACTACACTGACCCTTCTCTGATTTGAAAATCCTTTTCATCAACGGTTGATTTTGTTTAAAACTCAACAACTAAAAAATTTTTTGAAATAGGAATTATTCATTATGTATATAATGGTTCATGCTATGTTGTTCGAACAGTTTTACTCAACAAATTCGTCGATTTAAAACTTTCGCAGTAGTTTTTACTTTGAAAAAAAGTGTTTATTGGACAGTTTACCATACAGCTTGTCTCATGCCATATTGAAATTTGATCAAGAACAGCATAATAAAAAGTTTGCTTGCCTGTTGAAAAATCGCTCAGGCCACCGCTCTCTGTCGTCTATTCCGACCAAGACATACTGGTTTCCGTGAGGTAGACCGTCGACAACGATGCTTTCGCATTGTCCCCTGCCCTCCGTAAAACCGCACTGCGATCCCGAGCCATTCATCGGCGGACAGCACTCATGGGACAAAATTGCCTCAAGGGTGGCGCACATTCTCGGAAACTGGGCCCTCACAACGGTGCAGTTTAACATCACGGCCGTCAGCGCCAGCGTATACACTTGAGCAAGCATTTGTTGCAGGTAGTATAGTACAACTTTGCAAATCGCCGAAATTACCTTAGTGAAGTTTCTTTCGGAAGAAAACAAAAAAACTTTAGCGTTGCTTCATTTACGTCAGCCCTACAAAAATCAATTTCCAGCACTACACACAGAATCAACCGCTGAAATATTTCTTCGACATATTGGAAAAGCAAAATTTAGTTTCAAAGCAATCAATCTTAGCATCCAAAGTTGAATTTTGCAACGTTTTACATTTTAATCTTCATCAATGCTGGCACTAGAGCTACTCGCAGCAAATTGAGAAGGTATAACTTTTTTATTTAGCTTGGATTTTAAACGATAAAGCGCTTATTGTTTTGAGAAGCAGTTGTATAAATTACTGGGTACGTTGCCTTTAACTTAGGGCTTCACTGGCAGTGCCAGGATGATGATAAAAACACCGGAACAACCAAGTTGCATCCATTATTTGGTCCGTGGCGTTGACTGCAAAACCGCCACAAACGGACGAAACAAATCTTCAGACTAATACTCATCTTTAGTTTTCTACAGTACGTAGGACATCTCTGTGGTGACAATAGCGTCTACAGTACCATCAAAAAGTTTACTGCTAAAATCGCCCAAATTATGATCAGTTGCTCAGAAGCTATACTGGGTATTTTTGAAACAAATTTACTGGAGAGTTGTTGTAGTAAGAAGTAAAGTTCCTGATCACTGCTGCTTAAATGCCTTCAAATAAACCCAGTTCCTGCTACACTGTTTCATCAATTTCAAAGTTTTAATGATCATTTTATATGTCTGTCCTACGTTTCTCACGGTTAACTCTGCTATATATACAGCCCAAGATAGAATACATCATATCGGGGCAAGCTGGACTTTATTAGAGGCAAGTACTCCGACAGCAATTACTTTTTCTGCTTCTTGAAGGTTCGACCCAATGCAAGCGAAATATGCAATTAACGCGATCGGCTTCAGATCACATGACCACTTTGAAGTGAGCTTTGCAAGATCGGATTATCAATATGCACTGCATGTGTTTGAATCAAGCCGATGGAACGGACGTTGTATTACTTCTGAGTTATTTTCCTTATGTGACTTGTAGCTTGACTGCAGCCTGGAACATGTGCAGGTGTTTGTCAATAAAACAAACAAAAAGGTTAAACAGATAAATAGGTACCTTTGCAAAACGCAACGACTGCTTGGATTGCTTTTCCTGTTCTCAGTGAGTGGACCTTGTCATCTTGTCATTAAATGTGATGAAACTATTTCGGCGCAATGAGTTGAAAGAACTTGCATCGAAATTATGTATGCTATACCCATACATACTACCAAATCACAGCTGTTAGGTATGTAAACCTTTTTTGCTGCATTCGAGTAGTGCTATAAATACCTAATTAATTACAGTAAAAGCACAACATCATGTTCATAGCATTCAACGTGTAAAACAAAATCCTGTTGTTCATTATGCTTTCTTTGACAGATTCAGTACTTGTCGAAAGGAACTTTTTCGCGGCAAATATTAGTCACTGTTGACGTCATTAAGGACCAATTAGCGAATGAAGTCAAGGAGGCCTAACGAATCATTCTTTATAGTGATTCAGAACCCACGTTACGCGTCCTGACGATGATCTTGCTCAAAAGGAGAATCTACAACAGGAAGAATCTCACAACAAATTTTGTCAGTTACGGTAAAATCATGACAGTTGATGTTTTATAGTATTTTCGTTATAAATTGTAGCTTTTTCTTTAACATTTTGCTGCGTGACAACCAAATGTGCAATGTCTTTATTGGTCACATTTTTTCGTTTTGAAAAGTGCTTGCGCGTGTCTGCAATCAGCACAATATAAAGTCAAACAATTAAGTACATTTCCATTGAAACGCCTTAAACACGTGATTATATTGCGTTGAAGGTATGTGGTTTGACATTGTCAGCAATGCTTTGAAAAAGGAATATTTTACTGTTATTTGTTTATTTAAAAATAATGTAGATCAGAGAGCAACTATTGTCTAGCATTTAATTGAAATTCCGATCACATCAAAACTTTTACAAGCGTTTTCTAAGTGTTTTTTTCCTAGTTATTTTGCTGTCATTTGAAAAGATACTAAACAAGACGCTTAAAAATGCAACACGTTTTATGACGATACTGTAAGTAACAGCTTTTATGTTCTTCAAAAATCATCTTTCTGTTGCTTACTATAGTAGATTCAGTTGCTCTCCGGTGCAAATGTTTAAAGCAGACTGCGTTATAAGCAGCTCAGCAATTTGTATTGTAAGACGAAGCTGTTCTGTGCGAAAAAAGAAGTACCGACTGAGTGTCAGTTGAGTTTCTTGCAATTGGAAAGTATGTAACAGAGTTTTGTCTAAACTTTGCAACGCAGTGAGACGTTTCCCACAAGGATTTTATCATGTGCAAATTCTTAGGACATACAACCTTGTTCAAGTAAAATTTTGTGATTTTTGTTTTTATTAACTTTTTTTTGTAGTCTTCAAGTTCGTTCTGTGGAATGGATGGTTGCTTTATAACGGTTAAAATCATTCATCAAGGTGAGTTTTTCTCACTCATAAATGCACCGGTTATTACATTAACGTAGTTTGAGTTGTGTTGAGTTGATTGGATTAGTTATCAAATTAACGTTGAAGTCTGTAAACGCGAGAATACCAAGACACAGGCGCGCAACCATGGGGGTGCATTTGGGGCATTTGCCCCCCCGAAACTTTCAAAACACTGCATAGCAATTTTGACATTTGCAGAAACTTTCACATAATAAAGTTGAAATTTTGTATTCTAATCATTTTTAAGAAAGTTTAGCTTAAATTTTTCTTGGCTTACTGTTTAATTATCTCCTTACAAGATATATCTCCCGACACGACATCTGATCGAAAATGTCGTAAATGATTGGTATTTAACCACAAATATGCTGAAATTGGACATCGTTTAAAATGTTGGTAGCCTATTTCTAAGGCATTTTTATCCTTTTTTTCGTGTACCACTCTGAAATTCTCAGAAATGCAGTGTGTGTGCGCATTGATTTTGTTTCTTGCCATCTTCTGAGAAAGAGTTGGCTTACACTCTTGAAACGTCACCGATAAATACTGCATTGCTATCACACCAGTGGAGCAAGATTTTGTGGCGGCCAGAAGATGGCGCCACATGTAAAGAAATTGTCACCGCTAGATGGTGCCCATAAGCAACAAGTCACTTTGATAGTCACCACAAGCGAATTATCGTAGTTCACTTATCCCTATATAATGATAGTGCAACCTGGTAGTAGTAGAGTGAAGTCGCTGGGTGATCTGCTGTTACTATGGTTGCAATTTATATAGTTGAAGGTGGTGACTAGAGGAAGCAAGGAGTGCGTGCAGTCAGTGATGGATCTCTATTGCTGCTGGTTGCTTTCCTGTTACTTAATGCCCCCAATTGTCATCTTTCTCTTGTGCTTGCCTCAGTAGTTCAAGGCGATGCAGTCAACTACAACAGTTTACACCCAATAAGACTATGCCTGGTGACAGAAGCAGCATAGCCTACTCATAGCTTCACATTGTGTTAGTCTTACGTTTGCTTGGGGTTACTGTAGGCTACTATATAAGCATTTTTGCTTTTATGATCAGGGTTTAACCGTTGCTGGGGTTTCATAGCCAAGCTCAAACGTTGCAAGGGAAATTCGAAATTCAAAACAGCCTCAAAGTTATTAGGTGTTGTTTAGGTAGTCCCAGCAAAAGTGGCTAGGCCCACCCACATCTGGTGGCGAGCCTGGCCCAACCATTCCTAACAAAGTTAAAGTTGCATTCCTGCTCAGGCCCCACGAGAGGGGGTGCAGCCAATGCGCCGCTCCGGGGCCCACAAGAGTCTAGGGGCCCATGAACCTCAATGTTCAAAATGGAAAAGGTCAATTATGCACAAAGTTTTTATTGTTATAATTTTATTCATACAATCTTGTGAAAATTAATTGGCGAAAGTTGTGGTTTTAGTCGATATACAATGTACCGCCATTTCTTTTGATGTGTGGTTGGGATTATCTCAATTGCTGCTGTTTCATTGTTAGCCCAACGCACTATGTAATTCGTAACATGACGGAATAATCGAAAAATATTTTTATGACGTTACATACGACTTTAATCAGCTCAATAGTGTTATAGAATGAAGCCAGTTCTTTCTTTTGTATGTAGTTGAGAGCACGGGTGGATATTACAGAAGGCAAACATGGCTGTCGTGTCGAGGCCGCCTATTTTTTAAAGATGTCACAGGGCTCCTCTTCCAGACTATCGCACTTAGTTTTTGCATTGTTTTGTTTAAAAGCTGATGAACCACTCTGAAGCCGCAAGCTCTGGAGAAAGTCATATGTCTTTCAAAGTAAAACAGAAATGAGCCAAAGGAGGCCCTTTAACAACATTAATGTGTAGACAAAGAACAATGTAAAATCAAGTAACTTCAAATAATTTACAATGTGAAATGGATTTTCACGCAGAAGCAAATTTGCAGACAAAATGAAAAATTTAAATGGTTTTCAGCGAGTAAAATTTTTGTGTAGCATGTGTAAAATATAGGGGCGCTTTTTCGATGTAACGTGAACAAACAGGGCAACGGGCCCTTTTTCAAGATTATATATTGTGCAAATGACATATCGCAAATTGTACAATGTTTTGGAGAAGCTTTCTGAGATTTTTACTCTGGCCCTAAAGTCTAATTCCCACCCCTGGTTGAGAGTTGTGCATGTTGGAATTGTTGTGATTTTTAATGGCAGATGTCACACCTAGGAAGCAGCTTTGCATTTTTACGCTTTCGTGACACTGAAATTATACCCAAACAGCCATTGCAAAAGGTATGCTAAGATGAGTTTTGATTTACAGAAGAATTTGGTGCATTTTGAGTTTACAGAAGCTGAAGTAGAGTATGACGCCGCCCACTGAAGGCTGGTAGAAAAGCTAAGAATGTGCAAAAAATAGCCTGAATACGGGACTGTAGAAAACCGGAAGAAGTGCTGTTTTCAGATGTAAGTCATTTATTGTTCCAGGGAAACACAGCAGATTTATTAGGATCAGGAATCGTGAGCAATTACGTCCTGCCCATTGCAATGAGCTAGAAAAGGAACGCAAAAAGATCTTCTGGGTCAGTTTCAGTTTTTCAGTAGTAGCATCACATATGCCAATTGAGGGTATGATGAATTTATACAAGTACATTGATGTAATTGAAAGAAAAGATGTTCAAGATATGAGAAAGGCATTTCCTGATGGTGGAGGAACAAAAGTTTCATAAGAAATTGTACCGATTCAACA
>Ga0210059_1001062_pt1 | contig 39843 bp, 26 predicted proteins | sample Ectturendosymbi2_FD_188042 | JGI IMG/M metagenome (GOLD analysis project Ga0210059, IMG submission 188042) | Ecteinascidia turbinata endosymbiont from Florida, USA - Sample 2 (SPAdes) (version 2) | ecosystem: Host-associated > Tunicates > Ascidians > Unclassified | place: Key West, Florida... | reverse complement strand
CGGTTTACCTGCTTTTCAGCACAAGTTAACCTAATGAGAGTTTATTGAGCGTTGGCAACTGAGACAAAACTGCACGCTTGTTACAATCTACTGGGAAAATCAGAACCTCAAGCATTATTGCATTTTTCAAATTTATCCTGAGACCTAATAGCGCAAAATTGCAAAAACTGCTCAGACGATATTTTGTTAAGAAAACCGTCAATACATTCGAGATCTGATCAAACGGAAATACTGCCCTAGGAATTGCAAAGCAAAGGCACGCTTCATATATTGTGGCGACTGAAGTGTAAGCATTATACTCAAGCAAGTGCACAGACACTGTGACTGAAGGTCATGAATGCGATATCTGCAAGAGGCATTGCGTCTTTAACATCAAGGCCCGCAAAGTTTTGTTCAATACAACAAAATTTACCTTAACAACGTTGCCACACAAAATGGCAGCCAAATATTATATACACAAAAACCTACTTGAAATTCCTGGTACAATATAATGGGGCTGATTTAACCTGTACAAGTTTGATCCCAACTGTGACATGCAGTCAGTCCATGTTGGAGAGCCCGTCGTTACTACGAATATGTGAAAGCTTTCCTCTATCATCCGGGAAAGGGTAGATCAGAAGAGCTATGAGACATATCCCAAACAGACAGGGGGCTAAGATTTAGCCCTGTTTCACCCATCGACAAATATGGAATGGATAAGACTGGGCAACATCAAACTGGGCATTTCCATTCATGCTCTGCTTGAACACAACAGGGCATTCCAGTGGTGGGAGAACGTTAAAGAGATTTGAACGACTGTATGTCAAAGGTTTATCGCGTCGATAAGCACCGCATAAAGAGAGCTGCTCTGTGTTTTTCTTCTGGAATGGCCTGATGAGAACACCGGCGCGTAGCAGGGGAGTGGATGGGGAAGAAATGACACAACTTTTCTAGTTTGCAAATGCAGTCAAAGTGTAACGCAAGCATATATATTTATTGTCAATCGAAAAGAAACCAAATAATAACAAGTAAAATGCAAACTGTTTGTATAGACTGCGCTGTTACATAAATATTTACCAATGCAAGTAATGAAATATATCATTTGAATAACATTTTGAAACTCCGAATGCATAGAGTTACGTGAAATGGATTTTCAATCACAGTGTAATAAGTTGCTGATTAATTTGACAGCGCCAACTTTGTTGAGAATTATTTCTGTGAAATAACCCGATAAAATCACACGTTTGTGTGCAGTCATAGGCTTTGCAGATCTTGAATTACAGGAATGTTTTGGAAGAAAATTAATTTATTTTCACAGACGAACTTGTACTTTAAATATCTGACCATTAATATCAATATCTGTCAATTTCAAAGTAATTTGTCTTCAAAGCGAAATTCATTGACAGCAAAGACAAGCGAAGAGTCGGGTGATGGGAATTGACAGGACTGTGAAAATTGTGCGAGGATATGTGAAAACTGAATTAAACGCAATACGTCTTTCAGTTAATTTGATCCATATTTGGAGTTCAACGATACCACAAGCACTTGTTTTCCCCTCTTAGATTGGACAGTAAAAACCGGGGTTTGTAAATTGACATTTTCCACAAAAGAACAGATTTCAGCATTATTGCGTCGGTGACTTCGTTTTCTGATATTGCTTTGATAAATATTTCGAAATTTAGAAATCATTATTGATGTAATACCAAACGTAAACACGTAGTATCAAAGTTGGCAAGATCAAGAAAGTGTCAAAAAGCGCACATTCCCTCGATTTAAAGTTGTTTGAGTCTTCTTTATGTGATTGGTCGAATTTACTGGCATTTGTAGTCTTCTTTATCTGATTGGTCAAATTTACTGGCTTCTTTATCTGATTGGTCGAATTTACTGGCATTTGACACAGGAGCGAAACTGCTTCGCGGATAAGTGTCGACGTGCTTCTTCCAGAGTTAACCTCTCACGCGATTAGATCTTCTCAGGCAGATTTTCCAGATATCAATGGTCACCACCTTCAGTATGGATTTCTTCCTTTCGAAGTTACTCTTTCATAAGTCAGCATTAAGGCTGAGCATCGAAATGCTGAGTTGATGCAAGGGATCGCTGTATTTTCGTAGGTAAATGCCTAGTACCAGACCCTGTCTGCCTTTGTACCTGCAATCAAATATAAATTAGTTGACAAACTGTCTGTTGCATAATTTGTGCAGTCATTAGCTCCGACACAAACTATTTCTAACTCAAATAAGCACCCGGTCTTTGCAAGAGTAAAATACCAAGCACAAGAAAAGAGAAGTGAACAAAAATTTTGACTTTCAAATGTGCCTATGAGCCCATATGTATGAGACGCAATTTGCAAAAAGCATTCAACAAATTAGATACCTTGTTTGTTTAAAACTATACAAGCTTTTCGTAATCTTTGTACTTTGGAAACCATTAGACTGTGAATTTAAAAACATTCTTACCTTGCTAACCACCAGCCACTTTCATTTTGTTGCAAAATTGTTAGAACAGTGTTCTCCGCGAAGCTTAATTCATCAGAGTTCTTGGCCGTGTACGGTTTTATGCTGATGAAGTCTCCACTATAAAATGCAAATAACTAATTTATTTCAGAAATGTTTAGTTCATAATATCATTATGACTCATTTGGTTTTGCCTTTTCATACGGAAACGATAACAAATATAATTTTTCCAAATGTTACTAAAACAGTTTACCAAAGACAAGTTTCCAATCTGTCAAAGCATTAGCGACCTTCCAAAGACATATGCTTATGCTTCACACATGTTGAAGCTTTTTCTTGCAAGATGCATGATGTTTTCAGTCTGCGCAAGATCATGCTATTCGCTACTTACATCGAGCTCATTCCCAGATATCTTCTGATGGAGGATGGAGAATCAGTGAAACTTTTTCCTATTTTGGCCTTTGCAACGTCACGAGCCTTTGAAAAAGAAAATAGCATATTTCTTAATAGCAGTTTCGTTACCTGCAAAAACCTGGGAAATGCATTTACCATGAAAGGAATTAAAAGACATTATATTTTTCCTACATTTTCAGACAATGATCACGGCAAAGATTTTACACAGTTACTATGAAAAATTGGTCTTGGCAAGCTAAATTGCTTCAACTGCTTTTCTTAGCTCTAATAACAGAGAGTGACATATAGTTAACTACTTACCGTGATCGACATAAACGGAAAGTCTTCGAATGTGTTTTCACTCTTGTGTAAATAAGTCGCAGGCACATAACCAGTTTCTTCCTCGTAATCATCGCCAAGGAAACGACGCGCAAACCACCAACCTGCACAAGAAAGATCTAGTTAAGCCCAGTTGCTAAGTAACATCTGCGACTAAGTGATGATTTTACGTTCGCCGTATATTGATCAACTAATACCATCACATAAAGAAATGTGGCGTGAAAGAATATATTTCTAATCGTTCTCGAAACAAGGCAAAAATTATTTCAATTTTTTTGCATTACATGAAAACTGGATTGTTTTCTGTTTCGTGTATCATCAAACTGTTTGTGAACGCCAACAGTCTTGACATCTTTCAACTGGTGATTGTCTGCAGCAGCAGTAGGGTGTTGCTCTTCGCAGCAAATGCAACCATCTGTTCTATCGCTTTGTTCGCTTGAAAATAGGGAGGCAAGCGCGTAGGAATATTTTCGTCGGAGTTCCTCGCCCACGCAACTCTCGACGCACTTGTCCATGGAATCGACTTTGTCGCCAACTGTCTCGTCGATGTTCTGATTGTCGAATATCGTTGAATCGCACATTTTTCCAAACTTATTTTTTCTTTTTCGGCTAAATTTGTCAATAAAAATAAGGCACTGACGCTCTTGTCTGCAAATAGATTGATTATTTAAGGGATTGCTATGTTTGACATCAAATTTTCTATAAATGCAACATTTCAATTTTTGTCGTTTAATCATAATTTACACTTGCTTCTTCTAATTTATATTTCAAAGCATGATCAAAATATATAGTCGATGAAGTTGTCTTAACCATTTCATATGGACCAATTTTGACGGTATTTATGTCTCTTTTGGAGATACATAAATTTAGCCATGCTGCGAACGTGTCTAACTTGCGAAATGATGCGCTGAGACAACCACGCTTTTCAATGGAAAACTTTGATGATTTTGCAACGTTTCATAACGAATAATTTACGATAGACCAAACGTTGCCCCATAATTTTATTTTTCTGACGTTTTGCATAAAATTTCCAAACACTTACACCGTGCATAAGAAACACACTCTGCACTGATGAAAGTCATTGAGCTGCTACTGCGTGACTAGCTGAGAATCAAAATAAGTGCGTCTCTGCAAACAGTACATTTAATTTTTCAACTGCTGCCACTGCCGGTAATTGCTGTTCACCTCAAGGTCTGCCAGGATAACGTTTATATAGACGACTGGCAACACACGAGCTGTACTTCGGTGGTTCTGACGTTGATGCATTTTAGAAACCTTCCCTCGGATTTGGTCAGACGTAGCCCGAGTGACGTTTGTGAAGCATTGCTGCAGCCAAACATGTTTGCATGCACTTGGTTGTATTGCAACTTGTACCTGGAAATTGACCACATTGTTTTTCAGTCACCGATGCCACACACAAACTATGAAGTTGAACATAAGGCAAGTGTATTGATAACTTCATTCAATCTTCCAAATTGTTGGTTTTTCCCTCAATGCTGAAATGGTCGGTTGACGAGACTTTTTGCACATTCTGAGTAGATTTTTTTTGTCTATATTTGAAACTTTTTATTTTCGGTATTACTTAATTTGAAGTGGAATGAAGTAGAATTGCTTTTTAGATTCGCAAAACTGAAAATCCTCGTCATGTTTGTTTGCATAAATATGCAAACAGGCGAATTTTCAAGGACTTTTTTAGCTTAGACACTCTTTTATTTACCCTAGACACTCTCTTATTTACCCTAGACACTGAATAATGTGAAAAATCAAGCATCATTTAAATAATGGAGCAAATCATGAAACGGCAGCAGTTATTTACGTAGAACAAAAATGCAACTGACCTTACAGCGCTCCCAACCCAATTTGTGTTATGCAAAATTTTTCAATATATTGAATTTTGAAGCGCGCCACTGCAAAGCGATAAATGCTTCCGCTGTAGACAAGGCATAGGCCCAACGTAAGCCACTTGACCCTGAAGTTCAACATCGAATGTGCCACCCAGTCAGGCAAGTCGCTGTGGTTCGGCACACAGCGTTTTCCAAATATTTTGCCGTTTGACGAATTTGCATCTAACTGAAAATATCTTCATTGCCAGGCCTTCACAGCTCATTCTTTTCATTTCAACAAAAACAAACTGCCGCACGGCCAGAAATATTTGGGTTGCATTTGAATAATGCGTTGATTTTGTTTGCGTGCTAAGAGACGCACACCTTCGCTTGATAATTTGTGAAAATCATTTAGCTTTGCTGCCAGTGGATTTTTGATGTGCTCTTTAGCGTCTAATTCCGATTTGCTTTGCTTGCTGCAGAATGGGAATCTATTTTTGCAAATTCGTTATGAGGAGGTTTGTAACTATATTGTTATTAATGTGAAAATCGTCAAAGCATTTCACACTCTTCGGAAAGGATTGGATTTTACGTGTAAAACCAAGGAGTAACTGTATTTCGTGCGAGTTATTCAAACAACAAAAAACAAACTTCAATACGCAAAATATTTCTTGGTACTAGCTTCAGTCAACCAGAAAAAGTGATTAAAACTGTAGCACCGTGATCTACGTGCGTAGTCACAGCGCACCAACATTCAAGCTGACGTCTTTTAAGTCGAAAACACCATTATAACTGATAGCTGTGGCTCCTGACAGCAGTCATCAGCATTGATTACATGGTTTCAAGAAACAAGTCAAGCATTTGAACATTATGTGTTTTTTGTACTGCACATCCATTGATTGAGGAGCTTTTATTTAAAGCAATTCATTTTCCAATTTGAACAAAACATTAATAGAAGTTTAAAGAAATAAATCTTGCACTTACGCGTTTAAAATGTTTTGAATGTTGACACATATTATTCACGAATTTGTAGGTAGAAAGTTACTCATGGTAATCGTTCTAGAGCAGTGGTTCTTAACGTTTTTTCTACCACGCTTCTCTTAAGTAATTATTCGTTGTTTGAATCCCCCTGACTTATAAGTTTTTGAATCAAATGTATTGATTCGTAAATTTATTGATCAAACTTTCCATGTAACAGAGCGCGTAAAGGCTCGCGCCCACCTGGAAATTTATTGAAGCACCCGCTGGGGAGGCCTGCTCAACCGGCAAACCAGATAGTGATCATCTCTGGTATACGCCACATGGAAGGCTGGGTAATGAAAAACGTCTTGTGTACATCCCTAAAAGTACTTGTTTCGTCATACTTCGTCATCGTATTTTTCAGTGGATTTCATGTTCATCTAAAACTGATTTAAATCCCATCTGAGCCTAAAGATGTGGCAGATTAGGTCGTTGTGATGTGATTTGATGCAATTATCTAAAGTAAAAATTTCACAATGTTCTCACTCGAGTAAAAATTTCTCACCACATGTTAAAACATTATAAATCGAGTTTGAGTATCAGTACAGATAGTGAGAAGAGGAATGAACCATGAAAAGCAGCTGCGAGTTCGATGCTTCAACGAAAAAAACGTGTATCAAACGTCATAATGCGTAATAGTGCATTGTGAATAGCAACTATGCATTGTGAATAATAGTCAAATTTAAAACGATAATCTTTGTTTTCTGCTTCTGTGGGTGGGTATAATTGTCTCCGCAAACAGCATGATTATATGTTTTAAGCCGAGTGATGTATATGCATCATAATCTTTCGGTATGTCAACTAAATGCACGTAGCATATTCGCATTTGAAAGTAATTCCAAGCTCGAAGAATTGCTGCTTGTTGCTGCCTGTTATAACTTTGATGTTACTTGTGTATCAGAAAGTTGGCTAGACTCTACCACTGACAATGATTGCATTTCTTTGTATGGCTATCTTAAACCTTTTCGACTAGACCGCAACAGTCATGGTGGAGGGGTCATGGCTTATGTAAAATCTGACATAGGGTTTTGGGGCCCCTAAAATGTTGGGAGTAAGGACAATTTCCAGCTTTTCTGCAAGCGATTACATATTTGTAGTTTTGCTTTGGTTCAACGCACGTTTTTTTGCTAAGCCGCTAAAAAATCTCTATGAATTAGAAGAATGAGCGCGAAGGATTGAAATGAATGACGATGAGCATTCTCTTTTTATGGCGTTGAGAATTGGTTATTGCCACGTATGTGTGGAACAAAACGCCTGAATCCATTATTCAGATTACATGAGGACAGTGAGGTACTCAATAAATACGTAATGTGAGTGTGGTCAGACAACTTCACCGCTGTCTTTTTCGTTAGTTTCATTGTGACTGTTTTTGTTCCTGATATCGAGGGAATTCAGAATAAAGTAATTTGTTTATGTTTTAGAACAACTTCTTCAGTGAATGTAACGAGCACGTGTAGTGCTAATTTGTATGACATCAGTCGTCGTAAAACTTCCATAAGGGCCCCCAATTTAAAATAGCCTAGGGCCCCGAAAATGCAAATTCGCCTCTGAGGCCATATCGAACCTTTTGATTTGACGTTATCCACACAGATATCATAATTACAAGCTATCAAAATTGGCGGGTGGGTAGATCTGTTCAGGAAAAAATATTTTTCCTCTTCAGTTAACTGTAGGTGTTATTCACTAGCAAAAGCTTTGGAAAGGGTTGAGGATGTTTTGCTAAAAATGTAGACTATGCGTTGTCAAAAAACTAAAAATCTACCCAAATTCTGGACCTCATAAGGATCTAGTTGATGACAAAATTAACGCATACGTGGACATGGCTTTCACAAAATGAAGGAACAGAAACTTTTGATGATGGAGGCATAACGAACCAAAATCACTTCACCGAAAGATTAAAGGGACAGTTTAAGTAAGCTAGACAAACTATAACATGAGCGGGAAATTGTGGTTTGCCGAGCCGATAAGGACGGGAAAGTTGTTATTCTTAATTACGAAGGCTACAATGCCATAAAGATGAAAGAATTGCAACAGTTTGAAAAAATGGATGTGCTGATAAGTAGATGTGACCTTACCTTGACAAAATCAGAATGATTGTAACGATGCTCTTATTGAACTTTGTACAATGGGTTCAGTTAGTGATGAAACGCTGCTACACATAACTAAAATGAAATGCAAGGATAGCTCGTACCGCATGGTCAACGGTGCATCAGCAACATGTTTGATGCGATATACCGGCTTTCCCGCGTTTCAAGTTACACAGATTAAAGCCCGGATAGCTTGTAAAACGTTGATATCAAAGACATACTTGCACGCTTTCTACAATCTACTGGCAACATCAGCATCTCAAGCATTACTGCATTTTCGAATTTATCCTGAATACTATCAACGCAAACTTTCGAAAACGGCACAGACAATTTTTTTTACAAATAACCGTCAATTACCTGCATTGCAGACCTTGTCAACTGGTAAGACCAGCAGACGAAAAATCTAGGAACTGCAAAGGAAAGACACGCGTTATCCATTGTTGCGACTGATGCGAAAGCGTTTTACTCAAGCCTGTTCAGAGACACTGTGACGAAAGCTCTTGGGTGTGTCCTCTAGAAGCATTCCATCTTCAACATTAAGGCCCGTAAAATCGTTGTTGAAATGAAAATATTTTGCCGCAACAACGTAATTACCTGATTACGATTATTACACTGATAATTTTGAAAAAAAGTCCAGTTTTGACTCTGTGAAGACAAATGGCTGAACAAAACGCACAAATTGATATTCAAAGCATGATCCATCGCTCATGTGAAACATTTCTTTTGCGCCTTTACGCTGCATTTATGGGTGACGAACCAATTATAGCCAATGTATTTTCATGCACAAAGGTGCTACTGGTTTTCTATAATTGCTGAATTACAGCGATACTGCAGATTTAATAAACTTTTGTTTGCCATTTTTGTCATCACAAATGAATACACGTTATGTACGAAACACCACGTATCACCAGCAATTGATTATAATAAATTAGTTTGCTTGTAACATTAGAAGTACTGTATGGTAATTGCGTTATGTCAGACGGCTAATTGTTATGATTGTTTTCCCGATGCGCCGAATGCCGTTTTTTTATCACGTGTAAATGACTTAATTCGTGCGATTAAGACAGCAAGACTACTGTAATGTGCTGAGGTGTTCACGCATTTGTTACTCGCTGCATCTGCGTGCGGACGGTACTACGCAAAGCTACTTACTACAGTAATTTCTTTTGCTTTAATAATGTTAAACCTAACTAAACTTGTCACAATTTAGCATAATTAGACGAATCTGAAAAGATGGCAGCGCGAGACCTTTTGCGACCGAAAGAATTGTCAATTGAATTGAAACGACTGCACCCGGTGCATGTAAAACATTTACTTGTTGGTTAAGGACTGTCAGAGACTACATTAATTATTTAGAAGAAGGTAGAGCTGCTGATGCTTCTGCGATAAACAAAGCGAGAATTATCGCCAGTTGTTTGTCGCCTCTGTGTACCCCATTGTAGAGGAAGACGAAACTTTTGCTGGAATTACCGCCACCCTCAGTGCTGCGTACGTGAAGAAAGCGAACAACGTCTATGCACGTCATCTCCTAGTAAGTCGTCGTCAGCAAACCGGTGGGTCTGTGACCGAATATGCGCAAGCTTTTAAAAAGTTTGGCAAAAGAATGCCCATTTACTGCTGTCACGGCAAGTGAATATCGCGCGGAACGGACTAGTGACGCTTTTATGAACGGTTTAGGGAATATACACAATTCCTTTTCAAAAACCCTGCACCACGTGACGTTCAGGTATCGGTCCGTTCTTATCTCTTTCGCCGTCTTGCGACATGGAAATGTTACTCTAGATCATGTCGTTCGGACGGATGGAGTACACGCAAATCGAATTTCTTATATTCTAAAGCGTAGATTACCAAACGTATTTCAAGCTGGTACCCTTTATCATAAAAATAAATTGACGTTCACAACCCCTCGTTTTCGAAAAAAGCATAGAAATCACAAAAATAGTCCGATTTTGCAGTATCTACACTTTTTAAATAATACATATTGACAACACATAAATACAAAATATTCAGTCGTTATCTTACTGGTTGTGCGCTGTTTGTGACGTCACAATGTGTCAAATTGACGTTTCACGTTTTAGTGAAGTTTTTTGACACAATGCATATCATTATACACGCACCCTCTTTATTCCTTGTTGTATAAGATGTCATTGTATTGCGTTTAAACTATCAGCGCTCCAACTTGAAATGCAGGTGCAAAATACACTCAACGCCACGACCAAGCAATCAAAACTGCAAAAATATTAGACGGCATGTTGAAACCAAGGAGTAAAACACACTCAGCCCTACAACAGCACCATTTAGAACTGCAAAAACAGTCTGAACGAATGTGTCTTTGAATACGAGCAGTCGAGCCCATAAGGTGTGCGCCTCGAACAGCGCACACCCAGAGTCGCAAGATCAAAACAACAAAGCAGTAAAATACACTCAGCCCTGGAAGATCGCAGGTCACAACTGCAGAAACAAGCTGCGGTTCCGCGTTAATATCTTGTCGATTACGAGTTTTCGAGCCCTGCAGGTGTGCGACTGGAATGTTGCACACCCTGGTTTAGAAGGGAGTAAAGTTTGTCAGATAGAAGAAACAAAGGTGTAAAATTCATTCAGCCCTGGAACAGCGCAGCTCACAATTGCAAAAGCAACTTGCGCAAATGTCTCTTCGAATACGAGAGCTGTCGAGTAGCCTACGTACATACATATGGCGCACACGTTCGGGCTGGAAAGTACACAATTGTCTTTATAGCTTTTTTGTGATTTTGTCTGGAAAATGTCACGTGATGTTCAGTTTCACAGGGTGTGCGCCGCACATCTAGCACACCCGGAGTATGCGCCCCTGCAAACCACACCTTTTCGTTGCAATCGGTGAACACAGCCGGTTCCCATTTGTCTTTGCGTGCTCTTTTATGACGACGAAAACCGTCGTAGATTGTTTAAATAACTTATTTGGTTTTCCTGCGTGCGTGTACAGTGATCGTGTCTCGTCGTTTATGAGTTCAGATTTGAAGGCTTATTTTGCAGAGCGAGGTATTGCTTCCAGACGCTCCACACCCGACCACCTCACAAACAACAGCCAATGTGAGAGAACACATCAGACTGCATGGAAAACCATCAAACTGTTACTGCATCATCGAGGATGGCCCGAGGAGAGGTGGCAAGAAGTACTTCACATAGCTCTCCATGTAATGCGGTCGCTCCTATGCACCGCGACTAACGAAACTCCACATAAGCGGATGTTCCGCTTCCAGCGAAGAACGACTTTGGCACCGCTATGCCAACATGGCTTCTCAGTGAAGAGCCGGTTTTGCTTCGACGCCATGTGCGGATCAAAGGCGGTACATTGTGTGACGAGGTCCTACTGTTGGAAGCCAACCCCTGGTATGCGCACATACTGTACAACACAGCAGCGGACGAGAAGATACTGTCTCTACGTCAGACCTCACTCCTTGTGCTAACGCGGGAATTGAGTTAGACAATTCTCAAGTGATTCCGACAGTCGAAACCGAAGTACCTACAAACATTCCCGATGAAGAACTGTCGGCTGATGCTGATCAGCACAAATCAATGAACGACATTGAACCTGATTTAAGTTCAACAAGTGACGAAATTTCGCCCGCTCTGATTCTGCGGAGGTCTGGGAGAAAAAGGAGACCTCCTGATAGATATGGAGACTCGGTTGTTTAATCGCGACTCTTACCAATAGTGCAACGTGTGTATTTCTTATTATTAATGCTTGAATCTGTGTGTAACTGTACTTGCGTATTATTTACGTGATGAGATTGTGGTAATTGCGTTATGTACGACGGCTAATTGTTATGATTGTTTCCCGCTACCCCGAATGCCGTTCTCTTATGACGCGTAAGTGACTTGATTCGGGGGTTACGGTAGCAAGACAACTGCAATGCGCACAGGTGTTCATTTTTATTCGCTGCATCCGCATGCGGACGGCATACTACGCAGAACTACTTTCGAAAGGAAATTTTTTCGACTGCACGAGAGTGCTTCATCTGCTCATTTGCAGAAAGACGTAAAATGAATTACTTATATTTATGGCAATAACATGAGAGGTTAACAGTGATCATAACTTTTTAGACGCAAATCTGTATTCTGTAGAACAGGCAATTCTTGAATGTTAGGTTTTGAAAAACAGACACAAAATGTATACATGCTACATTCAGACTATTGTCAAGAAAAGTAATGATAAAGGTTGGTAAGTTCATGTGATGAGCTTTTGTGGACAATTTTATTCAAGTTTGTGCATATATTTTGCATAACTTTCAATGGGATTTTAAACATTTAAATGAATAATTGAGTGCTTCCGGTACTGTATGGGTAATTCTAGCCTTGGTTGATTGTGTTAAGTGAACCTTTTTCAGTAAATTTGTATCCCATATGATGCAGGTATCCGATTAATGTCACTACGCGAGAATTTTCCAAGAATTAAGAGATCTGATTGCAAATTGTCAGATTTGCTTTGAAGATGTAAAGGTTGCCCTGGCGTCTTGAAGAGTTCAGTTCAAGACTGGGTGAAAGAAAGCAGCTCATTTCACGGCCAACGGGGGGGGGGTTAACTTCGTATGAGCGGAGGTCATCATGTTACATCGGTAATTCGCCATCGACAGTCAACAAGGAAGCTAAATGCAAGCTAAAATTCAATTATAAGTACGACATCCTGACCTTCTGCTCCGAGCCCAAATACCTCGGAGCAACGTTGGACAGGTCGTTCACGTATCGCCGACACCTTGAGTCACTTCGCAAAAAGCTGACATCGCGCGTCGCACTCTTGAGGCAGCTTGCTGGCTCTGGCTGGGGTGCTGGAGCAACAACGTTGCGAACAGCCATTTTAACCCTGGTCCATTCAACCGCAGAGTAATGCGCTCCTGTTTGGTGCCGCAGTGCTCATAACCGCCTTATGAACCCTGCCATCAACGACGCCTTGCGAATTGTGATTGGACGCACCAGCAGACAACCTTCCCATCCTCGCAGGCATCCAACCTGCTGGGCTTCGTCGCAATAGAGCCACACTGTCTTTATCACGCCGTGCCTTGGAGCCTGGATACCTGCTCCACTCAGCGCTAACCTGTCCACCGAGTGCGAATGCACGGCGTCTCCAAACGAGACACCCATTTGCACCCGTCCACAATAACATACGTGCGGCTGTCTGGGCAGAGCACCAATGGGATTCGGAGCGGTTGGACAACCTACAAAATTCCGCACTTTCATGCCCGACACCGGAACCCACTTTCTTGGAACGACCCTTCCAAGAAAAGCGTGGGTCCGGCTTAACCACCTCCGCGCCGGTGTCGGACGCTTCCGTTCCTGCTTGTGCAGATGGAGTATGGTCTCCTTTGCGGCCTGTGAGTGTGGCCCAGAAGAACAAACTGTCGACCATGTTGTCCTCCACTGTCCAATTCATCGCTCACCCCATGGACTGCACGGCCTGACCCCATGGACTGCACGGCGGTTTTGGACGATGAGACAATCGAACGGCTGCTCAACGCCTGCTCCGAGATCTACAACTCGCTCAAAAGAAGAAAACAGTCGTATTTTCGAGGTTCCCACATTTTATATGGTGTTTTGATGGCGCTTCATAACTACAGTGGTCTTGTAGCGCGAAAGTATGTTCTCACGTGACACTTTGCACCTTGATGCAAACGAATTTAAAAGTGCTGTAGCCCGCTACGGGCTTCATGCTTGGCCCCGCAGTGTAGTACGCGAGAACGCAGTGCAATGTATTATGATCGAACGCACCTCGCACGTGATGGCGAGGGGTGCCCGCGAGAGATGGCCTTGAAAAGCGCGAGGACTCGACCCGCGCGGGATGAAAAGTTTCCATTTTTCTTGATTGAGATGTTTCGAATTTTCTTTGCAAAATGTTTTCGAGTTTTCTTTGAAAAACGCAAAAGGAAGTCAGAAAAAATAAAGAAATGTCGTGATGCAAGAATTGTGATGCAATCAAAACGTAGCTTCACAGAGCCAGGAAATCCTAGACTTCATTGGTTCACAAACCGAGCATCACAGTTCTATCGCAGGTTTCAATCTGCCACTCTAATGAAACGGTTCAGCACCACGGGTCTCGACATCAACAGCGAATTTCCTTTGACATACTTAGATTATGGGCCATCGCTGCGTTCGTCAACCAGGCTGCTGCGTCACAGTGATGGGTGGAAGTTGAACTTTAAAGCTTCTTCTTCGATAGAAAATTAAACTTCATTGTTGAAGAAATAGGGTTACTTTCACTACTGCGCCAACTATCCATAATTTTCAATTTTACGCAAAATACCAATGCAAAGTTTTCAAATCGTCCACCCTGATCCTTATGTTTGTATTGTGTCGCAGTCCACATGGCACATTTAAATCACATAAACTTAATAAACCTCAAAAGTTTCCTTTTTTTGTTTTCGGTTGCAGTGCAGTAAAGTGAAAGTAAATTTGAGGTAATTTGCTTGCCTTATCACAAACCCACCTGTTGTTGCTAAACATTTCTTTTTTATCGTTTTGTTTACATCAATCTTTGATATTCGCACCGTAGTTTTATGTTACCAATGTTTTGCAAAACTTCCTATTTTGTCTTAAGCACGTTATACTGGAATTTGTGTTTGAATGATGACTTACAAAAATTTGTTTTTGTAGGCTTGTGTGTGACCAGCATAAAAAGCAGAAAAATGTATAATATGACGCATTACACAATTTCAACCAAATACGCCGAATTGTCATAAGCTCCTTTGTTCCTCAAATCAATTAGCTCTTTAGACAACTTTCATCCATTAAACCATTTTCTCCGATGCACCCAGCACCGGTGACGAGCAGATGGAACTAATTTGCTTTTGATTTTCCACATCCATGAACCAACACCTCACAAGCCACTTATTCCACCACAGATGTTTCACTTGGACATCCATTCCTGTTATTGATGATGACCGTACTTGGATTAATTTTGCACAGTGCCACCACTTCACAGTATACCATTTTTTCTGGAAAGACTGACGTACTGAGTTGTTTGTTCAATCACGTTAATGAACACCCACTTTACAGGAACTGTTTGATGAAGAGAAGACTGAACATGACGCTAAAGTAATTTGGATACACAAAGAACAAAAACTTCCTGAAAGCTCTGTGTATTTACCACGGAAACTTGGCATTTTCACAATACTGACAAAATCTCATCTTGAACATTTTCGAAACTTTTCATAAAAATTTCGTTTATCTGGAAGTGTATCTCCGATTCAATGTTTGTTCCTTTTGTTCTACTAATAATCATTCACGTTTGTTCGCTTAAGCGCCTATGGGGGTGAACGTTTGAACACGATAGACAAAATTTTCAAAGATTTTCATAATCCTCTCGGCAAAACAACCGAAGTGACAACGTGCTGCTCATCATGGTCAAACTTGGTTGCTATATACTACTGTGAAATGAATCCAGCTCCCTTCGGCGAACAAAATTTTAATGTCAGAATTTCTTTTAATGACCGCGAAAGCCACTTTACAGGCTCGAGCGTTTTCAGCCATAACTTTTCGACCAATCACGCTAGAGTTCTAACCGAAGCATCAAAAAATGCAGAAAGTTTCTATTAAAAAAATTGGGCACTTTTGGTTTTGTGATTTGTTGAACAATTAGAAGTCACAAGGTGGTCCCAAATCATTATTTGGGGCCTGTGAAAAATTCCAAGGGCCAATTCACCTGCTTTCTTTCAAAATATCCCATTCGAAAATGCGCTTCTTTTGAGACCTCAGTGAACCTTTATAGCGTAATAGCTTTGTCGAAGTGTGGCCGAAATCGGCCTCAAACCCCGAAAGCGTCTTTTACTATTCTCGAATGTCTGAATTGCCACCTTAACTAGGCGCGCGATTGCGCTAGAGTCACGTAAGTGTTCCATAGAAGAGGATTTGCGTCGAGTTTCTTAAAAAAACCCGGATGAATTGGCCCGTGGGTTTTTTCACAGGTCAACAAATCTCCATGGGATCACCACCTCGTGACGTCATACATACCCCACAAAACCCAAAAACCAAAAGTACACAATTTTGTTAATCGAACTTAGCAAGACGTTCTGCATGTTTTGACGCTTCGGTTAGCTCTCTAGCGCGATGCGTCGGTGAGTTATGGCTGAAAACGCTCGAGCCAGAACAGTGGCGTTGGCGCTCCGTAAAAGGGTACTAAGGTTGGGTTCTCACATATAAACAGGAGCGAGAATGAGACACAAAGCAGTAAGCGCTTGACAAGCATTATTAGTGAACTTCTCTGGACAATTCGCAGTTTTGATTAGTGATTTCCGAAATTTGGCTTAAAGCTGCCTGAAAACAAATAATATAATTGTTTTGGAAAATGTGCTACATTTAGAGAATTATATTTCATTGGAAGATAGTATATTTTTTTAAATGACTTTCGAAGGAAATATCTGGATGTTTGTTAGAGGTTCAAAATTTGTTTTTCTCAATGTGAATTGCAGACGTTTAGAAGACTATAGGATCTTTGGCTTTAGTTTACAGTAAGTTTGTTCATACGTACGGCTTAGAATACATTGTAGGCTGCCTGTTTTATAGGTTAGACTACTACAGGCTTAACTTATAGGTTGAAATTTTGTTTGTTTTTTAGGCTACTAGCTGCAACGTTGACCAAAGTCCTGATCCTTCAGGAAGTAAGTCTTACCTATGTGCTACAAGCAGGCTATGCAAGCTATTTTTTATTTGTTTGAGATATAACTTTGCTTCTCCTGTGGCGAAAACAATGAAGATGAGGTCAAAATTTTGTGCGCGGATCGGAACCTGTAACTAACACTAAATCAGTAAATGTAAATTTTTGCCTGTTTTGCGTTTATATGAGCAGGCTTTGAAATGGGTGCCCCAAAACAGCGAGACTTCAAAACCAGTCGTCGGAATAGTGTTATGACTTTTTTATAGTTTTTTGCATTGAAACTATGCATAACGGAGGAATGTGCCTGTATCAACGTCTTTACTAAAGCAATCACCAGGGTTGGATACAAGGGAAGGCGAACGAGGCGTTAACTTTGGCCCCCTTTTTTCAGAGATGGCGTGTTCCCTCATTTGAGAGTTCTGCAGTTAGGTTTTGCATTGTTTGGTTACAAAGCTTGTAAACCACTCTAGTGCCACATTTGATAGGCTCTGAAGCAAGTCATATGCTTTTCAAAATAAAGCAAAGATTATGTGCAAATGTGCCAAAGCGGGCCTCGCAACAACTGCAGGTAGTGTGTAGACAAAGAACAATTTAAAATCAAATGACTACAAACAATTTCAGTATGAAATGGACTTTCACTCAGAAGCAAATTCCCAAACAAAATGAAACATTTAACTTGTTCTCAGTGAATAAATTTCTGTATAGCATGTTCAAAATACAGGGGTCAATTTTTTGATATATCGTGAAACAAATATAGAGGCCAGTGCCCCTTTTTAAAGACCACATTCAACAGGACAAGGTAACTGTTTTAATTTATACTTTGGATGCAGGAAGATCTCAAGCACCACGCCGCTGATTGAATTTCGGAAAACTCGAATGTTGCGAAGCACTCTCACATTGAAATAAATTTTCACAGATTTTATATTTTGCTAACGCAATCAAAGTTTAGTGCCAACGTAGATGGTTACTTTCTAACAATAAGAAAAAAAAACAATCTGTTTGTGTAGACTGCACTGTCACATAAAAATGTATTAAAACAAGCTGTAAAATATACACGTTCTATTTGAACAAGATTTCAGGACTGAGGGTGAGTATTGGGTGGAGTTGCGTGAAATTGATTTCTAAATAATTTGATGATTAATTCGACTGCGGAGGATATGTGTTGAGGTACCACCTTTCTCTATGGGACAGGGTAGACATGTTTTTGGTTCCTTTTTAACCACAAACTCCCATTGCATTACTTAAAACAAAATCCACTCGAAAAGTGGCAAACGTGTCCTCAACCCATTATTCTGGCATTCAAAGAAACACAAACTGTTTCGGAATTGGTTGAATTTATTCATATACTTGCCATATTGTTCAATATCATGGTTTGTGTGCCGTATCGATGAATGAAGAGCAATCTGCCCAATTTTCAGGTACAAGTTGCAATATAACCAAGTCCATGCAAACGTGTTTGGCTGCAGCAATGCTTCACAAACGTCACTCGCTACATCTGACCAAACCTGAGGGAAGATTTCTGAAACGAGTTGACCTCAGAACCACTGAAGGAAAAAAGATCGAGTGTTGTCTTCGCATATATACAAACGTCAGCGTTTAGACATCCTAGCAGAACTTAAGGTGCGACAACAGTTATCGGTCGTAGCAGCAGTTGAAGAAACTAAATCCACCACTTGGGTAGATTCACTAACATAGATTTTCAGCGAGTCACACAGAAGGAGCTGAATAACTTTCAGAAGAGCAGAGTGTGCCTCTTCTGCAGGATACAAATATTTAGAAAGTTTTTTGTCAAACCAACATTAACCTGCGGCTAAGCTTGATCTATCGTAAATCATTCTTTATGAAAAGTTGCAAAAATCATCCATGTTTTCCAACCAAAAGCGGGGTTTCCTCAGTGGTCAATTTTGTAAGCTAAAACACGTTCGCAGCTTGGTATGTTTTTCCAAACAGTATTTAGCGTCAAACTTGGTCTATGAAAAGGGTTTTAATTTACATCCATAGTTTTGATATTACTTTATCTTAATAATTCGTTTGTTAAAATGATTCTTGCATATTCGACAGTAGCTATTACAAACATCTGAAAGTAAAGGTACATCTGGTCACTTCGTGCCGCAAAACTTTGACAAATACATTTGAATCTATGTGTGAAGTTTTAATAAATGACATAAATTGAAACGTGGCATTTATTTCACTGTCAAACTGACAATCCCCTAACTTATCAATATGTTTGCAGACAACAGCATCAGTGCTTCATATTTGTTAACAAATTTAGCTGAAAAAAACAAAACGGGTTTTGAAAAATGCGCGATTCCACGATCTTCGACAATCAGAACATCGACGAGAAAATTGGTGACAAAGTCGATTCCATGGACAAATGCGTCGAGACTTACTTGAGCGAAGAACCCCGACGATTATCTTCCGAAGAACCTCCGTCCCCCGTTTCAAGCGAACAAAGCGATGGAACAGATGGTTGCATTGGTTGCGAAGAGCAATATCCTACTGCTGCTGCAGACAATCACCACTTGAAAGATGTCAAGATTTTCGGTGTTCATAAACAGGAAATGCCAAGGCGTTCATTTGTAAGTGTCATGTTTGTTGAAAGTTAGCCTATTTCACAATGATGCACTGTTTGCTTTTTAAATGACCTATATTGATTACACATGTCCTAGTGCAGGTATGTGCGACCTTCTTCACTGTCGATCCACATTGAATTTTTGGAAGGTTATCGCGGGCCGCATCAATTTTAATTGGATGAAACTTTAATTAATCTTTTAAAAATTGGTTAAGTGGTTACTCAACAGATATGGAGTATATGGTGTAATTCCCTCGTTGAAAAGTACCAACCACATGCTGGCAACAGGCTTATTTGGAACAAACTTAGCTATAGACCTCGCATGAATAAGGCCACAGGCTAACTGTGAAGTAGATGTGACATGTTACATTATGGCTTCTCTCAATTCAATGAAACATAATTTACTCGTTACATATCGTTGCTCCGTCACTTTTTTGAAGTTGAGTCTACTAATGCGATACTTGATGTTGAAGGTCTTTACTGAGTATCGAAACATTTTCTTTCATGGAACTGCAAGCAATTTGAAGTTGACCAATCAAATGCGGGTCTGACAACAGTGGCACAGCCAGAATGAGGCCGAGGAGGCCATACCCCCCGATACCAATTTTCTTACTGTTTAAAAGACGTCAGTGACTGACAACGTCACTCACTGGCCCCTACCGATCAAAATTCTTGGCTGCCCTACTATCTGAAAATTGACCTCCGTGCTTTCTTTAGCAATATTTCATCTTTTAAAAAAATTGTTCACAACGATAGGTACTTCTAAAAAGTTAAATGATCTTCAAGGCAACCTCCCTTCAAGAAATTTTTGCTTTTTCGAACACGACATGCTTTGCATTAAATTGCCAGTCCTTGAGACTGAATTACTGTTAAAATTGCTGCTTTTATGAACTGCAAAACAAAATACTAGTATTATCATTATCGCTTTTCCTTTTCCTGCTTCGAATTTTTATGATTCTCCCTACATTCCCAATCCCAACACTTGCAAAGCCACAAACAACAACAGCACAAAAATCCTGTTAATGATGTCAGACAAAGCAAGTTGAAATCCTTTCTAACAACACTAATCAAGGTAAAATCAAAGCTAATAGAACTCAGTTCACAAAAACAATTGCGAACTGCCAGGTCCTGACAAACTGTTCGAGCACTTTTACACAGCAAAGCCTCTGCAAACTTCTTGATCACAATGAAAAATCTTACAAAGAATATAATCTGCGCTGTGGTGTAACAATTACAAATGGCGCGAAAATTTTTATTCGCTTCGTGGTTTATGGTTCTCACTCAGGTAACTAACTAAAAAAATGTTACAGGTCTTTGCTCGTGAACTTCAAGCGCTGTAAACTCTGATCAAGCGCAAAAGCTTGTGGTGAATGATTGTGAAACGAGTGGCATGAAAATGTGAGGAACATAATTCATTTTGATATCCCATTTCAAGATCATGAACAATACCCCGCGGGCCGCATTAAACAATGCGGTGGGCTGCAGGTTGCACATGTCTCTCCTACTGTTTCTAAATATTGCAAGATTTTTCAGCTTTCGCTTTCACCAAAAACCTTCCAAGCTGGTTGTAAAGCTTTTCCGACTGCTTTGGCCAGAGTAACCAATCAATTGCTGTTCGAAACCTCTATGATATGTCTCTAACAACTTTGCGGTTTTCCGTAACTTAGGCTGCTTAAAACTTTCAACATTAAGCTGCTTAAAACTTCTGTTTTCGTGAGCATGACGATTTCTCTCTATCAACATGACTAATGACTACGTATATCTAACTAATAGCTATCAACATAACTAATAACTCCGACTGCTTTCGCCAGAGCAACCAATCAATTGCTGTTATATTTAAAAATGGACATTTTTAGCTAGTTGTGATCACCATGGAGGATTGCTTCACCCGCCGAACATCCCAACCATTCCATACACACAGGACAGCAATTTCTTTTGTAACCTACATGACAGTCGTTCTCTACCAGCAAAACTAATAATGACTGTGTAAAGGTGTCTTACGATTGATTTGCAGTTCTTCGTTATTCTTGTCATGAAAGTGGATGGTAGTAACTTGACAGTTTACAGAAAACGAAAAGAACTGCGAAAGTTCCAGCGTAACCTCAGAAAGGTAAATGTTTCTGAATAAACTTTTGGGTTTTATTGGATTTGTTAGTTTTGATTGAGATGATGACTTACTGTTTATTTTTGAGCAAAGCATAAGAGCATAACAAAGCAGTATTTAACGAAAAAAGCCCTTTCTCTGAAAAATATCATTCAATTTAAAAAGAATATGTGTTACGGCAAATATCCCCTTTGATTTCAAATTATTTCGCTCTGTCTACGCAGTTGAACTTGGACCTTGTCTTATCCCTATAAGGCACGCGGCGCTGAATTGGATTGCAATCCTTTGTTTGTGCTCGGGCCCTCTGTGGCAGTCACTTAGTAAGTGAATGACCTCGATGGAAGCGTGTATACTTCAGTTTAATTGACGACGAATAATTCAGTTTTTGTAGGCGTGGCCTTGTTATCTGTTTCTGGTTGACGACGAGAATTGTACCCAGGGGCGTAACGAGGTTAGATGGCGCCCGGGGCAAGAAGCAAGTTTGGCGCCCCCATGTTCGAACCTGAGGTCTTTCGGAAGCAAATGTACTGTATTGAAGAAAGCGCTTGTGAAATTGTTGGGGCTTTATGGCGCCTCCCGCAATCATTCGACGCCCCCCCGTAGTGATTCGGCGCCTGGGGAATTGTTCCCCCCTTTCCCCCCTCGCTACACCCCTGGTTTTACCACTCAACTGTGTGTAGCTGCTTGGGTGATGAGGGTCGCGCTGCTTTATGTGGAAAGTTTTCTTGTGTTTTAAAACGTTTGGGACAGCAAAGTCGCGTTAAACAAAGTCTCGATCCAACTAATGTTACTTGCGAAGTCATCTACTGAAGGCGCTGAATCCTGTGCGGAGGCGTGTTTGACGTCAGTTCTAACTCAAAAGACGATAGTGGATCCGCAGAACTGCATAATTTCACTTAATTTGAAGCGCTGCTGAAACACTTAAGATCTTGCCAGCGAGTTTATTGTTCCTGTACTCGGAAGCTGACTCTGTGATGCGCAGCGAGAATGCTCAACCGTCGATGTTGAGTTTTTATCGTGTCAGGATTCGTGATCAGCTTGCAGAGATCGAGATATGCAACATTGGCTTGTTGAGAAACCAGTAAGTCAAGAGAAGGAAACTGTTGGAATTAGTTACTAAACTGCGTTGCCACAAAGCCGAGTTCGACCAGCGCGTACGAACTTGACTTGACCAACATGGTGTTGCTGCAAAAGAGAATGCAGACTTGTTGGCCGACCGTCCTGTGTTGCGATCCACAATCTATAAGTTTCAAATAATTCTAATGTGATCGAAGCATTCTGGTGTGAAATCGGCAGGATCTCGAGGTTCAAGTTTCCTCAGCCAACCAGAAAAGCGGAGTTGCTAGCAAACCATGAACTGGTCAACTTTAGTTCATTCAGCTCAAGCAGAAACAGGAGTTTGAACACAATGGTGCGGAAAGAGCTTAAAACGCATGGAAGAGGAAACAGTGGTGCGGAAAGAGCAAAAACGCATCGAAGAGGAAAGAGCTCTGAGCAAAAACGCATTATACTAAAAAGGCATCGAAGAGGAAAGAGTACTAAGTAGGCATCCAAGTATGTAATTCAAAAAAGATCTAAATGAAAACGAAACAGGTTCTGAATATAGTCCCTAATATATTTGACTTGCAAAAACGCAACCAAGCATGCTTTTTGCCAAACGTTGTGTTATTTTACAACTGACCTTGTCTCTTTCCAGCTGACCAAGCAAGATTGGTTGCAAGCAGATGCAAACTACTACTTGAACAAATTGAGACACAAGACATCTTTCTCTAAAACCTCCAGCAACGGTTCCATGAGAAGACTTCGATACATCGATTCTTTCAACCTCTATCTGCAGGTAAGGAAGGAAAAGCATGGAAAGCGTGAAGTAAAAGGCACAGTGCTTCCAAAGATGATTATAATATTTTTAATCAGATTTGATATTTTTGCTATTTTTAGATGTTTTGTTTTATGAATTCTGACTTTAAAATATCATGTTTTCATTTTCAGGCTCTTGTTCACTACAAGCAACTGCACAATCATGAGATTTTCAAAAAGTTTTTTTCGCCGACAAATGATGACTTCAACTTTCAGCAAAGAATGTAAGGAACTTACACATGTAATCTCGTTGTCTGGAAAATTCTGGAAATTCCCAGAAATTTTCTATTGACATTGATAAGCGTTTTTCTGGAGCTTCATTGCTCACAACGCTTTAACAAGTTTTTTGCTAATAATCGCAGAGGGGGAGGAAAGACTTACTTCTACCTCACGGATTCGATCGTAAACACTACCCCAGACTTGACCTTCGGCGACCAGCCACGTCATCGGGACACCGACCAATCAGATTCAGTATCGCACTCCTTAAGCGACAGCACCAATAGTGAAAACAGTGCCAGCCACCATTGTTCTATATCTTCGGTGAGTTAACGACTGAACAACCCTAGATTTGTTGACTTTGAACCCACTGACTTTATTCTATTCAGATTCTTTGGCTCACGCCCCTATAATAGCTGAGCGTGTACGAAATTTGCCCTCAAAGCTTGATTATGTAGAGAAACAATAGGGTACGTGGATTGGACAATGATGATTAATTGTTTCTTTCCTTTCAACTAGATGGTTTGTTTACAGATATCACCGTATGTGACATCTGAACACTTTCTGGATAACCCTGCCTCGTCAAAAGCAAACGATCCGCTGATCTCGTCCCCAATGTGTGGACAAATGCATGTGGTTCTTGAAGGCTATGATCCCAGTTGTGATGATGACGAACATCGCCATATTTTGTCCCTGAAGAAGGGAGAAAAAGTAGAAGTTTTGGCAAAGGACGTTAGTGGTATGCAAACACTCACATGTAGAAAAAATGAGGTGTTTGATGATAGGCAAACAAAAATTATTCCAGTTTCCAGTAATGCACAGAAATAAACAATTCCGTGACTTGTTTTTTTGGTTGATTTCTCATTTATCTCCATCGTTGAGTGCAGTTGCTTGAATATTGAATGTGAATATAAATATACAGTATGCAAGTTTTCATCATCGCAAAAAGATGTGAGCAGGGCAGATTCTTTGGAAGCTTACATAATGCTAGACCTGTTGAATGTTTCGAGAACAATTAGAAATATACTCCTGCACGCCTCATTTCGTTTTGTTAATGATAATAGCTGATAAACATGTGGCGATTTTGCAACCATCACGCAGTTGTAGAAATTGCTTAACAATTGTTCCGATTTATAGTTTAACCCTCATTGTGCAGGTTGGTGGTTTGCGCGTCGTTTCCATGGCGATGATGTCGAGGAAGAAACTGGTTATGTGCCTGCGACTTATTTACAAAAGAGTGAAAACACATTCGAAGACTTTCACTCTCTGTCGGTCAAGGTAAGCAGTTAACTATAGGATACGATCTATAATAGACGATAAGAAAAGAATCTGAAATCGGTTTAGCTTGTCCAGACCAGTTTTACATGGCAAATGTACAAAACGTTTTCCTTCATTATTTTTTGAAAATGTGAGAAAAATTAAAATTGATTCATCTCTTAAAAAGTGTTTGGGTCGTATTTTGAATAGATTTACCATGCAGCTTTTGCAACAAATGAAACTGCTGTTAACCAATACGCTATATTATTTTGCAAAGACTCAGGCTGCAAAAGCGAAAATAGGAAGACGTTTCACTGATTCTCCAGCCTGCACCAGACGATATCTTGGAATGCGGACGATGTAAGTAGCGCAGCATGATCTTGCGCAGTCTGAAATATTTCGTGTCTTACACGAGGAAGCTCTAACATGTGTAAAGAGAAAGTATGTTTGTAAGGTCGCGTTAGTTTTTCTTTGGTGTTTTACACCGAATTTATGAAAAAATTATATTTGCTGTCGTCTTAGTACAAAAATGTGGCAAAACCAAATGAGTAATAATTATTTTATTTAATTACAATTTTGTGAAACAATCGATTTATTTAACATTTCAGTGGCGACTTCATCAGCATAAAATCGTACACAGCCAAGAATTCTGATGAATTAAGCTTCGCGGAGAACTCTGTTCTAACAATTTTGCAACAAGATGAAAGTGGCTGGTGGTTAGCCAGGTAAGGGCGCTTTTAAATTCAATGTTTAAAAGATGCCACAGTGCAAAGATTAAGAAAAGCTCAAAGTTTTAAACAAAGAGTGTATCTGACTGTTAGAGGCCAAATGTTTCCCTGATACTTTAAACTAACTCAGTGGCACAGTTGAACTTGAAGCTTTTCGTGCATTTTCCTTTTTCTTGTGCGTGGTATTTTATTCTTGCAAAGCACGAGAGTCTAATTGCGTTAGCAATGTTTTGTGTCGGAGCAAAAGATAATGCGCAACGCGTGCAGCAAACACTTTGCGCACTAAATTATGCTTGATTGCAGGTACAAAGGCAGGGAGGGTCTGGTACCAGGCGTTTACCTTCGGAAATACAGCGATCCCTTGCGCCGACTCAGCATTTCGATGCTCATGATCAATGTTAACGTTTGAAACAAAAGCGTCCATAACAAGAAACCTATACTAAAGGTGACCCCGATCATTGCTGCTATCTGGAATTCTGCTTGAGAAGATCAGATGCAGCGAGAGGTAACTCTGGAAAAAGCACGTCGACACTTAAGCACGGAGCAAGTTCGCTCGTGTGCCGGTACAAATGCCAGGAAATTCGACCAATCAGATGAAGACTCAAGCAGCTTTGAATGGAAGGGATGTGCGCTTGTTATGCTGGCACTTCCTTGGTCTTGCCAATTTTCGCTGTTGTTTTCGTTTGGTATTACAAAAATGTTGATTTAATTCATTTTGAAATACTTTGGAATCAAAACATGAAGTCACTGTTGCAATAATGCTGAAAATTGTACTTTTTTGTGAGAAGTGTCAACTCAGAGCTCCTGGTTTTTACTGCCCGATCTGGGGGCGGTAAACGTATTCACATCTTTCACTGTCGTGACAATCGCCATCACCAGACTTTTCGCTTATCTTTGCTGTCAATGTATCTCGCTTTGAAGACATTGACTTGTCAAAAATATACATATTTACAGCAACGGTTGTTGTATAAATTGCAATATTAACAACCATATTCATGTTTTTCTGACTTTTGCGTAAATATTTGTGATAACATATGCTAATAAATCGCAGCAATAATACTATCGCACATGTATTCTATTAGTGACAGCTGCCTATTTCGCCCTTAGGAGATGATTGAAACATCAGCGTCAGTTCTGTTTAAACTTTTTTGTCGAAAGCTCTGCTGTGAAAAGACCGCGTTCGGGCTTTAGGCAGGAGTGGCGGTCCGAAAAATCCGCGACGGTCTCCCCCACTAGCTATCCACAACTGGAGTCCCAAGGTGCGCCCGCCACGCACCCAGGGAGGTGAACATGAACAGCGCAGTGTGCTTCTACTCTGGGTGACTTGAAAACCTGCGTAAACTGCAATCTGGCCATAAGCAAACAATTGGAAATCGGAACATCTCTTCACTCATGGGCAATGAAAACTAACTGGTTGATTGAAACCGAACGATATTCCATGAATGTTGTTGGCATCTCTTCGACTAAGCGTCGTGGTTTTAACACTGTAGCACTGGACAATGCGAGGAAACTCTTCTTACACCGGTGTTGTGCTAGCAAAATTCTGCGAAAGTCCGCAGCCCTCACAGTGAAAAATCCAAAATGCAATCTTGGGATAATCTCTGACATAAACTAGATTCCAATTATTTGCAAGACAACAAAGTTCTCTGGTAAACTATCCGGCGCCTTCGCAGCACAAGATATGGGGGTCTGCAGCCTAAATGACCCACAGGTCCTTCGCAGCATGTACCACCGCCACATATCTATCCCCGTATTCTTTCATGTATTTGTGTTTTTTTGTACTGCCTTGTTTACTGCGTTCAGTGTGGAAGTGATGACATTATAAAATACACTTACTTAAACCCCGAAATTCAACTCAGTTAGTATGTGCTATCCACTCAGGCAAGTCGCTGTGGATCGACCCACAGCATTTTCTACAGATGCAGCCGTGTTTCTTCATCAGTCAGCTGAACTTTATGTTGCAGTTGATGAAGAACGTGAAATCAGTCTGAAAACTCAAAAAAAAACATCTGCTATTTGCCATGCTGAAAATGGTACGATAATATTACAGTATTTGAGATACAAGACAGATACGAAAAGAAGTCAAGGGTTCTGCTATCATTCACTGGATAAGTTCGCAGAGGGTTTGAGTTTTTAAGGACTTTCAAAAATTGGTCTATGCCATTTCATGTAAAAAGAAGCGAGTTCAGGCATTTTTTGTAAAAATCGTGTTTCAATCAACACAACTAATTCTGGAAACACAAGAACGGTAAACCTTCGGAGAGAGCATCATTGTTACACTAAAAAGATTGCTCAGAGATTCAGGTGGAAGACTAAAGCACTAAAGCATGAACAACACTAGCCTGATGAGTAAAGCAATAGTCCCGTTGAATCGGCCAATTGCCGGCAAATCGGTAATCGGCGTAGAATCGACATCAAATTTGATGACTGAACTGCTTTAATGATGTTAACAGGTGATACTTATTCAGCTGGATTTTATATCTTTTCAAAAATAAGTTGTACCTTTCAAAAGTGCGCTTTCCATTAAAACTGTTGATATAACGTGTGGCCAAACAACTCGGGATTAAATTTGCATAAAGAGTTGATGTTACTTGCGTGCTAGGAGACGCATAACTTCGTTTTGAGTTCTTGTGCAATTCATTTAGTTTTGTTGATATTTTGTGCAATTCATTTCGTTTTGTTTTATCATTTGTTATTTACCGTCTCCTTTCCGTTAGCTTTGCATGCTGCAAAGGAGTAGAGCAGGTGTAGTAACCTAAACGACGAACCTTCTAGAGATACTATTGCAACCACTCCGCTGGCGCTGCGCTAAACGCGCGGTTCACCACGAACGGAATGCGCGCGAAGAACAACACCCATATATATACGTGGCGCGAACAAGCAATAATAGAGTGATCGCGTGTGTGGACTCTATTGTTGCTTGCTACCAGAGTGTGAAGCTTTGCGCACTTTTCGCCAGGGCTTTCCGATCGCAGCAATACTAGGTAAATAAGTAATACTGAACAAAAATAGCCAACAGCTCCGTTTCTGTTAGCACCAACTGTAATCCTGGGGTAAATCTTTCTAAAGAAAATGAAAACCACCGTTGCTTCCTACTTGACGCTACTTTTTGTGTACTTTCTCTGCGACTTGCCGATCATTAAATCAGTGGGCAAGACTTTCGCCTGAAACCGTTAGTTTGCATCCTTTAAACTACAAACACTTCCAGTTCAACATATCATAAACGAGAAAACCAAGTACATGTCCCTTTGCAGGTTATTCATCCCGTGCCTTTTAACCAACTGTACGAACATCTCGGCTTTTGTAAAATGAGTGCTGGTAGATCGCCTGCAGAACCTAATTCTATGGCAGACAGATTGTAGCAAATAAGAGTAAATTAATAAGAGTAGATGTCTTACTTAAAGTTTCAAGATACCTTTGTTCAGTAGTTTAACCAAATGGCGTAAGTTTAAAATTCTAGACAACAACCCCAAAAGAGCAAAACTTACTTTTTCTTTCGATTTACGGTTTCCCTCTGTTCCCTTTAACCTGGCCACCACTTGCAGACTAGAGATGAACAGATTTAGGTTTCCAAGTCCAATCCAACAATTTCATTTCAAAATCCAATCCAAATCCGATAAACCAGGGTTGAGGAGTCGGAGCAGGAGTCGCAGTCCTAAGGAGTCGGAGGTTTTCGGGTGGTGTCGGAGTCGGATTCCTAACAACACTGGGAGTCGGATGTTTTGTCCGACTCCGGATGTCCAATTGGATCATTTTTTACATCACACTCCTAAATTGGGAATTCCTATTGAAATGGTACAACTTCTTTCGAAGCTTTTGTTGAAACAGAGATTCCTTGCTGTGCACCACGGTTTCCATTGATTTTACCAGCCAAATTTTATTCCCTTTATGTTAAGGAGTTGGAGTCTTAAATTTTGGAATGGTCGGAGTTGGAGTCGGATATTTTACCTCCGACTCCACAACCCTGCGATAAACTGACAGTTCAAATCCAAATCCTGTTTAAACCCAAAGTCCTATCAATCGTGTTCTGCTAAAAGCAAAATAGCCTCGGCACAGTGCTTGCCTCATGAGGCAATTTAGACACTCTCCAAAAAATACCAAGTGGAAACTAACTCAAGTTCACTAGTGCCCTAGCTTTGCCCCACAACATTATAATAGTTGACACTTCAAAGACTTCAAGGTAAGCACTGTTACCATCAAATGCAGTGAGCATCTCCGTTATAAAGTGTAATTGTCAAATCAGACAAACTACCAGGTTCACTATATATCACAAGCGAATGATTAGCACGAGGCTATTCATAAGTTAATGATAACCAGTCCTATAAGTGTTACTATTAGGTGGTAGGCATCACTGTACTATGACGATTATGGTTAAAGAAAAAGGACTGGACGGATTCCTTAACTTTGATAATATGATACAAAAGAGGGCAGGCCTGTACCTTGCATCACTGCATAACATCTTAATGCTCCGAATTTAACAAACACGATGTACAATTTCGATGGATGTGAGAAACTCCACTGAAGCAAACTTACAAATTAAATTAAATGCAGTAATCTACAGTTCCAAAACACAACTGGAAGTTGCGAAGAAGTTCACAGCAAGACTATCAAATTCAAATCCATGTTCATCTCTACTGGAGACTGCTTCGAGAACTACATAGCGTTTAATTCAGGAGCACTGATTTGGCCAGGGTTTATTTCAAGGCTTGACCTTGCTGGCCGCTAAGACATTTTTAAGAGACCGCAAATCTTTCATCTAAATTCCGAGATTGTCATAGAACGAGCTTTCAGTGTATCTCACTGGAGGCTATGCATTTTGGTGGTAAGTCTCATCTGTTTTAAATAAACGTTAAAAATTTGAGAGCGCTTCGGTCTCTTTAAACTCCTAAACGACAATGCTGGTCGTGCAAAGCATAGTGATATATTCCAAATGACAACGGTAGTGGAGTATTGATGGTAATCGACTGGTGAATTCTGTTTAGCATTGGTGGTGAACTACACACCAGCTGTGGTGACTGATTCGTTGATGACAAAAGAATCTTGCCAATAGATATTCAGAACAACGGAAGTTCCATGATATTTTATTATTGCCGAGTTACTTATATCTCATTAAAAGCAACATACACAGCAATGAATTGAACCATACTGAAATGTTTGCAACTTCAAACCACTCACGGGTATTTATCAGGTACACAGCTGATTGAACTGTCGAAGCAGAAACGTGATGCCTCTTTAGCTGACCTTTAAAATGAGCTGGAAAGTTTTGTTTTTCCTACAATAAAACTTCTGTCTCCACGCGTCGTGAATCATCGTTAAGGATGAATTTAGGTAACGCGTTCCTATAGTAACCACATTAACACCGAAAAACTTCAGGAGGGAATGACGTTCACATTGTTGTAGCGTTACCCTGCCAAACTGCATGCACAAATGACATTACCATGGTAAACAGCACTGCAAAATTCCGTAAGGAATGTCGTTTACGTAAAACTTTACGTAATCCTGCAAACGGCATGCTGGAATGATAGAAACACAAAACGAAGGATGAAACAAAGAATCTACGAGAGAGCGCATTTTTAGACGTTTCAGCTGAGACGACGTCTTGGTTGCAAAGTGCTAGCATGTGCATTTTCGTAACATATGGCACAGTGTAGACATGCTGCACCACAGCTGAAGTACATTTCGGCACAGCAGATCTCTCATCGGTCTTGTGTAGTGGGCTAACTCGGTTCTTTCCAATCTGTCTTTCAAAGCGAGGTTTCTATAGCACAGGGCTTCTCCCCATTTGGGGTCGCGAATAGTAATTTTGGGATGGCGAATAACATAGGCTTGACAAATGAGATATAACAATTTTTGTAAACTTTGCAGGAAAATCAAAAATAGGCCTGCAGTGAATGTATTCCTACTGCTCTTTTAGGGACAATATCGAGCTTTATGCCGTCAGTTGTTTATTAGGATGTCTGCCTGAGCTATCAAACGATAATTATTAATCAACCAAGCACAAGTAATGCCTTGTTACGTCATCATTGCTTTAACATATTGACCAATACTGACCTTGTTGCATTCATTCCGACACGAAGGTACGCTTGTGTTTAGAACTCTAGGTCCAGTGTAGGGGCTATAGGTCAACTACCTTGAGAACACACTGAGTAGCTTTAGACTAAAGTCAAAAGCTTCATACACTGCTTCAGAAGTACTTTGTACTTTGATTCAGGAAAATTTGAATCCACAATTCAAATTTCAGGAGGCCGCACATTAGAGTCCTGCGCGGGTTGAAATATTTTGTCCGCACCCCACCTGCACCCGCAGGAATTTGAGAAATCTTGCCTGCTCCCGCCCCGCACCCGCACACTTCCAACCCGCACTCGCCCCGCACCGCATTTTTTGGTCTTAAACCTGCAGCTTTCCGAAAAATACGAAAAACTCACAACTAGGGCAAGTTTTTGTTGCGATAAAATCGTGCGAAGTATGCATTAATTTTAACAAAATTTCCAGTAAAACGTTGTATATGTGCACAAGCACTTTAAACGAAAGGGACTTACTCAAGCGATTTATTTAGATATAATGCTAAATATTTCCAAACATTACCTAGGGAGAAATGGCGATATTTTGCCAACAGTTTACTTAGCATGCTAAAACTTGTGCATGAAGTTGTTTGGCAAGCTCCACAGTGCATGAAGTTTCTTGGCAATTAAACAATTTGGCGTGCAGTTGTGGACAGATGTTTGACCGGGTCATTTCTACAATTGCCTTTAGGTCACTATTCAGTTCGAATCGGTTATCAAAGAGAACAGAACTATACTGAAATAGTTCTAAAGCATGTTCTTTAAATCAAACTTCTACACTTTCCAAATTACTTGATAGAAGTTGCACGACAAGTTGCATGTGAAAAAGGAAAAAGATGCAATATAAAATTCCTGGAACTAGCTTAAAATTTCGTACGACATAAATTCTGAGTACGTATTTAGGAAGCTGTAAAAAAAGTTGCAAAAACTTGCCCTACATATAACACCTGAAGACAAGTCTAGCAAGCAGCAAAATCAAGCTGTTCATTTTTTTCAGTGGCAACTAAAACTTTTCCACAGATCTGATCGTCCGCAGTCAACAGATTTGAGGTGATAAAAATCACGTTTCAGTCCAGTTGTGACTTGTGACTGGCTGTGCGTTAAGCGCTGTCTTATCCGCTTAGAAGGGCTGCTAGACTTCCTCACCACGTACGACGGTTGCATTGGAAAATGGTCACTTGTCCACCACACGGCAAGAGTCTAAGCTAATGTTTCGCAACAATGGGTTGTTACATCATAATGTTATAACTGCTGCCGGCCTACTGTTCTAGGCGCAGTGCTGGCAAACAAATTCAGTACATCCATGTGTTTTGCGATTTTTGAGCTGATTAAGTTCATGTGCTCTGGCTCAACACTCAGTTAACCGCACGAAGAATTTCTCATCCCGCGCCCAACCCGCACCCGCAGCAAGTTCAACCCGCACCCGCACGCAAAGCAGTGCGGGTTCCCGCACCTGCCCCGTAAATGCGGGTTTTATGTCACCTTGCCCGAATTACGTGGCATTAACGTTCTTCACGGGCGAGTTTTATCCCCGTTTTACAAAGAGTTTAAGCGAGCCAATATTAGACCCTGCCGTGTTTGATTCTCCATTCTCAACTAACAACACCTCAGCTCCGTGGCCAGGTATTGGAGTCAAGTTAGCATATATATTATGTGTGAGCATTGGTTTATTTGAATCTTGTACGGAAATATCGAACCGAACTTCAACCAAGTGATGCGTAATACATACGTCACATCGTCAAACTATTTACTTTCAAGCAAAAGACCCTTACTACAGTAATCTCCGAACCAGAGTTGTGATTCAATCATGAATGCCTGCATTGCGAAAATGCAGTCCTATTTAAAAGCGAAATCGTTATGCACGAAATTATCATGCTTTATTAATACAACGTGAAGAATAGTTAACGTGTATTTACATCAATCATTGCTTGCTGCGCTAATGGTTCGAGGCGCGTAGTGCGGCAATCTTTATTACTTCTCTGCACTTCGAGCATGGAATCATTATGCGAGCGAGCCAAATATCTTCTGACACGAGACAGACTGACATTGTTTTTTTGTACACTGCTTTACACAGTTTCTGCGCCCGCTAGTGGCTTAGAGCACGTTTGTTTCCGGTATGTCTACTGAGCCAGTAATTCTTCGAGTTCGAACAAGCGCTCCTTGCTTCGGTGTTCTTGGAACTGTTGTTTCCCATGCAAGTCATTCGGTGTGACCTTCTCCCGTTCTTGGATTTCCTCCGCTTCGCTCTCCCTGCTGCTGCCTCGCTTTGTTTCTTGCCTCATCTTTTTGCTCGGTGATTCCGGTTTCCTTGAAATGCTACTTTCGGCGTGTTGCGCCTTATTTAAGCCCATGCTGCTTGACTTCGTTGTTCGTGCTTCGTTCCAATTCCCAAGCTAAGTCGTAAGCGTTACTTATCGAGGCCTTGTTGCAATTTCCATCGTCTGCTGCTACGGGGTCATCGTAGTGCATCGGAAATCTTTGGTACGGTGCAAGCATCACTAAGTTCACTTCGTCAGCTTTTAGCAAAGCTTGTCGTATGACTTCCAAGTTGAGGTCTTTCACTCTTGCACCATGCTCCCAGATGTAAGCTGCCATTTAGGGTTGGATTGGTGATCTGTGAATATATGCTACGCATATATTTTCATATCTTCTGTTTATACCGACGTAATAGCGCTGTCGAGCGATAAAATCATCAATTCGTAGTTGTACACAGAAGGCTTTGCTCTTTACTCGGACTAATACATTCAACAAAACACCATTGATTTCTTCATTACTCAGCTCCGTGAGCAGTGCATGGTCCGGCTTTGATACTTCTGATCTCTGAACGTGCGTCGCGTTCTCGCCAAGCCTTTGTAACACAGGTACAGAGTTTGTACAACATTCATGTTACCCTACTTGCCTGCAATGTACAAGAACCGTGGGTCACATGACGATTGCGTAATGTCTCATAACACCAAAACACCAGACTGTTACATCACGTTTCCAAGGTCGCAGTAATATGTTACATTATGTTTTCCACATGATGCAGATCATTAAGTCCACACAAAGTTCACATTTCAGTTTCAGCCGATTCATCGCTGTCATCTGCGTCATAATTAGCTGCAGTCGCTCGGTTACCATCACACAATTGCAATAAGTTGTTAGTAGATGAAGAACTTGGTATTCTGGTTTGTTGCAACAACAATTTAGCTCTCTCTTCTCTTATGTTACGTACAAATTGGTCGTATATCTCTAAAGCGTCTACTTCCCAAAAACTGGGTTTACCGGGCCGCTGCTTTTTAAGAACAATGGGCTCCGTCATGCATTGCATTATTGAAAAATGTTGTAAGTGACCAACATGTTATTTTCAGCCACAACACGGGTACCCGCAACCCGTGCGGGTTAACCCGCCCCGCGCAGGACTCTACCACACACCCTACCATGCCCAAGATGAGTTTGTGGATTTAGAAAACGATAAAAGTTTGCAACTGGAATTTTCTAAACAGAATTAATGTCATTTTTGGATAAGAACAAGAAATGAATGGTCAGTCATTTCTGATCTAGCCAGTTATAAACTCTTAGACATTTGCACAAGCTATTTGTGTCAAGCGGTATTCTCAAGATTGATATTCATCGAGTTCAAAAACCGATCCTTACTGAAAAGTGTTAAGAATATCCTTCGTTCTACGTTGTCTCGTATCAATCTACGAATGGATGATCCGTGTCAAAATTATCAAGTGCATCCATCCCATCAGCTGTGCTTGATAAGTTCTATATCCTGAATTGCTTTTTTGTTTAATATCTTTTGCCTTACTGTTTCCATTACGTAGTAGTTTCATTACGGTATAGTTATTTCGTTGATTGTGTGCATTTGTATGATTTCGTCATGCACAAAAATGCCTATTGAGATTTGTAACGAGACCTTTGCACATATCGTTAACATCTAGACTATCCATGAAGGGTCGCATAGAAAAACCTTTTTTTAAATGGGGTCCTAGAACAAAATAGTTTGAGAAGCCCTGTTCTAGCACTGTGGTAATGCATGAGTTGATACTGGAGCAATCCATTAACAACCTTCGCGTGGACGTAACAACGTTTTTCCAAATCGACGAAACCCAACCAAGCGAAGCGGCATTGACGAATTCCTGCCGTAGTCTACGAATCTAGGAGGTACGTGAGAAGTTACCTTGTTCTGAAACGATTAAGGTGAAAACATTAAATCTTTGCCAAAGCTTGACCATTCCAAATTCTGTGTATCAGAATCGTGTCCACAATAACTTTCGTATTGTTTCATATTTTCAGATGATAAAACGTCACAAGCTTTCAAAATCGAGTATTTTTACTGTAAATAAATTATCCACGTGGGATGATGAAAGTTGCCACGAACCGAATTCCTTCGAAAAAATCCGAAAAAGGACAAAAGTATTTGTGGAAAAATCCACTTTGCAACGTACGTGACGCGGCAGCAGCTTTGATATTTTCTCTTTAATAAACGTGGCCCTGTTGGAGACCTTTGAGCTGTTCGGACAAGATTGAACAAAAATGGGTGAAATGGCGCCATGTGTGACTTATCCTGATAATCCGAAACTTCACGATATCAATACCATGCTACGACCGAAGTGGCAAAGCGTTTGTGGAACAATCTGTCGCAGACTCGAAAACCAATCAGCTGCAAATAAAAAGGTCGTACCGCGCCATTTGGTTTGACTTTATCCACATAGCTGTTAATGGGTTGCGGTCTAAGTATTCGGGGCTTACGTCTGTTAAGGAGAAAATATTTTTGGTTTTCATTTAAGTGTAGTTGAAAATCAGATCGAAAAGCTTTGTAAAACATTGGGTATGTTTGCCAAAAAATGTGAATATGTATTGCCAAAAAACTGAAACTTCCAAAAACTCTAGATCAGGGGTCACCAACCTTTTTGAAACTGCGAGCTACTTCTTGTGTACCGATTAATACGAAGGGCTACTAGTTTGATACACACTTCTGAAATAAAAATTTTGCTCAATTTATCTTCAATTATTTTAGTATTGATATTCGTTCCTGTGAAGACATTGATCATGCTAATGTTATTTTTAGAACAGGCCCGCGGCCGACCTACATGGTCCTTGCGGACGACCTGGTGCACGCGGGCACTACTTTGGTGACCCCTGCTCTGGATCTAACAAGGATCTAGGCGATGACAAAATCACTGCAGGCGTGAACACGGTTTGTACAAAATTAAGGAGCCTGAAACTTTGGTGTAGGACCCATAACGAACCAAGAACACTTTACCGAAATGGCAAAGGGACAGTTTAACAAAGCTGGTCAAAGTAACAGAAAAGGGGAAAATCGTGGTTTGCCGAGCAGATGAAGACGGGAAAATTGTTGTTCTTAATTACAGTACGATGAATGTAAAGCTGCAATGATGAAAACACTGGAGCGGTTTGATAAAATGGATGTCGGATAGATAGATGTGACGCTTGCTTCAACAAAATCAGAAAATATTATAATAATCTTGTTATTGAACACCATGCTATCTGTGCAGTTAATGGTGAACTGCTGCTACACACAATTGGATTGAAATGGAAAGACATCTCGTACCGCAGGCCAAACGGTGCATCAGCAAATTTGTTTCAGTGCCATGCAGTACACTGGTTTACGCTTACCCGCTTTTCAAGACACAAGTGTACCCGGAGAGTTTATTAACGTTGCTATAAAAGACAAACCACGTACGCTTGCTACAATCTACTGCGAACATTAGCACCGCAAGCATTACTGCATTTTTCGATTTATCCCGAAACCTATCAGCGCAAACTTGCAAAAACCGCCCAGACGTTTTCTGTCATTGATTAGAATTCGTCGCTTTTGTGGAGACCAGTTACTTGAGCACAGATATGTAAAAGCCCGCATCATTTGAAAGTCATGCTCATGAAATCAGAGTTCAATTGGCTGATTCCTCGAAATGTTGCAGCAAACCTAAAGCTTATTGTTTGTGTTAAAAACAGTTGATGTTCACGCGCAAAATCATCTTCTGCGTTTATCAAATCTGTTGACAATCACTTGCTTCCAGCTTGGAGTGACCTTTCAGTCAGAACGGCTGTACTGACTGGAAAATGTTAACATGACTTCTGAATGTTAGCGCGTGATTTGTGCTCAAGTCTGTTGAAACATCAAATTATATAAGAGCGATAACAGTGAAATGTTGGAATATTCATCCATACGACGTACACCGCAACGAGATGGTTGCAAAGCAATGCATGCAACTGTGAGGTCGCTGACAATATTGCGTCAAGGCGTCCGAGATCTATAACAGGGGCACGCCGCCCAAGTGAGGAGTCAGTAAATGTCCAGGGGGCGCGAGCCTTACGCGCTCCACATAATGGAAAACTTCTTCAATAAATTTAACAATAAATGCATTTGCTTTTACAACAGTGCAGGGGCTTGCAACTAAGCACAGTTACTTAAGGGAGGCGTGGTTGAGGATCGGTTGAGAAACACTCTGGTGCATAAAGAAGCACATTTTCCTTGTGAGCAATCGGACAGGGGAGAGGGTAGGCTTTTTTTGCAAAACTTTAAGCTGAAAGCATAAGCTCGATTTGCACATTTAAAACATGTGAAGCAGGGCTTAGTTTTGCTAATTCGAGGTCAATTTTTGTTCATAAAATTCATTCATTTTGTTTGGGAAACAAACACACACAAAAAACAACAAATAAACAAGATAAAATAAACAAGCAAACTCATGAATAGAAATACAACCAAAATTATATTTGCATCTTCCCGGGGTACCTAATATAACCAGGTGGTTTTCTAGTTAGGTCCCCCACTAGCCTAATGTTAAGATAGTGCTATATTAATGGGGTTTAAGGTTTGTACCATCAGAAATTTTTATTATGACAATGGGGAATACTTAAGGTAGCATATAATTGACACGGGTTATTATTGGTTTAAGAAGTGTAACATGCATTTCTTTTTGAAAACGTAGAAAGGTTGTACTTTTAAATTTTGATCTAAAGATTCCCAAATCTTAACTCCTATATAAGCAAGAAATTTTTTGTGCAGTTGCCAATCTTTTTCTGGGAACTATATATTTTTGAGATGTTTTCTGTCTAGTATTATATGAATGTATCTTGTCCAACTTTGTGAATAAATAGTTGAAAACAGATGGTAAGCAGTCATGCTAAATTTATGCATCAATTTTGCTATTTGTAACTTATAAATGTCATCTAGATTTAAAATTTTGAGCTGTGCATACAGTTTTTCAGCATTTGATCTATATGAACTAAATGTAATTAATCTTATAATTTTGTTCTGTATTGTTTTTATTGTTTTAAGTAAATATGTTGATGCTGCACCCCAGCTACTTATTCCATATTGAAGATGAGAGAAGACTAGACTATAATATACTGTTATTAAAGAATTGATGGGAAGATAATGTCTAAGCCTTGTAAGAGCTCCACAGACTTGGGATATTTGTTTTTTTTACTTGCGTTATGTGTGAGTTCCAGGTTAGCTTGTTGTCTAATACTACTCCCAAGTATTTAAGATTGTCAACTTTGGATATGATATGATTATTAATGCTAATGTTCATGTCAAAGTCCAGAGGTATTTTTTGTTTTGTAATTAGCATGTAATGAGTTTTATTGTAATTTATAGATAGTTTATTATGTTTCAACCAGTTGTCAATATTATTCAGTTCCTCGTTAACCTTTTTTTAAAGATCAATGACTGATTTTGCTGAAAAAGAAAGAACTGTATCATCTGCAAATAAAGTTGTTTTAAATTTTGAGAATGTGTAATATCATTTACATAGAGTAAGAAAAATAAAGGCCCTAGATTTGAACCTTGTGGAACACCACATGTTACACTAGCTTTTTATCATTGAATATCCTCAATACTTACAAAATGTGTTCGATGAGCTAAGTAGTTTTCAAATAATTTCAATGGCAATCCTCTAATGCCATATTGTTTTTCTAGCTTTTCTAAAAGTTTTTTTATGGTTCACAGTGTCAAATGCTTTGGAGAGATCTAGAAATATTGAACAAGTTACTAATCCCTGATCTAAATTATGGAGATAATAGTTATATATTTCATTTATAGCTAATTCGGTAGATGTCCCTTCTCAAAATCCATATTGTCTTGGATATAATAGCTCGTTTGTCTCAACATAAGAATACAATCTAGAATAAAGAAGTTTTTCGAACACTTTATTGATTGCAGGTAATATAGATATCGGTCGATAATTTCAGCAGCATTCTTTTGATCCTGATTTGTGAATGGGGATAATTTGTGCAATCTTTAAATCATCAGGGTACTCACTATCAAGGATACATGTATTAAAAAGATCTGATAAGAACTTGGAAATTGTTGTACC
>Ga0210059_1001061_pt1 | contig 39848 bp, 22 predicted proteins | sample Ectturendosymbi2_FD_188042 | JGI IMG/M metagenome (GOLD analysis project Ga0210059, IMG submission 188042) | Ecteinascidia turbinata endosymbiont from Florida, USA - Sample 2 (SPAdes) (version 2) | ecosystem: Host-associated > Tunicates > Ascidians > Unclassified | place: Key West, Florida... | reverse complement strand
CAGTGATGCCAGGTTATTTTGTAAAAAAAACATCTTGCTAGAGACTTGTACAAAATGTTCGCGTTTCACCGAGGTGCACGAACATATCGTGCACCGGCGGTCCACGGTTGGGCAACTACCAGACGAAGGGCATTGAAGTTTGAAGTGAACCGCCTCCCATTAGTTCAGGGGTTCTCAACCTTTTCAAGCATGTGGCCCAACAGAGGGTCCGTGGCCCACCAGCTGTACAACTTCTCCAATGCGACAACTGTCGCCCATATGCAAGGCAGAAATAAAAACAACTAAAACCATTTAACAACACAACGTACGCTACAATCAATGCGAAGGCTGAGCCTGTTAGCTCAGAAGCAACCCACGTTTTCGATTAAAGGTTGCAGGAGACATTCGCGCCAAATTCATTTGTGTCGTCAGTGCTTGCACTCATGTGATCTACGCCCGAGCTGGCTTCGGTCAAAGGTTGCTGGCGTGGCTTACTAATGAACATACATGCACCTACTCCTTTTGCCGAAATTGGTCAAGGTTACCTTGGGAGGGATCTTCGTGAAGGAATTTTGTTACACCTCTGGTAACCACGCGTCAATTTGGGCAAATTTTTATTCCCCATCGAAAACTACAAAAGTTGTGCAGATTGCGATAGGACTGCCCGAAAGAGCGTCTAAAAACATGCAGCTACTGAAAGAACCAGCTTTCTACGTGGACATCAACTAATTTTAATTTAAGTAGAAGAACCGTTTGCCCAAATTCGGCAGAGGTTACCTGAGCAGGGTTAATGACGAACCACGATTTTTTTTATTTTAAAATATTGTAAACCAAGTATTAAGGGTGGAAAAGGCGGCATTTTTGTAATCAGCCCTGGGTGACACTTAGCCTCGTTACGCCACTCTATAGAATGCACCATCCACTTGATAAGAACATGAGATACAGTAATTCCCACAAGAACGAAGGTTTGGTGCTGGTATAATAGCATTAAAAGTTCACAACGTGCGCCTGCTAGTAACGAAAACAAGGGTTACTTTCACTATTAAAGCATAACTTTTAAGTAGTACTATCTCATTCGCAACCTTATCATAATGAACTTAATATGAGATTTTTTTAAACTTCACATACACAATCGACATACAATAAATAAACGGTAAAATTACATACCTTTTCCTTTCCAAAACATCATCAGTCGTCTGATTACTCCTAGGCACGCCAAATGACAATAGTCCAACACAAAACACGAAACCATTTGCGCTCCAAACTCTGCTAAAGGTGAGGTTCCTTTGTGATGTCGATGATCTTGTTTTTCCAGAAAAGAAATTGTTACATTACCATCCTCAAGAGGCCTATCCAATAAACTTTGGATATCTTCCAAAAATTTTTTCAAAAAAATAGCAGGATGTGGCATTTCTCTTTACTTAGGCTGTTCAGTGCAATAGACCCCAGCACAAAGTGGGCGCATGCCGACATCAAACAATGAAACAAGTATTGGATATAGTTTGTAATCAGGAGAATGCCTGAAAGGTGGTAGTCCATCACAATTAATCAGTAGATAATAATTAACTGCTCCTGTGCAAGAATTAAAATGAAACATAAGCAAACTCTTCAAAGATTCCATCCAATTGGGAAAATGGCGATATTCACCGTTGCACATACATGCATAGTTCAATTGTGGCTGTCCAATTAAACCGGAATAAGAACATGGGACTTCTGGAAGGACGCAATTAAGATTTTTGCAAAGCCAAGAATATTACTTGCTTAGGAACACTGGGTTCTGTTAGAGCCCACTCTACTCGTATTTGACAAACAGTTTTAGCTTCAGGAGAGAAAATTTGATTTTCTGTTACATTTGGATTTTCTGTGACTTCTTAAACAGAATACTCGTCCAAAGTTTCTGATTCATCACTGTGGCTATCATGGTGTATTTCAGCACATTCATCACTGTGGCTATCATGGTAGATTTCAGCACATTCATCACTTGTAACACAAGGAATGTCTTCTCTAAGTAAATCATTAGTCCGAATATTAACAGTTGTGGTTGAACAACTTGGCTCTTCATCAGGTCTATTAAGGTCTTGCTGTCATTCGCACAACTTTTGTCTCCACCTCTGCTGACGACTCGAACACTCATACCGTTTGTAAAAAGCTCTACCGTTTTTGTAATGTTGTTTACCCATCCTGCATGATTTTATCAAAAACAAAATTTCAACGTAAATAAAAAATTAACATTTGCAAAAAACATCACCTTGAAAGCAGTATATGCTAAACATAACACATGTCACAATAACCTTTAGGCTATTACACAGTATATACTAAATTATATTAACAGCAACCCAGCGCTGCATAAAGTGCAATTCACAAGATAACCATATCTTACCGCGATTCCAGCTCAAACAACCCTGCGCATGAGCCTGCTGTCCGCGCGCTTTTTCGTTCCCTGGAACACTAACACGGGTCTGGATATCCCGATTCATATGAGGTCATCCACGTGAAACCACGTAAGCGCGCGTCTTCGCGCTTGCAACTCTTCAGTAGCTTCATTTTTTGTGTGACTTGTAAATAGGTGAGCTTGCGGTCATTCACGCTCTTTTCGATTTTGCAAAGGAGCGAGTTCGTCACGAGTTCGGTTCACGCTGACCCGACGTTAGTATGAGGTGACGTTTTCACGCAGACCCGACGTTATGATTAGAGGGGTTTTTGCGCCAGGTGGATGTAAAAAGCTGAAACTCACTCAGCATACGATCTTGCTAGCAGTAATCAAAAGGAGAAGTTGTTCACGCCCATAATTTTTGTTTTTATGAGTAATTCAATTCAGGCATGTATGATACCTTCGCTATATTCGGTCTACCTACTTTTCATCAAAAATTGTATGATATTAGTGTAAAGTAACTTTGTTAGTGCTCAAACTGCTCAGTGAGACTTATATTTTCAGTGTAGCTTTTGTGACAAACTGCAGTTAAAGGAAAGTATATTTTTTTATTTTTGAAAACCGGGTCATGCGCACCCGACGTTAGTGTGACAAAAACCGGATGTTAGGGTTCCAGGGTTAAGTCTCGCAGTGGGAGGACCAGCTCTCATTACGCGCACAGAAGCATGGCCAATTACGATTCAGTCCATCCAGAGCACACATAAAAAACTCTCGATACAAGCAAGTTAACGAGCACAGTGAATATTCACAAGTCCTGAGATGCCAATTCATAATGCAAATGATTTACCAGCACCAAACATTTATTCCTACAAGTATGAAGCTGAAAAATAACCTGGTAACAGAGTGAAGGACGCTTCTTCATTGTACACCATTTGTGACAGTTAAATATCGGTACTCTATACCAGAAACAATCACGAGCTAGGAAACGCCAATTTGAAAAGCGCATGGTTTACCCCATTATACACAAGCAAGCACTTATGTATCGTCTTGGCGTGTTTTCTACAAAATACTGCAGTCAGTACTAGGATCAATTAAAACACAAACAACGTTGCTAAAATATTTTCTTTAATTTCTGCTTCAGATTTGGCAGTTTTTATTTGAAATGCATAACAGAGAGCAGGAAGTTCCATAATTCACTCTTCAGGTCCGCCCTGTTCAAAGTCGCTCGATGCAGACAAATTTCACCAGAAACAAACAAAAAAGCGTTATTTTTGTTTGGCACTTATCCTAACTGACCGATTATACCCGAATGCCGGAACTCCACCTGCTGCCAGTACCGCGCCAACTGTCAGGCAGGTCACGTCATTCGACTATTGGCAGTCGGTGCATTGCCGCATCAAAGCCGACGTTAGTCAGTCCCGCAACATGTCCGGTCAGCACTGGCCCGGTTCAATTGCGGGGATACTGTTGATCTGAGTGTTGAAGACTCTATGCAGAGGATGGACAACAGTCAGAAGAGCAAAAGTTAAACTATACTAAACTTGTACACTTTCAGTAAAAGTGGTGATTTGGGGTTTCACATGCTTCAGAGCGAGCAAGCATATGCAGGGGGAAAGGGAGCAGCAGCAGTGAAAATGCTGGTTGTCGCGTCATTAAAAGACACTAGCCTGGAAAATCGGCTGAGGTTACAGTTCAATCTTATTAATAGTGCGCATTTTAACATAACACTTTCAAGCAAAAACACTGGTGAACATGTGCAGTGTTTAATGCAGAAATACATACGATAGCGAAATTGTCCTTTTTGGCAGTTCCAAACAACTTCGAGCTCCTAAAAATAGAAAGCCATTGCGCTTTTCAGAGCTGCACTTCTCGTTGCTGGAAATTTGTTTTAACGCAGTTTTAGTGCAGCAAGTAAACAAATGATTAGCCTATTCAGAGAAAACGTGCTTCTTCCCCCATTGTCTTAACTGAAAGAAGGCGAGATGCAATGCCCGGCTGCACACCCACGTACCTGGTTAATCACGGCACGCGCTGACGTAACAGCAAGCAGCGAAAGCGAAAATTGTTTGAGGCATGCCAAAAGCTGCTTTCACTTGTCTAGAGCTGACAATTTGGCCAAAAAAGTTAACCGCAAATTATAAAGAGTTCAAATATGTGAAGCAAATACACAACGTGGCATTTCAAGCAAAATTTAGTATGAGAGATGACAAACAGGCATTTTACTTTTAGCGCCAGAAAATTGCAAGGCGGAAATACGCGATTGCCGGCCTCAATCAAGCTGCCTAGACGGTGAATCGAAATACGCATGCAGCTGCAAAGAATCTGTACATGACAACAGCAAAACAAGAGAAAACTGCAGTAAGACAAAAAAGCACAATGTAATATGCAAAAAACAAAAACAATTTAAGTCCCGTGAAGCTAAAAATATTTGCGTTTTCACCTTTAATTTTGAACCATGTGCAAATATATTGTACTGTCAGTTTTGTCATCGAAAACGATTTTGCTAGCTCCTTTTTTGAAGCACAGTTTGCATTTTGTAATACATTTTTCAAGTTATATTTATCAAAGGCCAAAGGATACACTGAAGATAGTGCTTTATTTTGAATGTGGGCGCATACTACAAACATTTTTCGTTGTTTTAGTATCTCCTGTTACGATTGGCTGCACGCACAGCACTATTCATGTGGAAGCAGATGCTGATTTTTACAAGAAAAGGCGTTTATCTCTTTCCGATCTCCACCTCAACGACAACAACTGCGTCGGAGTTCAAGCTCCATCAAAAGCGGGACGATGGGTTTTTTCCGTTGAGCATTTGGCTTCCTGTGGAATGAAAATAACGGTGCACCTACTTCTGACCATGGGCGTCGGAAGGATTTTTTTCCAGGAAGGGGCCAATAGCGAATTTTTCCTAAGGTAGCCAAAGAGATTTTTCCAGGCGAGGGGTCTAAAAGTGGTAAAATTTCATTCTTCCCTTTTGAAACTAAGAAAACAACGTATTTTTGCTAAAAATGTAATAGGTAAATGTCAAACTTAAAAACCTAGGGGTCTTTGCCCCACTGCCCTCCCTTCCGACGCCCATGCTTCTGACGCTTTCTTTTATGTGATTGATCAGTGCGCTTCGTTAACATGAGATATATTAGATATTAGATGCTGGTGTAATCCATCCGTTTCAGATGCGCCACTAATAGTTCCTGGACGCCAATTTTTATTTTATATTAATTTGTTTTTATCAAATGTTTGTTTCAGACGCATGGTCCATATCACATTAGTTAAAAGAACACAGGGGTACAAAAATACCTTGACAGAAAGTATCACAAACTAAGAATTAATGGGTATGTGTAGTCGATACTGAAGAACTAACACTGAAATATGGCACCATTAACCGCTGTATTTGGTCATCGTCAGATAGAAGCGTTACATAATGGGAGATAAATGGAGATTTGTGAAAAGCATCAGACAATTGACGCGAAAGGATGAAAATGTTAGATGAAGATGCGAATCATTTAACGTACAAATTTTTTTCTACAAAGCATCAAATTTTCTGTCATGACGAAGTAGATAACTTGATGTGGGCGAACACTTTAAGTTTTTGGGGATGTACTCCGAATGTTGATTGGTGTTGTTATTGGCAACGTGGATGTGCTTATATTGAGTGCACTTGCATTGCAGTTTAGCAAACATACAAACGGCATGCAACGCGCAAGAAACAGAGTGCAGATTGCTTTCAAATGCAGTGGGGCACTGAGCAAAGATGCCTTTGACTTTTCTGCCTCACATTAAAGAGGTTTTGTTTTTTTCTGATTGGTTGTAGGCAGTGGGGGGATTCAATTTGTTTAAGAACATGTTCTCTCACTCCAGGCAGAGTTGTAAGTCGGGCTGGGCTTTTCGGGTCGGGCCGGTTTTCGGGCCGGGTTCGGGCTTACGTTTGTCAAAATGTTTCGGGCCGATTTTGAGCCTTTATACAAATCGTTTTAATAACATTTGGAAAAACGACTTTATTCTTCCGTGAGATACATCTGTTGCATTCACTGCGCTTATTCCTGTGAGTGAAGTGATAGTGACTTTTGTTTAGCTAATTAGATTTGCAAACACAGTTGTGTTCTTTTGTTCTCTGTTCGGAGTAGACTCATACTCTTTTTGAGAAGACAAAACGGTAAGGAAATTAGCACTCCATGGCATTGCGTCGAAGAGATCAATCACTACGCACGCGATTCTTGGCTTGTTTTAAAACCCTGCTCAGGTAACCTCTGTCGAATTTGGGCAAACGTTTCTTCTACTTGAATTAAGAATTAGGTAACGTTCACGTAGAAAGCTGGTTCATTCAGTAGCTGCATTTTTTAGACGCTCTTTCGGGCAGTCCTATCGAAATATGCACAACGTTTGTAGTTTTCGATGGGGAATAAAAATTTGTCCAAATTGACCCATGGTTACCTGAGGTGTAACAAAATTCCTACACAAAGATTCCTCGTGAGGTAACCTTGACCAATTTGGGCAAAAGGAGTTGGTGCATGCAGGTTCACTAGTAAGCCACGCCAGCAACCTTTCACCGAAGCCAGCACGGGAGTAGATCGCACGAGTGCAAGCCCTGAAGCCTCAAATCAATTTGGCGCGAATGGCTCCTGCTCGGCTCGTGGTTCTCATTAAGAAACAGGCAGGAGAATGTATGACACCTTCTCCGCCAGAGGGAAGAATTTGGAGCTGGAAGAGGCCTGCACCTTGTGTGTGCACTTGTTGTGCAAGGTCAAAGCATTTTATTGAGGAGATGAACTTTGAGACCAGACAACGCTGTGGAACCTGTCCACCACCCAAACAGAACAAAACGAGGTTCGCCTGCCAACGATGGGAGCACTTGTTTGCATTGATGACTTTCAAGTTTTCTGCAAAGATTACTCACACCCCTGGAAAACTAACCCCTGGTGATTTCCACCTGGACAGGAGTGGTGGCCACCACGTGGTCCCTAGGTGAAAATCACCCGACGTTATGGTTGATTGTGAGTTCGGGTGAAAATCACCCGACATTATGGTTAGGGTGAGTTCGGAGTGGAAATCACCATGCGTTGTGGTTAGTGTGAGTTCGGGTGAAAATCACCCCACGTTATGGTTAGAGTGAGTTTTTTGTTTCCCTGTTGATGCCTTGACATTGTAAAAATTGACAAAACTCCGCTAATATACAGTTTTCATATTTGAATTGGAAGGAATTGGAGCATTATTTGGGGGGTTAGCATGCAAAAACCCCTGTGGCGACGGGACTGGCCGTATGTGAGACACGAAAGTCAATAGCAGTGCCGCGATCAACCTGACTGCCCAGCAATTGTCGTAAAGCATTTGCCCATTTTGGGCAAGGTTGATTAATGTGGCTGATAATTGCAAGAAAATAGGAAAATTTCATGTCTCAACCTAATTTACTTTTATTGCAAATAGAACCACAAGCGTGAAATGAGGTTCTGTTTAAACATTACACCGACCACCAATGACGTCTACTGGCGGAGTTTTTGGATTTTTCTTTACTTTTTCGTTCATTTGTTAAGAGCACTTCCTACATTTTTGTTTGAAATATTGTTTTTATTCTTCATCATATAAAAAATTTTCCAAAATCAACACGTTGCTTTTTTCTGATCGAATGAGCTTGAGAAGACTTGCAAAGTTGTAAAAAAAGCCGCGCGCGCGTCTAAACCTGTCAGTTAGTCCAGTACAAGCGAATAAAAAAAATCTGCCCATTTTGGGCAAGCACAACAAAAGTGTTTGTGTTTAGAGGTTACCTGAGCAGGGTTAAGAAACGATAACCTACAAACTGGTTTCTCATGCCTAAACAGCCATTCTACATAGTTTCTTTTATGACTACAGCGCCATTATGAATAGTTTCGTTATAGTTTCTCTTTTTCTTGAGAAGCATAACATTCCGCAGTTTTATCGTTGACTAACAAGCTAAGTTTGTGATTGTTTGTACCAATGTTTTGGTCAAGGTGGTTGCTATTTTGGGTGTGATAAAACCGTGTATCTACAGGTATACCCTTACACTACGTTCTTTCATACCTCGCAGTTGCGCATCTTTTGACTCATTCGGTATATTTGGCTTTCGGGGCTAAAAATCGGGCTTTAAAAATAAAAGTCTTTCTCGGGTCGGGTTCGGGCTTCAAATTGAGACCCGTTTACAACTCTGCTTGCTTTTTTCTGATTTGTTGTAGCCAATGGTGGGATTCAAATTTTTTAAGAACATGTTCTCTCACTCCAGGACTCACTAACAGCAGGTTCTCTAATTATCACAGTCTCAGAGGCAAACCATGCTGGTTGGCCCGATGTAAGTGCAAAGGTTGATCTTTGTGTTGCCAACAGGTACACTCTAGCAAGGGAAATTATAGCTTGTGGTTATTTTTCCAAATTTTAGTCTTGTTTTTCACTCTTAAAAGTAGTAACAGGTCTATGAGAGGTTTGCGAAAATAAGTTATAAATGAAAGGTGTTCATGGGGTAAAATTGAGAACCCCTGACTTAAGCCAACAACCCGTTCTTGGGGATTAAAGAAATTCCAAGAACAAGTTTTTGCGAACCGGTCGAATCCCATCACTGGTTGTAGGCATAAGAGCAGCTAGGGGCCAAGGATCTCCTCTGAAAACCATGGCGTCTGGACGGGTGGTTGAAAAGCGCTATCCCCCCAGCACTGTAAGTTCGTGAAAGTCAGGCAGGGAGGTGTTTGTTGTTTTTTAAAGTGAGGAAGAACGCTTTCAGGGCAGGAGAAAAACAGAATGCAGACAGAGTTTTATTTCTTGGAAAAAATTGAGAAAACTTTATCAAAACTATCAGATGATTTCCATCTACTATGCCTGAAAAAATCGGATCAAAGCCACTGTCAGAAGTTTGGCCAGTTACAAGTTTTTTCCAAGGCAAACGGTTTCTGCCCCTGCCCTTTGAAAAGCCTTTGCCGCAGTTAAGATGAAGGCCACTGCAAAAAGAAGAAAGTCAAGTCGATTTTCTATCTAGCTAACATTCAAGATTTTTTTTTCTTGGCAGAAAAACAGAACTCATGTGACCTATTCAAACGTTTTATCGAGTTCTGTAAGCAACGGAGTGTACCACGGCACAGCAATCGACGTACCTTTCTCTTGCTCATATCCTACTAACATGACGGTTGGCTTAACAACCCCCTACCACCCGCAAATCAAGTAAGCGTCATCATAACTTCATAAGGCTTTATCTGTTGTTGCTGATGCAATGCTTTACAAGTGTTCTGTTTTGTACAAGAGAAAGAATGTCACGAACAGTGTTATAAGCAGAGTTGGGTCATAGAAAACAGTTTTGATGGTTTTTTGAAATAAGACGAAATAAATCCTGCAAATCTGAGGAATAATGGTCATACGTGCTTTGCTAATATGTGTTAAAGTTGTCCATTTCAGTAAAAGCATCTTTGAAGACAAACGTGTATGCACCTAGATTGCAGCCACATGTCAGAACTTAATAAAAGTAACTTACGTTTGTGTAAAATAATGCTATCAAAGTAATTTCCTGCTGATTTATGCTTACAAAACAGTTAACATTTTTGCACTTAATTTGCATGTTAAATCTTCACATCACGCTTTGAATTTCGCATGCACACTATGATGACTCATTTTTACAGACAAAACCATTAAGCAGCCTACTCTGATGCAGCAATACCATTCAACCAAGGAAAATGAATAAAGCTGATAATACCTATCTTGTAGGCGAAATACATACTCTGTAAGATCTTAGTGTCTGATTCTTTGCTGAGAAAGGATTCCTTTTGATAGACAGTGACTAGCAGTTATCGTTGGTAAACCTTGCGCCTGGGAAAAGCGCGAGGAAAACGCATGTCGTACGATAGTCTTTTTTCCTTCATGTACCAACTTTATTCATTCCTTGTTTCAGTGTTATCCGAATTAGCGGACCTAACGGAACAGGCGTATTTACGGTTGAAATGAACATTTTCACGGACGCAACTTACCGCCATGTGAGCAACAACACTGTCTACGCCACAACGGAGACGCTATATGTGCAGGCATGATGTATATTTGTAGCACGAAACCTTGTGTCTTGTCCTTAAATTTGTGCAATTCTGATAATCGCTTCGTTTTCGGGAACTTCCTGATTCGTAATTAGCTGGAATCGCTTTGCTGAATAGCAGTTTTAAGATAGTATAACACTCACTGAAAAAAGTGAATACAAATTTTAAGATGAACAAAAAGTTTAACAATTATCTGGAAAAACCAGCATCACTGACGGGCGCAACTTGTAATGTTGAACAAAGAGGTACCTAAGCATTATTAAAAACACTAAAATTTTCTCTACCTACCCCGAATTATTGCCAGAAAAAAACATCTCAGGTCTCTCGGAAATCTGACATACTTTTTTACTATCTAATGTCATGATATCTACTTTTTTTCACTTGAACTTCAGAACTTAAGAAAAACTCGTCACTCAAATTTCGACACGTACCAATGGAATTCATGGGTTGCGTGTAAAATTTCGTTCGTGATAAGTTTTTCCAATATTTTTCGTTGTTTTGTAAATGCCATTTTTATTTGATCAAAAAAACAAAACTTCGGTAGATTTTTAGCATTTATTATGATACTTCTTTAAAAATTCCTATTCTGACTGGTTGCTCGCAAGTGAAAGAAATCAGAAGCTGCATGATTTCGTTTAGTAAAAAATGTTTTCCTACATACATGGTCTCACAGAACAAACTTACCTGAACTTTAAAATTACTTTTGCACTAGTCTATGTGGAGTGACTGCTTGAATTTAAAGCGTAAAAATTACTTTCTTGAGTTCAAGGGAAATTTTTTGGAAACATGACCATTCGGCTACATGACAAATTAACGAAACAGTAATTTGTTGACAAGACGATCGGGAAACATGGAACCAAATTCAGTAAAAGGGCATTTGACCCAAAGTAAAGCAAATGTCTGTAAAAGGTCCCGATATAACGTTTTCGAAACTGTTGATGTCGTATCGTCATCAAAATGTTTGGTCGTAATCTTTAAAAAAAACGTTCAAGTAAATAGCTGTCATTCTATTTTGGCACAACATTTTTGGATAGTTAATGTGATTCTGGTCATAAACGTTGATCTAGTGTCGTAAGTTTACTGAAGAAAAAAAGTATTCATTGCCATTTGCATCTCATACCTATATGCGAATTTTACTACAAGAACTGAAACAGCTGATTACTTTTCTGGAACAGGTGAGACTTAATGTGGAAGATAGCAGGCTACTATTGCTGATCAACGACTGCTGGGCAACACCTTCTCGCAGTAGCAAAGATCGTGTGAGCTACAAAATAATCAAGGACGGGTAAACGCTAAACGATATGCTTTCTTTTGCATAAAACTAACCTACAGGCGTGCTTACTTATTTTTGTATTCACAGATGCCCTATTCCTGGGCGGGTTGCCAACTCCATTGTGGTAAGACGAAGTGTGACATTCTTTGTGTTTGCATGGTAGTTGTAGGAATTGGTCTGCTTATGGAAATTAATTTTTTGTTGATGTAATATCACGTACATTATGAGCATTAAACTTTGATTGATTCTATGGGAATAAGAGCTGACGATGCATACTCAGCAAGTGAAAGATACACTCTGATAAGACCGTACTGTCTGATTCTTGGCTGTGAAAGTATTCTTTTCGATAGACACTAAACTTTGATTACGTAGAAAACCCTTAATCTAACCATCTAAAGAACGTATTTACATCTAAGAAATCCAGAACTGAAAACTACAGCAGACTCCGGTTAATATATCCACGTTGGGACCAGACGATTTTGGATGTAATAAGCGGTGTTTGTAAAAACCTATTTTCCTAAAACTGCAACTAAATAACCCCATAGTGGAAAAATCATGCAATTGATATTTTGCACTGTATATTCAGCACTGCGAAAACTGCGCAAAGTGGTTTACTAGGCAGGAACATTTATCTGAGATGGCCATCTACTTCTGTCTTGAGAGCATCAAGCATGTCCATCTTCTCAAATACTGTTCCGTCAAGTCCACAGACCAACCGCTGACGCACTCCCTCATCTCTGCAGCTGATGGCCTATTCGATAATATTGCCGCATTAAGGCGCTTGTGATAGGCCATTATTTGTTTACAGTAGAAACAGTTTCCCTGCATGGGGAATCAGAAGTGGATGGATTAAGGCTTAAGCCGTGGCTTGATGAATTAACCGGAGTTTTTATAATGGGAAATGATTAAGAAGATTCCGTTCCAAGCGATTTCGATGTAATAAGCGCTTGGTTGTATTAACCGAGGATAAATTTAAACGAAGTCACTGTATTAGTCAAATCAACCAAAAACCGAGTAACTAGGCTCCAGAAAGCCAAAGAAGTCTAATCATCTGGGATGTGATTGTATTGTACAACGTCTTCGCTCTCACACGCAACGCAGCAAACATAAGCGTACATGGCAAGGACCGCACAGATACACGAATCAACACGAAGGTGGATATATGACGGTAATAGAAAAGAATACACTCAATGGGGCTAACAAGATTGCTCTGATGAAACACAAGCATAGATATGTGGTACTAGTAAAGAGCACACATATGGATGGCGCCAACACGGTTGCTACAATGTATAGAACACCTATGTCCAACCCAAATGGCTTACTGGGCCAAAAATCATGTCGCTATCTTAACCAGGGCTGCACATTTGATAACATATTAATGAGGGCCGCCCATTGAATGACTTAGATCTGAGCAAACCAAATTTAACTGAAGCTAATACACTGAAAGCTTTCGAATCCTAATTGCAATGTTTACAGACGTGATAAAGTGGCACTGAGAAGACACCTGCATCAAAAATGTCAAATTCAAGGTTATCAAAATAAGGAAAGGTTGTCGGTATGTAGGATACTTTTACTACAGCGAAAACATAAACTGGGCCGCACAAAACCTTCGGGGCCGCGGGTTGGACATAGCTGGTATAGAACATTTCCAAAGAGCTGCGGTGAGTTCCAAGTCGACCGATCGATAAAATGCAAGGGGGGCAAGAGGCTGTTAAGGACCACGGGTCATTTGGGTTGCAGACCTTCAAGGGAAGGAGCTACTTATCGTGTTAAGGGACCATTTTATAGAACCAAGTAAGCTAAAAGTCTTGCTCTGAGTATGCAGTTTAATATGCGCAATGCGTTTATATGATCAATGGAAGCAAAATGCGTTCAAGCAAGTTCAAGCCGCCAGAAGAAATTGGTTTAACTCCGCCACATAAACCTTTTGCAGTTTCTACATAGATAAGTGTCGGAAGGGGGGCAGGGGCTTTCCCCCTTGGATTTTGAAATCTAAAACTTTTCTACTGATTATTCAGTAAAAAAAGTTTTTCTTTTAGTTTTGAGTTGGTAAAATGAAATTTCACCACTGTTGGTCCCTCCCTGGAAAATGCTTTTGGCCACCACCTGGAAAAAACCACTACTGATACCCCCTGGAAAAATCCTTCCGACGCCCATGTCCACATATATTGCATATTTTCGCGATAGCTAAAGACAAAATGAGTCACGACAGTTACGAACTAGCACAGCGCTGCAATATGTGTAAAAAATTAAGTAGGTTGAATTTGAAGAGAAGGCGTCTAATCTTGTATTTGGGAAATACATTTCAGTCGATGTGATGATTAATGCATGGGAATAGAAATTTATTTACTGCTCGGTGGTGGACACATGATTCGCAATGCGATTGGAAACTAAAGGCATCTCGCTACTTTACACGAGAGCTTTTTGACCAATTTTCGTGAAAGCAACAAAACCAAATTCAGTAAGATATAACAGCAATACCTCATGAAACTATTTTGATAGTAACAGTAGTATAAAATCAATGCACTTGTTTTATGCACACTAACAAAAAAGGAGAAGTAATAACTTGGTCTAATACCAGAGTATAGCGCATTTTTGATATTCTGGATATTCTGCTGTTTTCTTTTTTTCTTCTTAAGGAATTTCTGGCCAGATTTTATTGCACTGTACTTCAACATTTTCACACCTGAGTTTGAACTTGCTTTTGGCAAAGCAAATTGCCAAGTTTTGGTTTGTCTCGTTCTATGCATTAATGAGTTCAAAATATTTGTTAAATGTAGCTGGTAGCTGAGATTAATTGCATTTATACACGAATTTGCTCACTTCAAGACGGAATCTATATTTTTGTTGTATAATTTTAGGGTGTAGACTAGTTCAAAACACGTTTTATGCTTGTTTACTTCATCAGGTAAATTCCTCTGTGTTGAGTTTACCAACACGCATGCAGTACACGTGTTAAAATATTTTTGACACGCATCAGTAACAACATATACGCAGGTGACATCAAACGGTGAGGCCAAAACTGCTCGGTTTCAAAGCAAAGTGTTCGGGTTCGCTGACTACAACACCACCTTCCTTCACTGCACAGTCGACTTGTGCTCTTCTCGTGGCAACCACAACTGCGCCAAGGTGAAGCAATGACTCAATGCTTTAAGAGCTCATATAATTTTGACATGCTCATTTGTGAGCATTTCTTACACAGAATTGCCACCGGTCTCGTCGATCGTTCCTCGCGAGGCTGAAACGTTCAGAAGCTCAGAATGACATTTTGTCTTTGGGGCCGTTTACAACCCGAACAGGTCAGGCTGTGCTACGCTTGCAGTTGTTTTTGCGCCAAGTTAAAACTTTCGTTTTACCTTTCTTGGCTATTGGCACTCCAGACATCCCAAAGACATTATCAAAATCAATTTACGCGTTGATCATTATTTTATGAGCAAATTAGTGGATTAAGGGTCCTTTTTTTGCTGAATATCCTCCAACTCCGCTCCCACTCCGAAACATTTTTCAGTTTTGCACTCCGACTCCTGTGTAAACTCCAAATTGAATGCTGCAATTTGTTCAAAAAATGTTCAAAAAATGACTCCGGCTCCGCTCCTACTTCCGAAATTCATCATGACTCCTGCCAGAGTCCACTCCTACACGCCGGATCCTGTACACCACTGGCACTTATGTAGTGCGATATCAGTACAGGACGCCGTATATGGTCCGGGATTCTAATGAGTACTTAGATGCTGTTTTGGGATTACGTCGAAATCAAACACACCACCTCGGCAAACGCTGATCTTGTAGTAACGAAGAGATGTATGTTCATCGATCAACACCAGTTGAAAAGCTATGAGGAATAGCGAACGAGAAAATTACAAATAACACAAGTCGATAAAAGTGACGTTGCTCATAAACACAATAAAAATATAGTGTGCAGTAAGAACAATGAAAAATCTCGAATTGCAGAAAAAAGAAGGGAAGAACGTGTGAGAATTCGCATTCAGAGCCGCTACTGTCATGCATGGAAAAGTAAGGTTAACAACTGACAACGAGAAACAGACCTTCAACGCATCTTGGCAACGGGAAGTTCTCACGCTTGCAAAACGAAGGGTATTCCGCTGCAACGAACTTTCGGCCTGTCTGCCGAACAGTGATGGAGTCTCGAGACTCATCTTTGCGAGTCTAAGTCTCGGTTTCGAAAGTTTCAGGTCTCGTCTCGGTCTCGGTTTTGAAGACTACAGGTCTTGAGACTTTGAATATTGCAAAGAAATGGTGTAGTAAAAGTTCTATAATTCAACGATTTTTTGTTTGTTGTGTTTGCAGGTAAGAAACAACCAAAACAGGTCAAAAAATGCCAGAAATTTGAAAAAAATTCAACTTAGAAATGATGACCACATTTTGCAATAAAATTTCGGCAAAATGCACAAATTTTGAACTCTCGAGTCTCGGTCTCGAATTTCAAGTCTCGATTCTGGTCTCGGTCTCGGGATTTTTGATGAAGTCTCGGCCACGGTCTCGAAGTTTTAACCAGGTCTCGGTCTCGGTCTCGAAGGTTACGGTCGCGACTACATCACTGGTACCGAACTCGGCACTTTCGGCTTGAAAAATGAATATGGGACAACAACTCAAGCTTGAAGTGTTTGTTACTGTGAGGGGATTCACCTTATTTAGTCTACATGTCACAAACCAATTAATGAGCGCTCAATGGGAAGGTGGCGATGCTACACATAATGAACCTGACACAGCAGTACCAGTACCTGTATTCTTTGAAATATTCTTGTCATTTAAAAATCAAGATTAGAGTAGTCAAGATAAAAGTGATCAAGAAAAAATACAATCGATAATTAGTTAATGGGTTAATTAATTGTAGCTTTCAGGCCAACGCCGTTGCAAAATGTTCTGTAAAGCAAGTGTCTATAAGCCTGTTATTCAGCCTCCAATGCCGTTGTAAATCGTTCTGTTGTGTACGTTTTTATCAACCTGCGTTGTACAGAAAGTGTGTGTTTGTACTATGGCCTTCATGTCTGCGGGCAAAAATACATCATCATCATAGTCTGCCGACCACTAACGCTAGATGGGCTCTAAAGATGCGGATTTTCGCCTAGTTTATTTGAAAGGAAAAAAAGTAAATTGCCACTTGGACTTTTTTCTTAAGACTTGATCATGTCATACAAAAATCCCTTGACCTCCCCCAGTCGTGACGCCACACCAAAAAATGTTCAAACCCAAAAGTGCCCAGATTTTTCAATCGAACCTAGAAGACTTTCTGCTTATTTAGACGGTTTGAATAGCTCTCTAGCTCTATCGGTCGACAAGTTATGACTGGAAAAAGTCAGAGGCACAAACGTGGCGTTGAGGTGCTTGCGGGGAGACAAAGCGCCATGTGCTATTTTTGTTTGCAGCCTTATCAGTACATTCTTATGTTTACAGCTTTCAATCCTTGGACTTAAGAAAGCCATCCCAATATTTGTGTGCGGTTTGCGGAGCAAAGAAAAATGCGAAACTACTTAAGTTAAAATCGTTTGTCTGAAAATTGTATAAAATTCGTCCCTATATCAACAAATAAAATTTTAAGATACTGAAAGAACTAAGTTATGAAATACTTACCAGCATAGAACTGACAAATACGCAAATTTTAGGGACAGGAGATACAATATGAACAATATAGCCGAAAAGAATGAGATAATAAACAAAATGGGAAGAAGCTCATTGGATTCTACTGAAGTTCACTCAATTACAACAACTTTTCTAATGTTCTATTTTAAATGCGTTGCTCCATGCTTTACTTACGCACTGTTGGCATGTCGTTTTTCAAGGTGAGAAAAATGACCACGAAACAACGGTTACAGCCGAAGATCTGGCTCCTGTGATCATCTCTTTGGTTGCCGCACTTGTGCTGTTGCTGGTTGCCCTTGTCTACATGGGCCTGAGGTTGAGAAGGATCGGAAGCCTCCATGCGCAGGGAAATAATTCTGGAGCTTCTTCAGCAAACTTCCGCGACCGAGTGCATGAAACTAGCAACGTTGCAGCTGGTCGCGACGGAAACAAAGATTTCCATTCACCTCATACATCTGCAGGAGTTCTGATGAAAGGGGCAGAAAATCTTGCTTTCGAAATCAGCCGCTTGTAGTGAAACAGAGCTTCCACGCTGCCGTTAGAAACTTTGCACCCTTCAGTTGCTTTGGTCAAGAGGTTTTAGTTTCGTTGATCTGCAAACGGAGTTGGTTTGCTGCTGGAATGAAAACAAATACAAGGAAAACTTTCATGTTGTTTTTGTTATCAATTTGATTTTGAGGACTAAGAGATTTCTTTTAGGAAGATCTCCTGTAAACCTGTAGCAATAAGCAAAAGCGTATGAGGAAGTGATAACATTCGTAATCATCGCGCAAAACTTTGTCTGTTTCCAATCATTTTAATCTTTAAATCATTTAGGCCCAAATTAAAATAACGGCATAAATTTGACTATAGGCACATTTGTTCCAATAATAGCGTGCTAACTTTTTTGGTCAAGTTGGCAAATAGGACATTTTACAGCACCCTCTAAATTTTTCTTCAACTTATTGAATTGCTTTCTTATAGCAAAACAAATTGGCGGACAAAGAAAAAGGCGCCGCGAACCCTGATAACATCCCGGGATGTTATGTGGGTTCGCTAGCCTTTTTCTTTGTCCGCCATTTTGTTTTGCCATACAAAATGGCGTCGTGTCCGTCCGTCCGTTGCCTGGAGGGTACATTTTTTCTCACTGATTTGGACGTGAATAAAAGTGGTTGTAGGGTGGTGATAGGAGGAGAACGCTAAAAGCGCAAGATGTATAACAATGGAGGTTATAATAAACGAGTCAAAGGGTACTTTCGATCAAGGACGGTGAGAATTATATCAAATGCTAGTGAACGATCGTCTATACGAGGCAACGTGGAGGGGAGAAAGGAGAGACGGAGTTTACGTTCACATACCGTTCAAGCTAGAAGAGCTAATGGAGCAGATAATAACTCAGATATCGCTTCCAGTACCGCGATATTACCAGAAAAAGAAATTATTACGTGTGCCAAGGGAGTCGCAGATATTTTCAATGTATTATCGAGCGAGACCAACATGGCACACAGTAGCAGCAGCAACTTGGATACAGCACGCGAAAATGTACATGCCCATTCCGAGGGAAATGATAGCATATTTGAACACTCGGCCGAACTCTGTGGATACTTCGAGAGTAACAATCAACAACATCAGGTTAATCAACTTGATGAGGAACGCAAAGCTGTACAAAGTTTTCTTCAACTTATTGAAGGCACATTTGTTCCAATAATAGCGTGCTAACTGTTTTGGTCAAGTTGGCAAATAGGACATTTTACAGCACCCTCTAAATTTTTCTTCAACTTATTGAATTGCTCTCGGGACTCGACATTTATAATGGTTGTTGCTTCCCAAATAAAATACTGCACTGGCGCAGTTGAAAATACATTGTCAACTAAATTCTTTAAACGCTCTGCACTTACGGCATAACTTTTAGGCCATGTCCAGCAGAAAATTTAATGAACTACTTGCTCATGGTTTGAAGTGGGGTACAACATTACATTCTATCGAGCAAAAACGTTTCGAGGCTTTTAAACTTGGTTGATTATATAAACACATCATCTTTACCAGGCGTGTAGCCAGAAGTTTTGATAGAGGGGCAAACAAAACCAAGTCTCAACATTTAAATAAATAATGCCCCTTGTTTTTAAAGCATCATCCGTAAAATGTGACTTTTCTGGAATTTCTTTTTCTGAATAATTCTGTTCAGATTTAAGCCTAAAATGGAAAGTCTGCTAGTTTTGAAAGTTTGCAGCTGGATGAAATAGCTTTATGGGCCAGGTAAAATGGCTTCGCAAGCCGGATTTGGCCCGCGGGCCGTCGTTTGGAGAACCCTGCTGTAAGACACCGAATCACAAAGTAAGTCTACAAAACGTGCGCGCATGTAGACTTAGACGTAGATCTTGTCCAATTCTTAAGCGACTGGTTGACTCATGCAACTGATAATGTAAACGCTAGAGTCGCTCAACGGGTTTGAAAAATGTTTGGATTTTATGTCATTAAATCCTATGTAATGCGACTGTGGTAGTATTTTTGTACGTTAATTGCAATAAGCGTGCTTCCCATAAACCAGCATGGTCCAACTACAGGCCCGCGGGCCACATGTGGCCAGCGGACGGAATTTTTATGACCAGCGAGCTTTCTCACTATTGATTGTTGTGTGGATGGTATAGTAGGTAGTTTTAATTATAACAGGCATAATATCTTTCAGTAATAATATTGTAAAATATTACCAGCGTTAGACTAGACCAGGGTCTCCAAACTAGGGCCCGCGGGCCAAATCCGGCACGCAAAGACATTTCATCCGGCTCACAGACATTTTGCCAACAATTAAAAAATAATATAGGGCTATTTACAAAAAAATTATTGATTTGGTAGAATGTAACTTATCCCGATACAATCTTATTAAGTAAGATGTCTGGCCCTCGAACTGTTGTGTAATAGCTTATGTGGCTCTCTGACATCAAAGTTTGGAGACCCCTGGGCTAGACCTTAGAGAGCTTCTGGAAATTAGTCAGCATAAATAGGTTTCTCAAACTGCAAGATTTCGCAATAAAAATGCACTCGGCGTTTAGAAGCACATAAATGTGTGAGAGTGGGCTACATTTTCTACTATGAAGCAAGTCAAATCCAAAAACATAAATCGAATGGCAGCTGAATCACTGGTCAATAGTTTACGACTTGTTACCACAAACATATTGATATTGATATAGGAACGGTAGTGTCAGAGAAGCCTCAACCATAGGCATTGCACTGACAGGGATTTGTAAAAAAATTTATTGCTATTATGTAATAATTTCAATGACGCACTAACTTCACTCACCTATTTTCCTTGTCTATCTTGTCAGTCAATCTGTTTCCTACACAATTTTGTGAGTTGCCCGCAAGTTGTCACATTTTTGTAAAATGGCCGGTAGGTCAAAAGTAGTTGGACCACACTGTCATGAACGATTAGGTATTTACCTACCTCGCCTTTCACAGTTAACACTAAAATTCCCAAATATTATAAAGAATTTTTTAATTGGAGAATTTTATACATGACCCCTAAACAACCTGTGTTACAAGCAAGTTTGCCTGAAACAACTCATCTTTGTACAGAAAACAAACATGCTGAAAGGCCCTCAAGCCTGAGGCAGCCAGAACAAAGATAAAAGGCTGCAACCAATCAAAATTGGTTATTAGTCAGCTGACTGGACTGAAAACTGCTATCCTAGGACACTAACCTCAAGTCACCCCAGTGAAAACGTCATCAAACGTCAGCAGAAGTCACAAGGAAATTAGCTAAAATTAGCTGAAGATCAAACACGACCAGGAAATGCTTACGACAGGAAATGCGTAAAATGAGCACGAACTGATGATGAGAGGGTGAAAACCCAAGCACCTACAAGCACCTGAAGGTTCCAGAAGCTTTTGAAATCAGCCAATCACCAGAGGATTCAACAAGAAGCAACCAATAAGGACACCTAGAAAAAAGGGCTGTTGACAAACTCTGAAGCAACCCTCAAGTATAAATACAGCCACATTTGGACTAAAAATTAGTCTTTTTAAGACTCACTCCGCCGTTAAGTCCAGGGACTGCGGTTAAGCCGTTGCGGGAGCCGAAGCGCCAGCAATGGTCAGGAAAAACTGGCTTGTCCGGGTTAATCCCTGTCAGACCAGACTGTAAAAACTGGCTTGTCCAGGTTAATCTCTGTCAGGCTGGATCGCAGAAAGTGGCTTGTCCGAGTGAAGTTCTGTCAGATTATTTTGTGAAAAGTCAGATTGTAAAAGTGAAGTTCTGCCAGTTTGATTTGCAAAGGCTGTATTGCACAAGTGTAGTTTTGTCAGGCAAGATGTTCAGGATTAAAACTTATTTTTGGCTAAATTCTATCTCTGTTAATTTGCTGTTTAAGTCCAAGTTCAGCCAATTGGTTTACTCTCTTCGCCGTTGAAGGTTTTACCTTCTTCCGCCACCACCTCGGTATGCCGTATAGAAGGTGAGCAATGCTCCCTTTTGAGCCGCCGTGGCCAAGCCACACTTGGGTGAGAATCACTTGCTTCTCAACAAGCGTGTACATCTTCGTGTGCAGCCGTTCCTGCTCGGCATGTCGATTGCATCTCTTTGCAATCCGCTTGGGTTGAACCCAGCTTGGCAGAGGTCATTAAAATACTTTTGATTCTTCTTCGAATCAACCCCTCTTGACTGAACTTACTTTCGACTAAAAACAGCAACATTCAAACTTTTAATTAATGATAAATTTCCGCCTGAACTATCATTTCTTGCCTCGCAGAACGAAACACAACTCGCTAACAGTGAAACGTGAGCATGACGATATCAGTTCAGTGTCAGCAGATTGAATGCGTACGTACCCACTGAATGCAGTTATTTTAATGTAGTACGCACTTGAGTGAAATATTTAATAACACGTCTTTTTAATGCAATCGAGTAGCTTTACCAAGTGAAGATTATCGAGACCTAGAAAATTAAGTCTTATTTGTATAAGCAAATCGCTTGAATAGGGGAACCGATCCAAAGAGATTGTTGATCTCCTTATCGCAAATCTTAAAGAACAGAATTAAAATACGAAAGTTATGTGAGCGTTGTAACATGCCGAGAAGTGCTTGAATATTACGAAACTTCGTACTTTGGTGAATACCATTTTGTTTCACTTGAATATGTATGTCATGACGAATAAAAGCTATACTATTAAGAATAATGTGCTTCTTTGATATATACATCCTCTAGTGTGAACCGTTGAGAAATGAGTAGTAAACGGGCAATTAATAGGGTCTGTTAACCAGACATAGCTTCTGCGAGAGCGGTCCCAGATTCAGTAATGAGAACTCACGCATTAATGATACCTACTGAATCTAAAGCATTACTATGCCACCCTATAGGGTCGCATAAGATGTTACGTTTGGCACCCAACGTGTTTTGTTTTCAAAAATATATAAATAACATATATACATTTTTCGGTTCATATTTTAGTTTATTTCAATTTTTTCTCACACACCATTTTTACATTTTTTCAAGAATATGCAACGTTTTGTCGCCCATTCGTGTTCAATATTTAAACATATTCTTTACAAAATTTTTTAAGCACCCATGTCACATTTGGCATTCAACGTGGATTAAAAATTGAACAGCACAACATTTTGGCAATCTCTTTGCTAAACTACAGTCGAGGGAAACTGTATGCACGACGCGAACTTACACGGGAGTCACGAACTAACCGTGAGGCCTTACGTCCGGTTGACAGCCAAACGACGTGCTCAGAATTTTTGGAGTTTAAACGCAGCATCACGAAACGTCACGAAATCGTGGCGGTCTATTCGTGAGTCATTCTTGTTCAGCGGTGCAGCTGCTCTCTGCGCAGTGACGCATTCCATGAGTATTTTCATAACAAAGTCATCTATTGCTATCGGTTCGAAACTTATGCTGAACATAGGGGTTGCATTTTTCTTGCACATGTTATCTAGGCCAATCAGCCTTATACTCCGTGATTTGTTTTCCATATATTATTTTCAAAATTTTCACGTGCCAATGTTACATTTTTGCACCCAATGTGGTTTAAAAATAAAATATTTTTATTACTCAATTTTAACAGCCGCCGACGTTACATTTGACGCACAACGTGGATGAACACCCTTTCAATGTGTTCAAAATATTGACCTGCTATCAGCAGTAATAACCACAAAATTAAGGATTTACTGCCTCACTTCATTCTAAAAAGGTGCCAACTCAACACTTGGCGGTCAATTCGCTGTTTAAAAATTTCTTCATATTTTTATTGGCTTTACTATTTCATTTTATTGAAAATTACCGAGTGCCGACGTAGCGTCTGATATCAAACGTAGTTTCAAGACAACATATTTCATCAAATTCGCCCCAATAGACGCCGGCCTAACCTCTGACGCACAATGTAGGCCACTAGCTAGCCATACAAAATCATAAATTAGCTAATCGCTAAAGTAACATTTGAATAAAGTTTCATATTTTCAAGTCCTAATAAATATCTCCTCAACTTTTCATTTACCGATAACGTTACACTCGATACTCAAGGCGCTTAAATAAAACTCAAAACGTATCAGCTCTTATCATTATATTTAGTAAACTACACTAAAGGTGAAAGCAACATTTTGCTTTCAAAGTAGTTTAAAAGCATTGCTCTGTATCTACTGGTTTTGCGAATTTTATTCATCGTCCTTCCATGAACGCCGATTTAACCTTTTTATGCCCAGTCGTGGATAAAAACTTTAGTAACGCCCACTAATCATATCAATATAAATGATATAACTCAAGCTATTTTAATAAGATGTGAATACTACACCAGACGCCTAACGCGGTTTAAAATTTATCTCATTTTTTCATTGAGTTTAGGATGCGCACTCGTGAACTCTAACGGATATCAACGTCACCTTCAACACCGATAAATAGTTCAGAACATTTGCACAGCAACCATTGCCTTCAAAGGATTTTCATTACTTTTACTCCTATAGGCGCCAGAATTATCTGAGACCATTAACTCTATATTTTTCATTCGCTTGGGGTCACAATATTTTTTTTTTATACTGCAATTTCCACGAGTTATATCTTGTTTTGTACTCACCGCAGAAAAATATTCCAAACCTCAATGCAGACTACAAAAATGAAACTCTAGACCCCCGTGGAGTTACATTTTGACATTTCCAGGTTCTCTCTTAGCGATGTGTTGTGTTTGATGTTCAGAGTGACCAACCAATCTTCTAACAATACTTTCTTTCCGATTTCAGGCTAAAAAGAACATTGCCATTATTGAATCCTTTAACCCATTTCCACCAATGTGAGAATGATATTTTTGTAAATTAACTATCACATTTTTTTGCAGGTCCTTCCTTCTCGACGAACCTTATTTCTCTATACCCAAATTCACTTACACTCACTAAACTGTAACCCTCTCGTTTGATATTTTCATAAAAGCAAAACTTCACAAGTTACCTACTCCACCAGATAGTTAGCAAAAACACAATGATACTCATATTACGTATACCGAAACTTTAATTATCAGACATAAACCTAAGATATATCTGCATTGCATTCTGTCTCTTTATATTTGGGCCATAACGCAAGACGGTGTCCACAGAAAATATAAGCTTTTATAGATGTCGCCTTATTGGAGCTTGCAAAGACCGTCAAGTCCAGCAACTTGGCAATTACACAGACAATCTCCTCTGTCAGAGTTTAGTCTACATCACCTTACTAAATGCACTTTTCAAATTGTAATATGATTTTTGATACCGCTCGCATGCGCTCAAAACAGAATACGTCCATTATTGCAATGATTTATGCTTTCAATAAAAATAGAGATATGAGGCTAACATATCATTTTATGCTAACCACCTTCAATTTCCAAACAGCTATCGCGCTGATAGCACACGTGTACGGGCCACAACCCCATACTTCTAGTCTAAGCTAAATACGACGAGTTACTTCCTACGATTCAATCACACATTTTTAACCCGCTAGTGCGACAGCGAGTTGTCGGAAAATCTATCACGACTTGGTACACACGTCTGACAGCCCCCTTAGTAGCGAACAGCAATCACCAGTACAGATAACGACCTTCAGACGTTCACGCAGTTTTCGTACGCGAAAACGTTGAGGTACCACGCAAACACACAGCAGCCAGACAAAGCCGGAAATAAACCAAACCAAACGTCATCCCGCGTTCTCCAGCATTTCGAATTGATACCAAGCTGATAGCCAAGCACAAGTGCGTTAACAACAAAGCGCAATACTCGCAGCCTAATCCACTTATATTCATAAGGTCCCTCACTATAACTTTCTAGCGACATAACTTTTAAGGTTTAGACCAGGGGTTCTTAAACTTTTTGCGACGCGCCCCCCTTTGACGATGCCAACAAAATTTGCCTCCCATCCTAGTACAAAATGAACAAACATTGAACATATCAATACTTTATTTGCAATTAGCTTTCATCAACGGGAAGGATGTAGCTGCTTTTTAGAAACCAAAAGTTTAATTCTAGGCTTTGTAGCAGATAATGCACATCTCAGATCGGATTCGCAGTCAAGTTTGTTCCGAGATTTTGTCTTTATTTTCACGAGTGCAGAAAAGCCACTTTCACACAAGTAAGTGGATGAAAACGGAAGAAGTGTACGTATAGTCACACTACCCACTCTCTTATATATGTGCACATATTTAGCCCAAAAATCGGTTAGTGGCATTGCTTCGAAATCGTCTTTTGCAGAGGAGTTGCACTTCATTTCCAAGAATTCTTCTTGCAAATCGTCAGGAAGAATGTCCTCGTTAAGACGAAAGGGATGCCTAGTCATCTTCCATTCGGGAAGTTCAGTGTCACCTAAGTCTGGGAAATAGCGCTCGAATTCTTGTTTCAAAAGTCGAAGGTGGGCCTCAACTTCGTTCTTAAGCTCGCCCTCCAGTCCAACCTGCTTATTCTCAAGGGCAGTATCAAGATTGGTAAATGAAGCTGCATTTCCTTTTTGAACGCGACGATGCCACAAACCCAGCTTCGCCACGAAAGCTTGGATGTTATCATAGCTACTGATCCAGTTAGTCTTCTTGCCCTGCAAGAGCAAATTTAAATTGTTAAGCGCTTGGAAAATATCAACGAGGTAGGCCAACTGCAGCTGAAACCCCTCTGACGTGAATGATCGAAGGAGATCCTGTTTCCCATGAGCTTCCAGAAATAGCTTCAGTTCATCTTTCATTTCATACACCCGGGCTAACATATTACCTTTTGATATACCGAACAGATGTATGAAAGAGCAGAGTCTCATGATTGGAATCCATGTCCTTGCAAAGCACGGCAAACAATCTCGTGTTTACAGCACTCGTTTTGACGAAGTTTACAGCCCGTATGATTATATTGCAAGCTTATCTTTCATTGTAGCAGAGAGAGTCCAGGCGGCCAGAGCCTCACGGTGGATCACACAGTGAGATCCAATGGCGTTGGGACTTTTCTGCTTTATCCTGGAAATAAATCCACTTCTAGATCCAATCATTTCCGGGGCACCGTCAGTGCAGACACCCACAAGTTTCTCCCACTTAGTTCCGCTGTTGTCAAAAAATGTGGCGACCACTTGGAATACATCTTCTGCTTTAGCAGTCGTTTCTAGAGGTCTGCAAAACAGCCTTTCTTCCATTGAAGATGGTCCAACAAAGCAAACATAAAACAACAACTGAGACAGTTGGGCAACATCAGTTGTTTCATCACACTGAATAACAAAAATAGGTGACGCGTGTACCTTTTTAAGAACTTGACACTCAATATCCTTCGCGAGCTCATTAATCTGTGTTTTAATGGAAGAATCAGAGTGAGAAATCTTCCTTTTTGCTGTTCGCCTCCCCAACACAAGACTGTCTGCTTTTAACATGCACGGTTTTATCAATGTTTCACCAATGATTTGGGGTTTCTTCTCTTTAGCAATCATGTGAGCGATTTCATGTGACGCTTCAACTGCTTCTTCAGTTGTCGATTGGCAAAAGCACTCACGACTGGCAATTTCCATTATTTTGAAAGAGTCCTTCTTGCTTTGAATAAAGCTAAAGGCTTATCTTGATGGCCAGGGTGTTTTGTTTGAAGATGACGTTGCAAGCGACTTGGTCTCAAAGCGTCGTTGCTCAGATTTTCAAAACATATCACACATTGTGGTACAACTTGACCATTCACTGTGGTATCAATAAAGCCATACTTCAGATAATCTTTGTCATACTTTCGCTTTTTTCCACTCATTGTCAATACAGTCGGAGCGATTACTGCAAACACCTGATGATCTAGGCTAGAAATTGGTGCTAAAACAATGCCAGAATGTTACCAAAACGTAAATGTAAGTTACTCCAAAGGTACTGATAACTGAAACTTAGCATTGAACTACCTCCACTTCACTGCTTTGTTGGCTGACGTTTGACCTTGGCCAGCACGACTAGTTTTTTCATAGCACGGGACTAACTATATTACTGTACATTAGCTTACTCACGCAGTAGCGCTGGCAACTGCAAATAGTTTAACACACTGTGAAAATATTGCTAACAGTGTTTTCCTCACCAAGTTCTTCTCACTCTGTAGCCTGTCGGCCTAGTAGCGTATTTGACTGGTCTGAACACTGATTGTGATTCGAATGCAGCAACCGAAATACGACACCTTGCGAAGTAATAACGGACAGATTTCAGTGTGGAAATTTCAAATTAGTTCTATTGTTCCTTGTTTTGCAGTTTTAGCTATGAGGATGTGTTAAGTTTTTATAGCCTAAAATGTCGGTAAAAATGAAGATGTTATAGTGAATCAAAAGTACTTACACAGTAACATATTGTCGCATCTTCGACAATCGAAAGCAATTGATTGTCCAAAGCGGTGGTTGTAAAAGCATGTTTTACGATATACGTCGTAGAGATTTTGACATTTCTCACGCCCTCCTTATGAACCTCACGCGCCTCCCAGTTTGAGAACCACTGATCTAGAAGCTTTTATTTCCAACTCCGGCTCCAGAACAATTCGGTACAAAAAATCAGAAAAAAACGTATTATTTGTATAAGTTGCTTGCCCCACACACCATCTCTATGGAACTGGGACCCAAATTTGAGACTCATAACGTAAGTGTGAAGTCTTAACAAGAAATAACAGTTAATGCTGCAGTGAAATACAGTGGGTTGTTTTCACGGATTTGATGTTACTAAACAACAAGAGTATTTTGTACGTTTGAACTACTGCCCGCCGTGAGAAAGGTCCTTTTCATGTCTAACATGTTGGATTCGACTGCTGCCTGAGCAAAAAACTGAGGTGATTAGTCCTCAGGTAGCAATCAGGCAAAAAGTGACCCAGAACACATCGTTTGCAGTTAATACTGTGGTTGCGTGGATGACATACTGCATGTTTACTTGTTTAGTACTTTGTTGCCTCAAGTCTTTTTTTAAAGACACTTAAACGACTTGCCTCACCAAATGCGCCGAAACTAGAGTGAGGTGCCAGCTGAGTGAAGCGGTAGCAGCTTGCTGTTTGTTCGTAAGTTGCAACAATCGGAAAGATATTACGTGACAACCAGGAAGATAACTCGATTTGGTCGCTTAGTCATGACTCTACTTGACTAAAATTACTCCCCTATCCCTGATGCGTGACCGCTATGCTTCAATGCTGAGACGGGCTTGGGGTAGACTTTCAAATGAATCCTTGTGTCTATCGCGGGAATGAAGTGTGAAAAGATGCAATTTCAAATGGTATAAAATCGTTTATAGTGCTGCAGTCAGGCTGTTACAATTGGATTGCATACATTTTCATACCTTAGAATAAATCGAGCGTATTTTTGTTAGCAATGCCTAGAGTCAAGCCGCTTGTCTTAACTTTGGCGACCTTGTCAAGAATAAATATTACAAAGCATTCTTTAACTTTTGGCCAAACTATTTGTTTACAGAATCAGAGTAGACTCTGAAAGATGGCAAGAAGTAGTTACGATTAAAAAAAAATTAAAAGAACTTTAAAATGACGCAATTGGAAGAACTGGCGATGAAAATGAATCAAACTGTTTTCGGTTGCATAGGTATCCTGTGAGACAGGGTTGTAAAGCGGTTAATTTCCTTGACTTAAGGACTTACAAAACAGCATGTGACCGCAAGTGCTTCTGCAAATTTTTCTGCAAAATGTTTCGACATACTCGTCGCTACCCACTGCAAATCTTCTTTCACATGCTTTCCATCTGCGACTAAAGTAAGTCAGGTCTGGAGCAGTCGCAGCCAGGGCATACTATGGAATGAAATGGAACGTAAATCTTCCATATTCCATAGCAGGCAAAATTTTCCATACCAAAAATCTTCCATTCCATCTTCCATACTTTTTAATACCTAGTGTTAAACTAACGCCTTGTACTGTTGCGATCAGAAAGCCCGAGCAGAAGTGCGCAAAGCTTCACACTGTGGCTGCAAGCAACAATAGAGTCCTCACGCCGCGATCACTCTCTTATTGCTTGTTCGCGTCATGCGTAAATGGAATTGTTCTTCGCGCACATTCCGTTCGTGGTGAACCGCGCATTCGCGCAACGCCAACCGAGAGGTTGCAACATTGCTAACATCTCTGAAAATAAACGAAATGGGGCTAACCCACGGTTAAAGGGTACATTATACAAGACCAACTTGAAAAGAAACGCGTAATGAACGGAAAAGAACTTATACTGATCAATGCTGAATACGAACACCGATTTGATATGCTCACACATTAGTGCGTTGCAACATAATTGCTTGCAAAGTGTCCTCCACCAAAGAATTGCGCAAATCACTTAACATAAATTTTACGCCACTTAAGAGTCTTTTGACTGACACTTGTGTCGTTAGAACAGCAAAAACAATCCATGCCACTTGCGGAAACACCTTGCTATCTTGTTCAGCCCAATAATGAAATGCACAGTCTGCTTTTGTATAATTCTTCAAGTCAAAAGGGTTGGTACTCCAAGAGCACTTGGTGATCCGGATCAATGTAAGTTGCAGCCAACAGCCCAACACTAGCGGAATCGTAAGTGATTTCATGCGTTCCAGGAGAAATTTGCTCTAACGATAGCATGGTTAGTTGCCAATGACCTAATGTCTGACCTAAGGTTAACGCGCTCTCTTGAAGTTTTGTAGTGAGTGTGTGTACTGGAGCCAAAGACTCCACAACCTCCAACATCCTGCAACTCTTTCCATCCCTCTTCCGTTAATTTCAACTTATCGTTTAGCCTCTCATTGACTTCGCAGAAGCTAGAAAGATCCAAGAGACGTTTGAGCATGTCACATGTAGAACCCCAACCTATTCTAGAATGTCTAGTCCAGAGGTTCTTCAAATGTGTTGGTCTCTCCCTTTACCTAGTTTCAGCAAAGCTCACGACATTTCATCTCGATAAGGCGTGTTTCGTTACGAAATGCCGTTTCCATCAACTTGGCTTCAGAGCGCTGTTATTCAAATTTCCAAACGTTGTACAAATATCGTTGGAGGTTCACCATCAACCATAAAAATTATCATATTTGGCATACTATTTCTTTCCATGATATTTTTGCTAAGTGCAATGTCGGCAAATTATCGTCGTATTTAAGCTATAATTCGAATGTTTCTTACGTACAGCAGGAAACTAAGGAAATAGTGAGTAGGTGAAGCTGAGCGTCGCAATGAAAAATTCTACCGCACTGGTGCGCAAAGCTGAATTCGCTTTCAACAAGACACTGACTGTGTTAGTTTGAACTTCACATCACGTTTGAAGTGTGACCTCGAAAGCTGACGTAAGTGACTAAACCTACGCAGCATAAGGTATTGACAGTTGCAACATAATTCGCTTTAATCAATCTGAGTGTGTCGAACTTCAAATTACAGAAATATGACGAAACAGATCTGATAGAATATCTGCCTAACATTGCACAAAGTATCTGAAGCGATACTGGTCTACTAGTTGCCGCGGCCAGCGAGAACGCCTTTAAATGCCTCGCTTATAAAGAACGATTATAGTTCACTTTCAGTTATTGCACCTCAAACTAAGGCACATTGTTTTGTCACAGGATGTCAAGTCAAGTCTTAGATTAAAAAGCGACGTTGCTGGCAATGCTACCGAGATATCTATCTCATCTTACACACTGACAGTTTGGCAGCACGAAAGTGAACATGTTGAACTCTGGCCATAATGTCCCATGAGAGTAGAGTCAAAATCAGAACAACCATTACATTCCATACTTGAGTCATTGCATATTCCATACCGATTTTTTCCTTCCATTCCACACCATTCCATTCCATAGTATGCCCTGGTTGCAGCACGCATACCTGGAATACCCGTCGGGCGGGTTGTTGCAGGTAACTGTGGAAACTCACTTTGATACATACGGTGTTAAAAAGTGTGCTCAAGTAGGAATCAAAAGTTCTTGCCTGACAGTCTGGGTCAAGGTAATCAGTTTCTTTGGTATTTTCGGCTTAAGGAAACTGTGATGAGATTTATGCTCGCCGATTTTGCAGTTTTGTGTGTTACGCTTCGAGATATATGTAAACAATTCTTGTTTGAAATCCGTTTCTTCTGCTTGGAAACTTTTTTTTTTATATGAAATAATCTTATAAAGAAGGGGCTATGATGAACATCGATACGTATGTTGAGAAATTCGCTGTGGCTGTAGTTATGAAGCATCACAAGTGAACAGCACTTGCTTCACCAAGAAAGTATTAACGGTTTTCATGTTGCAGGTACTTTACAACCAATTCAAGTTTTTTTTGAATCTTTATTTTTTGGTAATGGCATGTTCACAATTTGTACCAGCGCTGAGGATCGGCTTCCTGTACACGTACTGGGCGCCGCTGGTGAGTCCGCAATAGAATGCTCGGTAGTTTTCATGGATATATGCCTTGTAACTTCACGGTTTTATTGTGTGCAGTGTGTTACTGGTCTGGTGTTATTGTGTGCAATATGTTGCTGGTCTGGTGTTATTGTGTGCAATGTGTTGCTGTCCTGGTGTTATTGTGAGTAGTGTGTTGCTGTTCTGGTGTTATTGTGTGTAATGTGTTGCTGTTTTAGTGTTATTGTGTGCAGTGTGTTGCTGTTATTGTGTGTAGTGTGTTGCTGTTCTGGAACGGCGTGTCTTTCTTGAACGTGTGCTTTGATAAACATGTCTGCCTGCCATGACAGGGCTTCGTGCTAAGTATCACGCTACTGAGAGAAGCAATAGATGAAGTGAAACGGTACAGTCGCGACAAAGAGATTAACTCGACTTTATACAAGAAGCTTTTACCTGGTGGTGGATCCGTGCACGTTAAAAGTTCGGATATTAAGGCAAGTTTTCAGTCAGTTTGTACAATACATTACGGACGTGGGGATACCTGTGATAAGATATAAGTGAAAAAAACATGGCGCTATGCTAGGCAGTAATTGAGTAATGTGTTTGTATTGACTAGTGAAGGATTGAAGACCAATGTGCAAAGTCAACTAACAGGTGCAAAGATGGGCAATATGAAAGATTTGGTTTCCAACATGTTCGAAAGAAAGCGTCATTGGGTTGATCAATCCGATTATGTGATTGTTGCAGAATTGACCAAACTTCGTTACGTCTGGGGCTTATTTCACACAGTCCCGTGGCCATGGGAGGCATGCGGGGGAAAGTGCTCACCCAAATTTTGTTGTGCCCAGAAAAATATGTTTTCAATATATAATAAAAACAAAAATTTTGCACCCCTAAAATGTATTCCCCCTCTTAAACCTTAAAACCTGGCTACGGGTCGAATTTCACATAACATAGCAATTATACTGTAATTTGTGGAGGTAGTTGACGTTCTCAAGTTAATATCAAACGAGATTTATTGAAATGACTCACGTCAAATCAAGCTGGTCGAAACAGTGTGCAACAAGAAGTGATGCAGTCGTTCGAGACCGTAGCTTTCGAGGTCGATCCTTGGCCGAAACTTCGGGACCAAGTCAATAAATCCAAGACTGGAGACCTGGAAATTTGTCGGATTCGCTAAAATCTTCTTGAATTCTCAAAAAACTTCAAACACTTTAAAATTTTCTCGAATTTCTTTATAAACTTAAACTTCTGTGCTTAAGTTTTTTCGGATTTCTTTATAAACGTAAACTTCCGTGCTTTAATTTTTTCGAATTTCACGCATTTTTGCCGCCGTTTTAGTTTTTCTCCCCGAAGGTAAGGCGAACAGTTTGAACTATACAAGCTTTACAAAGCCCTGTTGATGGAGCATTTGAGATATCAAGACATATTCACCCTTCGACACCGATAGACGCATAAACAGATTTAGAGGCCGAGTTTTGATGCTCCACCTCTGGGGATCATACACGGGTTAAAATCAGACCATGTCCTCAAACAGTATGGTTGAAGAAGGCGCCTTGACTTTCATTTATTTATTCTTTTTTCTGATGGGATGAATCAAAGTAGTTCAGATCAGGACTCAGGACAGAGTATCTGGTGTCAACTACTGTTTTTGGTTTTGGCTGCAGCCACGTAAAAGTTCTTGAGAACATGTGCTGAGGGCGTTTTGTGACGTAGAAAACAAGAACAATCGCTGTCGTGCGTCTGCAGCTATTTCCTGCCCGGCCTCTGTGCTTTGCTGACGCAGCGTTATTCACACACATTAAATTACGGTATATTGAAAGTCACGCTATACCGCGATGAGAAAATGCAGACCAAACAATGTATGGACGTGGCCACGAACTTGAACATATGTTTCGTGCTCGGAGGAGGGTTTGTCGGCAACATTGCTGTTCCCCTAAGGTTGCTACGTTCCTGTTCGAGACCGACGGTGTATCCTACACAGTCTGCACCAGGCAGTAACCCAGCCCGCAAGCAACTCCATGTCGAAGGCTGCAGCCGGTCGAAGTACCAAGCTTGCCCCCTCCCCATTGCAAGACAAGTGTTTATTTGCAAATGCCTTGTCCGGCCGACCACGAAAATTTTCGAACAAAATCATGACTGAGTGCAAACGTTAAAGGCTGCACGTCAAGTGCATCTAAGTCATCCATTAGTTTTATCAAAAACGTCCGTAAGCAGTTTTCATATCACGCGACCGAAGTCGGAACTGAAGCGATGCATCAAAAAAGTCGTGCTTTTACTTGTTTTTTGTGTAAAACTGGAAAAGCCAAAACAGTTGAGTGGGAACGATGTTCGTGCCGCTTGCTGAAGTAGAGAGTAAAACTCAAGTTTTTACAGGTTTCAGATGTGTTGCTTATCGAGAAAGATCAGCGCGTTCCTGCTGATTTGGTACTTTTAAGGACTTCGGAGAAAAGTGGTAAGCAAATTGCTGCGAACAGTTATAACCGACTTGTGAATGGTCGTAAATATGTGCACAGCTTCATCTGTTTTACTCGTGGTTGGTTGTCATTGAAATCAGCTACTGTCGATAGATAATGAATCTATCTTCAGTCATTTTGCTCCCACCCCAGGTGTTACCATTGCTGTGCAGGCACTTGTTTCATACGAACTGACCAACTTGATGGTGAGACCGACTGGAAGTTGAAGATCGCTTTGTCCTCCACCCAAGCATTCGACGACAACGAGCAGTTGTTCCGATGCAGAGGTCAGGTCTTCGCTGAAAAGCCCCACAACGACATTTACAGCTTCGTTGGCTCCTATTCTATGGTAGGAGCACCATGGCAACCACTTTGAGTGTGTGTTTCAGTAACTGCGTGTGACTTGTGATGTGGGCGTTGACCAACTTCTTCACTGATGCGCATGGACCGTGAAACAAGTAGTTTGTGAGAAAAGTCGGCGAGGCGGATGCTTATTATCTTGTGTTCAGCGAATTGCTTGACTGACTCTGCAAACATATCGAAGTAACGCCTATTGAGGTCCGCATGGAAATGGCCGCGAGTTTGACTACATGTTTATACAACAGCAACCGCTTCCTCGGATAAGGGACATTGCTGGCCAATAGCTGCGCCGGTTAATAAAATCTCCGCTTTTTAAATTAAATCCGCAATCGGCTACGACAAAGGTGGGTTAATTAAATGGCATTTGCCGTATATGAAATTAAGTGGCCAAAACCGTCCCACTTGGCCTTGTTCCTCGTGCTACCCTCAGCTAGGCGCTTTAGATCCAAGACTTCGTGAGGAACGAAATGCATTGCTCACCTTTGGAACAAGTGAAAGAACATGCTGCTGGAATGACAAACCGCACATATATGTTTATTTCGTGTAAAGATAGAAACGTAAGTTACCGGAGGTTTTGTTGACATCGTCCAGGGCGCCAAACAGGATCAGCAACAAGAACCTGTTGAGGAATCCCTGAGTGTTGAAAACACGTTATGGGCGAACACTGTGCTCGCGTCAGGAAACATCGTTGGTGTCGTCATCTACACTGGACGTCACACACGAAGCGTCATGAACACATCACATCCTGGGTCAAAGGTGAGAGCGCACTATATGCGGCTAGAACTAAATAGTCGACTGTTTATTGACAAACAAATCTCTTGGAACGTTGTTGCGTTGAGGCCGGTGCCTAGGACGGAGGTTTTCAACCTCTGGGCCATGGCCCAGTAGTGGGCCACCACGCTGTTTTCAATGGGCCACAGCTTTTCTACCATAAACTCAAAATTGCGTGTTACAACTTTTCTTTCTTTATCTTGGTGAAACTTACAACTGTACATTACCATTTCTTACTAATTTAGTGGGCCATGAGCAAAAAAAGGTTGAAAACCCCTGGCCTAGGAGAAAGATTTGCGTGGATGTAAGGAAGGGTTTCGAGTTAGAAAGCGTTGATATAATTTTTTCACTTTGCAAACACTTCAGGTAGTTACGTCCTTTTATTGGAGTTACGCACGTAAACTTTCGTAGAAACCGATATGCTGCTTGATGTTGGCATAGCTACTGTAGGTCGACTCCCGACTTCAAAGGAAACCTTCACCGTAGTTTTTGACAACTGCCAGCGATAAGGTTTAACTCCCTGATGTGTCGTCGCCTAAAGCAGGCGTTGTCATGGTTAGTTCCAGCCTTCTACTTTTAACAAATGAAATTTGTAGCATTTTTCTTCGCGCTCTGCACAGTGGACATCAGCTGAACCATTCGTTATACGTCATGTTTGGTGACCTGACGTAATTTAAAAAAAGTGTGTTTAGAAATTTGAAACGTCATCAAAATTTAACTGGAAATGGTTTTAAGCTTATAATCTCTAACCAATGCATGACTACATTAACGCAAAACCACCCACGACAACCAAAGCAGTGACCACCAGAACATCCCAATAATTCTTGAGGCGCCTTGCAGTCAATATTCATGGCTGTGCTTGAAAGCCAGAAACGCGACAGCTGTTTACTCGAAGCAGACTTCAATGAGCAAAGATTTTTATCAGAAACTGACGCTTTTAACACCTTTCTACGTACAGTCGAAACAGTTAGAGAGAACATTGGTCTGCGTTGTACGAACTTATACGCAGTCGCGTTTATCAGCCGTTACCTGTTTCAGCGTTGTGGTAAACTTGGACGATGCTTTTGCAGGTCGGATTGTTCGACAAAGAAATCAATTTCCTGACCAAAATTTTGTTTGCGTCAGTTATCATCCTCGCGTTTACACTGGTTGCTATCAAGGTAGGCGCGTTCGATAGTCTTGTGCTTTAAATCTTACCTGTATCATTCTTCGTGAGGTTGATGTACAGCACCAAGCTTGTAAGGTGAAGGTTGTTGGTTCGATACCTTGTCTCGCCAGTTAGTGCGCTATCATTGCCCCAGCGTCCACGACTTTGTTCGTCGATGGAATCCATAGTAACTGGTTATTAGCATCTGGTTTTCATTTTTGTGAATTTTTCAACTGCGATGTTGAACAGTGTTTACTGGAAGCGCAATACGTCAAATACAGAAACGCTACAGAACTGCTATTGCCAGTTACAGAAGTTTATTGCATTGCACCGTAATCAGTATTTTCGAAATAATTTTCAATACAAACCAGTTTTGCGCCTACATTTGACTCAAGAATGTGTACAGACAGCTATCTACTTCAAGAACTAAGTTACACATTTTGACGCCCAAGGAAAAAAACATTTATGCGTATTTTGCGTCTTTCAGGGTTTCGGAGGTCCTTGGTACAGGTACATGTTCAGATTTGTCATCCTTTTTTCTTACATCATCCCCATAAGTTTGCGCGTGAATCTGGACATGGGTAAAACTGTCTACAGTTGGTTCATCCAAAGAGACAAGCTTATTCCTGGAACAGTTGTCAGGTACGTTGCTAGTCAGTAATGCTTTGCATTATGGTTAACACATTGAAAAACTCACCCAGGATAACACATTGAAAGACTCGGTCATTTTTACCAACTCCATAGTCACGATGCAACTGTGATAAAGAAACTGCTTTGGCATCCCTGAGGTATCGGCAGATGTTTTTACATATCAGTGGCGAATTTACGTTAGGTGTTTGGGGGCAACAATCACACAGGGGGGCGCCAAAAAGGTCTTCGTTTGTTTAAATACCCCAGGTTCTCTGTGACAAATCGTTGGGTATCACACAAAAGGGTTACCGTTTGTAGGCCAAGAAAGTGGTTATTTCATTGGTCGGGCTATGCGATCTTTCAAGAATCACTACAGTTTGAAAGCGCCTTATACAGTATCATACATTCACAAAACTTTTAAAGCGGGTCGAAAAAGATGGCCCCCATTTTTCACTAGATGCCCAGTAACTAAGAACAATGTTGTTATCCTGATCAACCTCTTATATCTACAAAAGGTATTGATATACTCCAAAGCATGCTGCGTGCCAGTGTTAGACACTGTCTTGGGTATCCGTAGTGAGGTCAGAAAAAAACAGTGTCTGAAATGTATTTCCGACTTGGTTAGAAGTAGAGTGTTTCTTCTTGCACTAGCGAAGGACAACTCGATTTTCAAGATAGGAGTCTAATAGGAAGTTAATTGACACTCATGGTTCCAGACGAAGCTTGTGCAGTTAAACGTACATGTAAAGCAAGTTTATTGCCGATGCGTTACTTAAAAAGATATGAAGGAAAGGCCTTTGCTATGACGCTACTCCCGCTTGGGCAATCTCGTAATCGCATGATAGATTCACAATCGGCGTAAAAGAATATCGTCCTCAAAACTAGATTTAGCAGCACACATAAAGGTAGAATTTCAATCAAGTGTTGAAAACCGTTTCACATGTTTGAACATTGCACTGCTGACGTGAAGAAAAAACATCAATCCCATTAGTCCAGGTTTTTAAACAAAAGTTGTGACACTCTTCAGTAGAAGCAAGAAACAGACAGCCCAATGTTTAAAAACTTACATTGCATACACTATCCAAACCTTTCTGTTTGTGATGTGCATGTCTATAAACAGTTTCCCCCCTTTTCCAGAAAACACGACCGCCAAATTTATGAACATAAACATTTAAACTGTTTGTCGATGTATTGTATACCCTTTAGTTATGTTGGCAAACTAAGAGTATTGGCTGCAGATTTTTCAGATCACATACAGTTTGTCAGTTCGTCATGTTAGGCCAACTTTTTGCCATAGCGTAAGTGTTCACTACCACAGAAAGATTTGTGCTTCCCGACCTGGTTGGAAATCGAAAACCCAACGCTTATATATATAGTTACTCTTTCAGAACAAACGAGGAAATTACCAAGTTTTCCAAGTAATGGCAGTATCAGGTAGCTTATTTTTTTGGCAGGAAATTAGTCACGTTCAGCAGTTCCTATGAATTTCCAGTTATACGATTTGAGTATGGCGAGCTTATCTCTGGCAAAATATGTCCAATACATGGCCAGTTGCCAGTAGAGGCGGCCTATGAGTTTGCTGCATTATTGCGTCAATTATGAGTTTGCCACATTGCGTTCCTATTGTCACTACTGCATTTCCTTGTAAGGGTGCCATCAGGCACTAAACAAAAACAGACAAATTTTGCACAGCCCAGCGACAAGTCGAGAACTGTGATTGCGTTTGTGATTGCCTGAGTAAGGCTGGACAGTTCTCATCCGGACCGGGAAGGAAATAACGGACCAGCAGCATTATTACGAAAGAATATCATTGTTGATACTGTTCGATAGTAGAGGCAGGGTAAAACTAAAAGTAAACCTGTTCACTTGCACCAGAGCCACGCAAGTCACTGTCACCAGCTCATTACACTATTGTTTCAGGACCAGCACTTTGCCTGAAGAGCTGGGTCGCATCAACTATCTCCTCAGTGACAAAACGGGCACTCTAACCCAGAACGAGATGGTCTTTAAAAGGTTGCACATCGGTACAGTCGCCTATGGTCCTGATACTATGGACGAAGTAAGTCGTACTGAACTTGATGGTGCCTGCTTGTGTGTTGCGTAATATCCCAAGTACTGATGCAAATCTAAAACAAGTTCTGCATGAACTGTTGGTACTGGCAGTACACCTGTCACAAGGTCTAGAACAGGTTTCTCAACCGGGCCCCTCTTTGGGCCGCGGAGAGGTTCTCCGGGGACCACGAGCAGAGGCCTTTACTAAATTGCTCTGCCGTGGTATTGCAAAGCCCTATTGATGAGCAGGGGGCCACAAGCATTGACAGTCTTTGGAAGGTGGCCACAAACCATGAAAGGTTGAGAACCACTGGTCCAGAAAGACAAGAAGGAAGATTTACAAATTCTCTACCTCCAAAAGTTTTTTCGTTCGTAGAGTTTTTTAACGTCGTTCCCGGCAAAGAAAATGACCTCTTTCGACTGATCTGAATTATTGCGAAGGGTTGCGTTGCTTTCGTAACGGCGCCTTA
>Ga0210059_1001060_pt1 | contig 39852 bp, 19 predicted proteins | sample Ectturendosymbi2_FD_188042 | JGI IMG/M metagenome (GOLD analysis project Ga0210059, IMG submission 188042) | Ecteinascidia turbinata endosymbiont from Florida, USA - Sample 2 (SPAdes) (version 2) | ecosystem: Host-associated > Tunicates > Ascidians > Unclassified | place: Key West, Florida... | reverse complement strand
GGAAGGGAGGTTGGGAAAATCCCCTCGCTACCCGATCTACCCGATCCCGATCCGACTCCAAACTCCAAAAAATGCCCACCCTGACCCCCTTCTATTACTACTGGTGTCAAACTCGTTTGGTGCTGTGGGCCATGTTTGGGCACTTAGGTTTTACTGCGGCCAGACAATTTTTCACATAATGGCACAATCGATATTTTCATTGCTATTTCTTCATAGTACTGCCACTCGAAGAAACTTGACATGCTTTGGAAGTTACAAGTGCATCAATATCTGGTGCCAAAAATTGTGCAGTCGCAACTTTTAACGTTAAGCTGAGATGCGCATCCGTCAATTGTGATTGGACTTGTTTACGTTCATCAAAGAGAACAGTTGTTCGCAGAGTTAAGCACTAGCGGACATCGCCATGGTCATCGATGTTGATCCAACATATTGATAAAATGTTTTGATGTCAGCATGTTCAAATTTTGCTGTTGCACTGAACACAGTTTCACTGTAACCCAATTAGTCCCATTTGATACTTTTGTGGCACCTCTTCAGCAATGACAGAAAATGGAGTTACTGAAAATAGCAAAATCAGTTCCAGATATTTTGAATCAAAAAATCTTTCTTTGAAATTCTTCGAATCGGCATGGAATCTACATAAATGCATGTTTTTTGAATTTATGACGTTGTTGCTGTTGGTTTACCTTCATTAAGTGGTAATGTCGCGTTATGACTATAAAGACAAAACGTAACTTTGCTATAATATGTGACGGCGCATCGTGTCACATGCCTGTGAGGGCGCAGCAATAATAAACATAATTCTGTCTTACCTAATGCAAGCACAAAACTGGCGTGATGCGGGCCACAAAAGGAGCATGGCGGGCCGGATTTGGCCGGCGTGCCGCCAGCTTGACAACTATGTATTAGTAGATTTGAGATAGGGAGGACTGCCCATAGCCGTAGCCAGGCGTCCATGCCCCTCTAATTTTTTTAGCATATCTAGTCATTTTGTGCTTTGAGAGGAGGTGTCCCCAACAAATGCTGTTGCCAGCCTAAAGTAAATTACTTTGGCATCCCAAAATTTTTGTCTGGCTACGCCACTGGGACTGCAGCCCAACTGGTTTCTGTTCCTTCGATGCCTCCCACTCCCCCATATATGTAATCAATACGTCTTATTTGAAACTTTATCACAGCACTATACAGTAGTGTTAAAGTGTCATAGTAACTGGTGTTGGTACCGTCTATGCGTGTGTTCTTTTATGTATCTGCGTGTTCCTTATTAAGGCCATGTGTGGGCGTGTGCTTCACTATTTGCGGACGTGAAGACTTTAAACAATAACTTTACATAATATCAAGCAACAACAAGGCTTTAACAAAATCATGCAATTTGCTCAATACGTTTTCAATCCCTGAAAGTCTGGACTACTGTTTTAAACAACTTCGTACTGTTCAGTTCCAAACAACAGCACACTCGGATGAGATGCCCGAGGGCAACATTGGTAACAGCTTGAAATTATTATAAATGCAACCAACTCGTTTTGCGATTTTGTGATTAAGGGGGGCAGGGTTTCGGCGTGCGGGCATTGGGTGTGTGGGCGGAAGCGCGCTAGGACGGGGGGTAACTTTTTCCAAGGTGGGAGGGATGCGACATCACAAAAGCCTTGTAGCGCTTCCTGTTTCCCTGGAGTTCAGATTTCAACGAAAACGTGGAAGTTTCGGCGTTTCTTGAATAATTAATTAATTAATCAGGTCTTTTGAGGTGTTTTAGAGACCCGATTAGGGTCCCCAGAATCGAAAACCGAGTCCCCAGAATCGAAAACCGAGTCCCCAGAATCGAAAATCGAGTCCCCAGAATCAGCGAAAATTGCCATCGGGTCCCTAGAATCAGAGAAACCGGCCGCTAGAATCAGGACCGGTCCCTACCGTCCATACCGAGTAACTACCATTTTCCTTAAAAAAAACTGAATTGATTAAAAAATGTTTTTAACTAATGAGTAAATTTTGTGAATCAACAATCGACAGTCGAGGAGCGCGATTTGCAAATTCATGTGCGAATGCCAATTGTCTTTCCGCAAACCCGAACTTTGAGCGCCACTTGTCTTCCCAAGCCGTTACTGAAAAAGTTGCTGAGTTATGTCACTGACTGTAGCGAACAGTTTTATAAACAAAGCAAAGGCAACGGCATTATCGAACTCAAGTTGAGCCTGAAGTCAATGATTTGCATTGCTTGGTATTTTTTTGGGAAATCTAACACAAAACAGGAAAGGGTCCTAAAATCTCGGTCGCTACTTGTTCAACGAACGTTTCACAAGCCTTGTAAGCTACTGTTTTATTGTTGTTGTGGGGCGAGGGACCGCAAGGTCATCGAATCAAGCCCCTAATAATGCAACACAAACAAAACAAAAGGCACATAAACAAGAGCAAACAAACGTAAACAAAACGAAACATAAAAGACACACAACGCGTAAAAAAACAACAACAGGCAGCAATGTCATGTAATTTAGCACATTAAGCAGACCAAGGGGGCGTCACCGATAAATTTGTGACACAGGACCCTGCGACAAATAGAGCACGTTTTTGTTAAGTTTTAGTTCAGTGAAAAATTAGCTGCATCGACTAGCAAAATCAAAAGAATCGTTAACATTAAATAGAACCGGAGCATACAAGCAAAAACTTGAAGAATTGTTTTCCTATAGATAGATATATTACAACACAACGTGATCCAGTAAATATTTTTTGTATGTTGGACAAAAGGCTAGGAATGATTTGTTTCTTAAGTCTTTGGGAATATTGTTCCAGAGCCTTGGTCCTGTGTATTGTATAGATCTTCGTGTTAAAGATTTTTTATGATGAAGTTGTAGTGAGATTGTTATTAGTAGATATTCTAGTGGGATAATTATGTGTTTCGTTAATATGAGAATAACAATTGGAGATGAAACTTTGAAAGCAGTTGTGAACTATTTTGTACATACATTTTCCTAATTCGTATTCATATATTTGATTAATCTGAAATATTTGGCATGAGTGATATAGATCTAGCATTGGGACGTGAGCAGCTCTAGATATTTTACAAATACAGCGCATCGAACGGTTATGAAGTACCTTCAGATGAGTAAAATACGTTGCAGGGACTCTACCCCAGGTCAGAATTGCATATTGGAGATCAGGATAAATTAAAGAGAAGTAGACTTTCCGTAACATTTTGATATTAGAAATTGGCTGAAGTTTGAAGAGGGCGTGGCATCCTTGAGTTACTTTCTTTTCAACTGAAGCAATCTGTTCTTTCCATGTTAAATTGGACGTTAGATTCTCCGTCAGAACGTTAGATTCTCCGTCATGATAATAGAAATAAATCGATATAATAAATAGATCAATAAATAAACGATCAAAATTCAAACGCGATTGATTGAACGCACAGAAAAAAGTTTTCCACGGTTCGAAAAATTTCATTAAAAATAAACACTTTGAAATTTTTCGGTCAAATCACGGCGATGAAAACCAACTTATATGAAATATGCAAATACGCAAGTGGTTGATTTCCTTTACGAAGACCTTCTCTTCGGTTTGCTTTGTTTGTTTTTGCATTTTTGCCTCTTGTCTTCGACGCAAGAGCAGTCAGCAGGCAGCCGCACCTTCATGGTGTGGTTTGAGAACCGATCCCGCATCTCGTGCGTCTCTCGTGTTGCCACGGCACGCATGCCACGGATAACACGCCCCCTGCAGGGGTCACGACACTTGTTGCTCGCGCAAATGGCCAGGCTGAAGCTTCTGTTGTCTCTGAGGTTGTTGCATTTGAGTAGGCCCCTACGCACCTTGACAAGGGTCTCGACACGGCTGGTTTCCTTTACAACCTGGCAATTGTGTTCTTTAATAAATCTGCAAAAGATGCAAAAGATACAGTGTGTCACCATCCATACTGAGCGCTAATCCTTCTCACGCTAGCAACCTTGATAGTTTTTTTCGATCCTTCAACCATTATCGCTAGTTTTCATTCTTGCAGCGGTGATGGAATCTAAGAATTCTGAAAACAAGGTGCTGTTTCAACATAACACGGTGGGAAAAATATTTTTTTCATTATAAATCGAAGAAAGTCTGCATTATGAAGAATTCATCTCACTCCTTTTCCGCTGAAGCAGATTAACTATTGCGTAAAATATATCATGATCTTCTTCATCTAAAAATAGTAAATTTAACGTTTTTTCGTTATCTTCATCATCTCACACAGTTTTCACAGTCAACGCTTCGAAAGCATCATAGATTTATGTACAGAGTAAACATGTTTGTCTTTGCACGTGAGCTGGTAGTTGGTGATATGATACCTGCGCTGAGATGTTCTACACCCTGAACTGTCCTCGGTGGTATTTTCCGTACTACGGCGCCACAGACAGAGATTAGTATCCAGTGCACTGACACTTGCCGGCTGAAGCAACCTTCACACCAGGTTGCTTTTGTAAAGTCAAAAGCTTTTTTCTCTTTCTCTGTCGGAAACCCTTGCGAAATTAAAGATTCGAAGTTGAAATTCGGTGAAAATCTTAACAAGCATAACATGGGCGCCACGAATACCATTTTAAGAATGTACATCGCGAACATGTTCAAAGCTTCTGAACTGTGATTAGTTCAAATGGAAATTTCCGCTCTGACATTATTTGGACAAACACAACCTCTTTGTTAGCAACAATGGACAAGAAAAAACGCATTGTGGTCGCACAACGGCCAAAGTCATTGAAGATGCTTTTGAGCATTTGAGGTGCTGACTGAAACGTAACTTGAGAAACAAAAAACCTCTTGTAAGAGCTTAAATCACAACCGTCCCAGTCGCCCAGACATGGTCTAGAGTCAACTTTACTATTTGATGTACACTGTGTGCAACGTCAAAAAACTTCCAAAACAAGAAGGATATGCATTGAACACTATCAAGAAGTTTTTTCTCAAGAAATCTTCCCAAGGAAAATTTTATAAGTATCTTGTTTAGGAAACAGGAACACTTCCATTACAACGAAATAAAGCTTCCTAAACAAACGCGCCTGGCGTTATAATCTTAAAAAATCTTTGCAAAAACGTTTCCGAGGAAAACGTGTCTTCCGGCCTTTTTTGTGTTTTGTTAAAATGTTTCCGAAACTCATAAACTATAGTTTCATGTAGATTTTTTGTTGATAAAGGAAAGGAATTAACCAGTTTGTATGTGTGCTCTTAACTTACCGTCTCTGTTCTACCGAGAGAGATTTCTTTATTGTTCCAGAAATCGTTTTACGTCCATCACAGAAATTGCACCATATCATCAGGGCCAGACAGACCGCGCTAAATATCACCTGAACGAAAAGCTTTTATTTAACAAACAAGTATTTCAAAAATTCAACACAGCCTTGGATTTAGTCGCCATTTCCTGAAGTGCGTTGATGGGTTAAAGCGCAGACTACAAGAATCTTAGTCTTCAGTAATCATGGCAACGAAACAAACTTGGCTACTTTTTGTCTGGAAGTCCTGCTATAAAGTCCAGGCAAATTCTAACTGACTCCTGGTATACAAATGTCTCAAGCTCTGTTTAGGCTGGTTGTGTCATCCGACATACCGGTCAACACTTTCTATATGAAATTTAAAAACTGTGTTTTCTTTGTCAATTTGAAAGAGACAGTTTCTTTACAGAATTGGTAGAGACAACTTTTAAATAAAGTTTTAAAGAAAAACATTATTCGCAAAATTTAAACGAAATACTTTATTTAAAAGAAAAGGAGAAACGCTTGCTTTAAAAAAGTGCGAAAAATGTGTTTAAATATTTTGTAAACTTTTACAACTTTCAAGAACAGGACAGTTTTTTAATTTGAAAATCCCCGCAGATTCCCGTTTCAAAATGTAGGAAATGTTCTGGGTTGACTACCGCAATAAAGCTTATGCGCTTTTTAAATAAGAACGTAACGCGAACCCATGATTTGAATGGTAGACGCACGACAAGACTTCGTGCTGTCTTGCCTGTTAAAGGTTTCGGTGCTTTTTGATAGTTTTCACTCATTTGTATAAACTGGCATTGAAAAACAAACATAAACAAATCTTAATAGACAATCTTTTCTGCTAAAAGTTATTTGCACTACATTTACAAAAACATTTGTGTGACGTTCTCATATCTAAGGTGTTTCTGTAAAAAGTATTTTTTCATAATGAACGCAATATTTTTTGCTCTTCTATAACAAACGCCCGGTAAGCGACAATCTTTCTTTACCTTTTGTCTCATTTTGAAGCTTAACGTTGTAAATTCCGGGTTGAGTCGTCAAATCTGCAGTTTCAAACTAATAATAAGTAAGTTTAGGATCGGCCAGTTCAGCAAATGCAATACTTTTTAAACGTCTTTTTCTTCCCGAAAACCTCTAGTCCTGATCGAGTGCACACAATATATATATACAGCTCGATCGACACCGTTTTTAACTGCTTTTAGGCGCCACGATGTGTTTCTTTTTGGTAAAATACAAAGATTCCCCTAATTTGCGAAAGGCAGAGGAAGTCCCGGTTGTTTAAAGTCACTCTGCGACAGCCACCGATCTATTGATTGTCTCGAAGCATATTTTCACCGGGTTGAAAACGAAGGGGGTTTCTTTGATATAGTTATTCTTAGCAAACGGGAAAATCACACTTCTAATTATGCAGCTTTAAAGACTATGAAAAAGCAATTGCATAATTTTTTACTAGTATTCGTGTTAAGTTGCTAGTGCAGAGGACTCCCCCGTGTGAAAGATCTAAGACGTACTAGCTTCATCATTATGTTACACACTTGTATTATAGGTTAAGACCTTATTTGTGGCGGGAGATTAGCCGTGTGTGCCATACTACAATAATAAAAGCAAACAATGGATAGTTTCGTCGGGATATTGCTCCTGATTTTGAACATCACTGTATTGCTCATTTGTGTGAACTGATGGGCTCAAGAAAGCGACATTCTGACGCATCATCCCGTGACGAAAGAAACCTGTGCTGGCGGATCAAACAAAGAAGTGACGCGACCGGGAAATCACAAAGCAAACATTTATTTGCAGAAACGAAATGTGAACGCTATGGCGGTATCGCCGCTGTGTATAGCAAGCTACAGTCTTCCTTCAGTGGCGCTTGGCTAACATACAGTAGACGAAAGATCATAAAAGGTAAACGATGTTTCAAGCACAGTCGTGTGAAACAGAGGAAAGACCCAGCACTGAGAGCAAACAACTCGATGGGAAACCTCGAACTGTAGAAACATTCCAAGAAATGACGGCTGCGAGAAATACTTATAGATCGACAAGATAATTACCTTTGAAACAACAGCGCTCATTCGTAACAGTCTTTAAACCGGAAGAAAAACGACTACTTTTTGCATTATTTTATTCATCTTATTTCTTACCAAGGAGTTGACGTCGGCGAAAGCAGTTCAAAGCATGTAAAATTCTTTTTATTTTCGAATATAGTTCTGCTTGGAGCAGTATTTTGGGAAATAAAAATCTGCGAAAACTGACCACTTATTTTTAAATGAATGTTCAGGCGAGGTCAGCCGAGGTCAGTTTGGGACCGCACAAATTTAATGTCAAGTCTGTCAACAAAACGCGATCGAACTGTTTAATTCTGACAATTGCGATACTAAGATGAAAAAGTATGGAAATGGGTTTGAAACTACCTTCTTACGCTAAGATTAAGGCGGCTTAAATGAGCTTATTCTGGGATTTTCACCGGAAAAGTGAGATGGCCGTGGAAATCGGGAATTACTGCCAAAGTGCAGACAGTTCGTTTCCGAAGAAGGAGATGCAGCATCATGAAGGAAATGCGGCTGTAATTTGTGGCCAGAAAACCATTCCTTAGTTTGCTGTTTTCAGACCTTTTCTCAAATAATACGAGAAAAAAATCATGCGTCACAATAGAATCCTCTTGGTGGGGGAACGTCTCGCAATAAGCTCCCTCTAACGTAGAATAATTCCACCTGTCACGAAAGTACAATAGGATTTACGCGACACAAAGTCGATAAAAATTTGAATAATAACACAAGAAGTCAATAAACAACCGCAAACAAAGAATAACTAAACTCTAATCATATATTTCGAAATGGAACATGGAGCATGTTAAAAACAGGCTCAATTGTACTGCATGTTTGACAGCTGAGCATTGAGTGTGTAGTCGCATTTCTTTAGAAACAGGCGTGATTGCGACAACGTTGTCGCTGCGTTTGTATTCACAATTGCATTTTTTAAATCAGATTTTTTCGTCTTAGCGATTTTTGCCAACACAGGACTTCAACAAACATCGACAACAAACTTGGTGTCATTTTGTGCTTTCATCTCAGTTCGCTGGACAATGAAGAACTGAACTGTTTCAGTCCCTTTTTCGTGGTTTTGCAAATTTTAGAATGAACCTTACTTGAAAGGTCGTTGATTTCTTCCTCGTTCCATAGCTTTGTTCTTCGTCTGTGAAAGTTATTTTAGTAATGGTCACTCAGAAAAACGATCATAGAAATCGCATTACTATTGGATTAAATAAAACTTGGTAGCAATAACCAGAAATGCATGAATTTTCAGTTCAGGAAAGTTATTTTTCCAGCTTAAGTTTCCGAATATTTAAAAATATGTTTGTTTCGAGTTAGAACTGTTGACTAAGCGACCAATATTTTATTGTTCTATCCTGCTTTTTACTCTTGAATCAGGCAGTAATTGGACAAGCACAATAATATCTAGTGTGCATTGTAATTTGCAATACAGCATTTTAGATAGAAAGGACAAGGCGCTTTCTGTCGTCTAGGCTTGTCAACATTTATCTTCGAAAAAGTTAGCAATTGCGACCCTTAGGCACAGGTGCAGGCCAACTACTACTGCTTGGGCATTCTCACCTTCTATACACGAAGACAATGAGAACGATGACGGCGAACAGCAGAACACCAGCAAGGGCGATCACAATCACGTTGCCGACAGGATACGATGACGCTGCTGCGAATAAAAATAACGAATGTGGTGGCCAATTCCTTCAGTGTTTGAGCTGATTACACTGAATGCTGAAATTATGACACGTTCTCGCTCAGAATCTTATGCGTTGACAGGTTCCGACCAGGTTATTGCTTTTCCTGGCTTCTAATACAACATTCAAATCTTTAACTGCCCTTTATGACTTTTTGCAAACGTGTTTGCAAAACAGCTTCTTGGTCGCAAGTTACCATACGACCCACCGCTCCATTACTATACCCCCGAAATAAAGTAGCGCACAATTAGGGAAAAACTTTACACCCTTGAATTAGTTTTAGGCTAAAACCAGTTACGCTTTCATCACTCGTACCTTGGCCTCCATTCCCGGAGTCAACTTGTGACGTCGTGGGGTCAACTCGTGACGTCGTGGTCTCAACAAAGGGCAACGCGCTTGCGTTGTTGGTTGAGTAGTTATAGATGTCTGTAATATGTGTAGCTGCATTGGTTGACACGTTCCACATTGACGAAGTTGTCGTTGTTTTTTGATGAGCAGGCTTTGTCACTGTCGGTGACGTCATTTCCGGAGATTGTGATGTTCCTGTAAGGTTAGCGACTTTTAAAACGTCTTCACATCTTTTTCTTGAAAAGGTTGATTTTCTGGTTAATGTATCAAAGAATAAAGTTTTAAGAGTGCAAAATGTGAAATGCTCCACTTTGCATCTCGGGAATAAAAGATCATATTCATGTCGCACAGTTCGGACCACTTTTGAAAGGATGTTATTGAAAAACCTGTTATATTTATTATGAAGTAACTGGTCTCCACAAAGGTCACATTAATGAATCTATCCGCAAATTTTCCATAGGAAATCGGCTTCGCGTACACGATTTTCTAATAAAAATGTCCAGATTGATTAACTTGTGTCGCTTTTCTGGAGACTAGTTACTTGAATACAGAAATGTGAAAGTTCAAATCATCGCACAAAGAAGAAAGCAGAGCCTCGTCAGCTGATTCCTCGAAAGCATGCTGAAAATCTAGAGCTTATATTTATTATTATATACGCAGAAGTAAAAATAGTACTTGTGAGAAATACAGAAAAGGATATGCGTTGATAGCAGATAAAGCACCTATAGCAGGGGTGGGCAAATAGCGGCCATCGGGCCAAATGTGACCCGCCACAGCGTTTCAAGTGGCCCACGGAAGCATTCCGAAAGTATCTTCATATCCGAAATTTCCTCAAACTTATCACAACAAATGTTAGTGGTCACTGCTTGGGCGAGCTTGACCGAGAGCTGCTTCTATTTCACTGAGGAGGCAGGGTCCTCCCCCAATGGTTCCCGATCTAAATTAATCGCCCACCCCTGGCCTAAACGAGAAAGATAAAATAACTTAATTCGAGAATTTGATTCATAAAGTTATACCTGCTGCAAAGCAGGCACCCGGAATATGAACCTTTGCGCTGGAGCAGTTTCTCGCAGTTGCTTCAATCTGTTAAAGACCAAATCATGAAAGAGCAAAGCAAATTTTATTTTGATGAAAGTAGCATGAATTTGGGTTTAAGCAGTTTTTTCAAAATTAACTTCATAGAAAATGTTTATGGTTTGCTATAGCACAGCACCAAAATTAATTGCAGCTCGGAGACGGTCACGGCGCATCCATACACGTTCATAAATGATTCTCGATCAGCAATTGAAGCGTGAGGTTTTGGTTTTAGGGAACACATAATGTACCTGATTGTGAGTTGTGATCAGTGTTGGACATAATCGCAACGCTCTAAAACAAGCAGTCTGCGGCTAGCTCACTTTTGTGTGAAACGAAATACCATTGCTTTGCAATATTTTACAGCTGTTCATTTTATCAGTACACCACGCAAAGTTTCAAGGTATTATACAAAAGTAGTTTTGTGATTTTCGGATCCTCGATGTTTCACTTTTGAATGTAAAAGATCTACTGAACCCTGGTGTCGAAAACCATATTAAAAGTTTCTATTGCAATTCAAACAAATTACGTATTTTTTTAATTCTGAAAGAAAACGAAAAAGAAAAACGAACTAATCAGATTGCAAAAAGAGGAATTTTGTTTCAAAACGAATTACTTGCTACTCTACCCAAACTCACCCATCATTGAGATGTCCAAAAGAAAGTCCGCAAAAAGTGAATCACACAAATATAAATACGTTTTTCGTAATTTGGTTTTCACACATCGTCGTTAGTTAATTTATCAATTCTTTTTTGTTGCTAAATTCTCAAGGCTTTTATCAGCAAATACCGAAACAAATTCAGTGAGCTGTTAATGTAATGCTTGTTATGCATAGTCCCTGCCGACAAGTTTTTTCATATTTCGTCGTTAGGAGGTTCAGGGTTGAAAGCAACTGTTTCATACAAAAAACTTTCCATTGCAATCTCATATTTACGAAATGGATGTGAAATAAAACTCTGGAACAACAAACAGTAAAATTATGACAAAGTACTGTAGGAACGCAATATAATTTTAACCTCCAATGAGACACCGCCAGTGTGTCCTTGTTGATCGAACACTGGGATCGTCAAGATTTGCTGCGATGTTATATTTGCTGGAAATGTGTGGATTGTAACGATCTTGTTGCTAGTAGCTGTGATCTAAAAAGTTTGTATTTTGTGTTTTAGTTCTCGCAAACCTTCCTTCATCGAGTCTTCACTTCAACACATCGAAAGAATCTGGTTCTTAAATTTGTATTTTCCAGACCATTAAACTGACCGTTTGCGTTAGAAAATCACATCACAAAACTTTACCCTGAAATGAGTAGCGTCCATCCTTCCTGGTTTGATCGATTGTGCTGGAACAAAGATTTGGCAAAGACTTGATGGGATCAAAGAGGCATTGGCGACATCTTGTGGAACATCAAGGCCAGTTGTGACGGATGCTTGTTTCGAATCCAAACCAAAGATGCTTTGACACCCGCTGAAAGTTACTCTGGACTGCGATTATGAAACCAAGGTTGATGAAGCTACTCTTAATCCACTCGATATGTTGATTAAAATGTATGAAACAGATGTTTTACTTTCCTTATGATGGACGGTGCCATCGATATGTCTAAGCGAGCCAAGACAGTCACCGCCGCTACTAAACCTAAGTGTGGAATGAAAAGTAAGGCCTTGTTTGTTTGTGTGTGGAAACTGTTTGTTTGTGAGCGAGGCTCAGGCCCGCAATCAATCGTACAACCGGGCAATTGCCCCCCGAAATTTTCAAAAACGGTGTGAAAGCGCCAAAATATTTTTTAGTTGTTAGGTACCGCGACAAGTTGAAATTATTTCCCCCATTAAATTTCAGCTGGTTGTGGCCCTGGCGAGATTTCTTTATTTTGCATTCAAAAACTGTCAGATCCTTCAAAAACTTGTCTGTTTCAAATAAAGAAAATAAGTAAATTGCACAAATTATGGAAAAAGAACACAGAAAAAATGCCAAAATCTCTGCAAGTAGAGCTTATCACAGTTGACATGTTTAAACGAAGAAGGGTTTACTTCATAAGTAAGTGGTTATCACGCTAGTAATTCCAACCAAAAAGACCATTTTGATAAAATGTTTAAGGTAAACAATGCTTCGGATTTTCTTTAGATATAAGAAACGTTTCGAGTTCAAACAGTTGCTGGAACAGGTTGTCAGTGCTCATAGGTAGTGAGCAATTCTCTTTTAGAGCAATTTCGTTATTTTTTCAATCATTTTGTACCAAACAGGAGGTGTGGTTCTAAGTCCAAAAACTCTTACCTTAATATGAACACAATTAATCTTCGCGCATGTTTCTCATTGTAAAAGCTTATACACATTCCAAAACAAACTGTACGATTTTTCTAGTACGTTTTGACCACTAGCCTGCGCTGTTGCGTGGGAACACACAGGTAAACCTGATTCTCATTGGTAAAAGAGTAGGAAGTGTAGCTCCTTACTGTTACGCAATAAACAGTGCAACGAGTCTCGCAGCTGTAATAGATAACGTGGTCGGCCTCGTGGGGAAAGTGCAGTTGTTTAGCTGTGGTTTTAACGTTTTGCTGTGCACATCACCTGACAGAAGTCACAGCGTTTCGAAACTTCGCGTTAGTGTGCTCGACTGTGTTCTCAGCAACGAACAGAGCTTCATTCGATGCAAGGACATTTGTGATCGACGAGTCTAGTTCGGAGAAGCAGGCGAGGCGCGAAGTTCAAATATATAAAGTACTGTAGTAAACGTCGGGACGATCGCCCGGGCAAATCTACACAAACAATTTTGAATGTAAGCCTTTGCTGGCTTCGTTATGCAAAGCATTTGCTATTTTCAGTAAGTTGAATTGCAGAAAACTTCAACATACCTTTACTGTAAATGTTGTTCCCGGAGGCACAGACTCTGTTGTCATCTGTGGCTGGGTCTGTTGAGAAAGTTTGTATTAGTAAAATGTGATGGATAAGTGTTGAAAAATTGAATACGTTTTGCTCCATGGCTTTAATTTACTAGATTTTAATATTTCGATCACTTGATTGGAATACACATTTTCTACACACGTGTGCATATCCTTTAAACTTATTCACAATGAAGCCATAAATCACGTACTTAACACGCTACGAAATATGCCGCATGCCACGGTTCGTATTTTGTTGTTTGTACGCTAATTTGCAGTGAAGGCCTTCCAAAATTGTTTACTGGATACAATTACCAATCAGTTGTCCTGTCAGCTTTGAGTTACTTATCTTTACAAAACCAGAATTACGTTACTTATCTTCACAAAGCCTCGTGAATTTTTAGAAACGTATGTTCCTGAGTGGCAATTTTCAGCACTACAGTTCATCCTAATGTTCGAGATTCTCCTGATATTGTTGTATATGAAGCAAATCAGCTGATCACCTTGGCTTCACTGCCTCGGGTCGTGGTTTCGGAATTAGGCAACTTTCAGTCACCAATAGGTAAAAAGCGACTAGACCGCTTTATTTTATATTGATGTCAATAATTTAAAGTTTTACCTAACACTTGAAAAACCTGATTGTGACCAGCCGTATACGCACTTTGATACGGCCGTGAAATCGAGAAAAGGTGCAAATTTCTCCGGAAACATAGCAGCCGTCCATAAGGTATGAAAAGTGCAGCGCAGAGGAACAGACCGTTGACCATGTTATCCTTCACTGCCCAATACATCAAACTCCCTGTGTAGCGCATGGCCTGACGGTTCAGGATGACGAAACAACCGACTGGCTGCTCAACACTGCACCGAGATCAAGTGCGGCCAAGCAGTGGTTTAAACAACTCGCTCAAACGACGAAGAAGGTATGAGAAGCAGTTGTTCTTGTTGGACAAATGGAGAGAACAGTAGAGGGAAAGTTATATACAGTTGATGCGTTATGTTGGTAGAACAAATTACCTTTTCTAGTTGCACCACCTGCGTACGCAAAGAGTATTTAGCTTCTATGACAGCTTAACCCATTTTAACGTTCTGACACAATGGCAACATGTTTTACCAGGAAGGTGATGTTCGACACCGTTAGGCCAGCAACTTGTTTTTCGAGCTTGCTGAAATCTCCTTTGGGTTGGAATTGCAGCGAAGAAGGATCGCATTCTTTCGTTCGCACAATGGGGGGGTGCACTAGAAATTCCAACAATAACATTTTGTAATTCTGCAAAAAGTGGAAGGCAATTCAGACAATTCCACGCCAAAAAGCCAAACCGGCAAAACGTTTGCAGAGGCAAACAATGTAAAGTTCACTTTTAATATTTTTTGTTTTTGTCTACGCTTTTAACATCATCAACTTAGAAGGTTTTTTTCTCTGATCTTGTTACAAGGTCAGTAGCCGTTCGTGAAGATCCTTCTCAACATCGCGGATTTCAAGATGTGCATTATTTTAGTCATTTTTAGGAGTGTTTCTAAGAAAAGATCGATCTTTTGTGATTATTTTGTACCTTCAAAAGTTTGACTGCTTTTTTGTGGCAGCAGTGAAACAAAAGGTTCAAAAAATGTATAAGGTCTTGGAATGTGATCAATAAACTCAACTCCTGGCTAAAACAAGAAACAGCTCATGGTTAAATATCCGTCAAATATCTTTGGTTTTCCTTTGTTTCAATCAATTCTCTTGTCTGAAGTTTGTGTTCTGTAAGCTGTAAAATTAATTGAAAAACCAACGTTTTTCAACTGAAATCCTATCAAAAAACAGATTCCTATTCGCTGGAAGGCCGAACTACACCTTGTAGCTTGCTTGTAAAAGGTGGCTTTCTGTTGGATTTAGTACAAACAGGTAGAAAAACAAATTCTGAAAAAAATGCTTTGTTTACCAAGTGTATACGCAGTTGATTTTGCAAGTTGATGTATATTTAGTGAAAAAAAGCTCAATATTTTGCAATCACTTTTTGTGGACTTAAAACGATTTGAGTGTAAAACGAGAATACAAAGATTTTTAAACCGTATGAAATTTGCGAGATCAGCAGATGAAGTCTATAAAGAAAATGTAGGCAGGTGCAAAACTTGCTTCTAAAAGTTATATGAACTGGCTGGTGCTTAGTACTCTATATTTTAATGAAAATATAAACACATCATCATAAACAGCTCATGTTTCACGTAACAAAAAGCAATTATCTTACGGAGTACTTGGCAGATGTAGTTCAGCAGCGTATCAGTGCAGCTTCTATCGACCAACTCCCACCCGATCCCGTAGTGCAACGCTTTTTGCAGACACGCGTTCCCGCCGCGGTTGACGAAATTAGCAATCGCTCCGTCGCCCCACAACCAGTGTTTCGTCACTGCCGGGTCAAACCGCGCCCCAACGAAGACAGCGGAATCTGCAAAGAGAGTTGCATTGATTGAACGGTGAGCACATCGATTGCTATTGGTTGTTTCGTGTCATCAGTGAGTTTTGAATGAAAACAATCTTGCTTGCAATCAATAGGGAATTATTAGCAACAATGAAGTGGTCAACATTTATGAAAAAACGAAATTAACAAACTTTTGCAGGTCAGAATCATTTATACAAATTTGCGGTTCAGTAAATTTACCCCAAGGGATGAATTTACCACAGGTTAAGAACCACTGGTTTACGAAATTTTTGCACGCCTAAAAGATTAAAAGCATCAAGTCACTATAGTAGAACATCGGAATCGCACAAATGTGGAAAATTACTTTGTTTCACGACGGACGATAAAGAGTCACCAAAGTTGCATATGAAGCCAGGTGAGCAGTTGGACAACCTTCACTTGGGGTTCTAAAGAACGTTTGGTGCATCGTAACAAAAGTATCTTATAGGATCAATAAGCCATCCATGCTCCCAACCTAATGTAGTACATCTTGCATGAATTCCTTTAAGACCCGCGTGCGCCACTTTTCTTGCTGAACATTGCAACACCATAACTCGCCAGCCTATTGAGCTAGGGAGATGTACAAACCCTCTAAAGATGTTGGAGGTCTTCTAGTTTAGATTTCAAAAATATTGGAAAGTTTTAGATTCTGGGTTTTGTCGATGACGTCATAATTTGGGTAGGTTTACCCCAATTAGATTTGGGACAAAACCGCTGGCCAACATTGGTGTTGATTGAAAAATTCTTCCTCCACGTGAGGTCAGTGTGAGTGGTATGAAGTCATAAATACTACAGGTCCTGTCCGGATAGACGTGATTACGCACCAGCTGAGCATTTTGAGATTTGAATTTTTTGTGGTGCTTGCGCTATATATAATACCTACGGGCCAGCTCTAGTAATCATTTGATCTTGCTTCGCGGGCCATTCATTTTCTACAGGCCAGCGTTTGACACCTATAAATTAATGCATAAATATTTTGTCATGCCTTCGACGAATCAGCCGACTGCGCTCTGCTTTTTTTCTGTCATTTTGTCATGTATTTCGATCAATTTTATTTCAATTTTCAAAGATTTAGTTACCTAGCAAACTTCCAGTTACCAGAAAATCTTAATTAATGCATTTATTATGAATTGATTGAAGACAGAGAAGAACACGCATATTTTTCTACAGCACCTTACTTTTGGTACGTCGTTGCTATTTTGATCCTCTTCGGGGTAATCCCCGCTAACAGCCAGGTTTTTACACACTGCCCTGGATTAACATTACAACTTACCGGGCAAATAAAGAGGGTCTTGTCTTACAATGAATCCATCTTTCGGGGCGTCGACGTCGCTCAGCCTGCTCGCGTAGGTACCCCCGTTGATGATTTGCCGATAGTGGTATACAGGCTTGAAGCCTTTGAAGGGAGTGGTTTTTGCTTGTAACTTGAAATCCCTGGTCCATGCTGCAAGGAACAACACGAGATATTCTCGGTAAAATCTTTGCGTATTGACGAAGCGCATGACATCCGTAGCACAAACCGAAAGCTCAGGATAAAATGATTTTTAACAAGTGCGTTGGATATAACTCTGTAAGTCGAACATGCGCAGTAGGTCACTCTGCTTCAGCGGACTGCAATTTCCCTCAAGTGAAGCTGAAAGAAGAGAAACCACAATCAGAAGCGTCTATGCCAGGAGCCGGAACATACGGCCCGCCAAGCAAAATCATCGGGTCCGCAACCCCTTTAGCAAATTGTAGTAACTGTATGGCCCGCTTAGTGGTATTATATTTTATGAATTTGCCTCCTTGCAACTTCTTGCATTGAATACTTTCGAGGAACTACTTATTAGAAACCGCAATGTGCTATAAATGTACTGCGTGTCGCATTTTGGGATTTCGTTATGAAAGGTGAAAATCAGGAGCTAATCTGATTAAACTTCCATAAATTCCCACGTTTTAACGACGTCATAAACAGCAAAGGGAACCCAAGTGTTGATTATATATAAGTACGGCCCACCAGACCTTGCAGAGTTTGTTTTTGGCCCACGGCTCGGGAAAGCTTGATCTGCATGCGTGGATTGCACAAATCTGGTTTTCTAATCTAAAGTGTTTCACGACAAAGGCACTCCCAACTAAGCTATCAGGTTAAAACACGAAACAGTTCATTCTTACCATTTATGTTGCAGAGACACATTCAGTGTTAGATTACCTCAAAATTACAAAATCAGTGGAAAACATCCATAATTTCTCTATCGATTGTTTGAATTTTTCTACGGTTCCGAATAGTTTTTATCCCAACCCACCTGTCTATAGACAGGCCATTCTAAAAACAAGTATTCGACAAAATCGGAGTGACGTCATACACGCGGAATAGTGCTCTAAAACTGGAAGCATCCACTTGTATCGGACTCGTTGTTATTCGACGCCCATCGCAAGACCGCTTTACCTCCTTCACCGTCGACGCATCCGTTCACGGAAATGTACCACCTTCGATAGAAGTTCGTGCAAAAGTGTATCTCCTCCAGGCCTGCTCGCGACGTTGTACTGGAGTGAAAAAAAGCGCTTGAGTTAGCATTTTTCAAATCGAAACATCTCTCAGTTATCGTGCCGTACTTTGCATTGCTAGACAAAACTTCGAGGACAATGGTGCTGGAGGAGTCGGGCTTACATTTAACATTCCAAAACTCATGTGGTATTAGTAAGATATTGTTCATGTATGTACCAGTGCTGCCACAAGCTTCTCTGCAAATATCACTAGATTCTTAAAAACATTCACTAGATCTGAAAAAAAATCACTAAATTTAAAATTTTTGCGTCGGAATTCGCAGTTTTGCTTGAAATGATTTAGTTATTTACTTTATTGCCCAACAACCTTTACATCATTTGCAAGTTTGTTAAACTCGATCATGCTGAAGCCTTTAAAATCCCATACTAACAATCTTCAGACTTTCTTAAGAGCTGAAAACGACACTACTAACGGAGCATTTTAGAGCAATCAATCTAAAAATTAGTTATTTCTACAGCAGTGTTCCTGCAGAGGAATGAAAACACCGTCATGGCCAATAATACAGTAATAAACAGCGCGAAAGTGAAAACAATGAGAAACTCAAATTAGAAACATTTGTTCGTTCTGTTGGTGAAAATCTTCAAACTAAAAATCACGTAATCAATTGTTTATGGATTTGAAACGGCTGAAAATCATCAAAAAAAGCTGAAAAGTTATAAAAAAGACAACTCATCTTTTTTAAACACAATTCGCATAAATCATTATTTTACCGTAAGAAAATCAATAGGTCAGTCTAAACGTCAGTAGATCTAGTGAAAGTTTACTAGACATGGCCCAGTGAATGTTACGCGGTTTGCAGCAAGTAATATATTAACATCAATTTAAACTTTAGTTTGTGGTGTCTATATCGCTAAGAAGTATGTTATGGCGTGTTGTTTCAGATTTGATAAACATTTCGCCTGATGAATGAAACTTTGCGATGATGCAGGCTTGCGTTTCAAATAAAATCCATATTGTAACACTTGCATATAACGGCGCTGAGAGTGTTATCACCACGTATGCACTTGCAAAGGTTAACATTTCACTGTGATGCATGCAGTGGCGGCAGCCAGAGTTCACCGTTGCCCGTTGCCTGAATACCTCGAAGGCCTCCGCGCAGAAGGAGCTGCAGAAAAAGGTTGATAACTACCGCCGATTGTTATTGAACCAAATCAAGCGTAACGTTCCCTGACGTAGAATTCAGACAACTTGACAAGAGAGCGCAACGTGCCCAGCGTATCTTGCACATGTCATAAATGAACGTAACTGCAGGGTACGGGATGGTTAAGGAGGAACCAAGCGATGCCAGCACCTATTTGTGATAGTGTTCAGTGAACTACTTTCCCATACACTGCTCAGCGAGATGACTTGATTTCGTGGAAAGCCACTCAGGTCGTAAACTGGCCTGCACTAAGGGGCGTACCAAAGGGAACTAAGGGGGATACAATGCCCCGGGTGCCGAATTACTGGGGGGGAGGCGAAACGTGCCAGCAATGTCGGAAGTACTTTGCTCAATACAGTGCGTTTGCTCCTCCCCCGGAAAACCTTAGGTGCAAACATGGGAACACCAAACTTTTTTCTTGCCCCGGGCGCCATCTTAACCTCGTTACGCCCATGCCTGCACTTCAGCCTACTTGAAATAGTTCTTATTGCCAGGCTGGCCCCTGCAAGGGCGCACCTGCACTGGGTGCGTTATTATTCTAATCCCACGCACAGGCCACATCTGGAGCAAAAACGCAATGGCCACATAGGCATTGACTCGTAAGAGCTTTCGTCATAAAAACGTTTTGTGACGCGTGAACCGAAAAGATTCCTTTAATAGTTTTTTTACGGCTCTGTGTTAGATCGAACAATATTAACAGCGGTTGCCTGCTTGCAGATTTCCTTTGCAAGGCTTGTTTCTCTTTCTTACCATTTTAGCCCTGTACCATCTGCGCCAGCATCAGCGATGCCGTTGTTTAATAAGGAAGGTTGTTTTGTCCTACAGAACAGGCCACGCGAAAGAGGGCAAAGGTTACCAGCCCTGCCATTACGGGGGTCGGAAAAATGGGCAGGGAAGGTATTGGCCTCCCCTGAATTAAAAAAAATGACAGTTTCCTATGAAAATTGTAGCAAAAAAGGTTGTTTTCGTAGTTTCCAGTGGGTAAAATGAAATTTCACCACTTCTGCCCCGCTGGACCAATCGATTTGTCTACCCCTGAAAAAATCTGTTAATGCCCCCAGGAAATAATTCCTCCGACGTCCATGCCTGCCATCAAGCTATGTGACACTACGTGACGGAACCAGGATATATCGACTGTTGCACTGATATTTGTGCTACGCAACCACAATCGCGTTTCACACAGTATATTTTCTGTAGCTTGTGTGTTTCGCATAATTGTAATCTGCTTTTTTCGATAAAAAGTGAATAAAAGCAAACGCGGTGAATGACTTGTTTGATAAGGTCACATCCTGTGCCTACCTGTTGTAAAGGTCGATATAACGCAGTTCGCCGAGAGGCGGCCTCGCACTGAGCCACGTGTATCCGGTGAGTCGGGGACCTCGCTCGGACAGCGAGTAAGCATAGTTGCGCGGGTCGTCCTTGCGGTAAAATATCCAGACTCGTACCAGACCTGTTCGACAAAACTGACAGGTGACGTCTAAAATACACTCCGGAAAAGCCATGAAAGGGGGAAGACAGATGGCTGCAATCGGTGTTCCCTCGAAGAAAATTTTACACTGTGTAAATGTTTGATTTAGTGAGCGTGAATTTTTTAAGACTGAGTTAGCAAAGTTCTAAATGAATTACAAACTTAGTGAACAAGTAAAAAGTATTATCAAATTACCAACAAACTACACATTGAATTCAAATAACCTCCTGTTTTCGTGCTTTTCCAGCTGCTGATAAACTTTGTCCAGCTGCATTGCTGGGTCCTGATCAGCAGCTAGAATGTTCGAAGTGCGCGGGAGTGAGATCTCGCAGCGCAATTCTCTGGTAGTGCTGCGTACTTGTGCACCTTAGAGGGAACATTGGCTACCGTGCTGCCGCAACTTCAAAGATCGACGTTAACGCCTGGGCCGTCAGATTGTGGCAAACACGAGTATGTGAAGTAAATTAGACTCAGGGAATGGAGGCCATACGTTTTTGGTAAAAGATTCGCAAAAAAGTTTTACCTGCATGAGACCCTCTGGAGGAGTCTGTGGATTTAGATAATATGTTTGAGTGTGCAGTTACTATTTACAGTTGGTCGCGTTGTGTCCATAACCAAGTCGAAATGACACGTAAAATAACTTGTGCAAAAACGATTTAATTTGGTTTCAGGCAATTAAGATAGTATAACTCTTACATAACATATTGAGACGTGATCGTATTTCATGAAGGGTTTACAAGGTCAGAATCCGACTAACCCGTCATTTATTTTTAAAAATTAGGCGACACTCAGGAAAATTTCTGAAAGGTTTCTGTGTCCGAAACAACCTGAATTGTTATAGAATGATTATATCTTTTGCTGATGATCAGATTGCGCTCTTGCAATGCAACCAGGTAGGCTTGATAAAGTAGCATCAATGCACAAATGTCATAAACTTCCATTGTGACCAGTTCGCACGTAACAATTGCGGCAACCAACCTGTTCTATATTTGGCGTTAAGGACGGAACTTAGACTATCGTCGATTTGTTGACCAATCAACTTTGCCAGGCTTCCTCCAAGATGAGAACAGTTTTGTTGCGCAAGATTCGCGGTTGCTGGCTGATCGTGAAGTGTCAACACGCTATCTTGAAATCGGGTCAGTTGGGGTCTGCAACCTGTCGCAATGACAACATGACAGCGGTGACAGTGACAACATGACAGTGATAACAACCTGTCGCAATGACAACATGACACCGGGTGGAAATACATGGGCAACAAGGCCAGTGGAGTTAAAGCAGTAATCTCTAAATCATTGGCAATTTTCGACTTAATTTAAATGCTATTTAACAGTTCAAAATTTTTTCTGAAGAAACTTTATATGTGAGGAATTCTGTTGCTTTGTGCTCTTATAACCTTGTTTGCAAAAGTACAGAAATTAAACGTTTGTGAACATCATAAACAGTTCATTACTTTTATGATTACTTCAGACATGTTTTCGGCAACCTTCGTCGTACTTGAATTCGTCTCAATATCATCACTGACACAATAATTATTGTGCATCCGTCGGACGTTAGTGACACAAACCCATAAATGCTTTGTGAGTAATTTTTGGCAGGAATGAAAGAATCGCAAACTTACATTAGACTTTATTAATGAAAAAAACATGGATACAACATAAATTATTTATAGAGCGACCAACGCTTTCAAGTGAAAGAAAACGAACAACTGACAGTTTCACAAAAAAACAGTATAAACGGAATCTCACTTGACAATGACGGCAAAGCTTGATGGAGTACAATGCACAGCAGCGTGATAAGGATATTCATTGTTATGTTCGGATCTGAAAGCGATTTATTGTGCAATTCAAAATCAGTGAGTTCAGTGCCTTACGTTTCTATGCTCACGCCAAACAGTTACTTTTTCCTAAACAGTTTGTTCGTTATTTTATCAATCTGCTTACTTCTTGCACAACCAATCAGACAGAAGCAAAGCATAGCTTTAACCAGTGTTTCACTGATCAAAGCTGAAGAAGACGCTAATTGTCAAGAGAATTGGATTCGCTTCAGCTGAACACGAATCTGCAATTCTTACAACATAATAGCATCAAGACATCACAAGGATGACGCAGCCGAATCTGATCGCAAATTGCTTTGCTAGGAAATCGATTTCCCGTCAGCGACGCATCTTCAGCCCAGAAAATTTGTAGTAAGCACAAATTTACAAGTAAAATGACGAAAAAGACTAAAGCAAGATCATAGAAAGTGCGCAGACTACAGTAACAAATCCATGAAGCTGCTATCACTAGAGCCAAAAACCAACAAACTCCAAGGCCAAAGCGGCTGACGGCCAGCAGCCCAGTGAATGAGTCACCCAGCCTCCCAAGCATTACAGTAAGGAACTCCTGCCAGCGCTCTAATGGCGGCCGTCAATTACCAAGAAAATGTTAACTGCATTTTTTTCTTTTTGTCTTTGCGTTTCCACGTTTTTGTTATCTTTGTTTATATTATTTTTGAAGGTAGACATTTTCACTTCAAAAATATCATAACTACTTTATATTGCCCATTATGTCTGGTTTGGCGAAAAACTCTGTATTCACGTCCTAGAGCTACATATTTTTCCGGTAGGTCGTGGAGCAAGCTACCTTGGTTAAGGCGACAATTGCCAGGTTTTCGTAAACTACTGTTCTTATCGACCAAAAAGCTCATTGACCTCAGAGATCCAAGGTGTTAAGAAACTTCAATTCTGAAGCTGAAGTTCACCAGATTAAAACTCGGATTTCCATAACAGCTCAGCATTCGGTTCCATAACAACTCAGCAATTTGAAAGCGTCAGATTTTAATCACGATCCATAAGACTGATACGTTGCAAAAAATAGCGATAAAATTAAAAAAAAGAATTGGTGCTAAAGATGTCTTTACCCGAGGTGAAAAAAGCAAAAGTCCTACTAAGGAAGGTCGTGGCACCTCTGTTCCACAACAACCAGCTCACTCGTTCTCTTGAGTAACAATGGGACAGTAGAGAATAAAACAAGATCATACCGGTAAACTCTGGTTTTCCTTATTTATACACGGGTATAGTTTTCAAGTACTAGTGACAACATGACCAGTTTCGCAAAATCTTCCAACATAGTGAAAGTATCTTAAGCACTGATGTTGAGCTGGTGTCTTAGTATTCTGCTTTACCTGATGGAACTACAGTCACCACTGCCAAGAAATAGGTCTAAAATCCTTTAATACGGTTGGATAAACAGCGAATTCCCTGAACGTCACCTCCTTTGCTGCGCAGTTTCATTTTTAACTAGCATTTGCATACGGCTGCTGTTCTCATCAATAATCAAAACTTTAAATCTTGCTTGGAAGCATGCTTTATGTCTGCTGCTATTTTACTCGGAGAACGTTTTTGGAAGCAAATTTCTTTAAGTGAACTTGAAGTACATGCTTGTAACTTCGATGAGGCGTAAGAGAGAAACATGCTGCTTGCGAATTTGCGTGGACAAAGCTGGTAAGCTTTTCGCTCACGTACGTCAGTTACTAATTGGTAAATTTTCTGTAGCTTCTAAAATTCAAGCACGCAGTGCATGGACTGCACCACAGGGGAAAAAGCTGCATTAGAACTTGTTATCTGCATGAAGTAATTATGTGATTCTGAAAGCTATTTTCCTGAACCGCTACAATGCAAAATACTGTATGTGTATAAAACTGCTTTCATAAGCTGATGTCTGTAACATCCCAGTATAACAAGTCTCCCTTTTCCAGGGTGGTTTGTAGTTTTTGCAAACGCTCAACATTAATCACAGTGACGCATCTCTGCCACAACAAAAATGCGCGCTAAAAACTTCACCCGGATTTTCGTAGTTGCTTCATCGCTCATCGGAAGAAGACATAACGCACTTTAACGCAGCTCAGACGCAAACCCATGGTCACAAAGCGAAATGTTGTGCTTGCTGTTGGGCCGAGCCCCTATTAGTCATATCCGGTAGGGGGGGAATGGGACGTGACGTCGAAATATGACACAGTTTGGTGACGCATGCAATGCAACAATGGGATGACTGTCATGAAAGGTGTAAAATAAAAATAAAAAACTCATAAAAGGTAATGCAAATGCTGCATGCAAAGGTTCACCGACGGATACGCAAGCCTATAATTTCTGGATTGCATTTCTACTCAGAGAACAAGTAAAATTATTTTGGAGTGCGGGATAACTCCGTGAATATTTTATGTGTTTCAGGGGAACAGTTGTCGTGTCTGATATTCCTGGTTCATCAATTAAACGCCAAAATTTAAATTTATGCAATTGTCTTAATTAGGTGAAGCAGGTATCAAAACATTATTTGACCAGGGACGGATCCAGCCAGTAAGGTAACAGGGAGCCGATTTCCGTAATATTTGGCAGTCAAGTTTCATTACGGCTTCTTCGCCACTGTAAGAGAGATAAAGTGTACTTCACAACACTGCTGTGACAAAACAATTGACGGAAAAATGGCCTTACATCGCGAATGATGCTTTCAGAATTGTGCAAAATCAAGGTGAATAAAATTACTTTTGTAGGTTTTCGGGGGGCGATGGGCGATCGCACCCTCCTGGATCCGCCTCTGTCGTTGACAGAATGCACTGCTTCGCGTTAACCTAGCAATGCTGCTTGGAGGTCTGGGGGTGTTGGTTTGCTTTTCCCGAATGTTGGTTAGCAGTCACTGTCGTTTGATAACCTTGCGACCACGCCATTTAGCGTTGCAGGGCAGTGGCCACTTATACAGTATAAGAGACAAGCCTATCTGGGAAACGTTTCGTATCTCACTACGATTCTACCACATCGTCTATTTCACGCATTTTATTTACACGGTCACTGAGTTACTTTGAACTGAAGTTTGTTGGTATAATGTATATCAAAATATTTTTACGGCCAAGAAATGCGCGACGCTGAAACCCCATTAACCCCAAGTCATCCAGTAGCAGCCCCTTCAACAATTACATAGTCTTGTCTGAAAACTTTGGTTTGGATAGCCCCTTTTTAATAGTTTGCGTAAGAGCAGTTTTGACCTACACACGAAAGTTAGTTGGATGCTTCGCACAGTAACGCTGGAACTGTTGATGCGTGCCGTTAGCCTTCTATTGGTCCGGAAAGACATGGGCGTGACGGTGAAAATGTAAATCCAGGTTGTACACAACCCTGCCCAGTAGAACTTGTGATTTCACACTAGGGGCGGAGCTAGGGGGGGGGCACTTCCCTCCCAAATTTTGCCAGGCCCCCCAAATGAAAATGTCTGGCTCCGCCCCTGCCTATAGCAAAGTCCTACAAAGACCATTGACAGCTCCCCTTGTTGCAAAACTGGCCCCTCCAGTGGCCCCCCCACATGAAAATGTCTGGCACCGCCTCTGCTTCACACCCAATTGGTTTGCAGGAGTTCGTAGCAAAACGCCAAAAGAACTCCTTGAAAATTGAGTCGGGATATCATTCCGACAGTCAATCACTGAAAGCAGCTTTGCTTGCATTCCATTGTTGGACAATCAAAGCAAACCGTGTGATTTACAGAAGTTGATGGTTAACGCAAGAGGCATTTCTGGATGATTTTGGACTGCTGCATTACAAATATCTACGTTTCGCAGTTTACACAGACGGAATGAAACAGTTTGAAGCCAATTACTGTAGAACGAAACATCAGACAAGCCTGGAGATCACATTTGTAATATCTAACATTTCAACTAAGATGAACGAACTCGATGAATTGCTTTTGTCTGTGGATTTACCTTCCCCTCGCGCTAAGGTCTGCGTAAGTTACTCAGAACGTGTCAGCTTACTCATTGGCAAGCCTTCAAATATATAGAGAGTCAGTGAAGACATCTTCGGATTTGAGCGCGAGCTGTTCGTTAGGTGAATATAAATTAGAAAAAGTAGATTTTTTATTTGTGGGAACTATGCCACAGTCCTTAGCAAGGTTCTTGACTAGAGTTGGGCGTTTGCACTACTGACAACAACGAACAAACACTACAATTTGGCGAGAGTTAGCGTTCGTTCAGGGTCCTGCGAAGCATGCGTTGTTGTTTACGCAACGATCTGCATTGTTCGCATAAAACCTCTCGTTTGTTCTTTTCTTTTGGAGAACACGTTGTTTGCTTATAGCGAAAGTTTTTCGCCAGATGTTTGTGACGTTAAAGCAGCTTTAGCCTTTCTGCTGGATTGTCCGCGCTGCTTCCATCTTGCTGATTGAAGTATAAGGCTGTTGTCTCATTGGTGCAAAGAATGGTTTTCGATTAACGGACGGACAGTTGTTTGATTAGAAACTGCTGCTCATTGTCTATTATCAGATGTTGGGCTGAATGTCCGTAGTAAAATTTGGTTTTTGTAAAAGCTTTACTTTCCATCTGCAATAAATCGGCACTGGTGCAAATGCTCGGTTAACTTTTTGTGCTTGTCTGTGATTGTCGTTGCATAAAAGCGTGCCATGACGTGGATATATCGAATGGTTGCAAACGAAAGCTTTAACAGCTAAGCTGTTAAGGTCATAGTTAAGTATGCGGTGAATGGACTGCGTATATTGGGACGTGCTGGTTGAAAGAACCAAACAGGCTGGCAGTTTCCTAACACAACGCCCAGCCGTGCCTGAGCCAGCAATGTCGCAATTTGCTACCGGAAGCAATTTAGGCTTGTGCTGTTATGCAGACAATTTAAATGCTGCAGAACTGGGAGGTTATGATGAACTAAGCTCGGGTAAGCTTAGGAAATACATGCACGAACGTGCTTTGAAACAAACGATTGATAATAATAACAGGGACGGCGCGAACGCAGTCCCCACTAACAGAAATTACACGGCCGAGTTACTCACATTTGGAGTAATCGCAAGGGTCAGCTAAGTCGAAGTGCAATGACATAGCCTCACCTTGGGCCCACCGCCTGCGTGATCACGGTGAAACCCCCGCCAAGTAAGTATGATTTGCAACGGTCGTTGATTTGATCAGTAAGAAAATTTTCAACTTTCGTTTGTGGGGACTTCATCGCGGCATTGTCTACGTCTAGACTTCTCTATGCGGACATTATCGCATTTAGTGTTAACGTTGCTGGTATCATTTCACTGTAACGAAACGCATTTCGTATTGTCTCTTGCAATCCTGTAAGAGCTCTTATTTAGATACATGTTCCAAATTTTCTCATAATAACTGGAGTGACTGACAAAGGTCAACACGTTTCGTCTGGTGCGGTTCGCAAGTAAATGTTGCAGTGGTGTTTTTTCTCGTGAGTGCTTTAAGCAGTGGCGTCGTCCGTTTGGTTTCGCAACAGTTGTATTCTGTTGTGTTTCTATTAACAGGTAAGTGCGCCGTATTGTCCGCCAGTATCAAATAAGAGAAGTGCTAATCAAAAATGAAAGGTGATATGAAAAATCTTGCTTTCACTGCAAATTCAGTTTTTTCTTTCAACCTGTCAACTAACGCCTATGAACGTTGAAGAGGTTAAGCAAAAGGGCCCAGCCATCCCGCAGATTTACTGTAGATTTCGAATATATCGCATACAGCAAGTGTGTCTATCGACACCCTGAGTACAGGATGCACCAGTGCCATATTCGGATTTTTGTGGTTGGTAAAATACCGCATGTTCAAAGTCGATGGGAATAATTAAGTCAAACCAAGCACCAATTTGTTAAGAATAGCTGCTTTTAACCCAGAAACGTATCAGGGTCAAAGAGAAACAGGGGTGGGAACCTATTTATTATCACGGACAGCATGAATTATGCATTATCGCTGGCGGGCCGCAAAATCAATGAATTTTATCCTAAAATTCTACCTTTATCTAACTACATGAGGAAGAGTGACTTCTCTTAATGCACTATCTGAGTACCTGTTCAACATGTAAGCTTCGTTTTGACGCGATGTTGTACTCTAACATGGATAACGAAAATTCTGATGCAGGCCATATCAAATGTTCAAGCGGACCGCACTTGGCCCACGGGCCGCATATTCCCCACCCTGGTTTAGGCTTTCACACTTTAAATTATCCAATGATCGGTGTTTACAACACGGCCTAAAAAGCTTATCGCAGCAATTTCAAAAATTTCAAAAAGTTAGCGGAAAAACAAACATAAACGTTGCTTCATATATGTTCCTGGTTTTTACACGGAATTATAGTTTCAACAATGTAGTCACCGTTACGTTCAAAACCTTCAATGGATGACCAGGGCAAAAGCAGATTCGATTCAGTGGCCGTTATCGATTGGCGATTAAAAGTGAACCTACAACGAACGAACCAACGAGGAATGACAATAAGACGCCATGGAGGCTGCGAAGCTTTGGTGGGAATGATTATGTTAAACGTGGATTAGAATTTCTGGAAAAATAAATTACATTGCAGCTTTTCCTGATCACAGTTCCTAAAGTTGTAAATTCTAATTTTTGCCCCACCATAAACGAATACGCTTGAGTCTTTCTTTGTTCGCTTTCAAACCGTTTTGAGATGCTAAGGCAGGGGTTCCCAACCTGGGGTATATGTACTCCTAGGGGTACAGTTGCCTATCTGAAGGGGTGCATTCATGGTTTGCAATGGAAGACATAAATATATTTACATATAATTTATTTCCAAATATTTTTACATACAAGTTATAACTTCGAGACAACAAATTAATTTTAACACAATGACGGAGGCTACCTTAATACTTCTAAAATGAGAACGTTGTGTTGAAAATTCAGTGGATTTTTATTATTTTACTCAGTCTTTTTGTCAAAAGAAATTTTAGGGGTACATGCTCGTCTCTCGAAATGTTGAAGTAGTACATGGTCAGAGCAAGGGTGGGAACCGCTGTGCCAAAGAAACAAAACTTGTCAGTAACTACACAGATCAGTGATGATTGACAAGCTGTTGCTGCTCATCTGAGGTAGTCGACACTTTGCACACTGGTCATGTTCACTCAATCACTTTGCAAACTGGTGATGTTCACTCAAAGGTCTCTCCAACAAAACTTAGAAAAAGTTTTTCTTTTTAAACTAGCAAAACCGTTTCAGTCCTGACATGACTGTATCATGCAGCGGGTTCAGTGAGTTTCACAAGTTGTTATGATACGAATTAAAAGCAATACGTTGGTCCAATATATTCACTTAGGCACTGTAGCTTTCTACAGAACCACTGCAATGGCCACCTATGGAGCAAAGGCAGGTGTGAGGGAAATGAACACTGCAATTAGAAACCCTGAAAAAAATCAGCAACCATTGCAACAGTCCTCCAATAACAGTGTGCTACCACTTTAGAACGTTCATTCAGTGCCCTTTGCAATCTACTTTTCAAGGTTTCCCTTTCAAAGGTTAATATGCGCAATGAAAACTGATGGTTATTTTAGCTGTAGGCTCCAGTTGTTCTGGAGCAAACGTCTCTGACAGTCCTTGGCAAGTTATTGGCCTTCACGTTTCTTCTTTGCACCTTCGAAGCTGTTGCAATAGTAGCGTTCCTTGTTGGTCAAGATCGTCAACGTTAACAGCCCTGGCTAGAATAGCTCAACCTGGTTAGTTTTAACAACCCTAGCTAGAATAGCAACGTTAACAGCCCTGGCTAGAATAGCTCAACCTGGCTAGAATAGCTCATGAATGGATTCTGGTCGGGGTTAAATTCTTATCACTTCCCTTAAAAATTGGTTGAAACATATGCTGAGTATGATGTCTAGGTAATGTGTGCAGCAAACTCGTGGCATTATATACGCAATAAGTAGGAAAGAATGAAAAATGTCAATCTTGCGAGAGACAAAAGTTAATTTAAAAAATCATTGCGACGCAATTTACTTAAAAGAAAGTTTCGCCTAAATGAAACACTTCGCATGGGCGGTCTTGTACTGAAGACGTCACCGGTATTGTGCTGATGTCATCGCAGGTGAGCTGGTCTTCAACGATGGGAGGGTTGCTTTTAGACCTGCGTCACCTGAAAGTCTTAAAGCGGAGAATTTGTGCTGCACGGGTGGCTTCCTAAACAAATCAGAGCTTATCAGAGCTCCCTAAATTTTTAACAATGGTTTAAAATTAAACTTGTTTGTGTGGGTTCAGGAGCGCACTTCCTTTTAGGACGAGTCAGTCCCCAAAGCTCAAACGAAGCAAAATTTTGGTTGATTGGACAGGAACCCCTTGATTAGTAACACAAGTATGCAATTTTTACAGCAATTAGCATTTTCATGAAATCATTTATTCAGTCTCCAGAAAGATCTCCGTTTTTCACCTTCTTCACTTTGTAACGTTCATGTATACTGATGAGAAAATGCGATGTGTTATTTCTGTTTCAGCGCTTGCTCCATTCCGGTATTCACTGCGTGATTAGGCAAACATACTTTCCCATGAGGCGTCTTTATTAGGTATTTCCGCGTTCTTTGACTCACTCCTACGATATGAACCGTGAGTCTGAACCAAACAACTAAATAAAGTAAACAAATGGAATGATAAACTTGAAACTAATTTCTAGTGCTCTCTCGAAAGGGTTTTCCAAATCACACTTCAGTCAACATTCGAACTGAGCTGCTTCATAAAATACGGAATAAAATGGGCTTAGTTCACTCGAAAGAATACCACAAATATAATTCCATTAATTCATCAGAACAAAGTCAGTTTGTTGATGGCTTCGCGACATCTCTCGACAGCGTTGGATTACCTTAACTGCCGAGTCAGTCAGTGGAACAAAGTTAATTTCAACATCGTGACTGTTTAGTGGTGTAGCTGTGGCCAAGGTTGTGGAGTCGGAGGTAAAATCTCCGACTCCGACCTTTCCAAAATTTCCGACTCCGACCCCTTAACATAACGTGAATGAAGTTTGGCTGTCAACAATTTTGCAGCGACTAGCAATCAATGGAAATCGTGGTACGCGACAAGAATTATCTGTTTCAATAAAAGTTTCAAAAGAAATTGTACCATTTCAACAGGAATTCCCAACTTAGGAGTGTGATGTTAAAAATGGTTCAATCGACTTCCAGAGTGGGCGTCGGACAAAATATCCGACTCTGACACCGACTCCTAATGTTCGTAGGAATCCGACTTCACTCAAAGCCTCCGAATTCTTGCGACTCCGGCACCGATTCCGCGACCCTAGTTGTGGCAAGACACAATTCCACTGCGCATACAAGGTAATTATGAAAACCACGCGCAGCATTGACTTAAAAAAGCACAATCAACGAAATAACATTATTGTGCGAAAGAATGCCGTAGTTACTGAGCCGAGCACACTGGTCTGTAATTACTTTCTTCTTCATAAAACTTAGATTGAGTTGTTTACTTTTTTTGAGTTCGCAGACCTGAGAATATTGGGTAATCGCGAAAGCACAACGCAAAGTAAGCAATGATCTGAAAACTTTTGGCTTGAATTATGCAACGAGAGAGTCGCTTTGCGGTTCCTAATTCGACTTCGAGTCTTTCTTGTTACCGAAACCACTTGAGCAAAACTTCTATCAAAAACATATGATTGTCCCATTGATCTGCATTTATTGCTTTCTTTGTTTCTGCTTGAATAAGTTTTGAGCCTAGAGAATGAGTTTTCGGTTGTGTAATACAGCAGCTGATGTTGTTGGTCACCAGTCAGCCACCATAAATGCGCAAAAAGTTTGAAAACAGGAACAGATTTTTATTTAACAGATGAAAAGCAGTTTGATTTCACACCAAGCCATAAAATACCAAGTTGCAAGATCTAAGAAAAATCCATTGCCACACTGCGCCTCACCTTGCGAAAAAGCAAATTGGTAATTTCTGTACAGTTACACCAAACACCAGCGACCAGTAAACTGAACGTTTTCAAGCAAGATACGGCGGTGGAGAAATCCCGACTTTAAGGTAATTTTTCAGCAAATGTGCAGAATACAAGTTTGCAACGGTACAGCATTTGATGTCCGGCAAGGCAACAGGCTATTTGCTCAGGCACACGATTGCAGAGAGTTTATCTGCAACATTCAGGTGTTGATATGCATATTCTAAATTTCACCATTTTCCGAAATTACTCCAAAGCGATGCGATCGGCAAAACAAACTTTGCTTTCCGTCAAGCAACTAAGAAGAAAAGTACAATGTGCAAAGCTTAATTTAACAGGAAGAAACGTATTATAATGCAAAACAATTGAGTTGACTTTTCGTCGCCTTTGAGAAGAGTCCACGCTGATCCTGCGCCCTGTCAGCAATAACCCAAATGTTCAATGTCCAGCTCCGGGAGAATTTTTGCTTTTTCTCTGCGAACAGGAGGCGATTAAACTTTGACATGAGAATCAGTGAAGCATGACGAAAAAAATTTTGCAACAGTAACAGCAGCTACGTACACCTTTTCAACAGAAGCGGATTTATTGCAAGTATTAATTGTACCTGACTTGAATTGCGATTTACATCCAGCAAAAATGTACAGATCAAAACAACGAATGCAAAATCAAAGCAACTGACCGCTCGAAGGTGATGTCCCTTTGGACATGTTTGTGTGTCACATAACCTGGGGGTGTGCAAATATTTTATCCGTGGGGCCTCATGAGAAACATAAATATTTGTAGAGGGCCGGGGGCGGATGAATAACGTACATCTGCGTAATATCAACTGCACCTCTTTGTAAAAAATCAGAAAACACTATTGTTTTGACAAGCTGTTAATACTGGTGTGATTGTGTGTTATAATTAAGCAATGATAACACATTTTATTTGTAATTTCGAAATAACCTTACACGGTCTGGTCAAAGTCAACCAAAGGGAAGTATTTCGTCCGGAGACCGTACAATATAGGTGGGTTTAGAAATGTTTGAAAATTTGTTTTGTGGCTCAAGATAAAACGATTTATTTCATAAAATTAAGTGGCAGTGACAAGTTCTGGAAAGCAAAGATCTTTCTTTAAAATTCTCTTTAAACGAAAGATCTCATAAAAATGGGCTGCTTGTTTTTACACACTTCACACAACCACTGAAACAACAATGCTCTAACCCGGGCACTTGGCCCTGCTTATAGCGCTTTTTGTCATGGAAAATCTCATACAGTATGTTCGGGTTCGACAGCTTTAACATCAATTGAGCTTGATGGAGATATGCTGGAGCCTGAAGTGGCCTGCATGATGCAGCACATGAACCTTAATAATTCCTATTCGTTTAATGTGAACGAAGACATTTTATTGCTGCAAAAAGGAACAGGAGTAGACCGGCGTTGTAAAGTTGCGTTACTGACTCTTGTCAAACACCTCAGTCTTTAATATTCCCCAGGGCATGTTTGGACAACATTATTTTCTGCGAGCATTATGGGCTCTGGATTAAAAATTAGAGCTAACTCAGCTGTCAGAAATTAGACTAGAATTAAAATTAGCGGACTTACCAAAACCAGAAATTGAACTAAAATTCGAATTACATTTACTTAAATCATTTGAAGCAAGTTTAATCCAAGTTCAATCCATTTCCAAATCCGCATTTATTCTGAAAGCATAAGAATAGCAAAGATTCCTACGACTACGCCAAATTGGAGATGACTACAGTGACTTTTGCGTGTGAAGGGGTAGTCAATATGACGTAATGATAATCATTGAAAAGCCCACGTAGTTTGTACTGCAGCTGTAAATGAGAAAATAAATTGATCGAGTTTTTACTGTCTTCGCTGCTCAAGTGATGGGATAACGGCATGGCACTTGTGACCATTTTGTTGCACTTTCCTTGAACGAGAGTTCACTCTCGTTTCATCTTTAAAAAATACCGTTGGGCAAATTAGCATTTTCGGCAAAACAGAAAATTAGATTGGAACTAAAATTAGAGCATTGAAGCTTACAAGCTTAGCAAATTATGTTATAATTAGAATTATCGTAATTTCGCTCTAATTCATCTAATTAGAAAACTAGAATTATCTAGATGCCCAAGTCTGCTGTGAACACTCACTAGCTAATCAATCACCTTCGACACTTTTCACTTGCGAACTTGCAAATATTCTTGTAGTTCTTCCCATCCGTACCGCACAAGGGCGCAAACACGTGATGTTGGCAGAACCTGTTTGTATATTGATTGAGGTTTTTTATAATTTTCAGTCTGTGGTAAACCAATGCACATCGAAGTGGGCCAAGCTTCAGCTTGAAGTGGCTCAAGTTTCATTTTATACAGATAAACTGATGCAAGTGAAATGTTCACTGCCGGCCAAGGACAGATAGGAAACAAATGCTCGAACCGAAGATTTAGGTTCCGATAAATTCAGTCTTTGCCAATAAAAAGAATCGAGCATTGTACTTTGCACTTCAAGCCGGTGATACGGAATGTAATGCAAACAAAAAGTGAATTGAAGTCTCCGACATTGGAGATAATAGGTTTTTCATAACTTAAGTAAATTTACCAACTTATGAAAATGTGCTCCTAGTCGTGTGGGTTCCTATGGAGTTAAAAAACACAGGATTTACTCAATGAAGTTATCAATAAAGTTGCGAAGTTTTAACCAAAGCGGCTCCACTACTCTAGAAAATCTATTCTGTTTTTGCATTCTTTGACAGACAATAGTGATGCAACGGAGTTACTATAAACTTGTCACAGGCTAAAGTTATCAGTGTATTGCCAAAGATTTGTGCAAGGTACCTCCCAAGAAAAATAAATCACCTTCCATACCTGCAATTCTTGTATGCTTCAGTTGGGCACACACTAAGCAGCATCGCAACGATTGCAATAAGAAGGATGATGGTTCTTTTCATTGTTGCCTGGTAACGACCGCAGTGATTGCTTTTTGTTATTTAGTCAAGCTTGTGCCTGGTAACATTTGAAGAAATAAGAAAACAAACACAAACGCATTTCACAACAAAGTTTCGTTATAAGAATCAATCTTGTCTTCGAATTCCATGATCGTGTTTGTATAGTTAATAAAAAGATCAAAAGCGTGCTTTGCACAAAGAAGCAACACGATTCATTTTCTGGTGATATTTATGGAGTGTTTAGACAAAAATGTTTCAGAGTATAAGCTGGTGCAAGGTGAAAAAGAAAAACAAACATAAAACATCTATTAGCTCAGTGCTCTCTCAGTCGCTGAAGCTTTCTGCAATAATCCCGAACTGCATGGAATTATAGACCCACTAATATCTTGCCTTTTGTTACTCATTGAACCGTGACCGTGTTTCAACTTTTGCGCAACATTGTAATTTTTGCCTTTATTTTCCTGTTCAAGTTGACAAAATGCTCAACCTTCAATCAAATGGTACCTACTTTGAAACAACCCGTTCATCTGTTTCTAAACGCATTTGTTGTTGTGCTTTGTACCTTCATTACGAAAACGAACCGCATACATTAGAAATTATAAAAATTTTGAGAAAATAAAAAAACTTTGTAATTCAACACCATTGGCTACTACTTGCACTTTGAAAACAAAATTTTGAAGACGAATTTTGCGATAGATTTACAGTATGTTTTAAACAATACGTTCAGCCCTTTTTATCAAAATAAAGGTCTGGTGTTTACTTTTGAAATACATCTGCATTTTAAACATTGGGTTCCAGTGCCTTTACTTTTAACAAAAATTGAATTCTGCACATAAGAAATACCTACGTTTCGTTCCCAATAGGAATGACTTTGGCTACTAAAATAACGTTTGATTTTGGAAACATAATGCTCTTTTCAGAAAAGGTTGAATTACAGCAACCTTTAGAGAAAAAAGCATTACAGCAAAAACGTTTAGACTTAAATCAAATTTTCTTCACAACCTCATTTTCCCTGCTACAAAACCTTCACTGAGCAAACATATCTGCGGAGTGATTTTTGCAATTACGATTTTCTCAATACGAGCATTTTTAGAGAACGTAAGTTTTCTTGACATTTCCTTATATTTTTCCTTTACAGTGTTTACGTTTCTTTGTTTTTCATGAAAAATGACGATTAGAATAAAAACGTATCTTTTTCGCTGTTACCTTCCGCCTACACTTTTCTAACAAAATTTGAAATGTTTTTGTAATTTCAAGGTTGCCTGAAGTAAATTTAGTAATTACTGAAATATTTCGTTACTTCTTTTGTGAGGCACTGTTTATCACTTCATCACTCTTAACTTGAAATGTAATTTAGGTTTGACAACCACTTGCCTCGTGGGTTTCACCAGTTTCTTAACTGGTTTGCTTTCAACCGTACAGGGCAATCTGTCACCTGGTATTCATCTTACTAATGGCTCATGGAAAAAACGCCTGCTGTTGGATGGATACCAAGTGTGTAAATAAAACTCAAAAGTATGTTGATGTTGATTACGTGGTTGCGGGGAAGTGGTTTGTATGTCAAAATCCTGGTAACAAAAAGCTTACGCAATAGTTAAGCAATCAGAAGAGGAGCACATGGTGTACTTTTGTTTCTGGAATTTTGTGTAACATCACGTCACTGTAAAGTCAGAACAGTTTCATCAAAGATTACAGTACATTTCGGTATCGAGACGCATTTTCTAGAGCTGCTTGATGTATCCAAAGTATTGCTTGGCAGAAGTTTCAATGAAAATTACTCCTTGAAGGCTATATTCATTCCACTCTTAGAGTACTGTTCGTGAATGAATGATCACAGGTGTTTGCACTTCAATAACTGGTTTATTACTTTTCCAAGCACTCGTCCAAACAAATCAAACGAAAACACATACTTTTTCCTACTGGTATTGAAAATTTTATGGGTTGAACAGTGTTTATCTCCACGGAACCCAAACTAAAAAACAAAGAAAACGGAGTTAAATGTGCTGAACGATTGCAATTATATTTTGCCTTTATTGTTTGTAATTTGTGGTTCAACGCAAACCACTGTAACAAATATATAATTTTGCACTAACGACAGAAATGCACGATGTAGCCAATGCAGTTTTCTGATATCAGTGATGGAAATAAAAACCTATAGAGAACTTAATTCGACTCGTACACGCATATCTACAGTAGGCTATTTCAGCTTTGTGCAAAACCAATGCTGTGAATAACCTGCTTCAGTTACAAAGCTTATAAACATGCTTCACGTATTTTGGTAATCTCGGAAACTTTCAAAACTTTTGAAGAAATAATTAATTCGATAAATTTTCACTGAGGAAAGAAGAGAACTTTTGTACTTTTATAAATCAAAGAGCACGAAAGCTTGTGTTTTCAAATGTAATTCCATGGATGGGCAAAGCAATTTCCGGGAAAATACTGCATCAGGCAGTTTCTGGCATTTTTGATAAACCTTGAACGCAGAAAATGAACAACCACTTTCATCACGAAAAGAAAAAAGTACACGCAATGAGCAATACGATTGATCAAACGTGTCTGTTTATCACTGAAACAATATCCTTTCAACATTTCTTCCGCGAGGATCATTTTTTCTCAATCACGTCACTGGACTGGACCATCGTGACATGGACCGCTGTGCTTGATATTCAGCGGAATTTTTCTGGTACAAGAAAGAAATACTATGCTTAGCAAAAAGAATTGAAAAGGATTTAGGTCACGTCGTTTCGTGTTTGCAACTTTTGCACAAACAGTTTTGTTGTTTGCAAACCACATTGCAGGAATTTTGTACGAATGTTATGAAAACAGCATTAAAAATACTTTTTTCAAACGGAAAACAGTAAAAGCACTTCAGGTTGAAATTTTTCAACGAAAGCAGGAAGGCGATTAATGAAGAGTATTAAAATAAATAACACAAACGCACGCTGCAAATTTTTGTTAGATAATTTGTAAGAATCCTTCAGAGGCATACGTTTGAAACAAAGTTTGGTGCAAAACCTCTCAACGTAAAGCCACGACGGTCAAACACTGCGCGTTTTGCAATTGGGTGGGTTTAACGTTTGCGAATTAGATGAAAACGTAATTGTTTCTGCGATGGCGAGAAATAAATCCGTGGGATAAAACAAGTGAAACAAAATGCTGATTCGAATGCCTTCTTTCGTGTTTATCAATACCTTGCAATCATATTATGCGATAAAAAATTGACAGTGCACCTGCTGCAACATGGGCATGAAATCGAGTGACAAAAGATATATTTTTACAAAAGCAATCATAATTTTCATTCCTTGAAAGATTTCTAGTTGTAAACTGGCGATGGCATACATAAACTGAAAGCAATACTGTTTTGAATGGTTCTTTTGAATTTATGTTGTCCTCAAAGAGTTTTTTGCTGATTTACCCGGACGTTATAACAGGTTACAAATATATTGTTACTTACAAATATATTGTTAAATAGTTTTATTTATTTATTTATTGACAAACAGCCAATGGTGGCTGGCCAAGGCCTGAAGATGTCATTGGCAGCGCCAAAGTTGACATAAATGAAGACGCACATATAAAACAATATAAAGCAAAATACGTGGTAGATGGTGAGGTTATATTAGTAGGTTGGGTTCTTTGACAAAAACGAACAGGTCTGCTTAAACAAGCATAAAGACGGATTTTTAGATAGTTCAGGATGTTCAAAGAGAAGTATTTTGAATAGTTCAGTGCGATTTAGGGTGGAAAATGCAGAGTGGGAAAATATATTTTCTTCAACAAGAATCTTATCAGAAACATTTGTGATCAACATTGGGGTGATGTATCGGTGGAAGGACGTTCAAGAAATATGGGAACTTCAGTTTTAATGGCACCACATCGACTGATCTGATTGTAATGGCCATCTATGTTCAATTTACTATGTCCTAATCGAAGCATACACAAGATAGCAGTTGCGTTTGTATTGCATCCGTGCAACTGCGAAGCATTCGTTTTTTGGTAAGGAATAAATCTGATACTTTGGAGCAGAATTGGCGCGAACCTAAATTATGAAGGGCAGTAGGTAGAGAATTCCAGAGTTTTGAGCCTTTATGGAAAAAAGAATTATGTAGGGATGTGTTTTACAGGAGGGTAGCTGAACATTCATATGGCAACGTGAAGAGTAGTCCGAAAGATTTTTAAAAAATGTGTGAGCAAGGGCGGATTGAAGGATGGGCATTATCCAAAAAGGATGGTACGAAAGGCTTTAAGAATGTGAACCTGACAGCGGACAAGCAATGGCGTAAGACCTAATTATTTTAGAATAATCTCGTGGGATGTGGTCCTGAGACGACCGAGGATACGTTTAGCTGCAGTAGTCTGAAACGTTTTCGAGGAGATTGGAGTCAGTAGTCGTACAGTTATCATAAATAATATCACCATAATCAAAGGCGCAGCCAGGGG
>Ga0210059_1001059_pt1 | contig 39854 bp, 29 predicted proteins | sample Ectturendosymbi2_FD_188042 | JGI IMG/M metagenome (GOLD analysis project Ga0210059, IMG submission 188042) | Ecteinascidia turbinata endosymbiont from Florida, USA - Sample 2 (SPAdes) (version 2) | ecosystem: Host-associated > Tunicates > Ascidians > Unclassified | place: Key West, Florida... | reverse complement strand
AAGTAGGGTATAGTATAAGGTGTTAAATTTAGACTACTCAAGTTACTTAAGTTGCATTGCCTGAACCACTTGCTGAGATTGTGCAAGTTGCCGTACGTAGCCTATAGCCTAACGCTTTTTGGTTGATTTTGAAACGGTGGTTTTCAGAATGTACCGTACGTTTTTTGTATTTTTAAAATGTACAATATAGGGTGGGCCAAAAGTAGACGTGCTCTTGATTGCTTTTTATACTTATGGCTGAAAGTTTGGGAGGGTATTGACAAATACTGGATCGTTCCGGTAAGAAAATTATTTTACTGTCACCACTGCCTATTACTCATGATACCTTACGCAGGAAATAAAAAAATGTAAAAGCTGTTTCTAGTAAGGTTCAGGTACTGCCATTTTTGCGGCCGTCGAGTTACTTCATTAGTCTTCATTTGCCACTCGGAGCAATTTGAGTTTGAGACCCCTGCTCTAAGGATTCCCGGGCGGCAATCATTTCCGTAGTTAGCTTCACCGGCGGCCACGGGAAAAGCAAGATTGGCCGGTAGTGCCTCTGAAAACAGTGTATGTCATCAATACTCCAATTGCGACTGGAGCATGACAGACGTGTCATTTTTGTCACATTTTGATCGTTTTTTGTCGACGATATCATTAAAAAACACGTTTCACTTATAGAATTGTTAGATTACTGCGTAAAATCAACAAAGCTTACTCTGGATAAACACTTTGTTGATAGTGTATGTCAAACTACTTCTACGCTCTTTGGAAATCTTTACCTTTCTTAGAAAAAGTTCCTCTGATAAACACACTAACTTTTATTGAACATCACAGTACACGGACTTGTTACCGGTAGTGTAGTGACAAAATAAGGTTAAACACGCAATGATGAAGATATGTCTTGCTGTAGCCAACAGAGTTGAAAGTTTTGTTGTTGATAATTTCACAAAAAGTGATGACAAAAAGACTGTAAGTTGGCGCCACAAATATAGGAAAATCCTATTTATTTTTTAAAAAGGTGGGTAACGGCATTTTCTATTTCTATAGCTTACATCGCGTTGTTTCATATCGAAAAGATATCACCGAAATTGAATAACTTTGACTTTATTTTCTCAGATAATGTCTGTCTTCATCTGCAAACTTCTATTAGACTATCATATTGCACCTCCTGTCCAGTGCCACTAAAATGTTAGGAAAATAGGATTATTCACGATGAGTTCCATATTTCAACTTTCACGCAATAATGCTATGCCAGTGTATTTTGCACCCGGGTTAAAAAGCGGACAGTTCACATGTGTTTCATCAACCGCCTACGGACTCAAATAATCACAAACGCAGACAAAATTATTGTGATCTTTGTTTGACCTTCAAATGAAACTTTATTTTTTGTGTCCATCTTTACTGTTTCAGCACCCAAGCACGAAAGCCACAGTGACAAGCGAAACCAAAACAAGTTATATTTCCTGACGTGCAACCACATAAAAATTGCGGCAGCATAGTTTAGGTCCAGTGGCTTAATTCGTTCTTGGTTAACACATTAATTAGAAGACAGCTTAGGTCTGTGGTGATTATGTTTATCCTTCCGTTGTTAGCGGGTTACTGCCAACTTGCACAGCCAGAAGCTGTGGAATAAGCTCAAGAGCACGAGAATTCCTGATGCGGACACCCTCGCACGCTCTGTGCAGATTCTCGCATGCCCACACGGCTACGCAAATTAGGCATTTTTGACTGGCACTATTTCATAACTTTTCTAGTGTGATGATGTACTAAACAACGGCTTCTCCACCGCGGGATCTTTTCCCCTGGTGACAATCACCAGGAACTCTGACGTGGATTTTGTAAAATGTAAGTGGTGTGGGCCATTTTGTTCTTGAAACCCATAAGGTCTTGGAATTCAAGGATAGTGAGTACGTCGAAAAATTATGCACGAAAAATAAACGTGCGTGTAACAAAATTTGATCAGGATTAGTGGCAACATGGTTTTGGTTTTGCCGAAATACACCAGTATACAAGAGATAGTAAGTCGGTTGCTGCATAAATTTATGATTTATGGCTAAGTGAGTATATCTGCCGTATGTCACTGCGTCGCACTTGAACGTGACAAAAATCAACATTTAGGGAAACATTCGTTCTTACTTTGTAAGATATTTGTGTGAATCTATCAATAAGATTATATATTTTTGTAACAGCCGCTGATTTAAGCATGGTTGGGACTTTGGAGTAATAAGCAGACAGACAGATATTCAGCGCGCAATAGGCAACTTTCCAAGTGCTTGCAAAAGTTTTGATAGCTTCGACTGCCGTTACCCGTGACGCTTTGAGCTGCGGCTGCATTCTTCCAGTAACTTCATTGTTTCGATTGACCGTTAAATTTTATTGTTTTGACTGTCTGTCAAGAGGCACGCAGCAACCTGGTTGCATTGTTAACATGAATACATTCACTGAGAAAGAATGGTCTTCAAAGCAGTTCAGGACAAACGCTGTGTGAGGGCCGAAAAGTACGCGGCACCAGTGAATAAACAGAATTATCAAAACCTGATTTTCTTTGCCGAATGTCATTGGGTGTTCTCTTCTGTGTGCAAATAAAGAGAGCCTACGAGAAAGGGTATCTTTGCAATGTCCCAACACAGTTCATTTTCTTCCTTCAGTTTAGAATACAAGGCTTCTATCGATAAGTTGAAATTTCAAAGTTACACAGAACGCCTGGCCGAACACTTTCAAACACCGCTGAACCAAGTAAATAACAGAAATGTTAATTACTTGAAAATTCCCGAAAACCATCGCGGGCCGCGTATTTGAGACCCTGGTGTAATGATTTCTATCAATACAAAATTGATGGAAACTGAACGTCTGCGGCGTAAAGTAAGTACTAACCAGTGTGACAACCTTGGCAAACATTGGTGAAACGTTTACCAAAACCCTTGAGCTTTTAAAGAATAATAAAGGGGAAATTTTTTGTGCTGCTCATAATTGTCCTGAAGTGTTCGTTATACAAAATAGCCCTGTAAATTCGCAGCCTTATATACTTAATACTTGCAAATATACAAGTGAAAGTATTTGCTTGAGTGTCACAATTTCGACTCATTAAATATTACGACGATGTGATGGCAACGCCTGTCAATGACAAAAGCAAACAGAGATTATGATATATTTGAAGAAAGTGTAACCGAAACAACGGTTGCAGAAAACCTCATAGATTAACTTTTGCTAAACATCTTCCATCCTTTCAAATTTCTCTCACCAGATGTCCAATTGCTTCAGTTAGAGTGAAAACCATGTTGGCACAACGTTTTTTTTTAATACTGCATCTTGTTTTGGCAGAACAATTAATTTTCATAAATTTTTTTACTAAAGGACAATTTTTCAGTTTGCACAAGCAAAACAACGCGACAAATTGTCTTGCAGGTAAAGAGTTTAATTGTAAAGTAAGGTTTTGAACACTGAAACCTCGTGCTGCCTAGTTTCGATTCAGGTTTTCCATTGTTGTCTACCCTCCCTATAACTCTGGGATGTTCCTTTCATTTTAACGAGTGCCTCACAAACTGATGAATAAGGTCTTTCCCCGTCAATCGCTTCGTGATTGTGCGTCACTTGCGCATATTCTATTGCTCGACGCTGCCGCTGCGTCGTCAGGTCTTTCCTGATGATGAGGGATTTTTACTATCGAGCGTAGTCCTGCTGAATAAGTTGAAGTAGTATGCAAATATCAAGGGATTTTTTCGATTAGCCAATGCACAGGTCCTTCGCGGACTAAGAAAGTTTGCAGTTCATCAATTAGATTGACTGTCAGAACACTACTTGAGGATCAAATTGACTTTTATTTCAAACTATCCATGGTTTGCCTCCCAGAATATGGAAGTTCTCATCTTGAGCGTTGTTAAACATGACACAGAATAGCCTTTTACAGATATTACGTACAGTGTACTCGAAGGTCATCGTGTGTAAGAAACACTTTTTATTTGTGTGAATATAATTAGAGAGTAATTTATTACATGAGCATATTCTCCAAAATCTTCCAACGTTGCATGCAAAGAAGCAATGCATTAAATGCAAGATTCGCTGCAAGTAACCTTCAATTATTAATTTCCCATCTTGCCAACATAATTGTTTAAAAGTCTAACCATTTATCAGCTTATCAAAGGTAGTGCACACTAGTTAACGAATCAGTTACAGGTAATTTGAAAGCAAGGCATTACTATTTTACTATGCCAAAGAGGTATTATTAAATCTGACATAACTATCGATTCGCTTAAATAGCAATAAAATCCATCAGCTGAGGTCCCACAGCAATTTTTCATTAATGGCTTATAACTCGCGAGAACGACGATGAGAACGGTGGCGCTCACCATCCTCCAAACACAGTTGTCGGACTACGTTTTTTCTGGGTCGACAGCGCATTTCCACTCTTTCTTGTTTGATGCATATTTTTCCTACGAAATGGCCGCAATTCCACAGCCGTCTAAATCACGTTTTAAGACATTCCCAAAGCGTAGTTTTGTGCGTCCAATCATTCGAGGAGCATAAGGTAGCTCACTGTGCAGACTTGCTTTGCCAGGCGGTTGTTGTCAATCCGGCACACATGCCCAGCCTTTCGAAGGCATTGATGTCTGATAGTGGTAATGAGCTCATGTGAGCCAGTTGTTACAAAATGCAATAGGACTAATTGCTCACCTGTTTTTGTTTAGAAAACAAAGGCAGCAGAGCACTAGAATATTCTGCCTCGCGCACAGCAAGATACCAAAATTCATCATAATTTTCTTGTAGGTTTCAGGTAGATATTGTTCAATTGAAAAACCGCCCTTTAAAATTTATGCGGGAATGGCTTTGTGTCTTTCTTGATTGGGTGCTTAACGCAAAGCATCACAGCTACAGAAACATCCGACAACGAGTGTTCTACGAAATGAAAGCATGTTGTTGGTGTTGTTTGTCATTGTAGAAGTTCTCGCAGAAGCTTAAAGAAACCGATTCTTGGAAGCTTTGCGTCCGACAAGACTTCCATGCGCACACTAATGCGAAAATATTGCTAAAGATGTGGTTTTATGAAGAAAACAGCGAAACACTTGAAGCGTATATATAACTTTTCAACAAACTGCAACTCATTTTTCTCTTTGAAAGTAGCACTTTCCAATTTCTGTAGCTACATACGCTTCTAGAAGCATAACCGCAAAAAGTTAAAGCAAAAAAGCTTTGTAAGCCTTTTTGTTGGAAGTAAAAGAACAAGACGTTTTCAAAAGTAATTTTAACTTTATTAGTTGTCCTAGTAGCACGTAAGAAAAAATCCCCCAACACTTGTTACGTGTATGTAGAAATGGATCTGATCGAGCTTCACATAGTTTATTTTTGGTAGTGTTGTTATTCTTTAATCATTCCCGACATAGGCATAACCAGGGTGTCCATGGACCCCCAAAATTTCTAACATATCTTGTCATTTGGTGCTTTGAGAGGCAGTATCCTAAACAAAATACTGTTGCTCACCATATCAAAACATTTGTCCCCATAACATTTTGGACTGACTACGCTACTGATTCTCGAGTTGTGTAGAAAGTGTCCTCTGTGAAAAGAAAGTTGCAAGTATCAGTTTAAAAGAATATTGAAAAATTGTTATGCCACGTTTTGCCTTCTAAGGCAAAAAAAGTTTTAAATAATTTCAATTGTGGCTTGACAATCTCTTTGTGGCTTGACATATAAATTAACTGGTATTACGAATTTTTATCCTTTCCTTTTGTATCTAAAAAGCTGTAGCGTGTTAACTGTCACACTGCCTTTCCGCAGAGCACCGTGGAGATGCGAATCAAGGTAGCTTCGAGCTTGATGTTCAAAGCGAGGCCGTGTTGCGAGCAGCACAACGAAACCTGACCTCTCTTTTGTTTGATTCCCCGCTTTCAAGCGGCAGATGCACCCGCCCGAGTAGCAATTAGCGAAAGCGTCGCGATCAGAAACATGCTATTAGCCAAAGCTCAAGGGTGGGTTTCCGTTCCCGTTGGCCGTACAAGGTCGAATCAGTTCGGTAGCAGCCATTACCAGAAGCGATCTTGCATGTTAGGCAGCTATTTGCCCAGCTTGCCAGAGCGTGGGGTTAGCTCGGTTTGAACGCGATTATATTTATCGCTGGCGGCAAAAGTTGCTTAGGTTTGAGGTTGTTTACACACTTTTTTGCTTTTTGTCTACCAAAATAAGACCAACGCTTTGGGAAGTTGCATCCTGAGGACAAATGGAAACAACGAAAAGTCTCCTTCAGCAGCACCACTTCTGAGACTTGGTGTTAGATCGTCGGATGTTTAGTTGTGCAACCATTGCCAAGAACTTCCAACATCAGACTTTTCGCCCGATGGACTGAAATGAACAAAAATCCGTATTAGATTGCCTGACTTGATTAGTTCAAAGCCCTAAAGAACTATCGGATTTCTGATTATTCTAACAATGGAAAACAGTGACGGCTAAGACATTTTTTCGAAACATCCCAGCAGAAACCTCGTAGGCCCGAGATGCACGTCACGACGTTAATCGAAACTCCTCGCTTTTGTCTGCAGGCAAGCCGGAGAATCGATGTCATCACAGCTGACAAGTCCATCTAATTTTCAAACCTGCATGCGTGGACCAATGTGAGGCGCAATCGTCGGGAGTTCTCACTTGAAACTAAAGGTTGCATTCCAGTTTCGCATGCGAACCAGAAATACAATCGGAATACAAGGAAAATACAACCTCTAGGCAGTTTCAACGAAGCTTCCCGACGATCGCGCCTCACATTGGTCCACGCATGCTGCTTAACAGGTTTGAAAATCAGATTTACCAAGAAAAGAAGTAAATCGGAAGATTGCATTTACCACGAAGGAAAGGGTCAGTAACAAAGCTGTACACAAATGCTACTACCACTTTGCAAGGTCGTGAACTTCAGTGAAGGCAGCTGTCTGCAGAGATGTTTGCAGGGCGCGATGATTTGCAAAACAGTCAACCTGGCCTTCTAACATGTATTTTATTCGTAGTCGAACGCTGGAAAAATTATTTAAAAGCCCAAGAAAATTTTGCCCAACCTTTCTGTTTCTCATTTATTGCGCTTAACTTTTTCCAATTCGTTTCCGGATTTTGCCGTAAGCATTTGTGAACATTCAGGTAAAGATCATTCTCAGACCTCAGTAGAACTTTCCAGCCGTTTTTTTCGAATTTTAACATTAACAGAAGAATTTTTGCCGATTAAAAAAAATTTCAGCTGTGAGAGGGAAATCTCCATTCTTTGTCTCCAACTCTGCACAACTATGGTCTGGTGTTGTTTAGCTTATCGCTTGCTGAACGATATAATCCAAAACAAACATTTTCAGATCAATTCATAGATTGGCCATTAATTTTTTCTTATTTGCTGACCTAAGTTTCAGTTACGCAAAAACGTGAAACCTTGGTGCATGTGAATTAATTTTGCAGTTTCTGTACGGCAAACCAAAACGAGCGAAACTTGGCGTACATCCAACTGTTGCTGTGGATTACTTGAACATTTTACAGGCTGTGCACGATGCGTCTTCGCGTCTTTGCACGTTTCTGTCTACTGAAGCATTCTCAATCACACTTTGGCAGGCGTGACCAGGGGGAAAATCGTTAGTTTGCCTTTCAGATTAAGATAAATCAACGTTTTATTTTGTAGAAACAGCCATACACGCGGCAGTTACTGTTTGTTTTGTCAGATGTTGAAATATGTCAAGGGCCTCTCTGACAAAACGGATGCGTAGTTACCAACAGCGCACCTCACGCGCGTGCGCACGATTCGCATCGGTTCCGAAAAAATGCGTTGCTTTGTCACAGCATTTCGGTGTTTTCCATGTGTGGTTGCAACACATGTACGCTTCCAGGTCTCATTTAATCTCCAGGCGAAACAACTGCGGCGTTCATAGCGCTGCGTCATGCTTACAGTGCGGGTAAGGTCAGTTCTGAAAGGCCATCAAAAACAAACTGTGCGACGAGCATGGACGCATGCAGACGCAGTTGCTGTTTTCAGCACGTGCGATATCAGTGCCTGTCACAAAACGTTTTGCTATGATACGCTAAGTTATTCGGACACCTTGTACGGTTTCAAAATATTATGAACCAATCGTGCCCTTGGTGCAGATTTTGCTACCTAGCTGAGGTGCACCTCTAAAGAAAGATTTCGTCGCAGGAGTAGATCCATGCTCTTTTTTCTTTAGTTCACATAAGGTCACCTGTTATCCTGCCAGAGGGTCAATAAGCTGATTGTTGAAAGACAGTGCGTGGCTACCTTTGAACTTGTTTTTGAAACTCTTGCAGGTTTTTCAACCTGTGCACATTACCTTGACCTTGTCGGAGAACATTACTTTTATGAGTCGTTGTCCTTACTTACATGAGACCTCAACTTCTGCGCGGAAAACATGTTTAAACTAGTGACAGCCTGCATTGATTTCAATGTTCCAATAAACAATTGATGCAACTATGCAAATGAAGACCTCCGTAAACCTACTAGCATGCATGAAATGCGAAATGCATAGCACATCAAATAATGGACAGCACAAATTAGGGGCCAAACCCGTACATCTCTTAATTTATCGTTGGGGTTATATATTCAAGTCATCAGATATTGGTAATTTTGTTTATTTTTTCATTGAAAATACGACCTATGAATGACAAAAACCTTCTTGCACACTTCATCATTTGAGCCAAATGTTGAAATCCACTGCTTGCTGCTTGCAAAATCCACTGCTCAACCCTTGCACACTCAAAAACATGCAGTGTCCAAAGTGCACAAAAACTGTGTGCAAACAGCCACGAGCGTGCTCCAAACCTTGGACGCCGATAGAATGAGGCAAGCAGAAAGCATTTCTGAGGCTTCAACGAAGATATATGGCATGGTTTTAAATGTTTGCGCAAACGCTGTCTTTTCTTTCATTTGACTTCCGACAACGAAATTATATAATTGTCATTTCCGTTGGAAAATTTTTCTAATGCTATTTGCTACAGATCGCATGTGATAGATGGAGTAATTTAATATGGAGTAATTTAATATAAGAAGAACTATCTTTTAAAAGTACATTGTTTAAGTTTTCTATTGTAAATTGTGGATTTTGCGCTTTAACCGTAAGTATTTTTTGGAAAACAATTAACCTTCAGACTCCTGGTGCTTTCTTGAAACAATGATTTTGCCAAATTACAACGTCTACTCTGAAACATTATCAACTTGAGGTAATCTACTATGCTTCGTTTGCATTTCTGCGTTGTGGGCAGCAGTACACTTTCAAAAAGTACTTGGAAAAACTGAAATTTACTACAGCTGAAGTAAAAGCAATGCAATGAAGCATAAATGACAGTGTAGTTTGCTTAAAAAAGACTAGACTTATAGATTGAATCAACATGAAGTAGATATTGATATGAACTCTCAAGAATCCAAAGTGAGTAATGCAGAGTACAGTATAGATTGATGAATCACAAATATTCAAAAAGAATTCAGCGGTTAAAATGTTGATACACTAACCTTTCACGCTCGTTATATTGCAATATTCCATAATAGTAAAAGCAGCTTGGTTTCCATATATTGACACAAACGTTGGCTGCTTTCGTCTTGCCATGAAAACACTCGTAAGGAAAAAGCACCCAAATAATCGACTTGCCAGAAAAAATTGTCGTGATTTGTAAAGCACGAGAGTCTCTATAAGACCGTCCATTGTATTTTTCGTACACCTCTGTGCACTCTCTGTATTCAGGATTAGGCTGACCAACATTTCCTGTCTCTGAATAACACCATGTCACAACGACAGAGTAACGCACGGGTTTTGACCTAGAGAAATGCAGCATTTCCTGACATGGCCGAACATTTGGCATTGCACGATTGAAGGTGCAAGTAAACGGAACGTTTTTCATGCACAAAATCGTGCGGAAATTATGTTTCGCTCGCATGCGGATGAATTCATGTCGTTACGCATTTCCTGCGGGATCCAATGGCGCGAAAAATCAATTCGATGGCTCGTAGATGGTGAGTTACTGGTGTTGGCACAGTCTTCCTGAATGTAACAGCGTTTTTCTTTGAAAATGTCAGTGATGAGGTTGTCAGCTCATAGTGTCCTTTTTGCGTCAAACGCAAAGTGTTCAGCAGTTGTTGCCGATGCAAGCGCAGGGTCTGGTCTGATTTTATGCTATAGCTGCGTTTAGAGTAGGCCATGCATAACATGATGGTGATGCTCAATAATAATTTTATGTTAGTTGTACTTGTGAAATAAATTGGAGTCATTGCATTTGGTATTTCCACCGTGGAAACTTTTCGTGTCTGCAAAACGCCCATGCTGAAGGCTTTCCTGAGATGCTTGTTTTGGTGCTGGCCTGTAACGAGTAACGACTAATGCCGAAGGGAAATCAGTGATCTGTAAATTACTACGGCTTCAAGCTGCAGCACAGACCGGCTCAGTGCAATGTTCCGCAAACGCGCGCATTGCATTCCACGCGAAACACCTTATACGAGTATTCGCACTCAACAAAATCTACTAGTCAAGCAGCATTGAATAAGAATCTCACGCGGAACATTTTAGCTTAAAATAGCTTATTTTCTTCTGTTTCATTGCATTTGCAGTTTGTGTTGGACGTCGAAATTCGCAAGAAAGTAATTATTAAGTGGTTCTTGTTAAAATTAATCAAGACAAAACCCAAACAACAAATGGTTCATGTGAACTAGGGTGGCATGATACTAGCATCATGGAACTGATGGAGAACCCGTCTGCTACTGGCATTCTCTTATTCATCTGCTCCCGGCAGAACATCAACCACAGCACACTAAGTGAAGAGTTAACCCAGTACATCAAGCTAGTGCCACTCATGACAGCTGTTGGGAAAAAAGCCGCCTTTTCAAAAATTTATTTGTTGCTTGAAATAAATATTTATACATTTAACTGTTTATCCACACTCTTTTCATGGAAAACAATTTTGGTACAAACCAGTTGATTTACAATTACTTAAATCTTGGTGGTGTGCTCTTTAGCACTCAAGGGATGTGTATGTTAACATTCCCAACTCATGTTTATTATAATTAGAAGCAGCCCAAATTTTGATCATGTTTTTTGCCTCGATCTCACTGCACGCAATACTTTTACATCATGTTCGTATTCCGTCGCATACAGCTGTGCGACTACTACAGTAGAACTTGGGTCTCTCACCTAAACAGTGGCTGGGGGAAGCGCCACAACTTCAGTTAGTTACAGGGGAGGCGAGCGAGGCACGGAGGGCACCCGTCGAGGCGTTCCGCGCATAAATTTTCCTCATTTTTGGTGAAAAACGTATTAACCAGTCATATAATGTATTCCAAAACATATCATATATAAGTACTTTGTTGTCAAAGGATCCCCAACACCAACTGCATTGTTTAGGTACTCTGCTTTCAAAGGGGCCCCCAACCATTTTAATGCGTAAGTACTCTGCTTTTGAAGGGCCCCCAACAACAATTGTAATATGTAAGTGCTTTACTTTCAAAAGGGCTCCTAACAGCAACTACAATGTGTAAGTACTCTGCTTTCAAAGGAGCTTCCAACCAGGAGCGTAACGAGGGGGGCACAATTCCCCGGTCGCCGAATCACTGTTGGGCACTGAATTACTGCGGGGGGCGCCAAAAGTCTCAATGATGTCACAAGTACTTTCTTCAATGCAGTACATTTCTTTCCAAAAGAACTCAGGTTCGAACATTGGGGGCCAAACCTGCTTCTTGCCCCGGGCGCCATCCAACCTCATTACACCCCTGAACAGCAACTATAATATGTAAGTACTATTCTATCAAACGGGCCCCAACAGCAACTGCACTGTGTAAGTACTCTGCTTTCAAAGATGACCCCAACCGGAACTGTAATGTGTGAATGCTCTGCTTTCAAATGGCGCTATTGAAAGACGAGTAAATACACATTGCAGTGGCGTCTCTAATGTGTAAATAGGGAAAACCTTCAGACCAACCTTAATATCTTTAATAAACTGTGGGTTAAAATTTGTTACAAATAGTTCTGAAAAGACCCTATCAAGTAAGAGCAAAAATTTATACCAAATGGTGATTTTTTTCACTGTCAGAAAATGAAGCCTCTCGTAATATAGACGGCTTTTTCTGTTCTGAAATGCGTGGAAAACGAATAGTGGCTTTTATGCTTAGCGCTTTTTTCCCGATTTTGTTGAATTCAAATTCTTTCATTTTTACTTGCAGTTTACTCGTGAGGTTGTTTTGCTTGTGAGAATTTTGTTCAGTATTCCATCTGGCAACAGGAAAAGATGAATTTTCATAAAGAACCGGTGGTGCATAATGGAGACAGGTGTTCACGAATTGTTTTTAATTTAAAAACAGAATTGTAGCTAATGTAGAAATATTGCAGTAGTTTTTCACTGTATCCAAAATTCGCAACACTCACATCTGTCACTTACATTTTAGGAGATCGCAGTTTATATAGACCAAGTTTACTTCTGAAATCTGATGTAATAGCTGGTCACCTGTCAAGTATTTTATCATCATTGTCTTGGACAGTGGTTCCCAACCTTTTTAGTGTCATGGACCGTTTTGACAATTTGACTGAACGCTGTGGACCATCTTAATGAAACCAGTTAAAACCCTGCTCAAAGACATGTGGCTTAATCGGCCGAAAGCAGTTTTTCACTTAATTTTATCATTACTTAGAATTAACGTTTGTAACTTATTCTTTTAGTAGCTGCAATTTTATGTGCTCTGTCAAGCAGCCACATCGATATCTGCATAAGTTTCGTATTTTTCGAGTTACGGGAGGTAAATGCCCATTCTGGCCCTGCTTTCTTGACGTGTAACGAAAGGATTTGTGATTTGTGCAATTTGGCCTTTGGTAACTGTCGTGCAACAAAAGGAATATGTGCGCATCTTGACCCATGGATACCCTTCGAGTAACAAAAGGATATATGACCACTTTGGGTACATCACGTGTAATAACAATGGACACCCGTCAAGTAACAAAAAGATACCCACATGGGTACATCACGTGTAACAATTGCGCATGTGAAAGTACCAGTATAGGTTACTGCAACATTTAACTTGTTTGTGAGCTAAATCATGTGGACATTTTGGCTTTGAGGACCTTATGTGGCAAAAAAGTGCAAAAGTACTCTTGAAAATAACATGTTTCATGTATCAACTTAATTTACTTCTGTTGCATGTAGAACCGCAAGCTCGAGTAGAGCATGGTTTTGATCATCAACCGACCGCCAATATTTCTGTATTTTTCTTGTCTTTTAAGGGTCTTTACTATGAGTAATTCACATTTTTTTGGGAAAAGTATTTTGGATTTTACAAAATAAAAGTTTTTCGAAATTCAACTAATTTATTTTCCAGGTAAGATGAACTTGCGAATTGCTCAGCAATTGCTGAGTTGTTGAAAAGCTCGCCTGTGCTCCCTAAAATGTTTCAGTAGGCCTCGGTGATGATGAGACAAAATTCTTGCCAGTTTGGCCTATGGTTCCAACAGCGTTAATGTTCACTCGTGGACCTGAGCGTGGGTTGTTACGTACAAGTGGTCTCTTTCAGAAAAATTTATCAATAATTTGATTTGCAGGTCAAAAATCATGAATGTTTCATGAAGCTTATCACGTAACAATTAGAAGCTAAGTTTGCTAAATTGCTTCAAGCTTTCGAGGAATCAGACGACTGGGTTCTGCTCATAGGCGTAGCCAGGGGAGCTGTGGTTTCTCTCCAAATCTCTAGCATATCTTTTCATTTCGTGCTTCGAGAGGTGTTGTATCAAACCAAATACGGTTCCTCGCTTCAAGTCAAAATATTTGGCACCTCCAAAAAATTTGGGCTGGCTACTCCACTGGCTCTGCTTTCTTCACCTGGCGATGATTCAAACTTGAACGTATCTGTATTCGAGTAACTAAGCTCCACAAAAGCGACGCAAGTGAATCTATCTGCAATTTTTGTTATAAGAGATCGATTTCAGGTAAGTGTAAGACTACACATAGCCTACTCTTTCCTGAAAACTGCAAGCAATGCTTACGGGTGAATAATTTGAAAGCCTGAAACAAGAGCAGAGAACGCAAACACAATCAAGAATAAAATTAAAATCAATAAACCCAAACATAAGCTGCAACCATTACAAGACTGGAAAATACATCGTTGCTGAATGATTGCTTTCACTGAAACCAGTGGCGGATCCAGCCCGTAAGTTTAGGGGGGGGCGATTTCAGTAATATCTGGCAGTCAAGTTTCAGTTGGCAGTCAAGTGTCTTTCCGAATTGTACAAGATCATGGTGAAAAAAGTTACTTCCGTAGGTTTTAGTGGGGGCGATCGTCCCAATCGCCCCCCCCTGGATCCGCCCCTGACTGAAACTGGAAGACTGTCTAACGCCACTAGTCGAGCAACGCAGCAAACCCCACATTGAATCTAGCCGCTACGACTCAAAACAGAGCGTTAGTAAAATGTGCAAGCAGGATTACTTTCGTTGGTTTGGCAGCCGGAAAATATGTTTAGTGTTTGGCCAAAATATTGTTGATGGCACATCTTACAAAGTTACAAGTCCCTTCATAAACAATGTAATTTGCACGTGTCAGTCCTTGCTTTAGCGGGAAGGTTTTGCGTTTTCTCATCATTTGTGAAACACACGTGACCATTGATTTTCTGTGTTTTCCGTGGCAGCTACAAAGTGCACAGCATTGCAGCAGACCAGCTCTAGCAATTTTGTTTTGTCCTGACCTTGTGTTTCATGCATGACATGGAAACATTTGCATTTGTTGCAAAAGTACACGAGTGTTCGGCGAGTGGTTGAAGTGTCACAACAACATTGAAAACGGGTAGAGAGAAACTTCACTTCAGTTGACACCAGTTTCGACAGCTGACGCGTCAACACGACAAACTTGCTGTATGGTGAAAATATGCTGCTGTGACGCACATGGTTTTTCCCCGTCTTGCACGATTGCTCACGCAGGTACAGCAAACGTTAGCAGCAGCCGCTGCATCCAGACAGCAGCTGTCGCAAACGCCCGGAATGTGAAAAACGTCAGAAAAGGCTTGTGCTGTTTAGAACTTTGCAGCAAAGGGTCAAAAGACTGCAGGGTTGTGAATAACATCTACAGCGTTGGTTTCAAGTCTTTCAATAGCAGCAGTTTGTGCCAAGCATGTTGCTCTTGAACTCGGCGGGATTGAAAACTGAATAGGCAGCTGATGACATTGGCCACATTTGCTACACCGAGTGGAAAGTTAAGACGCAAACGGACTATATTTCATGTGACCTTGACGTTGCTTGTCTCACTGTCGTGAGGTTTTGCAACTGCCATGAATTGTTAGAGAAGGGCCATCGACATCGGTTTGTACGTCAGACTAAATATTTGAGTCACGCCGCATTTTGTGCGCCAGAATGGATCGCAATTCGCAACGAGCGGGTTCATCATAACTTACGCTAGAGTAGATTATAAAAAAGCTTGTAAAATTGTTGGCATTCACGTGGTTTCATAGTATGACATCATTTGAATTTATCTAATTTGTTGCAAGCCACATTTTCAATCTTACAAGTTTTTTGTTTTAATGAAAAATGCACAACGGATATCGAAGCTAATGGAGCAATTGCAACATAATAAAGTAACATTGTTTAACATAATTAAAAAATATCTATTCACCTGCGTTTTAACAACTAATTATGCAAAAAATCGGTAACTGCGTTCTTTTTCAAAACACTGTTTTGCCCAATTTCAGCGGTTACAAATCAAAACCATTCCATAATGTGTAGCTAGGTTGATAGACAAAATTACTTTTCTCAACCTTTTCCTGAAACATCAGCGCTTCGTAACTGTTTCGAACTTTAGAGACTTATAACTATTTCATATATGGAATACTTAACTGTAAAGACTCACTCACATGTGGTAAGCATAGCTGCAAATCAAAAAACAAGATGTGAAACGCTTCAAAGTCACTGAAGTACAAAATGTTTGCCAAATTGATGTTTGTCTCCACAGCACAGTTATATTTGTATAGACACGAAACTCCCAACGTAAATTAATACAAACTAAGAGCACAGCGGTGCAGGACTGTTGCTGGAACTTAACATGAGTTGTCATGTAGCGGGGCTTGGATGGCTCATACTGTGGGGTGCATATGACGTTTGCAGTGTATTGACAGCAGTTTGCGGTTCAGTGCCAGTCAATAAAAGTCACAATCTTCAATGTGTCAATGTTTGACACAGCCCAAAATGTAAGTGGATCCAAGCCTGCACGCGCCAACTTTGCACCAACAGCAAGGCCCAATCAGCTTTCAGTCCCCAAGTCTTGGGGCCCAAGCCTGCATCCACTAAGCCTGCCAAGCTTAGAGATTTAGAACTTTTACAATAACCTTGTCTCTGATTTTATGCAAGGCAGGCAAATTTGGCACAGCGAAGCTTAATTTAACTCTTGCTTGAAGTCAAGCCTTTTAATATATTTGTATTCTGACAGGATCTTAAAATCTGCCTTATCTCTATGAATCAACATCTGTTATGAACTCATGTCCCTGGTTTAAACAAACATAAATAGTGATGCTACCAGTGACCTGTTCATTGATAACCATAAGTTCTACATGGGGAAAAAGCCAGTATGAGGTCACTTATGATTTAACTGAATGTAAATTCGATTTCGCTAAAGAGCATTATCAGTAATCTTTTTCTTAAATAGATTGTTAAGCACCTGACACTGGCTTATTTCCTCATGGAAACCTTGTAGTTACCCCTAAAGAAAGTTTCAATTTCAACTGCTTATGAATGTGTTGTAATTAATGATTTTGAATGTGAAGACACACGTAATATGTTTGAAGATATGTTTTGATTACAATATCCATGACAATTTGTGTGCTATAAAAATGGACATGCTGGTATTTTTGCATTAGAAAGTTCACGTTTGTGATTCATAATCTACCTATGACGAAACAAAACAAGATACTGGTGGCGGGACGAGTCTCGAATACGATTGGTTCGCTGATTCGTTAATGAAATTCAACAATAACGATGCCGTCTTGTTGTAGCTTTCGAGTTGGTTGACCTCTTAGTTCGCGCGCTTAGTCAGTTTTTTTTTTTTATCCTAAAACGGTTGGACCACGCGGTCTGTGAACAGAAGCGTCCGTTGAATCGCTGCGGTTGCTCCGCAGACGAATGAAGGAAAAAAGGCAAAGATAAAAGCAACCGCTCGCCAGACGGCGAGCGTCGAGCCACTGCTCCCCGCGGGACAACAGTTCACATTCCTCAGTTGAAACGGTGCAAGGCAACAGGTAGTGCTACTGTAAGCTTGACGCTAGACGGTTAGGTGTTAAGACACATAATGTTAGTGGAAAAGTTAGGAATATGTCAGCGATGCATGCTACCTGCGAAGGTCTGCAGACATAGCAGGTGGTCTTGAACGAATGTTTCTCCAGGTGCAAGTGAAGTAGGCTAGTTCATAGCTCAGCGTGGTCTTAGTAATTTTTTGCAAAGTTTGCTGATTGTTTAGTGTTGATGTATTCAGTATTGTATACCATCTCCTGCGGGTAATACCAAATTGATTGTCTTTAGGTTGTGCGTAAATATGTTTTGTTACGAAGCTGATGTTTTGTGCAGTCTTTCCTAGGCTAACAAATTCAACTTGATTGCCTTGCGCTAAAAATCCAAGCTTACATTACTACAGTTAAAGACAACGTTGGACTATCCGTTTGGACAGACAGAGGCTTATTCGCGGCGACAGTAGCAGTTAGGACTTTTTACGCTTAGATCTGTTTTGTTTTGTGTGGGTATTTCTTGGCTGTCAGCAAAATGAGATTATTTTCCGCATTGACTTAGCTACATTTTCATAGCAACTGTCGCCGTGTTGCGGCTTGGTTCTGTCGGCGTGGATTGTAAGCTCACAGTGCTGTGCTGTTATCGGTGTAGGGATTCGTGCAGCTTTCGTATTCAGCCTCCTTACAGGTGCCTTATAACAAACCACATAAACTTGCTTGCCTGTAGCCTGACTTTGTGTTTACGTTCATCGACAGAACGTAAGTTTTCTTGTATTTAACAAATTTACTTGTGCAAGCTCTTGGTTTTATTTATTGGTCTCTAGTGGATTACTGTGAACAATGCTTTCAATATCAAAGAAAATTCATTTTGGGAGTACGAGTCATCAACAACAAGCTCCGCACCAAGCGAAAGGTGTTCCAGGTATGTTGGCATTTTATGGAAAATAAGACGTTTTGATGACTTGCAAGTACCTTTAAGAGTCATTTCTTGTGTTGCAGTACGTGAGCCTTTCGAAAAATTATATCAAGTCGGAAAGATGCTAGGGTCCGGCGGCTTTGGTGTCGTATACGCTGGCGTTCGTCTGGTGGACAACTTGCCTGTAGCCATCAAGCACATCGCAAGGTGCCGTGTGAAAGTTTGGGGGCAGGTAGGTTCCGACGAAGGCATGGTGCTTGTTATCTTACTGTATCCACGTAGTCGCGCACTTACGAAGATTGTTTCGCAGCTTAACGGTCAAACGGTACCAAACGAGATCGTGTTGATGGAACGAATATCACCTTGCAAGCATGTCATCCAGCTAATTGACTGGTACGAACGTCCAGACGGGTACATTATCGTAATGGAAAGACCCGAACAATGCCAAGACCTTTTCGACTACATAACCGAAAAAAAATCACTTGACGAAGACACGGCGCGCACATTTTTTTGGCAGGTGCATTATCGATTGGTTATTTGCTTCTTCTTTAGACAAATGATTTATGTAAATTAAATTCTGATTCCGTTCGCTTGCAGGTTCTTCTTGCTGTTGCCCACTGCCATAAGTGTGGTGTTGTGCACCGCGATATAAAAGACGAAAACCTACTTGTCGACTTCAACACGAAGACCCTGAAGTTAATAGATTTCGGTTCCGGTGCTATCCTGCGCGATACCGTCTACGTCGAGTTCGACGGTAAGATTGTTGGTCATTGTTTCGGATGTCACTGACGTGCTAAGTCCGAGCATGCGATGTTTTGTAACGATCGGCCAGGGAAGGTCGGTGCCTGGTGCTGCCACGCTGGTAAAAGTGGTCGAACAAGTTGCTGCCGGATGCACTCAAATTCCATTTCGGTGTCTGTGCTGTGAGGTGCCACGCTAAGCTTGTCTCGGTTATTAATAGATACGCGCGAGTGCGATGCGGAGTCTGCGCTGTGTTTTGTATTGCCTAATTTCGGAAATGCGCTAGGAAGCGGTGTTCGTGCTGGTAACTGTTTGATGCGGAGCGTATCAGCTGTTGTTGCGATGAGCCGTATTGTGCGATTTTCTTATGCTCGCTGTCCCGGCCGATTCCCGTAGAGTCGTGGTCGATCTCCTGGCCAGTCGCGCAGTGTCTCACGGGACATTTCCTTAGAGTTGTGTCCGTTACGCCGAGTACGGTTTCTCTGTGCTTCTGGCGTGTGCGTCATCACACAATTTGCCCATGGTGGTTCTTGTCTGGTAGTTCATTTTATGCTAGTTGCCCCTGTAGATGTCTGGAGCCTTGGCCAGGTTTTTTTTAAGGAAAATGTTAGGAACCTGGTTTGGATCTGTAGGGACTCGATTTCTCTGATTCTAGGGACCCGATTTTCTCTGATTTTAGGGACCCGATGATAATTTTCTCTGATTCTAGGGACCCGAATCGGGTCCCTAAAACGCCTTAAAAAAAAACTGGCCTTGGCAGTTACTATCGAATGCACGGTTTCGCTGCAGAATCGATCTACTCAAGACGTTGGCAAAAAATTACCTTGCGGCGCTCATAACGGCCTGCACATGTAAATTCACAACTTTTTTTATGTAAACTGGCGTGTGCCTGACTGGGGTTTTCCTCCAACGTGTTTATCTTCTGGCAAACGCTTTCGCTTTTGTGGAGTGGAAAGATACATGGCAAGGCAGTAGTATGGTTAAATTCTCTAGAATTGGTCAGTTCAATTCGGTCTGAATGCGTTTGTTGGATGAGTTTTGCAGTCTCTTTCGCTTCTGCTTTCGCCTTCGTTTTGAACCGTTCGTACGTTCGTGACGTAGTTTGTTTACTAACAGGCGCAACGCCCGAAGCGCAATTTCGAGATGCAGTGGTCCTGTGACCGCCCTATCGATTTTCGGATTAGCCTGATACCGAAGGCGCAAGGGTGACGCATGCATGAACACGTCACTTTCTAATTTTAGTTACCTCTGTAACGCTGCAAATTTTATATGTCACGACGACAATCTGTCGTACAAGTTCCATGTGAAGACGATCCATTGTAGTCGCTTGAAAGTTTTTTTTCTAAAAAAATAAAAACGATATTGAATGACAGTTTTCTTTTAATGACTATTTTGAAAACGATGATTATATCGTTGTATCATCGTAAGTACATGTATAGAACCATACGGGTGTGTTACGGTGGAACCACGCTGCGATGTCCCTGCCTTGCGTTTTTACTATGGTTTCGTGTTTATTTGTTTCTGCGTAGGAGACGTTCCGCCACGTTCGCGATCGATAAACCGCTTCAGGCTGTTCTGCTGCCGTCGTTCGTTGTACATGTCCAGCCTGTAGAAGTGCGAGTTTGTTCATCCGCGTGCTGGCGAACCGCTCGCCTACCTTTCGTTGTCGCTTGAGAACGCATTAGTGTGATGAATCTGGTGGCCAGCTGTTGCATTTCGGCTGCCCGAGTGCGCACAATCGCCCACCGCTCGTTCGCTCGTTGTATTACGATCGGCCGGCCTATTTCTTTTGGTATTAGTTGGGGTTGAAATTGCCGACCAACAACGCCAATGCAATCTCATCGATTAGACGATGTGGAATGCTCGAAAACAAGTCAGTTTTTTTTTCGCTGCTCAGGAATACCGCCGGTAACTGTACCACACTGACATTCCTGCCGAACGGTCGAAGTCCGCCATCTGCTCGACCTTCTGCCGCGTCAGAGCGGCCTCAGTGCAGTGAAATAACGACGACTTTGATCTGTTGCATGCGATGGCGCCAGTGGTGCAGCGATAACGCTCAATTTATTGCGAACCCAGGACCGAACAATTTGAAAGGGCAAAGTCTTTCCGTGCTGAACTCGTTGGTGATCGGTGCTAGTTTTTCTACGATGAGATGAGGATCGATAGAGGCTTTTGTGTAAAATGATCAAAAACGGGAATTTTTTTCCTGCCGATTGCCGTACACGTCCCCCTATAAAAGAAAAGCGAAGATGCGTTCGCAAATGGGAAATCCCAAAACCGCAGTGCAGCCTTTCGAAGTGGCACGGCACCAACGTATGGCCGCCGAAACCTCGTGAGAGCCATTACACAAGAAATTCCGCGCATTCTCAAGTGATCAGAATAGCGATGCTTTCCGAAACCGCGTTTGCGTACACCGAGAGTCATGCCTAACCCTGTGCGTGCCGTCGCGGTATGTTGCCTTCAACTTAGCTGCGTTGCTCAACGGTTTAGCCCGCTCAGAACACTCTTTTCCGCTTTGTTTAACGTACCCGTTTTTAGTCACTGCGCTCGATCGCCACCGAAAAGGTCGCTCAACGCCTCGGGGATGGTGACGTAACAGAGGTGTCGCGTCGCTGTTTGGTCAAACGTCGCTGATTTTAATCGCGCAGTTCAGCTTGGTCCGGATGTGGCTTTTAACGGAATGAATCGTGTGTTCGTCTAATCAGTCCAATTCAATGCGCGATGGCGGGAATGAGCGGACATCCGATGTGAACCCACGAGTTGAACGTGCTACCTTTGGCAAAGAAGCGAAAGTTTTGTTTCGCATTCTCTCGCTGCCATCCGACACCGTTCACGTTTCCCGCCAAGGCAGCGCGAATTCGCGCTTTGCGACACATAAAAGGAATCAGCTAAGGAGGTGGTCAGTGCGTAGTCTTAGGTTTTCCCGCCGCGCAGCGCCGTAGTAGAATCACACAAAGAACTTCGAGCGCTATTGTTTCGGCGACTCCGCCGTTGATATCTTTCAAAGGATCGCTTGTCGGGTTGCGGTTGTGCACCTTCGGTGACAGCGTTGTGTCCTTCATCGTTTTTTTTCTGGCACACACGAGATTGCGATGCAGTGCAAATGCCACCAGCACTTGAGCGTCATATATCCACAAATTCAGTTTTAGTACTAACGGTATGTATTCAGAGCTTCGCGTGACGCGTTCTCTCCAATAAAGCTACAAACGTGTGTTTCCAATTCGGGAAAACAAGCTTTGCAAACCTTTGACGTAATTAAAGGTTGTACCACATAACTTACAACCAGAAACACGTAGGTCTGTCATGATTCTTACACGCAGACGTGAGCAACGTCTTTGGCTCGTCTGTATCCTATATTAACAAAAATTCTTAACTAATGTTATTATTAGTCTGTCATCAGACATAATTTGACGTTGAATGTTTCATTTATTTACTTCTTTGTCAAACAACCCAAATTTCTGATGCAGCAAGCTCTCCGCTCCAGTTGCCAATTGTTCACTTAATCGCACAGCTCCATGCAGGGGTTGTGGTCGCCTTGTGAATTGTCACTACCGCCCCCAACTTGCTGTTTACTTTAAATCTGATACAGTGCACTCGTGACTGTTAAAAATAAATGTAGTACGTTGCCCAGCAACAACGCGCGCTTTGGCATGCCCCCTATAGTCAAAAGGCACGCGCCTTTTCGTGTAATCTTTCCGTTCTCGTTTCTCTGACAAGCTCTGTGCGATATGGATTTTGTTTCGTAACCGATCACAACAATGACACCTGAATCCACCTCCCTACTGGATGTAGTAACCGACATAGCGTCATGTCCGGCGAGCGTTCGCAACGCAACCAACCAATAGGAATGCCAGCTTGCTCGTCGCGTCTGCGCTCGCGAATCGTGCTGGAATGTATCGTTGCCCACCAAAGAGTCTGTTTGCAGACGGTTGCCGAGTAACGGAGACTCCGTTGCTCCCGTTAAAGATAAAAGGTCGGTTGCGCGTTGGCGCAAGCCTGTTTGTAGTCGTTTTTCCGTAGTCATTGTTGTCGAGGGAAAATATTTCTTTCCTTTGAAGCATTTCTTGTGCATGTTTAGTTTTTTCAGCCATGCGCAGTAACAGCAGTTGCATCGGAATGGACAGCGCGAAAGCAATGGCAGTTGCGCTACCTCGATATAGCTGGAAATAATTGCGAAACTCAAATTACTTTCAACGAGGTTGTTTTTCTCCCAGGGTCAGAACCAAGTAGGTGCGCTCGTTGTGGCTCTCTGTTTACCGAATGGAGGCGAGGACAGGCAAACGTCGCCGCAAGCGCATGCCATATGAGTCATCGGATGTGCGCTTTTTCCGACACCTCGGCCAAAATTCTTTCTGTTCCTTTTTTCGCCATCATGTCACTTGTGATTCATTCGCGCGTGCTTTCCGACCATGTGTTGTTCAATGCGAAACAGCGCACAGCGCGCGATCTAATCAACAAATGCGTTCGATTGCCCTTCAGACAAAATTTTCCTGAAGGAATTATCCCTAATCAAACTTTGTACTTATCGGCGCAATCGTGGGTGCCACCTAGTTGCCACAAAAGCGTTTGCACCAAGACGTAAATACCATGCTTGGCACGCTACCTGGGGTACCCTGGGCACGTAGCATTTGCGTAGCGTCGCTTCCTTGCGCAATATCCGCTGCTATTTGTTTCTCGCCATCAGCGCGGCGACCTTGCGGACAAACCACCTTGCCCTGCCGCGCGCGACCTCTGAAATCTCGTGGCAAGCGCGTGTTAACTACGTCATGCCTGTATTTACTGGAACTGCAGACGTTCGGCCAGCGCGATACCTCTGTTGCTATTTGAAGGTCATCGTTTCTTCGCGACCTACATATACTATTTGGTGTCGCGTTATAATGGAACCCGCAGTGTTAATACGCTGTGTATCAACCTAACAAGGCTCGTCACCTTAGCAACCTCGCGTTTGGTTATGGTAACGATGCATCTCAATGCATATTTCCAGCCACTTCACCTAGCGCTTCATAACCACTTACCGTCTGCTCTTTGCGGATGTTTACTTGTCTCTCGCATTTGGAATTTTGCACTAAAGCTGGATAACATCGTTGGGTCGTACGTTCGGGAATTCACGCTGCCATACAGCTTGGAAAACAATACTTACTCTGTGACCCGCTTTCGGTTAGTTCCACGTATTGGTTAATGTTCAACGGGCTTTTTTTACTTGTTTCAACGTAATAAGCTCTTGTCCACTTGGAAATTGCTGCTTTTAGGAAAGATTAAGCTGTCGTAACAGGTGATTAACAAAAGAGTACGAAATTTTTCACGATATAGCAAATAAGCTACAAGAAAGGAAATCCATTTTCCATTCGCTTACTGGAAATCTTATCCAGAGAAACAACAGTTCATTTCGAGTTCCAGTCGTGTGACGGTTCAAGGCATGTTGAAAAAACGACGCCTGGCTTGTCTGAGCTTGCTCCTTAAGCTCGATTGACAAATCAAGCTTTTCAGACGTAGTGCGAAACACGCAAATAGCGCTCACAAGCTGTTTCAAAGAAATACGTGGTTGTGTTGGAGCACTGCCTTCCGCACGAGGTGTTTTACGTCTTAACCACCACGAAGCAAGATCAACCTTAAGCACAGTTAAGCTTCAGGAAACCTTTAGATATCTTAGGGAGAGTTTTGAACGTGTCAATAAAGTGTTTTTGGGATGTAGGTCTTGCGATATCGTGGTCGTCGCGTCTGGTTCCACTGCCATGAGCTCTTCACGCGTCAACAACTCTTTCACGCGTATCGTTTTGATGTCTTGTTTCGCGGGAAAGCAAATGGTACACTCGCACCTTTTTTCCAACGACCCGTGTTGGCATTGTTTCTGTTGCGAAAGCTAACCATTAGGCAATGCGAAAGGCAGTGTAGTGGAAAACCTTTATCAGGCTGTTTTCTTTGCCGCATTGAGTAATTGAACAGCGTCAGTTCGCTTTCATTAACGTGATGTGCCGAACAGTGTCTCCAAAACGAACCTGAAACTGCTGTTTCGAGACGGTCGGGGGTCGCTCTACAAAGTATTCGTTATGCAACAGGATACCGTTCCGTAGTAAAAGGTCTCCATTACTTGAGCCGCCGTCGCTTATTGAAAACCATGCTGCTCTTTGTTCAAAGGAGCAGCTTGTCTTCCCCACGATAAATTATTAATTAGACCTTTTCCATGACGTCGTGTCTTGACACCAGTAAGGCAGGCTGATGCAGCTCGGAAAGAATGTACGACCTGAGTTCGATGCAGTTTGCTGCGGTCGTTTGCTGCTTGTGCTGGCGACTCGCGGTCTGCGTCGTTGCTCTTGTTTTCGCTGCAGCAGCATGGACAGTAAAATCAAAGTTCCGACTTCAAAGTTTCCTGTTTGTTGCCGCACGCAAAGCGGATGACTAACGTCCGGTCGCGTTGCGCCGCTACATTCACAAATATTCCTACGGTGAAGCCGTTGCGCGACAGCATCCTGTCGAATCATCGCGCGATGCGCTCGCGTCCGTATGCTCACTTCGCCTTGCACACCACACACACAACTCCGACAACTGATTTTATGAATGAAGGCTCAGAAAAAACTGCGGGCACGCGTCGCTTAGCGCAGAAAGACACATACTCTTCGTCGTTTGCGAAAAGTAAACAAACGCAGTCTTTTTGGTACAGGCCAACGCGCCACTTACATCCAAGTCACGTCTTGCTATATTTGTTTACTGCCTAGCGCTTTGCAATCTGTTGTCAGCCAACGGCAATTCTCAGCCTCGCTCGGATTCCGGCAACTGCAAGGCGCGTTCTGGGAAATCGACAGGAGGTCTGGTATTTCGGAAGCGTGACATCCTTAACGAGGGCCGTTCGGGCCCCGTTTGCTTGGTTTGTTCAAACTTTACTTCGGTGGGTAAAGCTTCAGCAAAGTTGCCGTCTTCTGACTTGACTGCAGTCCACTCTCGTCAGTCAACGAAAACCACTTGTCATCGCGGTTTCGGGCTTCAAAACTTGCGTAATCACGGCAGTGCTGAGGCTTTCTGCAAACACGCAGCTACGCAGCAAGCACAGACACGGCGAATTGCGGTTCGAGATCGCAGCCATTCGATCAGATGGTGTTAGGGCAGGTGCAGGTGCAGACGCCCACGCTCGGAAAGATAAACGCGGTGTGGCAACCCATGTATGCAACAGCGATGGTGCTTGATTTACGCAAACAACTGGGTAGCCCGCCAATCGTCATTCCGCGCATTTTTCCCAGACTACGACACTGCGCGAGGTGTGTGGCTTTCTGGTCGCGGTGACAGTTAGGGCGTAGCGCGAAGCATTTTTGCTTGGCTTCGTACGTGTTCGGGTGCCCGACAAAATCGACACATCTTTACCTTTTTCTCTTCCTTTCTCTCTAATCGAGCCGCGTCTGACGGCTCGGTCGTCAACTTTTCGCCGCTGTTTCGCGCCCTTTCGCCTCGCGAGTCGTTTCCAGCGCTGCACATTTGGTCTGACGCAGTGAATTGTTTCGCGTTGCCGCGGCGCTGGCTTTGTGGAATGCTTCGTCTATCCAGCACGCTCTGAAACCCTCGTGTATGCAAATACGAAAGCAAACAATACCAGTCGTTTCTTGTTGAACCTTCGCACTCTGCTTGCGTCTTGGCGAAAGGCTAATCCGCTTCCCCACCGAACGCAGTAAAATTAAAAATGGATAGGGCCGCTGCTGAATGTGACAAATCTATCACATGAAAGCGGACGATTATGTTGGATTATTGTAAAATTACAAATCGCTTAAGCCAGCTGTGGAAAGAGTCCCTTCCACCACCGATCTCAGTTGGGCTTCTTTTGGCTGTATTCGGCTTCCGTGATTGGATGGATATCGCGAACGTCTCAAGTAGATATGTTCACAGTTTAACGCTACAGTTTCTTTGAAAACCTTAAGGGCATGTTGCGGATCTTTCGCACTATATCTCTTCAGGTTATTTCGTTTTCACCTTTTCCAACTACGGCGAGAGCTGCCACAGGTCAAAAATTAGCCGCCGCGTTTTCGTTTTGTGGTTGTGACTGATGTTTGTGACTGTTTTGTTAGTCTTCGAGACCTCTTGTTACGCGCCGTTTATCGTTGTTCTTGCGCTCTTCCAAAAGTTCACGAGGCAAACTGTCCGACAACGGCAATTTCGGAGTTATGGGGCGGCGAGAACAGAGCGAAAGTTGTGTAAGTTATGTTTTGATTTCTCTGCGGTTGCTGTGAGTTCCAGGATCGAGTGTTAACGCGGCAGCAAAGCCAGACGGGTTGGTCATAACTACCAGGAAGTGAATTGTAACGGGGAGATTGCATTCGGTGGTTGTCGCATAGTGAGAACCACTGTCGCGCTATTTAGCGTGGGAACTGATTTTTTAATCCTCCGTTCCGCTTGTTGCCCATGTCTGTCACTTGCTGCGTTCTTCCATCCGATGGCTCTTAAATTCTGGAGAGCACATCGTATCCGGTAGTTTTATTGACATTTCGCTTCCGCCTTTGCCTGTCGCTTCGACCTGAGCTCATGTACAGTGACCGCCGTGGCAAAGTAACTATTTTCGGCTAGAACAAGCATCCTGTTTCGGCGCTAGTCAATTGCACTTCGTCGCAGAGCAAACATACCGCCGCGCTGTCCGTAATTTTTAGCTCCTAACACAGCGCTCACGACCTAAGCAGCAGGCTTCTTACGGTTTGCCCGCGCATTCCACATAGACACAAGAGCTTTGCGCGGCATGCTTTGGGGCGTGCTTGCGCTTTCGGTCAGAGACACTCAAACAATAGCTCGTTTGTTACGTGTCTGTTTCGTCTGGCAGCAGAGAGACACGAGGCAAAGATGGAGCAGGTGCATAGCTGATTGGTGGTTCGCGTGGAAACCAACTCCAACTTAGTTGCTAGCTTTGGCTTGCCGTGTGTCGTGTGTCTGGCAGCGACATTTGCCTGATGCAGTTAAAAGCAGTATGTCAAGCAAATGTCTTGCCGCAAACTTCAATAAAGCCAGATATCCCATAAGATCTAAGCACCACGCGCTGTCGCGACGGAAAATGTCGGTCTTCCGCAATCTCCGGGACAACCGTCGCGCAGGATCGCAAATTGCCACATCTTACCTTGATTAGCGTATTAGCGTCATCACGAAAGACAGGTGTTGCAGGCGTGCCTACAACGCGTACTCACTATAACGGTTAAGAGACCATCAGTGCTTAATTACATCTTTACTGCCGTTTTTAATCAAACAATTTTCACTAACCGTACAATTTCTTTGCTCTCTTTGTCGAATGTGCCTACTCAACACTTCCTTTTTTATCCCTTTGACGTCAGTGTTAGCCCCAGGTTACTTCGCCACAGAAGCGCGATGAACGTCACTCTATCGTTGTGACGCACGCCTCCACCGTTTGTCCAATGATTCTAGCACGTCAAACAATTGTGGCGCTGCGGCCCCTGGCTACAGCAAGCATTTTTCAAGTGTTGCAAGATAAGTAGTCGGCTGTCCGACTTTGCTGAATAAGTAGACCAAGTTTCATTTGGGGTAACCAGATTGTTCTTTAATCGCTTCTACTGCATCACATTAAGAAACATCGGCGCATGCCTATCAGTTCTTCAAGAAGCTTGGCCTTGTTAATGTTATGAAAATGCGTTCATGTCAGTACGTTTTTCAATAGCGTTCTAATTCCACTCAAGCTGTCATCTTCATAAGCTAGCGTGGGACGCTAACGGTTTTATCGCGTGACTTCATACTACATGGTAACCTCGTTTTTAAAGACGTGTGTTTACGCTTGTTTGGCTCTTATCGAGAAGATAAGTAGAGTGCTTCTTCGGACCAGATGGTTGTCCTATTCTGGAAAAAAAAACAGGTCAAATAGAACGCATCTTCTCTCATGCGTCACGACGGCGCCTGTCGCGGTCCTAGTGGTCAGATCGATATTGGCAAGCGTTTCCACTGAAGAGCGTGATCGTTCTAGCAATTACGTCACTTGCCATTGACGCTTGACCCACTTTGCAGCAATGGCGAGAAACTGCAATGCGTAGCATTTTTGTCTTCATCTTCTAACATGTAGCTTCTACGCTATTACGTAACCCAGCGCGCTTAGCAGACGTTGGCTGCTCAGCTCCTCCGTTCACCTGCCACGCCATAAATTATGCATTGATTGCTGAAGTGCGTACCCGTTGCTCTCGTGTTGCAGTGTCGCCGCCGCTTCCCAGTTTATTTTTGGCTGAGCGCTTGCTGCAGGCGAGCAAGCAAAGTGTACTTTCCACGCAGGCGTTGGTTACTGGAAATCTGCAGAGTGAGCCAGTGAGTAACCAAGTCGATTCGCCGAAGCAAACAGGAGCGGGAGTTGACACGGCAGCTGGCAATTTGCATAATCAGGCTCAAAAAACAATTCTGCAAAAGATAGGTCATTCCCAGAAATTCAGTGCAATCCCAGCTGTTCCACATACACTCGGCTCTACAGTAGAATGCGAATTCGGATTAAATCGTTATCGCCGGATCGAGCTGTCGCAGCGATCATGCAAGCTGTTCGCCACAGCTGTTTTCATTGTGACGCACCCGGAAAAGTTGCTGCACCCACTTGCACCCGCCGTGCGCCAGCCACCGATCAACCAGCGTGACATCCGCAAGGTTTTTTTTTGACTTACCAGATCAAAAGCACCGTCCATTTTTGTTGCAGTAGAACATGTTGCCGCGCGGCAGTTGCGCCAACTAGCCGTGCACCCTGAAGCAATATTCGTTGCCGCGATGTCGTTTGTAATGGCAAGAATGAAAGATTTAGAAGGTCTGACATGCGCCTTGCATTCCTTTGGCTTTGAACTTCGTTTGTGACGGCTCCTTGGCACTTCTGCCGCTGTTGCGCATACCTTGCGTTCCAGAATCGCTCGGGTGACCTTAACTTGCGATACTTTTACAAGCATTTAACTTACGTCTCTTCGCACTGGTGAAGCGGTTATCGCATTCCAAATATGGTAGTGGGCGTTGGTCAATTTTATCGCCAAGGTTGCACATTTGTTACCACGGACGGTTTGCTGCGTACCCCCACGTAAGAGAAACGTAAATTATAAGAAATCCGCAACCGTTACGCAAAGTTAATTGCGTCTTTCACACGTTTCATTCACTGCGAACGACTGATTGTCGCCGCGTGCGTCACAGCTACTGTAGTTGCCGAACGATACTAAGCCGCTGTGTGCCTAAAAATAACTTCATCAGTTCCAGCAGCGTGGATTCGTGTGATTTTGGATCTGAAATTTGTCGTTGTGCGCCGCAACGTTTATTGCACGCACCTGGACGAAATGTTTTTTGAAGCCATTCATCCCAATCGGTATGCCGTTCCACATTCAAAGAAACGGCAAAACAATCAACCACATTCCCGCTCTTGCGTAGCTTTCCCACGTAGAATTAGCGTTCGGTCTTCGGCAACCTACGTAGCCTCTACGTCTGTGCTTCGTTTCCAGCTCATGCTGGCTTGGCCGAGAACAAGGAAGTGCGGTGCATCCTGACAAAAACTTTTGACACGTCTTCACTTCCGTTGTCTGTGTATGTTACGTGGCAATTGGGAAACGTTGCGCTGTTGCTCTTTCTTTCCATGCCGATTCTGCGCCATCGCAGCGATGCCAAAGCAGAGCAATTTCCTCTCCCGTGTTTGCGAAACGCGTTGTGTCGAGTGTTGGAAGCTTTTGGGCAGGCAATGATCAACGTCACTGCAATCTCTTACCGCATCCGCTTGGGCGTCCCGCCGATCGATACCCGGATGTGGATTTAAGTACCTCGCGGTACACCCTTTAATTTTGCGTTCATCCCACCTCACTGCTAAACCAAACGTTCGTTTACTCGGGTTGGCTTTGTTCACTCAGCATCTACGTCATTACGCTGTCAGTTCTATTTCTGTGTAATTCAATTCCCTATAGCCGAATCGTATCCGCTTAGGCGGCGCTAGAAACAGTTGGCGCTCAGTCTTTCAATCTGTACTTCTTTGAAGTTGCACGCGGGACGATGACCCTCGAGTACATTACAGCAGATCCCTCCATTACCAGATGAGTGGCCATTGCATAGAAATATGGTTTGCGGCTGAACCCACCAATAATAAATTTGATGCCGTTACCGTGGTAACGTTTTGTGATACATCGGTCGATAGCCAGTCGAGTGGTTAATACAATCCTTTGTTCAAAGTGATATCGATCTCGCGAAGTAGTGGCAGATCAAACAACGTCGCGAACCGTACGGCCTCGGCATAGTCATGCGATTAAACTTAAATTTTATTCTATGCGTGTGGCGGCGTATCAGCATATTTTTTTCTTCGCGTGCTCAGGTACGAGGGTCTACTCGCCACCAGAATGGATCCGTAAGCATCGCTACCACGGACGCTCCGCCACTGTCTGGTCACTTGGCATTCTGCTCTACGACATGGTTTGCGGCGACATTCCCTTCGAAAAAGACGAAGAGATTGAAAGCGGCAATGTCCGTTTCACTCGCCTCGTGTCACCAGGTACGCGACCGACAGCTGCTTTTTTTCTGGCACACCAAACGGTTGCGTGAAATTGTGTTCATTTCACAAACCAACCGTCACGTGAAACGTTGCTGACGCGCTCTTCCCCAATGTCAATCGAAACGATCCTCGTCGTCGACTTCTCGGTCGTGACGTCGGCAGACGCTGCGATCGTCGTTTATCGCGAAATGCTTGTTAAGCTAATTGTTGACGCTTGACGAGACGTGTTCTGTTGACATTGGGTGTGCTCGGCAGGTTAATAATAGAAGCTCGGTTGCTATTTGAAGCATCCATTTGTTCCCCGGTTTGTCCAGTCTTTCAGCTTATCTCCTTTCGCCTACGGCCTAACTGGTTTGCGTTTTTCTGCTTACTCCATTTAGCAGCGGCTGCGTGCTGAATGCAAATTTCTTGGCGCACGTAATTCCGGGCGTCTGTGTCTAGAGCCCTGTACAGTGAATGACGCCAACAGGTGGGTGGCGACAGCGCGGTTTTCGCGCTGGAGATGCAGCTAAAGAAAAACGCGGCAGCAGCATTTGAAGTGCGATTTGATTTATCGCGAATCGGTCGTTGGCCTGAGAGTTGCACGGCATGACACAGCGGCAAGGGCGTCGCGTATTTGAGTTTGGGCGTTTCAAACAAAGAGAGCGTGGTCGTTCGTCGCGATTTGTGGAACGTCGACTGCGGTTCGCGCCCAGTTGTGCAAAGAAGCTTGGGCCTTTTGATCGCAACTCGAGCGCAGGCAACGGTTGCTGTCGACTTTCTCCTTAAAACTCCGCGTATTTTTATTATTCTTTCAATGGCTTAAAGCGCTTCCGCGACTTGTCTAAGGAACAATGACACGAGCCACGTTGTCATTTCCGAGCGTTTTCGAGCTCCTGACCAGTTCAGAGCTGCCGAAGGCTGCCGCCGCATAGTGTCGTCTACGTTCTGCTGCACGGTGTCCGCCCACCTTCGCTAAACGTTTTGCCGCGCGCTTGCTTCCGCTTTGTCTGGTGGAACGTAAACAATGCCGCGGCATGGCAATCCTGGTTGCCCACCGATGTCATATCCGCATCAACCTGCCTGCCTGTCTGTCTGTCATGCGCGCCCCGCTATTTTCAGTTACCTGGTACGGGCGACCTGCGGTTGTGTTAAATTACGTTTTTCTTGTTTCGCAGAATGCGAATCACTCATTCGTTCCCTCCTGTCACTGCGTCCTGCCGACCGTCCGACCTTAGAAGAAATCATGGTTCACCCATGGATTTTGAAAGGAGACTTCATCTCTCGGTAAGTTTTTCGTGTAGTAGAAGTAAACTGTTGGCGTGTGTGTCTTGCGATACCACAGTGGAGATTTTGTATCTCAACGAATTACAAGTTTTAAGCTTGCTTCTTTTTTCCGCAGACACTGCGACACCGTAGGAAGTCACGTGAGAACAACGTCAGAATGTTCGGACGGGATGGGCCCCGTAGACAGCACCGAAAGCTTTACAGTCGGGTGAAGACCAGTCACAGCACAAAAAAGACATTGAGAAACGCGCAGCTGCCCAAGGAAAAGAGGCGGTCGCGAGGACCCCCCGGCTGCGTGGTATCCCCGAGCTGCTGATTCTGGTGCAACAAGTCAAAATTCCTTCTGTGCAACATACAACAAGAAACAGACCGAAGTCGCAAATTCCGGGAAGTGCGGCCCAGGTTGTTTGGTGATGCAATTGGTGAAAATGCTCGCGGCACTTCTGTTGTTGTGAACGCAGAGACGTTTCTTTCGATCGATCCAACCCGTGTATGAATTGAATTTTTCCGGTTTTGTTTTTCACGTTTCAACCTATCCAGGGACATGTGCGGTATTTTCGGACTGACGAACAAATATGGATGGCCATGTCATTTTGTTAATCTCTGTGCTATTTATTTCTTTGTTCGACCTCTGGTGTTTTGTGCTGGTCGTTCGTCGTTATTATTAATATTATTATTATTGTTGTTATTATATTATTATTATTTTCATTCCTTCTTCACGGTCAACTCCAGGTCCTCTATCTAACCTTATTTAATTTAAGTCGAAATGGTCTCCAATATTTTTCGCGCTTGATTGGTGCTTCAGAACCGGCCTCGCGTACACGGGCTCGCTCCTATCGTATCTGCTGTGCGCGACTTTGCGTACGAGGCGTTTTTATTTATCTTCGTTTAAGCAAGCAGCCGTCTGTCAACGGTGCTGAGTGCTGTCTGGGTACCTTTGTGACGTCAGCCTTGGCTGACTTGGCGGAGGGCACCGGGCTTGCACCAAAGTCACTGTACGTTTAACGGCCTGCAGCTGCGCACTCCCTATGCTTGCAAAAAGTTGGCTGGCTTCGGGGTTTTATTAGCAACAAAGGCAATTGTTTCGTTTTGTTTCGTCCCTGGTTGACGTTAGTCGTGGGAACTTTTTCAAATTGCCCGCTGCCGAGGTCCGTTTGGCTTTCGTGATTCTACGATCGGAAATTCTTCGGGGTGTCCATCGCCGCCGCCCGTGTTTGCCGCCGCAAGTGTCCGTGCACGGGGCATTCGCTGTGCAGTTGACAACACCACGCGATTTACTTTATGTTGCATAACTGGAATACCAATGCAGGCGTGCGGTTGTGGTCTTAATGCGCGGCAAACGGCCGTAAAATACGGAGGCATTTTCGCTGCGAAGCCAAGCGTTGCGCCCAAGCGAACGGGATGCGTCGTTGTACTCCCAGCTGGGTCGCAAGATTTGATCCTAAGACGTCCAACAATACGGTTTCGTTTCAGTCTGTATGATCACTGTCCCCTTTGTCCTGCTTCGTAGTCGGTCGTCAAACAATGAAATGTGCCTGTTTTTGCTGATCATGCTCGCTCGCTGGCTGGCGTATAGTTATCCTACGCGCAAGCCGGACATCCGGTCCGAGCGTCTGGACACGCACAGCCGGATGTAATGTGGCTTTTCGTGCTGTGTCGCTTGCTAGTGCTCTGTGCGGTTTTGATGTCGCGCGCGCACGTTATTTATTGGCAGCTCCTGAAACTGTTTTGCTGTTACGGACGTTGTCATTATTTTTATTAATATTTATTGTTGTCAGTTGTTTTTTTTTCTTCGTGTTCGCTTGCTTTCCTTCGTTTTTTTCCTTCGCCGTTGTTTTGCTCTTAGTCTTCTTTATTTATTACTGGAAAAAATACAAGCGGCCGATTGCGGTCGGAAATCTGACACCTTGTTTGTGCGCATTCAGTGATAGGCGCCACTGCAGGTTTTCAATGCTTTGGAATTGGATAGCGAAGGACCGGTCTGTGGGGTAGAACTGCTTAGCATGCAAATCTGGCCGGGACGCGTGAACCGAGGGCGGTTGATTTGACCGATTCGTAAAAAAACACAAATCAAGGAGCTGTCGCGGAGCATTGCGGTTGTGCGTTACGGGCAGTTTGACCCTTGGTTGAGTGCGCGGCCAATGCCAACCAGGGTTTCGACAAAATATCGAAAACCCGTGAGTGTCACCACGTTGTGTGAGGAAAAAGCGAAACGTTGTGTATCTCAGGCGCAGTGAGCAACCGTCACTTCCTGTTGTCAGCAGCAAGGGTGTGCCTTGGCATACGGCATCTAGCATGGTGATGCGTGCTGGAAAATCCCCACGCCTCATACTCAGCAGTGATCGCAAACTGAAGACACGAGGCAGTTTCGTTGACTAAACGCTATTCTTGAGTGAACTACCGCAAACAGATTCGGAGTTTCGAGAACTGGGCATGAAATTGCAGAATTTGAGCCGGTGTGAAAACACGACAACATAGTAATTCAGCGTTTATGGATGTCACATTGCTGTACTTCTGAATGGTCCGTCCGTAAATGACAACTCATTATAATGAAAGTTTTTCCCTCCTCGCCTGTCGTCACAATATGTCACCTTTAGGTTACAAATCGTTCTCCTTTCCCCCAACGATTTGAAATACTTTGTCTGACGTTAGATTTCTTAAAACTGGTCGGTGTGGAGTTCAAAAATCGAAACCAGTGCATGCATCTGCTGGATGTAGACTGCTGTACATGAACTGAACAAGCAAGGATCTGCATCAATTTCAAGTATGCGATTTAGTCAAAACATGCAATTCTGCTATTGCGGGATCTTCATCTGTCATCTCCCGCAGTAGGCTGTGCCATTCATTGCTCTTCACGCCGAAAACAAACATTTTACACCAAATCGATACAAGAGAGCACAAAACGCTACAAAGGTCACATTTCAGCAAACTGTGAGGTTTAGACGTGCAATGTGACGACAGCTGTTTTTTCTTGCTTGTTTCTTATCCGCCATGAGCTGATATGAACATGCGTGGAAAAAAGAATTCAGGAACTAAAGTTTACATAGGGAACACTATGAATATACTGTGCATGTCACACGATCGCTTTATGTTTCATGTATGATGTCGTTTGTGTTCACCTGACTAGACTCAAACCATTTGTGGAACTGTTTTTGACGAGATGTGAGTTGGAGCATACCATTCATTTATAGATGTTACGTATATAAGGCCGACTCTATGGAAACTGGAAAGAATTTCTTATCCAAGGTTGGATCGCATACAACACCTTTATCATAAACATAACAACAAATACTTGCACCAGGTTCTGTCACAAAATGTTCCAAGTTATATAAATTTTAAGTTTTCAAACTGTCGAAATGAAAGTTTCAGTGTACATACAGAGAATGCGTCAATTGTTGCAAAAATTTTACCTTCGTTTGTCAACCACCAATTCCGTCAGATTCCTATACAAAGTCTTGAATCGTACAAAACATTTTACGATGGAAATACGTTGCCAAGCTCTCCGTTGCCTACGCGTGGCTTGACGAATCTGCTATACAGTGTTATTCTACTAAAGCACACGAAATAATTTTACATTTCAAAGAATCGTGCTTTTGCAGGCAGTTCTGCTTTAAACTTGTTAGATAATTGTATTGTTGCATCCAGGGGCGGAGCTAGGGGGGTGCCAGGGGGGCACTGCCCCCCCAAAAAATTTTGCCTGGCCCCCCAGTGGCCCCCCCAAATTTTCCAGGTCTCTTTCTGAAAGTCCTACACAGACCATTCTGGCCCCTCCAGTGGCCCCCCCAAATGAAAATGTCTGGCTCCGCCCCTGGTTGCATCACATGGACAAATTTTCTTTAAACCTGCCAAGACGCTTTAAAAGGATTTTTTTTTCAAATTGTTGTTCTGTGGTCTTTTTCATCAGGTACATTTTGGATCCTTTTTTCCATGTAGTTGCGTCGCAATTACTTGTTGGCTTATTTTGTTAAGGGGAAATTGTATGAGAAATAGGATCAGTGGCCTAGCTGTGCAAAATGGAACCGTTGGGAAAGTTTAAATGTGCTCTCTTTTTATTGATTTCAATATTATATATACAGGCACAATTTTTGCGAAAGATAACCATGAAGACAATTATTGTCTTAAAACAGAAAAATTATGTTATTTTTGCTTTAAACGTTTCAGCAAAAAAGTTATAAATTATCCATAAGAACCACAACATGCTTTTATACTCAGTTAGTTTTATAACACCACATTTGCTACATTGTATTGGCTGAACAAACTGCACGCCTTGCAAGAAGAATAACACAACATATCGCAATACAAACGACGATTTTTGTCGAAATGAATCACATTTAATTTGGATAATGGAACATGTTACGTGTACAAGAGCAACACCACATTTAAACCAGCGAAAGTCAAAACACTCTCCAGAAAAAGCTAGCTCTAAGCAAAACTAAGAAATCTCTTATTTCATGAATTACCATTTTTTACTCAACTGGTACGGTAACGATACTAACTTCTGATGTTTTGAATATTAACAATGGTCCTTTTCCTTAGTCTAAAAGTCCGCAACCAGGGGTTAACCCCGCAATCGCCACCCCGAAATTTTCAAAAACATGTTTAATGGTTCAGTACAACATCAAGTTACAACCATTTTGCCCCCTCGAAATAATCAGCTGGAGATGGTTGCGGCCCTGAGGGACACTAGTGGTAGTGGCCATCGAAGAAGTTTGGTAAAGTCGGCGAGGCAGGCCGCAGCAATTTGTAATTTGTAAATCTGTGGGAGTTCAACAGCACTTATTTGCCGAATAGTCAGATACTCACAGCCACTGACTTAAACTCGTCACAACTAAATTCGGACTAATTAATATCCTCTTGCCTGAAGCGCAACAGCATGGACTGACTCAGCATTTCGTATAGCGTGAGAAGGACAGGTAGATACAGTCATTGTTGCCACTGGGCCCAGTCTCGTTAACATCAGATTGTTGCCATTTCAACATCAGATAACATCAGATTTTTACGTTCCTGCTTCATATAAGCAAAATGCTTCTTTCACGAACCTCTTTACAACAGTGATGCCAGGTTATTTTGCAAAAAACAAGCAAGTAAATTGGAAAAACATGCCAAAAATTGGTATTTAACCGAAGAACAAATCCAAAATGTTTTGGCAGGAAAATTCAACAAAACGAAAAATCAGCAAGAAAATCAAATAAAAGATAAGGGTGGCAAATCCAAAAAACAAGCCAAAAATCAGAAATTTTTCACAAAAACACGCCCAATATGCCTTTAGCATTATACTGAAACAGCAAAAGTGCCATAAAATTTGAAAAAAAGCAATCCGCAAAACAGAAATTAGCAAAAAACAAGCCGAAAAAACAAGAAAATTTCAATTAGAACAAGCCCAAAAACAAGCAGCCCGCAAGTCTTAAAAAAAACGCAATTCCACAAAAAAGCCCAAATTCGCGGGAAACCGTAAGGTTGGCAACACTGCTTTACAACGAAGTGACGTACGCATGACCGATTTCTCCGAAATGGTGAAATGGAGAAGTTGATCATGCATAACGCACAATGTTCATCCAAACGTTGCGAATAGAATTTCTTCAGAGTTTAGAAAAGTGGTTCTCAAACTTTTCTGCACGTTGACCCCTAATTAAAGTATTCACTTTTCTGCAGACCCGGTGGCCTAGCCCAACAGCTGCTAATACAAGGAAAGTATGTGTCAAAATAAATTTTAATACTTTTTACTTGAAATGCATGATAAAATAATACATAATTCGAAAATATGCGTGGAACTTAGGGGCCATTCAGTGACCCCCTTCGGCACCGTGACTATTTATCAACCCCTTGGATGGTCAAATTGACCCCTGGAGGTCGATATCGACCACTTTGAGAACCACTTGTTTAGAACGATAACCAAACACACATTGGGATGAGAAATTGATCAAAGGAACTTAAAATTTGTGAACATAGCTTCTTTTCAACCTGAAAGGAGAAGTGTGGAAAACAGAATTAAGCTATTATAATAACTGTCAACATCAGATTTCTCGCCAAAACATCGAACATCAGAAATTTCTATCAAAACATCAGATCTGATGTTAAAACATCAGAAGTGGCAACACTGGATACAGTTCTAGTAGATACGGTGAGCGAGCGTTCTTGTTTTGTCACAATGTCTGACCGTTCGTGTTGTGTCACAATACCACAGTTTTGTCACAATGCTTGGTAATGCTGGCGCAAGATGTCCGAATTATTGCATTAGGTAAGAGCGCTGTGTTGATGCAGCTGTGCAGTTAACGGTTGTGTTGGGCACAAAATCGAGTTGAAAAAACCGCAAGTCACAATTTTTGCCAAGCAAATTCTTGCGCCACGTCAAAGTGGCGCCCATGGCATGAGCCATGCCTGTCATACTTTAGATCAGCGGCTCCCAACCCGGGGTTCTGCGCGGAACAGGACCTCTCGGTCTGGCCGATTCGATCTGGCCGTTTCAGTTTGGCCGATTCGGTCTGGCCGTTTCGGTCCGAGCCGTTTCAGTCTGGGCCGTTTCGGTCACGGGACATTTCGGTCTGGCCGCGTTGGTCTGGGGACATTTCGGTTACGACATTTCTGTACATAAACAACTTACTACATTCGTTTATTTAAATTATTACAGGCAGGCGAAATGTCACTCTAGTTCAGCGTTTCTTAACCTTTTTCTACCTCAGCACCCCTTTTGGTCACGCCTAAGCAGTCCAGTACCCCCTACCATTGGCTAACACCTGGTTACTATAGGGATAAAGTGAAGACAAACGTATTCCTTTTATTGCCACACATGTGACCTTCCCCAGTACTCCCTGAAATTGATTTCAGCACCCCAGATTAAGAAACCCTGCTCTAGCTGGTGTTATACCAACTCCGTTTGAGGAGTTGTGGTTGCGATTAAATCTGAATTGTAATTATGAATTTGAAGAATTTCTATTTAATTGCAAAATGTCGATAATGATTTAATTTGCTTGCTGATGATAATGAAAACCATACGGTGATGCTGATTAACTATAGGATCTTGGATCACGTTTGTAGTTTCTTTAAATAAAACTTCTCGTTGATTTAAGTATGTTTGTATAAAAAATGTGAACATGTAAGATTTCTGCAAGATTTCATAGTCTGACCGAAATGTCCCCAGACCGAAACGGTCCAGACCGAAACGGTCCAGACCGAAACGGCCCAGACCGAAACGGCTCAGACCGAATCGGCCAGATCACATCGGCCAGACCGAAACGGCCAGACCGAAACGGCCGGACCGAAACGGCCAGACCGAAACGGCCAGACCGAAACGGCCAGACCGAATCGGCCAGACCGA